>WNEV01000428.1_pt1 | contig 19332 bp, 21 predicted proteins | sample 5399861 | NCBI WGS metagenome assembly WNEV01 (sample SAMN13153335, study PRJNA577476) | soil metagenome | isolation source: 40 cm grassland meadow soil 2 days after 3rd rain plot 2 | place: USA:California | collected 2015-11-11 | reverse complement strand
ACCGGGACCCGGATGGCCGCGACGGCATCGCGCAACGCAATCGAATAGTGCGTGAACGCGCCCGGGTTGAACACCACGCCGCCGTAGCCCTCGCGCTCGGCCCCCTGCAGCCACGTGACCAGTTGCCCTTCGAGGTTCGACTGGCGGCAATCGACGACGACGCCGCGCCGCTGACCATGCTGGCGCAGCGCTCGGTCGACCTCGGGCAATGACACAGAGCCGTACACGGCGGGCTCACGCGTGCCGAGCAGGTTGAGGTTGGGGCCGTGCAACACCAGCAAGCGCTTCATGCCCGGGAGGATATCTCAGGGACGGTGGCCGCCGCCAAATTCACCGAGCGTCCAGTCGGCGGCGGCGAAGAGCACGAGGCCGGCGAAGACCGTCCACGCCAGCGCCGCGCTGCCCTCGCGATTCACCTCGGGAATGAGATCGGAGGCCGCCACGTACACGGTCACGCCCGCGGACAGCGCCAGCGCGATGGCGAGATGCGCCCCGGCCAGGAGCGTCGTGAGGACGGCGCCCACGATGGTGCAGGCCCCCAGCGCGAGTCCGGCGCCGATGGCGGCGGTCCGCGAGCGACCGCTGGCGAGCACGATCGACGCGATGGTGAATCCCTCGGGCAGCTTGTGGATCAGCACGGCCAGGAACAGGACGGCGCCGAGTGACGGCGCGATCATGAACCCGGCCGCGATGGCCACACCGTCGAAGAGCGTGTGGACGCCGAGACCGAGGATGGCCAGATAGCCGGCCGACGGCCGCAAGAAGGCGTCGGCGTGCGTCTCTTCACCGAAATGGAAATGCGGCGCGATGGCGTGCTCGAACAGGTGCACCCCGAAGTAGCCGACGAGCACGAAGAGGAACGCGTGCGGTGCCTGCATGCTCTCCGGCAGCATGCGCACGAACGCGGCGGCCAGCATGAAGCCGGCGCCGGCGGCGACGAAGTAACGGAGCGGCGCCCGTCCACGCTGGTGGGCCTTCGTGACGAACGCCGCGCCGGCCACGTCGGCGGCAGCCGCGACGGCCACAAAAACCCACTGTGCTAACATGGTGGGCTGGAGCATAGCATGGCGCTCATCACTGGAACCCGGCTGCTCGGAGAGATTCTGGTCGCCGACGGCGTCACGACGCCGGAGATGATCACGGCCGGTCTCACTCGGATGCAGACCACGGGCGAGCGGCTGGGCGAGGCGCTGGTGGCCCTCGGCGCCGTGACCAAGGACGACGTGCTCAAAGCCTTGGCGGTCCAGAACAATTTGCCCTACCTCTTCCGTGGCGAGTTGCCCTCTCCGCTGCCGGTGGTCAAAAACCTGTCGCCCAAATATCTGCGCCAGTACGTCGTGTGCCCGATTGCCGTCGAGGGCGGATTGCTCACGGTCGCGACCGCCGATCCGCTCAATCCGATGATCGTCGACGACCTTCGCCAGTCCACCGGCCTGGACGTCCGCATCGTGGTGAGCCCGGGGGAAGGCATCCTGGAGGCGATCGACCGCACCTACGACGGCGCGGCCACGCCGCTTCAGCGCATCGTGGAAGGCCTCGAGGAAGAGCGCGGCCCTGAGGGCGAGGAAGACGTCAACCACCTGCGCGACATGGCGTTCGAAGCGCCGGTCATCCGGTTGGTCAACCTCCTCGTCGAGAGCGCCATCGCTGCCGAGGCTTCCGACATCCACATCGAGCCGTTCGAGGACACGCTGCGCGTCCGCTACCGGATCGACGGCATCCTGTTCGACCAGGAGTCGCCGCCGCGGCGCCTGCGGGACGCGGTCACCTCGCGCATCAAGCTGATGGCCGAGATGAACATCGCCGAGCGGCGGCTGCCTCAGGACGGACGGATCCGCGTCTCGCTGCACGGCCGGCGCGTGGACATCCGCGTCTCCACGATCCCGACCGTGCATGGTGAATCGATCGTCATGCGACTCCTCGATCGGGCCAGCGTGTTCCTGCCGCTGGAGAAGCTCGGCTTCGGCTCCGACACGCTGAAGCATTTCGAGGCGCTCATCCAGCGGCCGCACGGCATCCTGCTGGTAACCGGTCCCACCGGCTCCGGCAAGACCACCACGCTCTACGCGGCGCTCGAGAAGATCAACTCGCCCGACCGCAAGATCCTCACCATCGAGGATCCCGTCGAATACCAGCTGAAGGGCGTGAATCAGATCCCGGTGAAGCCGAAGATCGGGCTGTCCTTCGCCACCGGCCTGCGGCACATCGTCCGCCAGGACCCCGACGTCATCCTGGTCGGCGAGATCCGCGACCTGGAGACGGTCGACATCGCCATCCAGGCCGCCCTCACCGGACACATGGTCTTCTCCACGCTGCACACCAACGACGCCCCGGGCGCCATTCCGCGACTGCAAGACATGGGCGCCGAGCCGTATCTGATCGCCTCCGTGCTGGAGGGCGTGCTCGCCCAGCGGCTCGTGCGGCGGATCTGCCAGGCCTGCCGGACCCCGGAAACCCCGTCGGCGGCCGACATCGAGGCCCTGGGCGTGGAAGCTCCGCCCGGCGTGACGCTCTATCGCGGCCTCGGGTGCGACGAGTGTCGCAACACCGGGTACCGCGGCCGAACCGCCATCTACGAGTTGTTCACGATCACCGAGGACGTTCGCAGTCTCATTCTCAGGCGCGCGTCGAGCCGCGAGATCCGTCGCTTGGCCGTCGAGGCCGGCATGACGACGCTGCGCATGGACGGCTGGTCGAGAGCCTGCGAAGGCGTCACCACCGTCGAGGAAGTGCTGCGAGTCACGCAGGAAGACGCCTGAGCCGCTGATGCCGGTCTTCATGTATCGGGCCGCCGACCGGCGGGGTCAAACCATCGACGGCGTCATGGAAGCCCCCGATGCGCGCGCCGTCATCGAGCGGCTTCACCGCGAGGCCTACTATCCCATTCGAGTCGCCGCGCACGCGGAGCGGCAAGGCTGGCTCAGCGCGCCCGCCTCGGGACGCGTCCGGCAGCGCGACCTCCTCGCCTTCACCCAGCAGCTGGCCACGTTGTTCGAAGCCGGCGTCCCGCTCGACCGCGCGCTCGCCATCCTCGAAGACCTGGCGCTGGGGCCACGGCTGCGCGTCATCGTCTCCGACCTCTTGCGCAGCGTCCGAGGCGGCGCCTCGTTGTCGGAAGCGCTGGCCAAGCATCATCCGCGACCGTTCTCACGCCTCTACATCAACATGGTGCGCGCGGGTGAGCAGGGCGGCGTCCTCGAGGTCACGCTGCGCCGGCTCGCCGAGTTCCTCGAATCGAGAGCGGCGTTCACCGAGGCCATCCTCTCGGCGCTGGCCTATCCGCTGGTGGTCACGGCCGTGGGAGGCGCCGCCGTCGTCTTCCTGCTGACGTTCGTCATCCCCCGCTTCGCCACGATCTTCTCGGATCTCAAACAGGCGATCCCGCTCCCCACGCAGATCCTCATGGCCGTCAGCAGCACGCTGCGCGAGTACTGGTGGGTGGGCGCGATCGTCATCTTCGCCGGTATCTTCGCCTGGCGGGTCTGGACGCGCAGCCCGGAGGGACGGCTCCAGTGGGACCGCACGCTCCTCGGCATGCCGCACGTCGGCTCGCTCGTCATGAAGATCGAGGCGGCGCGGTTCGCACGCACGCTCGGCACGATGCTGAAGAGCGGCGTGCCCGTGCTCGGCGCGCTGGCAGTCGTGGGCGACATGATGTCGAACCAGGTCGTCGGCCGCGCCGTCGATCGACTCGGGGAAACCGTCAAGCGCGGCGGAACGCTGGCCAGCGGACTGGCCGAGCACGCGAACTTTCCCCCGCTGGCCGTGCACATGGTTCGCGTCGGTGAGGAAACCGGGCGTCTCGAGGAGATGCTCCTCAAGACCGCGGAGACGTTCGAGACCGACGTGCGGACCGAGCTCAAGCGCCTGATCGGTCTGCTCGAGCCCGCGATCATCCTGCTCATGGGGGTACTCGTGGCCTTCATCGTCGTGGCGATGCTGATGGCGATCTTCTCGATCAACGAGATACCACTGTAATGGGCATGGGCGCCCGGATGACTGAACAGGGCGCGGGCCCCCGGGCCATGATTCAACAGGGCACGGGCACCCGGTCTCACGACGCGCCCGTGCCCCGCCGCGACCGTCCGTGGCGGTTGTTTGCTCAGCCGATCCGAGTCGCGACCCCGCGAGACTCGGTCAGCCTCCGTAACGAAGCGGGGTTCACGCTGATCGAGCTGCTCGTGGTCATCATCGTTCTCGGCTTGCTCGTCGGCCTGGTGGGGCCTCGTCTCTTCGGCCGCGTCGGCCAGTCCAAGCAGGCAGCGGCGCGAGCCCAGATCGAGCTGCTCGGCGCCGGCCTCGACGGCTATCGGTTGGACGTCGGGAAGTATCCGGATGGCGCCCAGGGGCTGGACGCGCTCCAGCGCAACCCCAACGTGCCCAACTGGAACGGGCCCTACCTCAAGAAGGAAGTGCCCAAGGACCCGTGGGGCAATCCGTACCGGTATCGCTGCTGCCCCGGGCAGCACGGCGAATACGACCTGTGGTCGGAGGGCGGCGACGGCGCACCGGGCGGCGAAGGTGAGAACGCCGATGTGACGTCATGGTCTCAAAGGTAAACGCGCGCGGCTTTACCCTCATCGAGCTGGTTGTCACCCTGCTGGTGCTGGCCATCGCCGTGGCTGTCGTGACACCGACCATCGGTCGAAGCACGGAGAACCTGAGGGCACGGGCCCAGGTCGCCCGCCTCACCGCGATGTTGCGGCATGCGCGCGAGCAGGCCATCACGACGCGCCGGACTCACGCGCTCGTCGTGGACCCGGCCGCTCACCGCCTGACCATCATGGCCGGCGAGGACGTCACCGCGACGCGAACGCTCCCGGCCGATGTCATGATCGAGGCGTTTCCGCCCCCGGCGCTGACGGTACGCTTCGAGCCCTACGGCGTGTCGAACGGCGGTGATTTCCGCGTGCAGTCAGGGCCCGTGCGCTATCGGGTGGTCGTGGACGGCCTCACCGGGCGCGTGAAGGTCGACCGAGAATGAAGCGCGCCGACGCCGGCTTCACGTTGCTCGAGGTCATCGTGGCCCTCGCCATCTTGAGCCTGGCCGTCGTCGCCGCCATTCAGGGCTTCGCCCAGGGTCTGCGTCTGCTGAAGCTCGCTGGCGACCATCAGCGTGCGATGCTGCTCGCCGACGAGAAGGCGCGTGAGGTCGTCGACCCCGAGGAGGGGCGCGAGCAGGGGACCGAGGGCAACTTCCGCTGGGAGCGGCAGACGACCGTGATCCCCGCCCCCGATCTGGTCCCCACGGTCGGCGTTCCGCGCTGGCGCATATACGAGATCGACGTGAGGGTATTCTGGGATGAGCGACGTCAGGTCGAAGTCAACATGCTGCGTACGATGCCGCTCACGGTCGTGGCCACCACACCGACGACGCCGACCCCTGGCTCGCGCCCAGCGACACCGGGGACGCCGCCAGTGCCGGCGCCACGCTGATGCGCCGTCGCAGCGAACGCGGCTTCACGCTGCTGGAGTTGATCATTGCCCTGTCCATCGTGGGCGCCCTGCTCATCGTCGCCTTCGGCGGCTTGCGCGTCGGCATCGCCGCGTGGGGTCAAGGCGAGAACCGGGCCGAGGCCCACGCCCAACTTCGCGGCCTCGCGGTGACCTTGAGTCGGGCCCTCGGCTCGACCTACCCGTACCGCGCGTCCCTGGGTCAGGCGCCCGATTCGGTGCTCCTCTTCCGAGGCACCGAGTCGCGCCTCGAGTTCGTCACCCAGACGCCGCCGTTTCCGCCGCCGATTCCGGTGGCCTTCACGGCCGTCGTGCTGGCGACGGAGAATGAAAACGGCCCCGCGCTCGTCGTCAGGCAACGTGTGCTCCCCAATCGCGAGCCCTTCACCGAAGCGGCCGTCGTCCTGCGCGATACGGCAGTCCAGCAGATGGCGTTCCGTTATCTCAACGATACCGGGTCCTGGCAGGACACCTGGGACGCCGACGTGGAGAACGGCCTGCCGCGCGCCGTCCAGGCCACGATCACCACGATCCGTCAGGGCCGGACGGAAACCATGCCTCCGTTGACGGTCGCGATCAAGACGGCCATCCAATGACGACACCGGCGTCGATGACCGATCGCGGCTTCGCGCTCGTTGCCGTGCTGCTGGTGCTCGGCCTGCTCGGCCTGATCGGGGCCGAGTTCGCGTACTCGATGCGGCTCGAGGCGACCGCGGCGCGGACCTACAAGGAGGGGATTGCCGCGGCCCACCTGGCCGAGGCCGGAGTGGAGCAGGCGATCCGGGAAATCGTCGCCGACTCTGCGTTCGTCGTGGTCGACGACCAGGGGGTCATGACGTTCTACGGCCGGGACGGGAGGGCCCTGCCCCGATTGCCGCGGACGCGCGTGCCGCTCGGCACCATGGGGACCTTCTCCTATCGCCTCAGCGACGAGGAGGCCCGGCTCAACCTCAACACGTCGCCGCCCGACCGGCTCGACCAGTTGCTCCACGGTTTCGGGCTCGCCAAGTCCGACCGCGACACCATCAACGACTCGCTGCAGGACTGGCGCGATGCCAACGACGAGCACCGGTTGAATGGCGCCGAGAGCGACGACTACTACTTGAAGCTTCCCGTCCCGTACCGTGCCCACAACGCGAACCTCGAGTCGGTGTCGGAGCTCCTCCAGATCAAAGGGGTGACGCCCGAGATCTACAACGGCCGCGAGGGAAAACCGGGGCTGGCGGATCTCGTCACGGTCAAGACGCCGGGCCAGATAAACATGAACACCGCCGGCCCCGAGGTTCTGCGGGCCCAGGGCCTCTCGGACGCCGAGATCATCGACATCGTCCAGGCCCGCCGCGATGGTCCGTTCATCCAGGTGCCCGGACGCTTCGGTGGCAAGGGGCTCATGGTCAACACGCGGACGTTCCGGATCGAGGCCGAGGGCCTGGTCGACGACCAGCCGCGTGCCCGTCTGACCGCGATCGTCCAGCGCCGGCAGGACGGGAGCCGTCAGCCGATGGTGATCCTCGAGTGGTCGGGGGTCCGCTGATTCAAATTCACCGCCCAATATCTGGGCGACTTTCGTAATCACGACAAGTAGTTGCTACGCGGGACGCGTTCAGCGTAATCTGATTTTGTGATGCTTGCTCGGGCTCACTTTGCTGTTCTTCTGCTCGGCGATCGTCTCGTTGCTGCCGCAATGCAACGAGGGCGCGTCGAGGTCTTCGTCGTGAGCGCGGAGAATTCCGTCGAGGCGCTCCGCGCGGAGATCGAGCAGCGTCGCTTGCCCGTCCGCACGATCGCGCTCGCCCTGCCTCGCGCATCGGTCACCGTGAAGCCGATCGAGTTGCCCGCGCTCGGAGGCGAAGTGCGCGAGATGATCAGCTTCGAGCTCGAGCGGCACTTGCCGTTTCCGAGCGACGACGCCACGTTCGACTACCTCCTGCTTCCCGACGAGCGTAACGGCGCCACGCCGCCCGCCGGTCGTCAGGTCGTGATCGCAGCCGCCGATCGCCGCGTCGTGGAGGGCGCGCTTCGCGTCGCCGAGGAAGTGAAGCTTCGCCCCGTGTCGTTGACCGTCGCCGCTCACAACCTTCCCGCGCTGGTCGGACGTCGCCCGCGCCAGGAAAAGGTCGTGTGGATCCATCGCGCGGGCGATACGAGCGATCTCCTGTTCCTCGTCGGAGGCACGATCGCGCTGAGCCGCAATGTCGCGAGCACCGATGCCGCCACGGTGGTCGGCGAGATCCAGCGCAGCTTCACGCTCGTTCGCTGGCGCGGTTGTGACGCCGTGTGGGTGTCGGGTGACGGTCAACCCGAAGTCACCTCGGCGCTGACCGAACGCGGGATGACGGTCACCGAACCGCCGTACACGCCTCGCGCCCGCGGGCTACTTGCCGCTGTCACAGAGACGCCCCGGGGTGCACTCGACCTGGCGGTGGCCGTGGCCGCGGGTCGGCTCCGTCCGCTCGAGCTGTTGCCGGTGGCGTTGCGCCCGCGGCAGATCACGCGCGCCCAGCTCGTCACCGCCGGCTTCGCCGCGGCGACCATCCTGCTGGCCCTGGGCGCCCTGCTGGCCCCCGGCTGGCGAGAGACGCGGCGACTGGCCGACCTCAACGCGCGAATCACGCGGCTCGACACCGACGTGCGGGCGACCGAGCGCGTGCTCCAGGATCTCGAGCGGAACCGCCGGTTGCTCGCCACGATCCAGTCTCTGGAGAACAGCAGCGTCCGGCCGCTGCCCCTACTCCGCGAGCTGACCGAGCTCCTGCCGAACGACGCGTGGCTCACACTGCTCTCCGCCGACACGAAGGGCGTGGAGCTCACCGGCCAGGCCTCGGCCGCCGCCGCGCTCATCCCGCTCCTCGAGAACTCGCCACGCCTCGAGCGCGTGGAGTTCTCGTCGCCGGTCACACGCGGACGGGACAAGGAACAATTCCGGATTCGCGCGTCGTGGGAGGGTTCGCCCGGCGCGGTGGCGGCATCCGTGACGGCCCCCGCCACGCCGGCACCGGTCCCGGCTGGCATTCAGCCCCGACGTCCATCGTCGGCACCTCCCGCCGCGAGTCCCGCGCGATGATCGGCAACCTGTCGCGCCGTGAGCGGATGTTGATCGGTGCCGCCGGCGGTATCGCTGTGATCGTGCTGGGTTGGGTCGTCGTCGTTCAGCCGATCCGCGAGGGCAATCGCACCGCGAGCGAGCTGGTGCCCGTGCGCGAGCAGGTGCTGACACGCCGTCAGGATCTCGTCGGGCGGAAGGCGGCGATTATCGCCGAGCTGGAGGCGACGAACCAGCGACTGGAGAGCCTGAGCGAGCGCTTCCTTCCCGCCGGCACGCCGGCCGTGGCAGCGTCGGAGCTCCAGAAGCTGCTGAAGGGCATGGCGGCCCAGGCGTCGACCGACGTGCGCAGCGAGCGCATCCTGCCGCCGGTCGAGCGCGGCGATCTGCTCGAGATCCCCATCGAGATCGCGGTATCCGGTGAGATCCGCCAGCTCGTCGATCTGCTCGCGTTGATTGATCGCGCGCCGAAGCTCCTCGCCGTCCAGGATCTGAAGGTACGCGTGGTCAACATCACGCAGCCCAAGGAGCTCCTGGCCACCCTGACGCTCTCGGGCTTCATCCTTTCCGGGAAGCTTCGCACCTGATGTCCAAGCGATTGCTCATGCTCAACGCCCTGCTCGTCGGCGCCTCCGCCGGCCTGATCGCGTACATCGGCTGGCAGGTCGCGAGCCCAAAGACCGATACACCAGGGCGCCGAGCGTCGAGTGCGCCCGTCGCGTCGACGGCCGCCGCCCCCGCCGCCACGGACCGATCTGGCGGAGCGCTCGGCACCATTGCCAGCCGCAACCTCTTCAGCCCCGATCGCACGGAGTCGGCGTCCGCCAACGCTTCGAACGCGCTGGCGGCCCTGCCGAAGCCCAGCCTCCACGGCGTGATTCTGCGGGACGGGGCGCCGGTGGCGTACCTCGAAGACCCCATCACCAAGCGTGTCGCCGGTTACCGGGTCGGTGACTCGGTCGCCGGTGGAACGTTGCAGTCGATCAGTGAGGATCGGGTGATTCTCACGCGACCGGAGGGCCAGGTGGACGTGCGGCTCCACGATCCGAGCCGCCCGCGTCCCCAGGCACCGCCCACGCCGGGTCAGGCCGAGGCGCAACCGGGAGTCCAGCGGCCGGCGTTCCCGATTCCGCAACCAGGAGTGCCTCAACCATTTCCCGGCGCGGCGCCGCAACCCGGTTTCCAGCCGCCGGTGACAACGATGCAACCAGACCTTCAGGGACAGCAGCCGGGTCGTCGGCCGCTTCCCCCAAACCTTCTCCGCCGTGTGCCACCTGGGATGCCTGATGCGCCAAACCGCTGAGCGTCGTTTCGGCTGTCGCATTGTCGCGCTCGTCGCGCTGACCTCCTTCGTCACCGCCTGCGCGACGCCCGCGACGCGCCCGGCCCCACGAGCCGCGCGGCCCCCGCTGCCGCCGGCTGCACCAGCGGCACCGGCGCCGGTCGCGCCGCCAGCTCCGCCGGCTCCGACGCCGTCGGTTGGGCCGCGTGAGGCCCAGGCGCCGCCGCCCGCTCCGCGTGTCGAGACGCCGCCGCCGACCCTGGCGCCACAACCGCCGACGGCCCCACCGGTGCCGCCCGCCCAGCGTGGCCGCTTCGTCGTCCTCAACTTCGACAGCGCCGACATCGAGACCGTCGTGCACGCGGCCAGCGAGATCGTCGGGTTCAACTACGTGCTGGCTCCCGACGTGCGCGGCAAGGTGACGGTGCAGACGTCGGGCCGCATCCCGCAGGAAGACGTGTTCGGTGTCCTGCTGGCCATCCTCGAGGTTCACGGGTTCACCGCAGTGAAGAGCGGCAACCTGTACAAGATCGTCCGCATCGAAGGTGCGCGTGAGCGCGCGGTGCCGACCATCGTCGGGCTCGAGCCCGACCCCAACCGCACGGCCGACGAGATCATCACGCAGATCGTCCCCGTGCGCTTCTCGTCCGTCGCCGACCTGGCGACCCTGCTGCGGCCGCTCGTCTCCCAGCGCGGCAATCTCGTCGCCCACCGGGAGACGAACGTGCTGATGGTGACGGACTCCGCGAACAACGTGAGGCGTCTCCTCGACATCATCCGCATGGTCGACGTGGAGATCGCTCTCGACGAGCTGCAGATCATCCAGATCCGATACGCGGACGCCGCCGATCTGGCGACGATCCTCAATCAGCTCTTCGCGAGCGGCCGCCTGCGCCGCGCGGCCGCCAGTGTGCCGGGTGTTCCGGCGGCGCCGACGCCGCCCGTGGCACCGCCGCCCGCGGCCCCGGGGGCTCCGGCCGCCGCCCGTCCGCCGGGAGCCGAGACGACCGGCGCCGAGCGCGCGCCGCTGATCGTCGCCGAGCGTCGGTCGAACTCGCTGATCGTCCACGCCCGCAAGCACGAGCTCGAGACCGTGCGGCGCTTGATCACGCAGCTCGACGTCAACATCTACGGTGGCCGGCGCGTCTTCATCTACTACGCCGAGAGCGGCAAGGCGAAGGACCTGGCGGCTACCCTCAACGCGATCTACGGCGCCCGCGAGACATCGCCCGGCGCAGGAGGACAGTCCTCGGCACAGCGCCCGGCCGGCTCGCCGCCGCCTCCGCCCTCGTCGCCGGCGACGGCGCCCGGGGCCGCACTCGCCGGCAGCGGCGTCGGCATCGGTGAGCTGGGCGTCCTCGAGGGCCAGATCAGGTTCATCGCCGACGAGCCGACGAACTCGGTCATCGTCACGACGTTCCCGCGCAACTGGCCGGAGATCGAGGCGACGATCAAGCAGCTCGACCGTCAGCCGCGCCAGGTCCTGGTCGAAGTGTTGGTGGCCGAGATCACGCTCACCGACGACCTCCGGCTCGGCGTCGATTGGGCCGTCAAGTCGGGCAAGTTCAACTTCGCATCCCAGAGCATCTCGACGGCGTCGCCGTCGATCATCTCTCCGATCTCACGGACGCTGCCCATCGCGGAAGGCGCGGCGCTGACACTTCCCGGCTCAGGATTGACCGCGTTCGCGTTCGCCACCAATCAGTTCATGCTGCTGCTCAACACGCTGGCCTCGATGCACCTTGTCAATGTGCTGTCCAACCCGCACGTGCTGACGTCGGAGAACAAGAAGGCCATCATCAACGTGTCCAACTCCATCCCGATCGTCACCAGCCAGCAGGTGCCCATCGGTGGGACGACGCAGGCCACGACGGGGACGACGACGACGCAGGCCATCGTTGGGACGCAGTCCGTCGAGTATCGCGACGCCGGCGTGATCCTCACCGTGACGCCGCGCATCGGCGAGCACGGCACGGTGGCCCTCGACGTCAAGCAGGAGGTCAACGACGTCGGCGCTCCTGAGGCGCCCACCGGCTCGCGCAGCATCATCAAGCGAGAGGCGGAGACCTCGGTGGTCTTGATGAACAATCAGACGCTGGTGCTGGGCGGGCTGATCCGCGACCGCGTCGAGACGCAGGACCGGGGCGTCCCGTTCATGAAGGACATCCCGATCATCGGTTACCTCTTCGGCGCCAAAGTACGCACCGTGCAGAAAACCGAGTTGCTGATGCTCATCACGCCGCGAGTCATCGGCACCGCGCTCGACGCCGCTCGCATCACCGACGAGATCCGGCGCTCGACGCCGGAGCTGGAGGATACGTTCCGGCGCTCGCCGCGCCAGCCGTCCTCGACGCCGATGCCACCGGCCCCCTCGTCGGGCCTCCCGCCGGCGGTCCCTCAGACGACGTCCGAGCCGGTCGCGCCCCGCCCGAACTAGGCCCCGGTAAACCGCGGCGCGCGCTTCTCGAAGAAGGCGGCCAGGCCCTCCTGGTGGTCTTCGCTCGTAATGGCAATCGCCTGCGCGCCCGCCTCCGCGTCGAGAGCGCTGGCCAGATCCGACGTCGCCGCGCGGTTCACCATCTGCTTGGCGAGCCGAAGCGCCAGCGGCGGCCCGGTGGCGATGCGCTCGGCGAGCGCTTGCGTCTCGGCGGCCAGATCGGCGGCCTTCACCACGCGATTGACGAGCCCGATGCGGTGCGCCTCGGCGGCCTCGATGATCTCGGCGGTGAAGATCAGCTCCTTCGCCCGGGCGAGTCCGACCACGCGTGACAGTAACCAGGTGCCCCGCCGTCGGGCACCAGCCCGATCTTCCCGAAGACCTCCCCGAAGCGCGCGCGGTCGGCGGCCACGATGAGGTCGCAGCAGAGCGCGAGATTGCAGCCGGCCCCGACCGCGAAGCCGTCCACCTGGGCGATGGTCGGGCGCGGGAACTCGACGAGCCGTTGCACCATGCGGTTGAGCGACTCCACGCGCCGCCGCCCGTCCGCCGCGGTCTGACCCTTCGTACGCATCGTCTTCACGTCACCACCGGCGCAGAAGTGGCCGCCGGCGCCGGTGAGGATCACCACGCGCGCCTGAGGATCCGCCTCGACCTCGTCCAGCGCGGACAGCAGCTCTCCGCGCATGACCAGATCGAGCGCATTGCGAGCGTCCGGGCGGTTGAGCGTGAGCGTGGCGATCGCGCCGGTACGCTCCAGCAGCAGCGTCGTATAGCCCATGATGTGACCTCCTGCCCGGTTCCTCGCGACGACGACCCGCGTCTTCACGGCGCGCGCGAACAACGGTCGTCGCATCGAGCAACGCCTGGGTGCGACCGACTATAGCGGACGAGTGCGCGTGTTACAATTTGCTGCCCGCATGCGTCTGGCCCGCACGCTGATCGGTATGGTCCACCTGCCACCGCTGCCCGGCAGCCCGCGGTGGGACGGTTCGATGGAGCGCGCGATCACGGCCGCCGTGACCGACGCCACCGTCCTCATCGAAGGCGGCATGGACGCGCTCCTCGTCGAGAATTACGGTGACGTCCCCTTCACACCGGGCCGCGTCGAGCCCAGCACCGTCGCCGCGATGGCCGTCATCGTGGCCGCCATCCGTCGCGCCGTCCCGCGCGTAGCCCTCGGGGTGAACGTGTTGAAGAACGACGCGCGGGCCGCGCTGGCCGTCGCCTGTGCGGGAGGCGCCCAGTTCATCCGGGTCAACGTCCACGCCGGGGCCGTCGTGGCCGATCAGGGCATCGTGCAGTCCGAGGCGTATCACACGCTGCGCGACCGGCGTCTGCTCGGCGCCGACGTGAAGATCTTCGCCGACGTCCAGGGCAAGCATGCGGCGCCGGTGGCGGCCGTCGAGCTCGAGCAGGAGGCGCGTGACCTCGTCCATCGGGGCCTGGCCGATGCGCTCGTCGTCTCGGGCAAGGCCACCGGTGAAGCGACGGCCATCGGCGACATCAAGCGCGTGCGGAGCGCGGTCCCGACCGTGCCCGTCCTCGTGGGCAGCGGCGTCACCGCCGACAGCGTGTCCGAGCTCCTGTCCGTGGCGGAAGGCGTGATCGTCGGCACGTTCGTCAAGCGCGACGGCAGCGTCCGCCAGCCGGTGGATTCCGAGCGCGTGCGGAGGCTGGTCGCGGCCGCTCGTGGCTAGCCGGCGCGCGCTCGGCGCGTTCCTCGCGCTCGGTCTCGCCGCCGTCCTCGCCGCGTGCCGGACCCTGGCGCCTCCGGATCCTGCCCGCATCGGGCCGCTCGCCGCCGACGCCGGCGAGCTCCTGCTCGTCGGATTCCGCGGCACCGAGCCCGCGGGTAACGAGGACCTCGACCATCTGCTCTGCGAGGCGAAGGTGGGCGGGATCATCCTCTTCGCCCACAACATCGTCGATCACGACCAGATCGCCCGTCTCACACGAGCCGCCGACGAGCGCGCGCTGGCCTGCACGGGACGTCGGCTCCTCGTGGCCATCGACGCGGAGGGCGGCTCGGTGATGCGCCTCGGCCCCAAGGTGGGGTACACGCCGACGCTCTCCGCCGAAGAGCTGGGCCAGCGCAACGATCTCGTGCTGACCGAGCTGGAGGCACGGCGCATCGGCACCATGCTGCGCGAGGCCGGCATCCGGTGGAACCTGGCGCCGGTGGTCGACGTCGGATTCAACCCGGCCAACCCGGTCATCGTCGGCCGCAACCGGAGCTACGGCGACAACGCGGCGATGGTCATCGACCACGCCCGCGCCTTCATCCGCGGCATGCACGAGGCGGGGGTGGTGACGACGCTCAAGCATTTCCCCGGGCACGGATCGTCCTTTACCGACTCGCACAAAGGATTCGTGGACGTCACCGACACGGCCAACCTCGACGTCGAGTTGAAGCCCTATCGCGTGTTGATGGCCGAGCAGATGGTGGACACGGTCATGACGGCGCACGTCTTCAACCGCTCGCTCGACCGCCGACGGCCGGCCACGCTCTCGCGCCCGACGATCGACGGCCTGCTCCGTGGTGAGCTCGGCTGGCGCGGCGTCGTGGTGAGCGACGACATGCGGATGGGCGCGATCGAGCAGCACTACGGCCTCGACGACGCGACCATCTTGACGCTCGCCGCCGGGGTGGACGTCGTGCTGATCGCCGCCGACCACTTGCCCGACGGCCGTTCGGCCTCGACCGAGGCCCTGGCCGCCATTCGCACCGCGCTCGCCCGGGGTCGCCTCGACCCCGCCCGCATCGAGTCGGCGCTGGCCCGCATCCGCCAGCTCAAGTCGCGCATGCGCTGATTCCACCCTCCACCCGGCGTGACGCGTATACCGGTCGCGTCATGGTGGACACCGCGTCGCCGGCACGGCCTCCGGACCGGGAAGCGCTCGGCTTCTTCGCATCGCTGGTCTTCACCGCGATGGCCGCCGTCCGGGACGTCTACTTCGCCGGCGTCTTTCAAGAGGTGAGCCCGCTCCTCGTCGGGGTGGTCGCGTTCTCGCTCTGCTCGATCGTCTTCCTCCCGATCGCGCTGGTCAGAAGTCCCGCCAGCGTCGGCCGCCTGCTGCGGCGTCCACGCGAGCTCGTCGGGGTGAATGCGACGACGGCGCTGGCCTGGATCGCGTTCTTCTATGCGCTGAGGACGACCGAGCCGCTTCTGGTCCAGGTCCTGTTCTCCGGGATCGGACCGCTGACCATCGTGTGCCTGGACGGCCACGACCGCTCACGCGGCGAACGCGTGGGCCATTGGGGACTGATGGCGACGATGGCCCTGGCCGCCGCCGTGGTGCTCGCCGGCCTGTCCGGCGGACCTCCGCAGCCGTTCGGCTTCGCCCTCCTCGGCGTCGTGCTCGCGCTCTTCGCCGGCTTCTCGATCAGCGTGAGCACCATGCTGTCGCGTCGTCTCAACGACGCCGGCATCGATCCGACGGCGCTGGTGGCGTTGCGCTTCCTGGGCGCGACGCTCATGGCCGCGGCCCTCACCTTGCCGGCCGGCCAACACCTCGCGGCGGTCGCTGCACGCGAGACGATCCTCGGCGTTGCCGGCGCGTCACTGCTCCTGATGGTCGTGCCGATCTACGTGAACCAGGTGGGAATCGCGCTCGCGTCACCGTTGACCGTGCGGGTGGCTCTCGCCGTGGGCCCCGTCCTGATCTTCGTCCTTCAACTCGTCGAAGGCCGCCTGTCGTCCTCGCCCTACTCGCTCACCTGCGCGGTCCTGTACGGTGTGGTCGCGATCACCGCCGCGGTGCTCCGGCGGCGCGCCTTCTCCACGATCATCCTCCCGTCTGAGGATCGAGGGCGTCGCGCAAGCCGTCACCCAGCCGGTTGAGCCCACGCAGGGCGCTCGCTCCGTTCATCCCATCACCCACCCACCACTCGGGTGCAGGATCTGGCCGGTCAGATAGCCGGCGTCTACGGAGGCCAGCAGGACGGCGCAATACGCGACGTCGTCCACGCTGCCGAAGCGCCGCAGCGGCAGCTCGCGCAGCCGGCGCTCGCGATACTCCTCGGTCATCACGGCCTTGCTCATGTCCGTCTCGATGCCACCCGGGGAGATGGCGTTCACCGTGATCCCGTGCTGGCCGCACTCCTCCGCCAGCGCCCGCGTGAGTGCCTCCACGGCGCCCTTGGTGGCGGCGTAGGCCGCGAAGCCCCCACGGCCGACCGAGCGCTGGGCGAGCTGGGACGACAGATTGATGATCCGGCCGTACCGTCGCTCGATCATCGTGGGCAGGACGTGGTGGGTACACAGCATCGTGCCCGTCACGTTGATGGCGAACATCCGGTCGTGGGCGTCGACCGGAGTCTCGTGGAACACCCCCCGCGTCATGATGCCGGCGTTGTTCACGAGGATGTCGATGCGGCCGAAGTGACGGCGAGTGGCGTCGATCATCGCCTTGACCTCGTCGTCACGGGCCACGTCGGCCTTCAGTGCGATGGCGCGCCGGCCGAGCTTCTCGAGCGCTTTCACGACCTCACCCGCCGGGCCCGCGCTCGCCTGATAGTTGACCGCTACGTCGGCGCCTTCCTCACCGAAGGCGAGCGCGATCGCGCGCCCGAACCCCCGGCCCGCGCCCGTCACGAGGGCGACCCGTCCGTCGAGACGCCCGCTCATCGCTGGGACAGGTAGTGCTCGGCGATCTCGATCGGCCGCGCGATCCAGACGTCGCCCTTGCCCAGGATCAGCTCGAGCAGCCGCGACACCATCCGCATGCGCGACGGCCGGCCGACGACTTGCGGATGGCCCATGAGGTTGAAGAAGCCGCCTTCCTCCCACGCGCCCTCGAACTCTTCTTTCCACACCTCGAACACGTCCTCCTGGCTCCAGATGCCGTTGCCGACGGGCGGCACGGCGCTGAAGCCGAAGAACGGCCAGTCGTTGTTGCACCACGCCGTCGGCAGCTCCACCAGCTCGCCGTGAGGCGTCGTGTGGCAGTAGGGCAGGTCGCTGTCCATGAAGTTCGAGTGATAGACGAAGCCGTGCTTCTTGAGCAGGCCCATGGAGTGCTTCGACGGATCGGCCGACGGCACGCGCGAGCCGAGCGGGCGCACGTCGAGGACTTTCTTGAAGACGTCGAGCGTCTTCAGCAGGAGCTGCTCTTCCTCCTCGACGCCGCCCTGCAGGAAGAACGGCTTCTCGTGCAGGTAGCCGTGCTGGCCCACCTCGTGACCACGCCGCACGATCTCACGGCAGAGCTCGGGATAGCGCTCGATGATCCAGCCCGGAATGTACCAGCCCGCCTTGATGCCGTAGCGATCCAGCACGTTCAGGATGCGCGGCGCGCCGGTCTTCGGACCGTAGGCGCCCATGGCCATGTGCAGCGGCCGCTCGGCCAACGCAGGGTCGCGATGGATCCACGGGCTCTCCCCGTGGAGATCGAACGAGATGGCGAACGCACATCGCTTCCCCTTCGGCCACCTGATCTGCCGCTCCATGCTTACCTCCTGTCAGCGATCAACGCTCTAAAGCTGAAAAAATCATGAGACGATGAACGATCACGCGCGATGGTATCTCAACTCCTCAGGAGCCGCTCGACCTCGGCCCGTCGTGACAGCGACGGCTGGGCGCCTCGCGCCGTGCAGGCGAGCGCCGCCGCCGCGTTGGCGAAGGCGAGCGCGGCCGCGAGCTCTCGCCGCTCGCCCAACGCCACCGCCAGGGCTCCGCTGAACGCGTCGCCCGCGCCCGTGGTGTCGACCACGGTCACGCGGCGGCCGGCCACGTGGGTCACGCCCTCATGGCCGATCCCGAGGGCCCCGTCTTCCCCGAGCGTCACGATCACGGTTGCTGCACCGCGGGCGCGGAGCGCTGACGCCGCCTTCTCGGCACCGTCGCGGCCGTCACCACCGATGCCGCTCAAGCGTGCGGCCTCACCGGCGTTGGGCGTCAGGTAGTCCACGAGCGGCAGCAGGTCGAGCGGGGCATCGGGCACGGGGGCTGGATTCAGGATCGTGATCGCGCCGTGCGTGTGCGCGGTCTCCAGCGCCCACGCGACCGTCGCCAGCGGAGTCTCGAGCTGGCAGACAACGATCTGAGCCCAGGCGAAGTCGTCGGCCCGCGCCTTCACCTGCTCGACGGTCAGCAGGCGGTTGGCGCCGGGAGCAACCGCGATCTGGTTGCGGCCCTCACGGTCCACCGCGATCAGCGCGGTTCCTGTCGCGCCGTCCGCGGTGAGCGTCACACCATCGGTGACGATGCCCTCGCCGCCGAGAGCTGCGAGCACCGCGCGGCCCGACGCGTCGGCGCCGAGGCAGCCGATGAATCTGACGTCGGCGCCGAGCCGGCGGGCGGCGACGGCCTGGTTCGCGCCCTTGCCGCCGTGGGCCACCGTCAGCGTGCCTTCGGACACGGTCTCGCCCGGCCGGGGCAGGCGGGACAGCGCGACGATGTAATCGACGTTGGCCGAGCCGACGATCAGCACGCGCGGGCTCACAAGCGCTCCAGGAGCAAGCGCACGAAGCGCGCCGTGTCGACGCCGACGGCGACGCGACAGTTGGGAGGGCCGGGAGTGCGCCGCGTCTCTCCGTCGCTGCCGATCGTGAGCCGCGCTGGCTCCCACTCCATCAAGGTCTCGTCGATGGCCGCGCCGATGGCGAGCGGGTCGTGCAGGCTCAGCCGGCCGCCCTCGCGCGCGAACGCGTGTCGGGTGAATGCCAGCACGCGCGTCGCCACGGGTCCCGGCCGCGCGCCCAGCGCGCGCTCGAGCTCCGCGCGCGTCACCGTGGCCCGACGGGTCGCGTCGAGCGGCACGAGGTCCAGCGAGAGGCCCGCGTCCAGCACGCGCGCCGCCGCCTCGGGGTCGACGTGGACGTTGAACTCCGCCGTCGGCGTCACGTTGCCCCGGACGTCCACCGCCCCGCCCATCGCGACGACGCGCCCGATCCGTCTCATCGCCGCGGGATCGGCTTCGCAGGCCAGGCGATGTTGGTCAACGGCCCGAGAGCGACGAGCGTCAGCCGCGCGCCGTGGTGCCGCGCCTGTTCCACGAGGAGCTCGACCGCACCAGATGGCCCCGGCCTGGCCTCGACCTCCGGCCAGTCGCCGAGGGCGCCCAGGCCGTCGGCTCCGTGATAGCCCTCGGCCGTCTTGAGCGGGCGCGCGA
>WNEV01000418.1_pt1 | contig 19535 bp, 19 predicted proteins | sample 5399861 | NCBI WGS metagenome assembly WNEV01 (sample SAMN13153335, study PRJNA577476) | soil metagenome | isolation source: 40 cm grassland meadow soil 2 days after 3rd rain plot 2 | place: USA:California | collected 2015-11-11 | reverse complement strand
CCTTCAGCCTCGAGGGCGATCGGATCTACGCCTCGTACAGCAGGCTCAAGGACAGTGGCTGGTCGGCCGCGCCCGGCATCCCCGCCGCGCTCATCGAGGGCGCCGCGTTGCGCTCACTCGCAACCTACGCGGGCGGCGTCCTCCTGTCCGTCGCGCTCGGCACGTTCGCGGCATTATGGGTCGCGCGCAGCATCAATCAGCCGATCAGCCAGCTCCGTGCCGCTGCCCAGGCCTTGGGGCGCGGAGAAGAGTTGAAGCCGCCCACCACCTCGATTCAAGAAATCCGCGACGTCTCGGACGCCCTGGTCACGGCCGCCGCCCAGCGCGAGGAGCTCCTGCGCAAAGAGCAGGAAGCGCGGGGAGCGGCGGAGGAGGCGGGCCGGGCCAAGGACCAATTCCTGGCGGTCCTCTCGCACGAGCTCCGCACGCCCCTCAATGCCGTGTACGGGTGGGCTCGCATGTTGCGGTCGGGGCGGCTCCACGAGGACGGGGCGGAGCGGGCGCTGGACGCGATTCTCAGGAACGCCAACGCCCAGGTGCAGTTGATCGACGACCTCCTCGACGTCTCTCGTGTCATCACGGGGAAGATGCGCCTCGACGTCCGGCCGGTCGATCTCCACGCCGTGATCGACGGCGCGCTCGATGCCGTCCGGCCGGCCGCCGAGGCGAAAGAGATCCGGCTCCAGAAAGTGCTCGACCCTCGGGCGGGGCCGGCCATCGGCGATCCGTCCCGGCTCCAGCAAGTCGTCTGGAACTTGCTCGCGAACGCGGTGAAGTTCACCCCGAAGGGCGGCCGGGTCCAGGTGCATCTGCAGTTCGTCAACTCGCACGTCGAGATCGTGGTGAGCGATACGGGACAGGGCATCACCCCGGAGATCTTGCCGTACATCTTCGAGCGCTTTCGGCAGGCGGACAGCTCGAGCACGAGAGCGCACGCGGGCCTCGGACTCGGCCTGGCCCTCGTCAAACACCTCGTCGAGCTGCACGGGGGCAGCGTCGTCGCCCACAGTGCCGGCAGGGGGCAGGGCTCGACATTCGTGGTCAAGCTGCCGGTCACGATCGCGCGGCTCCCCGCGCCGCAGTCTCATCCGACCGCTTCGTCGATGGACGCATCACCAGAAGGCGCGCGTCTCGATGGTCTTCGCGTGCTGGTGGTCGACGATGATACGGACGCCCTCGAGCTCGCGGCGGCCATTCTCAAGGGCGCCGGGGCAAGCGTCCGGACCTGTCGCTCGGCGACCGAAGCGCTGGAGGTGCTGCCTCAGTTGCGGCCGCACGTCCTCGTGTCGGACATCGAGATGCCGGGCGAGGACGGCTATTCGCTGATCAAGAAGGTGCGGGCGCTGGACCGTGAGCGCGGAGGTCATACGCCGGCCGTTGCCCTGACCGCGTACGGACGCGTGCAGGATCGGATGGCCTCGCTGACGGCGGGCTACAGCATGCACGTGCCGAAGCCGGTGGATCCCGGGGAGCTCACGACCATCATCGCGAGCGTGGCCGGGCGGCCCACGCAGACCGCCGCGAACGCGGCGCCGCGCCGGAACGTCTGAGCGCCCGCATCTAGTCGTCTGTCGTCCCCTCGTCATGCCACGCGGCCAGGTGGCTGGCGTGCGTCCGGCCATCGAGGTCAACGTCGCCTCGTGAGTCGCGATCCTCGAGTCACCGCTGACGCGGTCGGTGGTCACGCATCGGTCGACCGCCATCAGGGATGACCGATGTAGTCCATGCGCCCGCCGTCCACGGTGAGCACCTGCGCGGTGACGAAGCTCGACTCCGGCGCGGCGAGAAAGGCGACGGCGTGCGCGATGTCGTCCGGGTGGCCGACGCGTCCGACCATCGTGCGCTCGCTGATCTGCTTGACGGCCGTCGCGAGCTGCTCCGCGTTGCGACGGGACATGTCGGTGGGGAAGAAGCCCGGCGCGACCGCATTGACCGTGATGCCGTGGGCACCGAGCTCCATGGCGAAGCGCCGCGTGAGCGTGATGACCGCGGCCTTGGTGGCAGCATAGAACGTCGTCCCGGGCAGGCTGGTGCCGTGGGCCGCGATGGAGGTGATGTTGACGATGCGCCCGTACCGGCGCTCTCTCATCCCGGGGATGACGGCCCGAGTCATGTGGATGAGGCCATCGACGTTCGTGCGGCGCATGCGCTCGAGGTCAGCGCTCTCGAAGGTCTCCAGTGTCCCACGCACCGACAGGCCTGCGTTGTTCACCAGGATACTGATCGAAGAGAGCTCCGCCTCCACCCGTTCCACCATGCGCCGGACGGCCGCCGGATCCCCCACGTCCGTGCGCACGGCCACGGCACGACCGCCGGCGCTCCGGATCTCGTCGACGACCCGGTCCGCGTCGGCCTCACTGGTGAGGAAGTTGACGCACACCGCCGCGCCCTCACGCGCGAAGCGTACGGCGATGGCCCGTCCCAGCCCTCGGGAGGCGCCGGTGACCAGCGCCGTCTGCCCCTTCATCGTCTGCTCAGTCTCGCTTCAGCGCGGGTAGCACCTTCGTCGCGAACAACTCGATGTTCTTTTTCGCCAGCGCGTGCGGCATGCTGCCGAACTGGAACAGCCCCATGAGAACCCCGGCGCCCAGCTCCTTCATGTGGGCCCGGATCTCATGGACGACGTACTCCGGGTCACCGACGAAGGTGAGTCCGTGCTTCTGCGTCAGGTCGAAGTCGAAATCGTGGAAGTGAATCTGCTCGGGCAGCTCGACGACGGCTGGTCGCGGCCGGGGATTCAGGCCGAGCAGCTTCATCGAGCCCCGGTGGTAGCTCAGGAGTTTTCGCCAGAAGTAGTCCAGGTGCGGCTCGGCTTCCTCGCGCGCCCGTGCATTCGTCTCCGCGACGTAGACGTGGCGTAGCAGATGGAAGTGCTCGGGTCCGGGCGTCCATCCGTGCTGCCGGGCGAACCCTCGGTAGTGCTCGAAGATCTCCTTCGTGCGCGTGAGCGATCGGTACGCGGCGCCGGTCGGCACCCGACGGCTGGCCGCGGTTTCCAGCCCCTCGTCGCTGTCGGCGGGAAGGACGATCGGCGGATGTGGCTGCTGGATCGGCCGGGGCCAGATCGAGACCCGATCGTATCTGAAGTGCTTCCCGCGCCAGTCGAAGGGCTCGCGGGTGGTCCACGCCTTGACGATCAGATCCCACGCCTCGCGCAACCGCTCCCTCGCATCGTCGAGCGAGCCGCTCAGCGCCAGGTACTCCTGGGGCACCCCGCGCACAAATCCGGAGATGATGCGGCCGCCCGACATGCAGTCGAGCATCGCGATCTCTTCGGCCAGCCGGACCGGATTGTCGTGAAGCGCGGGCAGGTTACCGAGGATCGCGATCTTGATGCGACGCGTGCGCTGACTGAGCGCGGCCGCGACGAGATTCGGGGACGGCATCAGGCCGTAGGGTTTGGCGTGGTGCTCGTTGATTCCGATGGCGTCGAACCCGTACTCCTCGTACATCACCATCTGGTCCAGGTGCTCCGCGTACACCTGCTGGGCGCGGACCGGATCGAACAGCCCGTTGGGATCGGGGTAATACGACGCTTCGTCGAGGTACGGCCACGGCATCAGGTCGAACGCGTAGATTTTCATTTGTTCCACCACTTCCAGCTCTCTTCCTGGGACGTGCCCGGGATGCGATCGACGATCGCGTTGACCAGCCGATTGCCCTGGCGCTCGACCTTCATCACGTAGACGTCGGTGACGACCTGCTGGTACCGGTCGAACCGGATCGGCCCGCGCGGAGGATGAATCGCCGTCGCGGCATTCCGAATCGCGTCTCGGACGGCGGCGCGATCACCCGTCTCGCCTTTGAGTGTCTCGAGCGCCGCGCCGATGAGCTGGCCCGACACGTAGCCGAGCTCCGCATAGCGCGTGGGCCACGCGTTGTACTTCGCCTCGTACTCCCGGACGAAGGCCCGGTTCTCCGGCGTATCGAGCGCGGCGCTGTAATGGCCGACGCTGACGACTCCGAGCGCGGCGTCGCCGAGCGTCGGAAGCAGCACGTCGTCGACCAGCGTGTTGTAGGCGAGGAGCGGAAGCTTTCCGGCCAGGCCGTATTCTTTGTAGGCCCTCACGAAGCGGATCGAGTCCGCACCGGCGAACCAGGCATAGACGGCGTCGGCGGGGAGAGCCGCCACGTGCGCGATGTATGGAGCGAAGTCGGGGGTGTTGAGCGGCGCGTAGATCTCCTTCACGACCTCTCCGCCGGCCGCCTTGAACGCCGCCGTGAACGCCTCGGCCGAGTGGCGCCCGGCCACGAAGTCCGACGCGATGACGACCATCTTTCGGTACGGCGTCTTCTTGAAGACCCAGGTCCCCATCGGGAAGTTGCCCTGATCGCTCGTCTCGACCACGCGGAAGATCCACGGACTCGCCTTGGCCGGAGCCGTGAGATCGCGGGTGAACGCGACCGGGACGATCAGCGGAATGCCCTGCGCGTGGACGTAATCGCGAATGGCCAGCGCGACGCCGCTGTGGACCGGGCCGACGAGGACGTCCACCTTGTCCCGCTCCACCAGCTTGCGGATCTTGGTCTGGCCCACGTCGGGCTTGGCCTCGTCGTCTTCCTTGAGGAGCTGGATTTCGCGCCCGCCCGCTTTGTTGCCGATCTTGGACAGGAAGAACTCGATGCCCCTGGTCGTCTCCTGGCCGTTGACGGCGATCACGCCGGTGTAGGGCAGCAAGAGGCCGATCTTGATCGGCGGACGCGTCCCCTGCCCCATCGCTGCCGCGGAAAGGACGAGAAGCGCCGTCAGGGCCAGGGCAAGTCGCGGGAGCCATCTCATCGGCATCTCCTGGTGTCAGCACGGATGGGACGCGGGGACTTTAGGGCGTCAGCGTGGGAGCGTCAATCGGCGATGAGCCTTGCGCCGTGGGATACCGTTAGAGCAATGATCTGCGGCTCATGGTGGCTCGTCGTCATCGCGTTCGTGGGAGCAATGCTGCTCGGGCTCGTGCTGTCGATCGTGTGGTACTGGTGGCTGCTGTCGCGCCCAGACCGTGCAAGGTGAGGGCGGGGGAAGCGTCAGCCGTGATGGGGTTCAGGTCGTCAGGACCGAAAGGTGGCCCTGGCGGCGTCGTTACGCTTGCCGGTCAGATACGCCCGGTCAGCAGCAGGATGACCAGGACGAGTACGACCAGTCCCAGACCACCGCTCGGGTAGTAACCCCAGCTCCGACTGTGGGGCCACGCCGGAACCGAGCCGACCAGCATCAGGATCAGGAGCACGAGCAGGAGTGTTCCAATCATGCTAGTTCGTAGAGCAATTCATGTGCCGCTGTGTCGTCCCCTTCGCACCGTGATCTTCTCGTGCTTCCGGCGGCGTGACGTAACTGCCCGTTTTTCAGATCACTGCGCGTTACGCGTGGCCAAAGGCCCACGGAGCAATCTCCACCTCATAGCTCGCGAAGGGCCCGGTGGATGAGCTGGACGCACACCGAGCCCTCGCCCACCGCCGACGCCACGCGCTTGACGCTGCCAGACCTCACGTCTCCGACTGCGAAGACGCCGGGTCGGCTTGTCTCGAGCAGATCAGGTCGCCGGGCGAGCGGCCATCGTGCTTCTTCGAGCTCGGCGGGGTTGAGATCGGCGCCGGTCTTGACGAAGTTCTTGTCGTCGAGCGCCACGCATCCTTTGAGCCAGCTCGTGTTCGGGTCGGCGCCCGTCATCAAGAACAGGTGGCGGATCGGCCGCGTCTGCGTCCGTCCGGTGTCGAGCTCGCGCCATCGGACCCGCTCGAGGCCGCCGGTCCCCTCGAGCGCGTCGACCTGCGTGCGCGCTCGCAGCACGACGTTCGAGCAGTCTTCGATTCGCTGAATGAGGTAGCGCGACATGCTGTCCGCGAGCCCCGGGCCTCGTACCAGCATGTGAACTTCGGCCGAGCTCTGCGAGAGAAAAACCGCCGCCTGTCCGGCAGAGTTTCCGCCTCCGACGATGGCGATCTCCTCTCCTTTGCAGAGCTGCGCCTCGACGTGGGTCGCGCTGTACATGACCCCGGCGCCCTCGAAGCGCGAGAGCTCCGCCAGGGTCGGTTTCCGGTACCTCGCGCCACTGGCGATGACCACGGTTCTCGTTCGCACGGCCTCGCCGGTCGCGAGCCGTACCGTGTAGGGCTTCGCCGTGCAGTCGAGGCCGACGGCGCCGCGGGCGATGGCCACCTCAGCGCCGAACTTCTCGGCCTGCGTGAGGGCGCGTCCGGCGAGATCGAGACCAGAAACGCCGGTGGGAAATCCGAGATAGTTCTCGATGCGAGAACTGGAGCCGGCCTGGCCGCCGGGCGCGGAATTCTCGAGCACCAACACGTCGAGGCCCTCCGACGCGGCGTAGACCGCGGCCGCCAGCCCCGCAGGCCCCGCGCCAACGATGACGACGTCTCTCGTCGCCGAGGCATCGATTTCGCGGCTCAACCCGAGTCCGGTGGCCAGGGTCTCGATCGTGGGATTCCTCAAGACCTGGCCCGTCTCGCACACGATCACCGGCACGTCGCCGACCCCGACCTCGAAGCGATCGAGGAGTGCCTGCACGTCCGGCTCGCTCTCCAGCTCGTGGTAGGTGAAGGGCTGACCGTTACGGCTCAGGAACTCCCGGATTTCCAGGGTGCGTCGAGAATGCCGAGAGCCGATGAGCACCAGGCCGCTGCCGCCCTGGGCGATGAGCGCCACGCGCCGCAGAATGAAGGCGCGCATGAGGATCTCGCTGAGCTCGAAGTCCCGCTGCACGAGAGCGCGCACGTGCTCGCGATCGACCACGACGATGGATCCGACGTCGAGCGCCCGAGCGCGCACGAGGTTCCGGCGCGCGGACAGCATGTTGATCTCGCCCGTGAATTCCCCGGGACCGAGCACCGTGATCCGCTCTTCACGCCCGTCGACGGGGCGGACGATTTCGATGGCGCCCTCGATGACCACGAAGAAGCGGGTGTTTTGCTCGCCGAGCTCGAACAGCACCTCGCCCGAGCGGACCTTGCGGCGCTCGCCGACGCCGGAGATCCGAGCGATTTGAGCCTGCGTCAACTTGGGGAACATCTGGTCGCGACGTTCGGCGTACATCTCTGTCATGTCATCACGCGTCGCCTTCAGCCGGCTCAGCCGGCGCGATCACGATACACCCACGGGAAATCGTGCCCGCCTTGACGCCTCTCTCCTAAGTCGCCCGGTCCCATCCGTCCGCTCGGTGGAGATGTCATGCACCGGCGATCGTTCCTGGCCGGGCTAGGCCAGCGCGAGCTCGGCTACCGCGAGGGGAAGAACGTGGCCGTCGAGTGGCGACCGGCGGAAGGCCGGCCGAGCTGGCCCGACTCAACGTGGACGTCATCGTGACGGGAGGCACGCACGCGAGCTTTGCCGCCGCGAAGGTCACGACGACGATTCCCATCGTCTTTGTCGGGGTCGCCGGTCCTCTCGAGGCAGGACTGGTCACGAGTCTGGCTCGGCCGGGTGGCAACATCACGGGGTTGTCGTTCGATGTGACGCCCGAAACCGTCGCGAAGCGATTGGAGCTGTTCAAGGAAGTCGCGCCGAAGGCAGCTCGCCTGGGGCATCTCGTGAACCCGAACAATCCGTTCTTCTCGCTCTACATTCGGTCCGTCGAGATCGGCGCCCAGGCATTTCGGGTCGAGCTCCAGCGCGTCGAGGTGCGTGCGCCTGAAGACTTCGACGGCTGGAGTTCGCGGCAAAGAATCGGTTGCCTGCGATGTACGGCGCGCGCGAGTTCGTGGAGGTTGGCGGGTTGCTCTCCTACTCTCCAAACGTTCCAGAAATGTTCTCTCGCGCGGCGAGCTACGTCGACCGGATCCTCAAGGGCACGACGCCGGGCGATCTCCCCATCGAGCAGCCGAGGAAACCGCGAAGTCGCGCGGGCTGACCATCCCGCAGTCGTTACTTCTCCGCGCCGATCACGTCATCCAGTGACCAGGAGGACCCTTACTGTGCGATGGAGGGAGAAACGAAAGATCGGCCGACCAGGGCTTCCTTGAGGCAGGGCAGCAGGTCCGACGCGAGCTCGGACTTGAGGACATAACCCAGGGCCCCGGTTCCGAACGCAGCATTCACGTAGTCCGGGTCCGCGTGCACGGTCAAGAACACGACCCTCGCAGAGGAGCCCGTCGCCTTGAGTTTCCTGGCTGCCTCGATGCCGTTCAGCACGGGCATGGAGATGTCGAGCACGACCACGTCGGGCTCGAGCCGCGTGGCTTCGTCCACCAGCGCCTGCCCGTTGCCAACGGTCTTGAGCACCTCGAAGTGCGGTTCGAGATGTCGAGCAACGGCAGCGAGAAAGTCACCATGGTCATCGGCCAAGAGTACGCTCATGCGGACGGCTCTCGATCCTGGTCCATTCGAGGACCCAACACGCGGTAATGGCATCACGTCGAGCGTAATCGCTTCTGGGCCGAAAAGGCTACCTGGCAAAACTGACAGCCGAAACAGGAGCGGACGGGGCGAGGCCGACCGGGCGCTACAGAGAGACGATGCGCTTCTTGATGGCGAACTGGACCAGCTCGGCGCTGGATTTGATGCCGAGCTCTTCCATCATGCTGTATTTGTGGAACGCGACGGTCCTTGCGGTGATCTTGAGGATGCCGGCGACCTCCTTCATCGTGCGTCCCTCGGCCAGCAGTTGCAGCACCTCCCGCTGGCGCAGGCTCAGCTCGCGAGGCCCCTTCCCCGATTCAGGTTGGTGAAGGAGATTGTCGACCATGTTCCGCGTGGCCAGCGGCGTGACGTACGAACGCCCCTGGATGACGTCGGCAATCGCCTGGAGAAGCTCGGAGGCCGCCGAGTTCTTGAGCAAGAAGCCCGACGCGCCAGCCCGAAAGGCTTCGGCCGCGAGCTCGGGATCTTCACTCACGGTCAGGAAGATCACCTTGACCTCCGGCATCAGGCGCTTGAGCTGACGGGCGGCGTCCAGGCCGTTGAGCAGGGGCATGGCGATGTCCAACACGACGACGTCCGGCCGGAGCTTTGGCGCCGCCTCGAGCAGCGCGCGGCCATCCGTCACCGCTCCCACCACATCGCAATCGGGCTCGAGCAGTTTGACGAACGCCTCCCGGAGCAGCCGGTGGTCGTCGGCCAGCAGGACGCGCGGGCGCTTCACGCGCGTATCAAACCGTTGGTGTCTCCGTGGTTTCTCTCAGAGGGACACGGACGTGGAGCTGGGTGCCGCGCGACGGTTGCGAGTCGATCGCGATCTCGCCTCCGAGAGGACGCACCCGCTCACGCATGCTGACGAGCCCGAGCCCACTCTTGCCCTGGACCTGCCCGGGTTCGAACCCACGCCCATGATCGATGATCCGCAAGTAGATCGCGTCCGCAGTGCCGCTCAGCGCGACCTCGGCCTGCTGGGCGCCGCTGTGCTTGATGGCATTTCGCAATCCCTCCTGGGCGATGCGATAGAGGCACACGGCCGCATCCGGCGAGATCGCTGGCGGGATCTGATCGTGTCTGAACTCGATCTTGAGGCCGTGGTTATGAGCCAGCTCCCTGCAGAGATCGCCGATCGCCGCCACGAGTCCGAGCTGCTCCAGCTTCGACGGATGGAGCTGGTGCGACAGGTTGTGCACGGACGACGACAGGTGTTTGACCTCGGCCAACAACTCCTGCGTCCGTGCGCCGAACTGGCCCGCATCCGGGGGCTTCTGGCGGAGGAGGTCCATCTTGACGGTCAGGAGCGCCAGGCCCTGGCCCAGGTCGTCGTGCAGCTCGCGCGCGATCCGCCGGGCTTCGTTCTCCCTGGCCTGGAGCAATCGGCCGGTGAGTATCCGCAGCTCCATCTGGCTCCGGCGGAGCCCGTCTTCTGCCTGCTTGCGCAGACTGATATCCGCGATCGTCGCCAGGACGAGCGGCCTGGTGCTGGGCTTGGCCGGGCTCAGCGCGATCTCCACCGGGAACTCGCTTCCGTCTTTGCGCCGCCCGAAGAGCTCCCGACCTGCCCCCATGAGACGGACCTCGGGCGAGGCGGAAAATCGCTCCCGATGGGCAGCGTGCTGCGTCCGGAAGCGTTCCGGCACCAGCATCTCCACGGATTGACCCACCAGCTCTTTCCTGGGGTAGCCGAAGAGCTTCTCTGCCTGGGCGTTGGCCATGGTGATGACGCCGTCAGCTCCGGCCATGAGCATCCCATTAGGAGCCGTCTCGATCACCTGCCAGTACTGCTTGTCCGCCCGTCTGCGGCTCGCCCTTTGTGCGAGCAGCGCAACGATCAGCCCCGTCTGGAGGGCGAAGACCCCAATGGCACTGATGATGTGCCAGTGGTACAGATCCCAGAGGCTCGGCTCCCGGAAGCGGACATCACTGCCCGGCGGCAGGCTCGCCGCGCTGATGCCCCAACGCCGCAGCTGACGCCAGTCGAACATGGCCACGTTCGGGCTGACGCCCGTCACGGAGATCTGCTCGGGTCGTTCGCCAGCCAGAATGCGCAAGGCAAGGTCGGCCGCGTGCTTGCCCTCCATCTCGAAGCTCAGCACGTGACCACCAACGATCCCGCGGCCCATGAAGGAGTCTGCGAAGCCGTAGATGGGAGCATTCGCGGCCGCGGCCACGAGCTTGAGCGCTTCGGCTGGAATGAAGATCTTACCGGTGGCATCACGAGACACGGGGAGGTAGAGGACGATGCTGCCGTCGGGAAGAGTGGCCACCTGCTTCAGGAGATCGTCCATCGCCAGCCCCGACAAGTACACGAACTCGATCCTGCCTTCGTACGGGCGGAACGTCCGCCGTGCCACTCCCTCCCAATAGACATCGAACGCCGCGCTGCCCGTGATGACGAAGACCCGTCGGGTTTTTGGATGGAGGCGGAGGGCGACCTCGAGCGTGACCTCCGGGTCGAGCTTGACCGGAACGCCGATGACGTCGGCCGGCAGCTTGTGCTTCTGCACTCCCTGCTCGTCGACGTCCATGAACACGATGGGAACACCCGGAAAGATCTGATCGCGAAACTCCAGCGCGAACTCCAGCGAGGGGCCGAGGACGGACATGACGAGATCGATCGTTTCGCCCGCGTATTTTTTCCGGAGGAACTCGGCCAGAGCCTTCCGTCCCTCAGCGCCCTGGAAGCGTGAGAGTTCGAGGTAGTCGTTGCGAGTCTGGATCCGCTCGGGGGCGCCGGCAGCGAATGCCGTGCGGATGCTCTGATCGGTCAGCTCATTCGCCGGCCGGCCGTCCGCCTGTTCCGGGTAGAGCACCACCACGGTCCTGACGTCCGCCGCGGCGACCGCTCCCGCGCAGGGGCAGAGGAGCAGGAAGGCCGACAGCGTCATCAACGCCATCAGCCCAGGGAGCCACCGTCTCGCCCTCCATCCGCTTCTGCTCACGGTTTGTGTCGCTTCACGTGCGTCTCATCCCGTTCGCGGCGGCGCGGTTTCCCTCACGATTTCCCTCAGCGGGACACGGACGTAGAGCCGCGTACCGCCCGACGGCGGTGAGCCGATCACGATCTCGCCTCCGAGAAAACGCACTCGCTCGCGCATGCTGACGAGCCCGAGCCCACTCCTGCCGCGGAGCTGCCGGGGGTCGAACCCACGCCCGTGATCCACGATCCCCAAGGAGATCGCATCCGCAGCCCCGTTGAGCGCGACCTCGGCCTGCTGGGCGCCACTGTGCTTGATGGCATTTTGCAACCCCTCTTGCGCGATGCGATATAGGCACAAAGCCGTATCCGGTGAGATGGCTGCCGGCATCTGATCGTGGGTGAACTCGATCTTGAGGCCGTGGTGATGAGTCAGCTCCCTGCAGAGGCCGCCGATCGCTGCCACGAGTCCGAGCTGCTCCAGCTTCGACGGATGGAGCTGGTGTGACAGGTCGTGCACGGATGACGACAGGTGCCTGACGTGGGCCAACAGCTCTTGCATCCGCTCGCCGAGCTGGTCCGCTGCCTCCGGAGGCTTCTGGCGCAGGAGATCCATCTTCACCGTCAGGAGCGCCAGGCCCTGGCCCAGATCGTCGTGCAGCTCACGTGCGATCCGCCGAGATTCGTTCTCCTGGGCCTGGAGCAGCCGGCCGGCCTCGGCCGCGCGCCTGGCACGCTCTACCTCGGCTTGCGCGATTGTCCGTTCGATGAACTGCCCGATCTGCCGCCCGACGGCGTCGAACATCTGCAGGGTCGCGTCGTCAGGTTCACGGATCTCGGCGCTGAAAAACTCCATGACGCCCAGAAATCCGCTGGGGCCCACGACGGGAAAGCCGAACGCGCCGTGAAGCCCATCAGCTGTCGCGCTCGGGGCTCGGGGAAAGTTCGTGTCCCGTACGACGTCGACGATCCACGAAGACTGTCCGGAGCTCCAGATGCGACCAGGAAGGCCTACGCCACTCGGGAACGCCATACGACGACTCTGGTCCGCGAGTGCCTGTCCTGTCCGGGACGGCGCCATCCACGTCTCTGTGCACTGCAGCACGTGCTGTTCAGCGTCGAGGGCCCAGTGAATCGCCAGGCTCCAGTCCAGGCTCTTGCCGATCGCCTCGAGAATCTGGGGGAGCGCCTCCGACAGACTCGACGCGCGGGCGAGGATGGCGGTGGTCGCGTACTGAGTCGCGAGGCGACGTTCGCCGGCCTTGCGTATCAGGTCCACGCGGTGCAGCGATTGGCAGGTCGCCACAACGAGGGCGGTCAGTAGAAAGATGCTGACCATCACCATGATCGCGATTCCGAGCTGGGCCGAGAGCAGTCCTCGCTGTTCAGCGACGAGCCTCAGCCAGCCGAGGAAGGCCGGGACCAGAATGGCGGCCGGCAACAGTCGGCGGGCCAGAACGCCTCCCTGATCGTCGGCCGTCACGACGGCGACGAGGCCGCGACCAGGCCGCGCCCAGAGCGTACCGAGGGAGAGCACGAAGAACGTCGCGGCGGTCGGTAACGCCACGGGAATGTAGCGGGCGAGACCGTACCCGGCCTCGGCGCCATACGCGCCGCAGAGCAGAGAGGTCAGCGAAATCGCGGCCGATATCAGGAGGATGAACTGCGCAGGCCAGACTCTCGGGTGGCTCTCCGAGTCGAGCATGAGCAGAGCGGCGCTCAGGAGAACGAAGCAGAGGCCAGTGTGGGGTTCGATCCCGTCCGTTCCCAGTCGATCAAGGAACCGCGACTGATCCAGGCTGAGGTTCTCCCCCAGGTCATATCCGAAGACCGTGACGAGTCCGACGAGGAGCACGAGGCCGGCCGCGGCCCGGGCCAGCCACCGGATCGGCCGATGGCCGCCCGACGACTCCGTCTCCAGCCACAGCGCGGTCGCGACGAGCACGAACGTGACAGCAGTCAGCGGGCTCATGGCTGCCCGTCCCGGGAGGATGGTTCTCAGAATTGGGAGCTCAAGCTGCCAGCCCAGCAGGACGGAACCGCTGACGACCAGGGCGAAGGTGCTGGCGGCGCGTGACATCATACGTCCCTGCTGGCTCCGGGTGCGCCCCCGCTGGCTCCGGCCGGGCCCCCGCTGGCTCCGGCCGGGCGCGCTCCCGCCACGGCTGACAGTGTGATCGACGCCATCAGCCCGTGGAGCCGCGGTCTCCCACTCCATCAGGCTCTTCTGCTCAATGTTCTGGACGTGCGCTCGAGCGCCGCGATCCTTGTTGACCGACAAGCGCAGCCGGCCGGGCCGATTCTACAAGAGTTACGGGGGTCTCTGACGCCCGATCTCCCTGTCGGTTTTCCAGCTCTGCGAATGGTATTTCTGCCAGTAGTCCGTTCGCTCTCGAAACCGTAGTCTCCCGGGTGTCGAAACGATTCGCGATCGCCACAGGGGGCTGGGTATGGTGAGGACGTCTCGGGCCGCGAAGGTTGCGTGGATGGTTGCGTGGCTCATCGTGTTCTACCTCGTCGCTCGCGTCGTCTCGGCGCACGCCGGGGAGGTTCCCCCGGCCGAGGCTCAGGCGTTCCAGCAGGTGTTCCAGAAGGTCGCGCCGTCGGTGGTGGCGATCCGGGCCCAGGGTCGCGACGCGATGTCGGGGAGCCAGACGCGCATCATCGAGAGGGGCTCGGGCGTGCTCATCTCCCGGGACGGCCTGGTGCTCACCGCGGCCTACCTGGTGCACGGCATGGACGAGATTTCCGTGGAGTTCCCGGGCGGCGTGAAGGTTTCGGCCCGGGTGGTGACCTCAGAGCCGGCCGCCGCCGATCTGGCCCTGTTGCAGCTCGACCGGGTGCCGCTGGGCTCGATCGTGTCCCCGATGGCCGACTCCAACACGGTCCAGGTCAGGGACAAGGTCCTCATCGTGGGCGCCCCCTCCTACTCGCTCAGCGTCGGCTCCATCAGCGCGCGCTGGGCGCCCAACACGGCGTACCGGACCATGCCCCTCGCCGAGTTCTTCCAGGCTGATGCCACCATCGACGCCAGTAACTCGGGCGGGCCCATGTTCAACCTGAAGGGCGAGGTCATCGGGATCGTCAGCCACAACATCGCCACGGACGCCCGAAGCAACCGCCAGGGCTTCGTGGTGACGTCGAACACTGCCAAGCAGCTGCTGCTCGAGAAGCGCTCCGCCTGGTCGGGCATCGCGAAAGGTTCGTGCTCAACGCCCAGCGTGCGGAGCTGCTGAAGCTAACGTCTCGGCGAAGCGCAGGGCCTCAAGCGCAAGGGCCTCGGCGGAGCACAAGAGACAGATAGGCCGCGGATCCCACCAGACGACGGCGGCACGTGGCGCCGACCGCGACTCCCCCTACCTGCTGAGCGGCCTGCTTCAGCGTGCCGGTGTGCGCAGGCTCGTCGCCATGACAAGGCCACGGACCGCTGGGCGCCGGCGACCACGACGGCGTTCTTCGCAGAGGGCGTCGGCGCGCTTGTGATGATCGTGTTCGTGATGATGCGTTAGACGAGTGTTCGTCGAGGCGACTCACCCAACACTGCGGCGCGCGCCCGCGCGTTCGAGGTCAGGGCATTCCTGGAGCCGCTGCTGCGAGGAAAAGTCCTACCTAAAGTAGTGGTGGCCCCAACGGGACGTGATCGAACTTGCAGAATTCAAGTGCGTGATTTCATTGCACGCTGAGGACGTGCCCTGTTGCCTTCGGCCACGAGTGTGCTCGAGCGGGCGCTCGCGCTCGCTCGCAGTCGACGCACCGCGCTGTGGTACGAGCCGCGCATCCTCGCGACGATCGCGGACGCGAAGCCGGTGATCGCTTCGGGAGCCTGCGCGCTCCTCTCTGAGGCGTGAGCTCGTCGACCGAGGACGAGGCTGGCGGCTTGGCGCCTTCGAATGTCGCGCTGGCGTAGGTTCGCCTCCTGGCTTCGGAGCCCGCCTCCGACCGCACTGCGATCGAGAGCGCGCTCGAGTCCCTGGACGCCCTCACGGCCGAGCTGGGCTCCGATCCTTATCGGCGCATCGCTGCGCTCCAGCGCGCACGCCTCGCCACATAACCCTGTCATCGATCTTGAGTCGAGCCGCACCCAGAAGTAGTTCTGCCTGGTGTATCTTGTCGAGAACGAAATGAACGCGATGTCCAAGAAGGAGCCGGACGCCTGCATCGAGGAGAGCCTGGTCTGCGATGACGCCCTCCGCATTGAGGTGCGGCCGATCACGGAGCTTCGCCTGTGAGGACAATGCGATGAAGTTCATGTTCACGATCTACCACGACGAGAACGTGCTGAACGCGATGCCCGAGAAGGAGATGCAGGCTCTTGTCGACTCCGCGATCGAGTACGCCGAGGAGATCCGACGGAGCGGCCACTACATCGCCTCGGACGCTCTGCAGCGGACCCGGACGGCCCGGACGATCCGCATCCGCGCCGGCAAGGTCTCCACTACGGTCGGCTCCTTTGTCGAGACAAAGGAGCAGCTGGGTGGATTCTTCGTCATCGAGGCCAAGGACATGGACGAGGCCTGCGCGGTCGCCGCGAGATTCCCACCGGCGCGAGTCGGAGTGATCGAGATTCGGCCGGTCGAGGAGCTGAAGCACTCTCGTGATGGACGCGGTCTACCGAGCTGAATCGCGCCTCATCCATGCTCATCCGTCTGCTCCGCATTTCGAGCTCTGAGGGGAGGCGCTGCACGAAGCCTTCGCCGGGGCGATCGAGCCCAGCTCCGGCTAGTCGCGCGGGAGTCGGCAGAATCTACAGAGGTGGGAATGACACGGCACGCCGAGGTCCGAATCCCCATAGGGATTCGAACCCGTGTTTGAGTCGCGCCCAGCTTTCGCCAGCGTTGTCGGCTATTTGGTGTCTGTTTAGCACATGAGAAAACCACCTGTCCTCAAACTTTCAGATGGCTTGATCGCAATTCCGCGCGGTTAACCTGCCGGGATGAAATAGCAGTTCGAGTCCCGATTGTGACGTGCCCTTGCAGGGATGCCGTTCGGTCGCCATCGGCTCGAAGCCGCCCTCGCCGGGGAATCATCTAAACGCCGAGGAGGGTATCCATGCCTGCACCACTGTCTCCCGAGGCCACGGCGCTCATCGACCGCCCAAATTTCGCGCATCTCGCCACCCTGATGGCGGACGGCTCACCCCACAGCGTACCCGTCTGGGTTGGGCGCGAGGGCGATCGGCTCCTGGTGTGCACGAGTGAGGGGTCGCTGAAGGGACGCAACACGCGCCGCGACCCTCGGGTAGCCCTGTCGATCGTGGACTTCCACAATCCGTACGAGGAGGTGCAGCTCCGCGGCCGCGTGGTGGAGCGGCGTCCCGACCCGGACCTCAAGATCATGGATCCCGTGTCGCACAAGTACATCGGGAAGCCGTTCCCGATGCGGAGCCATGAGGGCCGAGTGGCGCTGGTGATCGAGGTCGACAAGGCGCGTTACACCAAACTGCCGTTCGCGCACACGCCGCCCCGGCAATAGCGCGCGCGGGACGGCCGCGCGATATCCTCGCGACATGAGCCTTGGGGGCTGGCTACAGGAGCAGCTCTTCGAGCGACGCATCGTGGTCGTCGCCGGTCGGCTCGACGACGACGCGGCGACGAAGGCAGCGGCCGCGCTCCTAGCGCTGGACGCCGACGGGGACCGGCCGATCGAGGTTCACCTGGACAGCCCCGCCGGCGCGCTCGGGGCGGTCTTCGTCATAATCGACACGGCCAACACGCTGCGCTCGGCGCTGCGCATCCTTTGCCGGGGTCAAATCGGCGGCCCAGCCATCGGCGTGGTCACGGCTGCCGATCACTGCGCCGCCGTGCCGCACGCGCGGTTCCACCTCTCCCAGCCGACGGCGCGGTTTGCCGGCACCCCGGAGGAGATCGCCGCGCAGAGTCGCCAGCAGCAGGAGTTGTTGTGGAGGCTCTTCGGTCGCCTCGCCCGGCGCACGGGCCGGCCCGCCGAGGAGATCGCGGAAGACACGCGGCGTGGGCGTTATCTCGACGCGCGCGAGGCGCTCAACTACGGCCTTATCGACGAGATCACGACCGCCAGGTAGCCCCGAAGGAGAGAATCGTTCTGCGCTCCCCTATCAGTTCGTCGGACGGTGACGATTAGCCCGCCCAGTCACTTTCCTTGAGCTGCCAGCGGCCGAGTCGTTCGCCACTGCCCCGTCCCCTGTCCCGGTTCTCGCCACTCGTCATATTTCGAATCTCTGAGGAATCATTCCCAGCTGTTTGACGACACTCTGAGGATCGCCGGGGTATTGCCGGTAGGAGAGCCACTCACTGCCCACGGCATCACCGCACTCGGCGCAGCGGTCATCATGTGACCGACGAATCTCTGCGCGATGGCCCGACTGCGCACCGCCACTCCGCCATCCATGTCTCCCTCCTCCACCGCTCGATGTCGCGGTCAAGACAGAAAGACCTCATTCGTCGTCGTGCGAACTTACTCCACGAGCAGTGAGGCGCAGCGCTCCGGCCGGGCCGCGGCCGCCGGATCACTGACGATGGCGCCGCCGCGGGGGATGCACTGACTGGCCGGCGGCGACACGCCGCGCTCCACCCAGTCGAGCAGAAGCTGGAATGCGCGATGGGCGTGCGGCTGGATGAACTCCAGCTGGACGAAGTTGCAGCAGGTCTGCCGATACCGCTCGATGTGGTTGCCGTTCTGCACCTCGTAGTAGCGGTGCAGCGACGCCCGCCCGGCCGTCACCACGGCGGCGCGGAACGCCCGACCGTGGTGCACGATCGGCAGCAGCGTGTCCATCGTGCCCTGCAGCGTGATGAGCGGCCGGGCGATGTCGCCGTCGGTCGCGATCTGCCCCACGCGCGGCGAGAGGTGGAACGGCTTGCGCCGCGCCAGATAGTCATAGTCTTTCGTGTCGCTGGCGGCGAGCGGATCGAGCTGGTCCACGGGATAGAGCGGGTCGACCAGACGCACGAACACGCACGTCGTGACGTCCCAGTAGTTGTAGGCGTGCGTCTCCCACAGGGAGCCGACGAGCGGACTGAACGTGTTGGCCGGGGTCGGCGGGGTGGCGCGGATGTCGGGCGGATAGCCGGCCGTTCGGATCGCCTGGGCAGCGGGACTCGTCGGGCTCAGCCCGGACGTCACGTAGCCGTCCCAGTTGCGAAGCGCCGCCGGCAAGTCGATGAGGATGTTCGGCCCGCCCGTCGACCAGAAGACCCCTTCCCAGTCGAGCCCGCCATCGAAGCGCGTCGGGGCCTCGGCGAGCAACCGGCGCACGACGTGGCCGCCGTTCGAGATACCCATCAGGTACACGCGCTCGGGCGCCCGGTCATAGTGCGCGTCGATCGCGAGCTCGGCCACGTCGGTGGCCTCGAGTGTCCGGCGAACCCATTCGCGGATGCTGTTGCCCGCGTCGTTGGCGTAGAAGTGCGTGAATGCGGCGCCGGTCGCGGCCACGCGCGGCGACAGCCGGCACGCCAGCGGGTCCGCGCCCGCCGCAGTGAAGAAGAAGTTGAGCATGCCCTTGTTGGTGGAGACGTAGGCAAAGCCCTGCTGCACGACGAGGTCGCTGAAGATGAAGTCGCCCATGAACTCGCTACGGAATCCGCCGGGCACGCCGACCACCAGTTTGTGGTTCCAGTTCGCGGCGGCGGGCAGCCGCAGGAGCCAGCGCGCATTCGCATCGTCGGCCATCGCGCCGGTGATCTGAAGACCGGGGAACGTGCGGCTCGGGTCGATCGCCGTGCGGAACGGCGCATCCGGCGACACTGCCTGCGCGTCGGTGCGCGGCGTGAACGCGTTCGGCGGGAGGCCAAGGCGCGAGTTGTCGGGCGGCGTCGTCGCGTCGTTACGGGTCGTGAGATCCGTGCTCTCCAGGCACGTGAGATCGGTCACGATCCCGGTCAGCGCCTTCGTAATCGCCGCGCAGTCGGCGGCGGCGGGCATCGAGAGCACCAGAGTCGAGGGGACAACGGCGAGCACGGCGAGAACCAAGGATCGCATGGCAATCCTCCATGGTGGCCCTACCCCAGCTCAGGATACCGCGCCGGCCTCCTCGGGCAAGTCGAGCGGCAATCGTGGTGATGCCGTCCGTCGATCTTGCAGGGAGGCGCAACCCTGGACCGCCTCAGTCGTAGAATTTGGGAAGCATTCCCAGTGTCTTCCACTGCTCGGGGTCGTGATGGAAGATGACCATCGCCCTTTCGGCCTCGATGATCCGTTGCAGCCGCGTCATCGAGGCCCACACGGTCTCCGGCGCACCCGCGGCTTTCCGTCATGATCCCGCACTCCAGGTTCGCGCGT
>WNEV01000929.1_pt1 | contig 20155 bp, 19 predicted proteins | sample 5399861 | NCBI WGS metagenome assembly WNEV01 (sample SAMN13153335, study PRJNA577476) | soil metagenome | isolation source: 40 cm grassland meadow soil 2 days after 3rd rain plot 2 | place: USA:California | collected 2015-11-11 | reverse complement strand
GTTCGGCCCGGTCCCGACGCTGGTCGAGTGGGACACGAACCTGCCCGAGCTCGCCGTGTTGCTCGACGAGGCCGCCAAGGCCCGCCACCTGCTGGAGGCGGCGGGACGCCGAGAACGCGATGCAGTCACTGCGTGACGTCGAACGCGACGTCGCGCGTGCCCTGCTCGGCGAGGCCGACGGCGCGGTGGTCGCATCGATCCTCGGCGACGGCCTCTCGCCGGCCGCGCGGCTCGGGGTCTACCGCAACCACGTCTTCAGCACGCTGACGGACGCGCTCGAGGCGACCTATCCGGTCGTCTGCCGCCTCGTGGACCCACGGTTCTTCGCCTACGCGGTCGACCGGTACATCCGTGCGTGCCCGCCTGCCGGGCCGTGCCTCTTCGAGTACGGAGAGTCCCTTCCAGAGTTTCTCGCCGCGTTTCCGCCGTGCCGGCACCTCCAGTACCTCCCGGACGTCGCGCGGCTGGAGTGGGCGATCAACCGCGCACTGCACGCCGAGGACGCGGAGCCCCTCGACCCCACACGGCTTCGCGGGCTCTCGCCCGACGGCGCCGCGCGGCTCGCGCTCAGGCTGCACCCCTCGGCGTCGTTCCTCGAGTCCCGGTGGCCGGTGGACCGGGTCTGGCGCGCCAACCAGCCGGGGGCCGATCCCGACGCGGTCGTGGACCTCGACGCGGGCGGGGTGCGGCTCGAAGTCCGTCGGCTCGGCGACGACGTGGTGTTCCGATCGCTCGCCGCCGCGACGTACGCGTTCCGGTCGGCGCTCGCCGCGGGGGGCGACCTCGAGCGGGCAGTGGAGGCGGCGCAGGCCGCCGGTCCCGAGTTCGATCTCACGCAAACTCTGCGCGAGCTTCTCGACGACGGGCTCGTCGTGGGCTCGAGCGCGCCACGCTCAAGGGTGGGGGCATGATAAACGCTTCGAGCGCGCGGGGCCGGATCGCCACGATCACCGACGTCCTCGGGCGCTTCCCGATGTCCATCGTCCAGGTGCTGTTCCGCCTGGCGGTCGCGAGCGTGTTCGTGAAGGCGGGACTCACCAAGATCGCGAGCTGGGAGCTGACCGTCCAGCTGTTCGCCGACGAGTACAACGTGCCGGTGGTCGCGCCCGAGATCGCCGCACGGATGGCAGCGACGTTCGAGCTCGGCTGCTCGGTGCTCCTCATCGCGGGCCTCGCGACGCGGCTCGCGACCTTGCCGCTGCTCGGGATGATCCTGACGATCCAGCTCTTCGTGTATCCGGGCGCCTACTCGGAGCACCTCACCTGGGCCTCGATCCTGATCTTCCTCCTGACACGGGGTGCGGGGCCGTGGTCGCTCGACCGACCGCTCGGCCTCGAGCCGCGCGAGTCGACCAGTCGCTGACGGCGGCGTGGCCGGGTCGGGCACGAGCGCGCTGACGCCGCCGGCGCTCCGGCCGTGGCAGCGCCTCGCGGTGAAGCTCGCGGCCGGGTTCGCCGCGCTCACGGTCCTTACCGCCGGTCTCGTGGGCGCCATCGTCCACGAGCGCCAGAAGCGCGAGGTCGAGGACACGGTCGGCACGCAGCTCCTCAACATCGCGCGGACGGGCGCCCTCCTCGTGGATCCGGCGCTCCACGCCGAGGTCCAACGGACCCTGGCAAAGGATTCCCGCGCGTACACGCGGCTCCGGAAGGCGCTCGCCGCGGTGCAGGCCGAGGTGCTCCTCCCGACGCCGATCCGGACGCTCTCGAACTACGACCCGGTGAAGCGCCGGGCGAGGCTCCTCGTCACGAGCGACGGCTCCGGACGGCCGGGGGAGCCGTATCCGCTCGCTGCCGAGCTGCTCGAGCCGCTCGGCTGGACCTTCGAGGACGGTGTCGCGCGCTACACGCGCATCTACCGCGCCCCGAGCGGCGCCTGGATCACGGCGTTCGCGCCGATCGCGGACACCCGCGGGCGGACGGCGGCTGTGCTGAGCCTCGACTACTCGGTGGACCTCTACTTCGACCGGCTGCGGGAGCTCGACAGCGCCATCTTGACGTCGTCGGCGGCCGGGGCTTTCGCGGCGCTGCTCCTCGGCCTGCTCGTTGCCCGGCGCCTGACGCGGCCGATCAGCGCGCTCACGCGCGGCGTCGCGCGCGTCGCGGCGGGGGACCTCTCGCAGGAGCTGCCCGTGCGCTCGCGCGACGAGGTGGGCCAGCTCACCCGCGCCTTCAACGAGATGGTGGCGGGCCTCCGGCAGCGCGACTTCATCCGCAACGCCTTCGGCCGCTACGTCTCGCCGGAGGTGGCGAAGACGCTGCTCGAATCGCCCGAAGGGCTCCGGCTCGGCGGCCACAAACGCGTGGTCACGGTCCTCATGTCGGACCTGCGCGGCTACACGCGCTTCGCCGAGCAGGGGGACCCCGCGTGGGTGATGGAGGTCCTGAACGACTATCTCGCGCGGATGGCGGACATCGTCATCGCGCACGGCGGGACGATCAACGAATTCATCGGCGACGCGATCTTCGCGGTCTTCGGCGCCCCGCTCGACCACGGGGACCACGCCGAGCGCGCCGCGGCGGCCGCGCTGGCGATGCAGGCGGCGATGGTGGAGCCGAATCGCGTAAACGCCGCACGTGGCTGGCCCCGCTTCGAGATGGGCATCGGCGTCAACACGGGCGAGGCGGTCGTCGGCAACATCGGCTCCGAGCAGCGCGCGAAGTACGCGGTGGTCGGCGCCGCCGTCAACCTCGCGGCGCGCGTGGAGGGGTGCACGGTCGGCGGCCAGATCTTCGTGACCGCCGCGACGCTCGACCGGATCCGCGCGCTCGCAGACGTCGCCGAGCCCGTGCGCGTCGAGCTCAAGGGCATCGCCGAGCCCGTGCTGCTCTACGAGCTTCGCGCGATCCGCGGACGCTTCGCGCAGCGTCTGCCCGAGCCGGACACCGGCGACGATCCGTACGTCGAGATCGCGCTGCCGCTCCGCGGCTGGGTGGTTGACGGCAAGCGCCTCGCCGGCGAGTTCACGGGTGCCGTCACCCGCCTCGGACGGCACTCGCTCGCCGCTCGCCTCGACAGCGAGCTTGCCCCTCTGACCAACGTCCGCCTCCGGCTCAGCTACCCCGACCTCGGACAGGCCTCGGGCGACCTCTACGGCAAGGTCGTCGGCGCGGTTCCGGCGGCCGGCGGCCCGACGACCATCCGGCTGACCTCGGTGGACGCGGCCGACCAGAAGCAGATCGAGATGCTGCTCGCACGCTGACGCCGCATGGCGACGATCCCCCTGCCGTCTCGCCGGTCGCGACTGGCGGTCGCGATGATCTTCTTCGTGAACGGCGCGGTCCGGCAGCGTTCCTAGAGACCCTTCATCCGGGCGGTCTGGAGGGCGGCGATGATCGTCATGCTATCCACGATCTCGCCTGACAGCACCAGCCTCAGGACGTCACGGAACGGGAAGGGGCGAATCTCGATGAATTCCGTCTCGTCGTGTGGCAGTTCAAGCTTCACCATCTCCTCGCCCAGGAAGAGGTGAGCGGTCTCGTCCATGACGCTCTTGCTCGTGTGGTAGGTGCTCACGTGAGTCAGCCGGCGGGCCCGATACCCGATCTCCTCCGCCAGCTCGCGCTGGGCGGCCTCCTCGACCGACTCCCCGGCGTGGACTCCGCCAGTGGGCATCTCCCACGTCGTCCGGCCCGCCACGTACCGGTATTGCCGGATCAGGAGGACGGTGTCAGGATCGAGGAACGGAAGGACGCCCACGCACTCTCCGCAGCTCACGACACCGTAGATCGTGGTGCGTCCGTTGGGCAGCTCCACGAGGTCCTCCCGAAGGGAGAGCCAGCGATTCTGGTAAATGGGCCGCGTGGATGTCGTCTTCCAGGGGATCTCCGAGAGCCTTCTCATCCTTGTCGCTCCAGAAAGAATGCGCGGGTGTGCCGTGGGGAGTCGCCGTCCGAGGCTGCCAGCGCCATCCGAAGTCGCGCGAGATCATCGGACGTATCGATGTCGTACCATACTGGAAGGCACGCGACCCGGAGCCCCTTCGCATCGGCCCGTCGGATGGTCTCAGGGAAGACCCGACTCGTGCTCCACGCCATCGCCTCGAAGAGCTCACGGTACACCGTGCGAAGCCCGATCAGGTAGTAGCCGCCATCCTCGGTGGGGCCGAGCACAACATCGACTTCGGGCGTTGTGAGGAGGTCGAGCCCCTGCTCCAGGAATCCAAGCGGGAGCGTCGGCGTGTCGCTGTCGATCGCCAGCGCCCCCCGGTAGCCCTGGTCCAGGAGTTCGCCGAGGCTGTTCGCGAGCCTGTCGCCGAGATCCGCGCCCCGCTGCGGGACGAGGACGAAGCCTGGGGCGATCTTCTCGAAAAAGGCCCGTGCCTCCGCGGGCGTGTAGGCGATCGCAGGGCTGGCCGTCCTGAGCGCCCTCACCTGATCGATCTTGTCGAGAAGAAAACGGCGGTAGAGCTCCGATGCGTCCGCGAGGGAGAGCGGAGGACAGAGCCGCGTTTTGACCTCGCCCGCGCGGGGCGCCTTGGCCATGATCACGACGGCGATCGCCTCCATCAGCATTCTAACGGATGACGCGCGGCGGCTTCGGCTCGTGGGGGAAGCTCAGGACGTCGGTCGTGTTGCACTTGTGGTCGGCGACGACGAAGTGCCAGTCGCGCGGATCCGTGAGTGCCTTCGACGTGTCCACTTCAAGCTGGTACACGCCGTCGGGGTAGTTCGACTTGAGAGTCCACACCCAGCGGGGAGGGGCCATGGCGAACGCGCGTCCCGTCGCCGCGTTTAAGGCCAGCACCTGGGGCCCGAGGTCGCCGTTCGGGTCGGTGACCTCCATCCTGATCGTGGCCTTGCCCTTCCGAGTCTCGCTCGTCACGAACTCGACTCTCTTGATGACGGGGTCGTTGGCCCGCGTGGGCTCGGGCACGAGCACGACCTCGACCTCCAGCGTCTTGTCCGACTCGACCTTCACCGCGTTCGGCTTGTAAATGTACCCGCTCGAGTAGGCGTGCAGCCCGTACTGGCCGCCTTCGGCAAGCTCGATCCGGAAGCGGCCGCTCGCGTCGACCAGCGTCCCGCGGTCCCAGCGGTTGTTGTGGATCTCCCCTTTCTCGAGCAGTACCAGGCCGGAGAGCGGCTGACCGCTCTGGGTCCGAACAATGCCCGCGATCACCGTCGCCGCGTCCGCGCCGGGCGGGAATGTCTGCGTCACCAGCCAGAGGGCAAAGGAGACGGAGAGCACGGTGTGGATCATGCGACCCTCCTAAGGTGAGCCGTTGGCAGGCCCGCCGCCGACGCTCGAGATCAGAAAGACGATGAGATCAGCGGTTGGCTGGCCATCCCATCCGAGGGGTGAAAGGCCCGGCGGGTGCCCTCCGAGGAAGCGCTCGAGCGACTCGACCTGGCCGTTCACCGCGCGTGGGAAGCGAAGCGCGGCAGGAGTGACGTCACCGAGATCGTGGCAGCTGCGGCACCGGCTGGCGTAGAGCCGCTCACCTCGCGCGACGCTGTCGGCGAGGGCGCGTAGCCGGCCCTCGAAGACCGGCTGGCCGGCGACGATCCCGGGCGAGATCGGTACACCCGTGCCGCGCGAGGTCAGATACGCGGTGATCGCGAGGGCCACCTGCTCGGGGTCGGTGAGCCCGTAATGTCGCTGCACCGCCTCGGCGTTCGCCTGGAGCAGCGTCATCACGCGGCCCGCGGGCGGCGGCAGCGGCCTGTACTTGGGAAAGCTGGCCGCCCATCCACGCGTCTCGTCAGGATCGTAATGACACGTGACGCACGCGACCGGATCCCGAGGGTCCGGCGAGGTCGTCCACGATCGCTCCCCCGCGGCGACGAGCGCCACGAGGCTGCCCGCGCGCGCCCCTGCCGGGGCCGGCCCGGCCGAGACCACCGTGATCAGCGCCAACGCAACGGAGCGGAGCATCACGCTGGAGCGCTCACACGCTCCCGCGTCGGGGACCGCCGCGGGGCGCAGCGTGGACAAAGGTCAGGATGCCCACGGTGAGGAAACCCGTCGTGCAGAGGGCGAGGAACGGGACGGCCCCGTAGCTCTGGTGGGCGTAGAAGAGCCAGGTGCTCCAGGCGCAATAGAGCCCGAGCGCGATCTCGATGAAACTCTCCGAGGGGCGGCGGTCCACGTAGGCCTTGCCGCGCCAGTGTCCTCCTGCCGGACCGATGCCGAACTTCGGCGTGCGCACGAACTCGAGATCCTTTCTCCGCAGCGCGTCGAGCACGGCCAGGCTCGTGCTCCACGCCACCCCGACACCGATGATCATGATGGTGGGGATGCGCCATGCGCGGCGCAGCCAGCCTGGATCGAGCACCCACTGGGCGTAGACGAGCAGGAATCCTGGCCCGAGGACGCCCAGCCCGAAGGCCAGGCTCACGTCCAGGATGGCGTTTCCCTCCGGTGCGATCTCCTTGGCGCCGATCAGGGGGACCGAAAGAAGGATGACGGTCAGCATGGCGGGATAGATCATGTAGTACGTCAGGTGGATGAAGGCCTGGTACTTGGTCCAGAGTGAGAACGGCGCGCGGGCGATCGCCGGCAGGAGCTTGACGGCGGTCTGGATCGCCCCCTTGGCCCAGCGGCGCTGCTGCGACTTGAACCCTGTGATCAAGACCGGCAGCTCCGCCGGGCAGACCAGATCGGAGCGGTAGACGATGCGCCACCCGCGCAGCTGCGCGCGATAGCTCAGGTCGAGGTCCTCGGTCAGCGTGTCGTGCGTCCACCCCCCTGCGTCTTCGATGGCGGCCTTGCGCCAAACACCCGCCGTCCCGTTGAAGTTCAGAAAGAGGTTTCCCCAGAAGCGGGCTGGCTGCTCAACCGCGAAGTGGCCATCGATGCCGAGGGCTTGGGCAATCGTCAACAGGGAGAACGCGCGGTTCAGGTGGCCCAAGCGCGTCTGGACGACCGCCACCCGAGCCTCGGCGAAGTGCGGGATGGTCGTTCGCAGAAAGTCGACCTCCGGCACCGCGTCGCCGTCGAAGATCGCCACGAACTCTCCGCGCGCCTCCTTGAGCCCGGCCGCGAGCGCCCCGGCCTTGAACCCAGTGCGCTCGCGACGGTGGAGGTGGGCGACGGTGACCCCTCTCGCGCGTAGCTGGCTCGCGGTCTCGTCGATGATCGCCCCGGTATCGTCGGTCGAGTCGTCGAGGACTTGGATCTCGAGCCGGTCGCTCGGGTAGTCGAGCCCGCCGACAGCCTCGAGCAGGCGGCGCGCGACGTATCGCTCGTTGTAGAGGGGCAACTGTATGGTCACCGACGGCCACTCGGCCGGTGGCTCCGGGGTCACCGTGTCTCGGATGCGCCGGCGGTTCCACCAGTGGATCGCGAGCAGGAGATAGGCGTTCAGGCCATAAAGAAAGAGCCCGACGACCGCGACGGAGTAAAGGACCCGGACGACGACGCTCACATGGACCTCGGCACGAACGAGGCCCGGACCGGGTGAGCGAGGGCGCCCCAGCCGGAGTGGAGGAGGAGTGCCCCGAGCGGGCCCCACTCGGCGAGCCACGCCCACCACGGGATCGGCGCCGGCTCCACCACGTAGCTCATGTACGAGAGCGTCACGGCGCCGGTGAAGTAGAGCCACGCGGGCCAGAGTCGGAAACAGAGGAACGGCACGATCCAGAGCACGTACCACGGATGCATGCTGGTCGGTACCAGGAGGAGGTACGTCCCGACGGCGAGGGCGCCCGCGCGCGTCATCCCAGCCGCGTTGCCCCCATTGGTTCGGCCGATCCAGGCGAGGATCCCCGCCATCAGTGAGAACAAGAGGGCCATCGCGACGACCCGCGCCAGGTCGCCGGTGAGGCCGAACGGGTAGGTCAAGAGGGCGCGGAGGCCGATGTTGTGGTCCTCGACGCGGCCCAGGTATTCGGGGAGGAACCCGATGACACCGAGCCCCACGTTGGCAGCGTGGGGGAGGTACCCGAGCACAACCGTTGCGGCGACGGCTGCGGGGAATCGCCAGTCGCGCGGCCGCCACCAGGCGGGAAGAAGAATGAGGGGATAGAGCTTCACCAGCACGGCGGCGCCGAGGGCGATGCCTGCACGTACGGAGGATCCGCGCTGTCGGCAGGCGAGCGCCGCCAGCACCAGGGGGATCATGGCGAGGTCGACGTGGCCCGCCTGAACGCCCTCGAAGACCACGAGCGGCGACCAGGCGTAGACGATCACCGCCGCCTGGGTCACCCCCGCACGCTGAAGCAGGACGAGCAGGAGCCCCATAGTCAAAATCTCACTCGAGAGCAGGAACACGCGCCATGCCGGAAGGTTGTTCGGCGAGACGAGCGCGACCAGCGCAAAAGCGGCCTGGGCGCCCGGCGGGTAGACGGTCGGCTTCGTCGGCCGGTTGATCCTGGGATGGATCGTCTCGTCACGGAGCGGTACCAGCTCGGCGGCGGTCGGCGGATAGCGGTACGGGCTGATCCCCGCCCACTGCACCCGGCCGTCCCACAGGTAGCGATAGACATCGGACGAGAGCACCACCGGGCTCCCGAGGAGACTCAGGCGGAACAGAAGCGCGAAGGCGAGCACCAGGCCGAGGAGGACGCGATCGTCTGGGCGCCAGCGCAGGACCATTGCCACGGCGAGCACATAGAGGAGGAACAGGCCACCGAAGACGCCGATGTAGGCGACGTGGGTCCGCGGGCTGGCCGAGACGAGCCGCGGAAAGCCGAGCCCGTAGCCGAGCAGGCTCGCGGCTCCGAGGGCGCCGACGAGGACGCGCGCGCGCGTCACACGGCGCAGTGGACTACCCGCGCCCACGCGCGTCCAGCCGCCGCCTGGCGGCGCAGCGCAGGCTCGAGGACGCGGTCGACGCCGAGGACGCGCCCGACGCCAGCGAAGGCGAAGCAGAAGAGCGGCAGCGTGAGCAGCGGCCAGATCCAGTACCACTCCCCGGGCACGTTGAACGCGCCGAGCGCGATGTTCACCTGCCAGAGGAAGCCGCCGACGCCGGCGAGACGCGTGAAGATGCCGAAGAAGAGTGCGACGCCCAGCGCGAGCTCGATCACGAACGTCTGCAGGCCGAAGAGGGAGAAGTGAGGCACGACGACGTGCTGGAGAAACGCCGCGTACCAGCCGAACGCCGGGTTGGCGATCTCCTTCTGGATGAAGCCCTCGAGCCATCCATAGTTGATCCAGGGCGCCTTCTGAAACGCCATGTCGAGGAAGAGCACACCGTACGCGATCCGGAACAGGGCGAGGGGCCAGCCGGGCAGAGACGTCTTGAAGCCGCAGGGATCAGAAGACATGGTCAGATGCTCCACAGGAGCCCGCAGCCGCGGCACGGATCGGGCGGGCTCTCGCTCTCGAACGTGGTCCGGAACCGCTGATACCGCTCGCCATTCCAGATGTCGGCGAAGGGCTCGGCGAGGGCGTTTCCCAGGATCAGTGCCGGATAATCCCGGGCCACCCACGGTGAGATGCAGCAGGGGAGCACGTTGCCGTTGGCGGTCACGTAGCTCAAGGTCCACGGTCGCTGGCACCCGGCCCATGGCCGCAGGCTCGGCGCTCCCCCCTGGAGGCTCACGAGCGGCGTGGTCAGCCCCGAGGCGCTGAGCGCGAGGCCGAGCTCGCGCGCCAGCCCCTCGGCCTGATCGAGCAACTCCTGTTCTTGCCGCTGCAGCCGGCCGTGGAGCGCGTTTTCCGCGGTGGCGAGTCCGAGCCCATTGAACACGAGCCGCTGCACGTAAACTTCATGGACGCCGAGGTCCGCCGCCAGTCGGACGAAGGCCAGGAGCTCGTGGAGGTTGGCCCGCGAGGCCGTGAACCACAGCGAGACACGCGGCGCCGATCGGCGCTGCTCCCGTTCGAGTTCGACGAGCCGTCGCACGTTCGCCAGCACGCGATCGAACTGGTCGACGCCGCGGAGCCTCCGATACGTCTGCCGCGTCGCCGCGTCCAGCGAGACCCGGTACTCGTCGAGCCCGCTCTCGATCAGTCTGAGGGCGCGCCCGGCCGTGAGGCTGATGGCGTCCGAGTTGAAGAGCACGGTCACCGCACGGGATTTCAGGTACGCGACGATCGCGAAGATCTCCGCGTTGAGGAGCGGCTCGCCGATCCCGTGCAGCACCACCCGCTCGAGGAGCGGGAACTGCTCCGCGATCGCTCTGACCTGCTCCAGCGTGAGGTCGGCCGGCTTCTCGAGGCTCCGGAAGGTGCGGATGCACGTCTGGCATTTCGAATCGCACCGATTGGTCGTCTCGAGATAGAGCGACCGCGGCAGCGTGGGGACCACTGGCGGGCGGCTGGGGGTGGCCATGGCGCCTTGTCTCAGCGTGCCGAGACGACCGTGGTGCAGGCGCTGGCCGTTTTCGGGAGATCCTCCCGCTTCGTCCGCTCCCAGTCGAGGGCGATCCGGTCGCTGCGGGCGAAGGGACAGTACGGGTCGGGGGCGTCGAGCCGACCCGTCAGCGCGCGCCGGCCCGCGCAGCCGCCGCGGCAGGGACAGTCCCGGCAGGCTGCCGGCACCCGGCGCGCCTCGACGAACTCCGCGGTCTCAACGATGGCGCCACCGAGGCGGGCGAGATCCGCCAGCGTGAGACTGCTCTCGGGCCAGTACGTGCACGGCAGCACGCGGCCGTCGGGCGCGACACGGACGGTGGAGCGGCCGCACCCGGGTCCCGCGAAGTCGGGCATCTCGAGGGTCGCCGCCAGCACCGGCTCGGTGGTGGCGACGAGGCGCGTTGCCGCCGAGAGGAGCCGGAAGCCTCGCCAGAACTGCTCGTAGGTCAGCGTGAAGCGGTCGGTCTTCGCGGGCTGATAGATATTGACGCGGAGGTGGGCGCCGAAGCCCGCGGCCAGGCGCGCGAGGTCGGCGAGCCGGTCGTAGTTGACGCTCATCATGACCGACGTCACCGTGACCGGCACGCCGAGCTCCACGCAGCGCCCGAGAGCGCCCATGACCGTCCGCCAATTGCCGGCCCCCCGAAAGGCATCGTGGTCGCGCTCGGTGGGAAAGTCCAGCGAGACCTCGACACTGTGGAAGCGCTTGAGCGCGGCGTCGTCGAGCGCCTGGATGCTCAGGCCGTTGGAGGTGATGCTCGTCTTGAGCGCGCGCGTGCACAGATAGTCGAGGATCGCTTCGTATTCGGCGTGGAGTCCGTTCTCGCCGACGCCGAGGTTCACGGAGCGCGCCGGGAGGCTCTCACAGACCTGCTGGACGTCCCGGAGCGTCAGCCGCTGCACCACCATGTCCGGCCGATAGCAGTGCGGGCACCTGAGATTGCACTCGTTTGTGAGACCGATGCCGACGGAAAAGGCCATGGCGCTAGCGTCTCCAGGCGTACCGCACGGTCGTGAGGAGGAGATGATAGCCCGCGAGCAGGCTGCCCTTGAGCGTCCCGGCAACCTTCGAGCGGCCCAGGCGCTGGCGACAGCTCACCGGTACCTCGACGATCCGATACCCGCGCCGTGCCGCCTTGACTACCATCTCCACGGGCCAGCCGTAGGTCTTGTGCTCCATGCCGAGGTCGCGGAGAACGCGGGCGGGAATCGCGCGGAACGGGCCGATGTCGGTGAGGCTCGGACCGTAGAGCGCGCGCACGAGCGCCGTCACGACGCGGTTGCCCAACCGCTGCTGGAGCGTGAGCGTGCCCCGCGAGGCGCCGCGACGCACGCGCGCGCCGAGGACCAGATCGGCCTCGCCCGCGAGCACCGGGCCCAACACCAGCGGCAATTCGGCCGGATCCTCGTTACGGTCCCCGTCGAGGAAGACGAGGATGTCCGTGTCACCGGCCCCCGGACAACCCGGGCGCCGGCGGCGGCGGCGATCTCCGCGGTGCGGTCGGTGCTGCCGTTGTCCACGACGATGATCTCGTCGACGAGGTTGCGCGGCACCTCACGGACGACGCCGCCGATCGCCGCCTCCTCGTTCAACGCCGGGATCACCACGCTAATCCGCAAGTCGCCTCCGCGTGCGCCCGAGTATGCCTCCACGACGAGGGGCTCGGTTGTCACAACCGTGTGAAATCCTCGGCCTGTCCGCATCCGATGAGCGAGGGGCCATCGACATGCCTGACTGCGGCCAAATATCAACACAGTTGACACCGTTGTGACAACCCCGGGTGAGTCTAAGGTTCGCACGATCGCCCGGCCATGAACCTCTCTCGCGCCGCGAGGCATCTAACCGGTACGCGGGTGTATGCCGCTGATGGTCGCTGCCGATGCCCGCTCGCTTCGTCATCGACCGAGACGACATCATCCACGCGGCCGAGAGCGATCCGGACTATACGACACGACCCGAGCCCGGCGACACCCTTACGGCGCTACGAGCGCTCGTCCAGGGGGCTGACCTCGGGCTCGCCCCGTCCGTTGGCGACTGCGGAACCGCCACCGCCGGTTGCGAATTCTAACGGGTACAGAAGGAGGAACGGCGATGCGGGGAATCGCGGCGCTCACGATGGCGGCGCTCCTCACGGGTGCTGCCGGGGTCTCGGCGCAGATCTATGCCCCCCAGACCCTTGAGCGCTACTTCCGGCTCGAGTGGGACGTGACGCGCGGAAGGAAGGGGCCGGTGGTCGAGGGTTACGTCTACAACACAGGCTGGGTCCCCATGGATGGCCGGGCCTACTTCCGCGCGTCCGTGTCCGACGCGGCCAGCTACCGCGTGCAGGTGCTGTCCTTCGACTGGGCCCGCAGCGGTGGTGGCGGCGGCGGCGGGGGGTGAGCCAGTCGACCGACCGGAGGCCCCAGAGGGAGTCGCGGCCGGACACGGGCCCCTGACGTCCGCGCCCGCCTGCGCTAGAATCGGCGCCTGGCATGGACACTCCGCCTCGACCCGACGCGACGGTGGGAGCGGCGGCGCGCTACCGCACGCTGCTCGAGATCAACAACGCCGTCATCTCGAACCTCACGCGGGACGCGCTCTTCCACGCGATCGCCCAGGCGCTCCGCCGCGTCGTGGCCTTTGACCGGACCGCCGTCTTCCTGCACGATCCCGAGCGCGACGTCCTGCGGCTGTTCGTCCTCGAATCGTCGCTGTCGACGTCGTACTTCACGGTCGGCCTCGAGATGCCGTCCGGCGAGAGCCACGTCGGCCGTGTGTTCAAGACCCAGCGGTCCCTCCTCCGGCACGACCTTGCGAAGGAGCGTCAGTGCCCGATGGAGGACCGCGCCCTCGAGGACGGCGTTCGGTCCTACGTGATCGTGCCGCTCGTCGTCCGGTCCACCGCGATCGGAACGCTCGCGGTCGCGAGCGTGAAGCCCAACCAGTACTCGGAGGCCGACGCCGAATTCCTCCGGGACGCCGCGAGCCAGATCGCGCTCGCCATCGAGAATATGAAGGCGTACCAGGAGATCGCCGCGCTCAAGGCACGGCTCGAGCACGAGAACGTGTACCTGCAGGAAGAGATCCATCGCGAGCACAACTTCGTCGAGATGGTCGGATCGAGCCTGGCGCTCCTCGCCGCGCTCCGCAAAGTCGACCAGGTCGCGCCCGCCGACACGACCGTGCTCGTCTCGGGCGAGACGGGCACCGGCAAGGAGCTCGTCGCGCGCGCGATCCACGATCGGAGCACCCGCCGCGGCCGGCCGCTCGTGAAGGTGAACTGCAGCGCCATCGCGGCGGGCCTCGTCGAGAGCGAGCTCTTCGGCCATGTGAAAGGCGCGTTCACGGGCGCCATCGACCGGCGTGTCGGCCGCTTCGAGCTGGCCGACGGCGGAACGCTCTTCCTCGACGAGGTCGGCGAGCTGCCGCTCGAAACCCAGGTGAAGCTGCTGCGGGTCCTCCAGGAGCGCGAGTTCGAGCCGGTCGGAAGCAGCCGGTCGCTGCGCGTGGATGTGCGCGTGATCGCCGCGACCAACCGCGACCTGGCCGAGGCCGTCCGGGCCGGCCGCTTCCGTGCGGACCTCTTCTATCGGCTCAACGTCTTCCCGATCGAGGTACCGCCGCTACGCGAGCGCCGGACCGACATCCCGCAGCTCGCGACGTTCTTCGTGTCGCGCTTCGCCAGGAAGTTTGGCAAGCGTGTCGAGGCGGTCTCCAAAGAGACCCTGGATCGCCTGATGGCCTACCCGTGGCCGGGGAACATCCGCGAGCTTCAGAACGTCATCGAGCGCGCGGTCGTGCTCTCGAGTGGACCGAGTCTCGAGCTGGGATCCGAGCTCCTGCCCGCCAGCGCCCCGCTCGACGCGGACGGGGCGCGCGCACGACCCGAGTCGGCAAGCCCCGCCCCGCCCGCGCCGGCGTCGCTCGGGCTCGATGCCGCGCTGGAAGCGGTCGAGCGAAGTCACATTCTTGCCGCCCTCGAGGGAGCCGGGTGGGTCATCGAGGGAGCGCGGGGCGCGGCGAAGATCTTGAAACTCCACCCCAACACGCTCCGAAGCCGGATGGAGAAGCTCCGAATTCGTCGGCGCAGCGACGAACCTTTCGGCCCGTCCGCGAGCAGCTGAACGGACCGCGAGGACCAGGCTCCGGGCTTAGCCAGAGACACCACGAAGTTTCGTGGTCTGAGGACTGTCCGCTCGGACCTCTCACCACGAAATTTCGAGGCAGGCCGTCGAACCGAGCGGCAAAGTGCACTCCAGACGAGTATCCCTCTCCGCCCGCGAACGGCACGTGACTTGCGACACGTGAGTGTTGAGTCACGCCAGATGCTCAAGATCGAATCGATCAGGACGGCGAATGGATGCCCGAGGCTCAAGGTCGAGGGGCGAGTGATCGGCCCCTGGGTGGCCGAGCTCCGACTCGCGTGCGAGCGGGCGCTCGTCGACGGAGCAGGGCTGGCGCTCGACCTCTCGGAGGTCGCCTTCGTGGATCCCACCGGGCTCGAGCTGCTCTGCATGCTCTCACAGCGGGGCGTGGCGCTCGACTGCTCGGCGTTCGTCGCCGAGCAGCTCCGGGCCCGGGGATGCCGGTGAGCGAGGAGGCGCGGCTCGTCGAGCGGCTCCGGGGTGGCGACGCCTCGGCGCTCGAGGCGCTGATGAGCGAGTACGCCACGCGCGTCTATCGGCTCGCCTTCGGCATCACACGGGATCAGGGCGACGCGGAGGAGGTCGTCCAGGACGTCTTCCTGACGGTCGCGACGAAGTGCGCCACCTTCGCGGGACGCTCGGCCCTGGGGAGCTGGATCTACCGGATCACGACGAACTCCGCCCTCAACAAGCGCCGCGGCAAGCGGCACGAGCTCGAGACCTCGCTCGAAGGGCACCTGCCGGCGTTCAAGGAGGACGGCCACCGCGAGGGCGAGCGCTCGTTCCTGCTGGCGGACTGGTCGCAGAATCCGGAGCGTGAGCTTCTCGCGGGTGAGGCGCGCCAGACGCTGGAACGGGCGCTCGACGCACTGCCCGAGCGCTACCGGGCGGTGCTGACCCTCAGGGACGTCGAAGAGCTCTCGAACGAGGAGGTCGCCGAGTTGATCGGTGAGTCGGTCGGGTCCGTGAAATCCCGGCTCCATCGGGCGCGCATGGCCCTCCGCGAGGAGCTGACCCGATCGCTCGTGTCCGGTTGGCAAGGTTCGCCGGCAGGCGCACCGGCCGCGCGCCCGGCCGTGTCTTAGACGTGTGGGCGTGCGGGTCCTCATCCTCGGCGGCGGTTTCGGCGGCGTCTATACGGCGCTGACCCTCGAGAAGCTTCTCAAGCGCGAGCTCCGCGAAGGCCGCGTCGAGCTCGGGCTCGTCAGCCGCGACAATTACATCGTCTTCCAGCCGATGCTGCCGGAGGTGATCTCGGGGAGTATCGGGATCCTCGACACGATCACGCCGATCCGGCGCCTCTGCCCGAGCACGAACCTCTACACGCGCGGCGTGGAGAAGATCGATCTCGAGCGCAAGCGCGTGTCCGCAGCCGCGGGCTTCGGCTCGCGCCAGTGCGCGCTCGAGTACGACCACCTCGTGATCGCGCTCGGCAACGTCACGAGCTTCGCGGGCCAGCCGGGGCTCGCCGAGCACGCGCTGCCGTTCAAGTACCTCGGCGATGCGCTGGCGCTCCGGAACCGCATCATCCACACCCTCGAGGAAGCCGACATCGAGCGCGACCCGGCCGTCCGCCAGGCCCTCCTGACGTTCGTCGTGGCCGGCGGCGGGTTCTCGGGGGTCGAGGCGGTCGCCGAGCTGAACGACTTCGTGCGGACGGCGGCGAGAGCCTTCCGCAACGTCATGCCGGAGGAGATCCGCGTCATCCTCCTCCACGCCCAGGGGCTCATCCTCCCCGAGCTGCCGAAGTCGCTCGCCGAGTTCGCCCAGCGGCTCCTCGTGAAGCGCGGCGTGGAGATCAGGCTCAACACGCGGCTTCACGGCGCGACGGCGGACGCCGCGCTCCTGGTCGGTGGCGAGCGCATCCCGACGCGGACCCTCGTGAGCACGGTGCCCTCGGCGCCGAACCCGCTCGTGGCCGAGCTCCAGGTGAAGAAGGAGAAGGGCCGGATCGTCGTCGACCGGCACCTGCAGCTGCCCGACCATCCTGACGTCTGGGCCGTGGGCGACTGCGCGTGGGTCGTGGACGCGAAGAGCCGCGAGCCCTGCCCGCCGACCGCGCAGCACGCGACGCGCCAGGCCAAGCGCACCGCGGAGAACATCTCCGCGGCGATCCGGGGCGGGGCGAAGCTGGACTTCTCGTTCAAGGCGCTCGGAAAGATGGGCTCGCTCGGCCACCACTCGGCGGTCGCCGAGGTCTTCGGAATGAAGCTCTCCGGATTCCTCGCGTGGTGGCTCTGGCGGACGATCTATCTGATGAAGCTCCCGGGGCTCGACCGCAAGATCCGGGTCGCGACCGACTGGACGCTCGACCTGATCCTGCCCCCCGACATCACCCAGCTCAAGACCGAGCATCCCGAGGGCATTCGCCGCGCGCACTTCGAGCCGGACGAGATCATCTTCCGCGAGGGGGACCGGGGCGACGTGCTCTATGTCCTGGTGGACGGCGAGGTGGAGGTGACGAAGCGCGTGCCCGGCCAGGGCGACGTCGTGCTCCGCCGGCTGCGCCCGGGCGAGTGCTTCGGCGAGATTGCGCTCGTCAGCGACCAGGCACGGTCGGCGACGGTCCGGAGCCTGACGGGCGTCAACGTGCTGGCGGTAGACCGCGACGCCTTCCAGGCCCTCTTCTCGAATCTGCCACCGCTGCGCGGGTTCTTCGAGCAGCTGATCGAGGCGCGGCTCAGGGGCCCCGGGGACCCGATGGCGTAATCTGGAGGTGGAGAGGCACGATCGCATGACCCGGGAAGAGGCCAGGCTCAAGGAAGCAGAAGAACGGACCGCCCACTGGAAGCGCTGGGGACCCTACCTCGCCGAGCGCCAGTGGGGCACGGTGCGCGAGGACTACAGCCCCCACGGCACCGCCTGGGACTCCTTCCCCCACGACCACGCGCGCTCGCGCGCCTACCGGTGGGGCGAGGACGGGCTCGGTGGGATCACCGACAACCACGGCCGGCTCTGCTTCGCCCTGGCCCTCTGGAACGGTCGAGACCCGGTCCTGAAGGAGCGGCTGTTCGGGCTGACCGGAAGCGAGGGCAACCACGGCGAGGACGTCAAGGAGTACTACTTCTACCTCGACTCGACGCCGACGCACTCCTACATGAAGTTCCTCTACAAGTACCCGCAGGCGGAGTTTCCGTACTCGAGGCTCGTCGAGGAGAACCGGCGGCGGGACCGGCGCGCGCCCGAGTTCGAGCTGATGGACACGGGCGTCTTCGAGGGGGACCGCTACTTCGACGTGCTGGTCGAGTACGCGAAGGCGGCGCCCGACGACCTCCTGATCCGGATCACCGCGACGAATCGCGGCCCCGAGGCCGCAGAGCTGCACCTCCTCCCGACGGTGTGGTTTCGCAACACCTGGTCCTGGGATGCCTCCGCCACGCGCCCCGTCCTTCGCGCCGGCCGCGCGGTCGCGGACCACGCGCTGATCGAGACCGAGCACGAGGCGCTGGGCCCACGCTGGCTCTACTGCGAGGGGGCGCCCGAGCTCCTCTTCACCGAGAACGAGACGAACGGCGAGCGGCTCTGGGGCGAGGCGAACCCGAGCCCGTACGTGAAGGACGGCATCAACGCTTGCGTCGTCGATGGGGAAAAAGACGCGGTCAACCCCGCGGCCGTCGGCACGAAAGCGGCGGCGCGCTACCGGATGACCCTGGCCGCCGGGCAGAGCGTCGCGGTGCGCCTGCGACTCGCCAACACGCCGATCCCAGGGCGCACATTCGGCAAGGACTTCGACGTCGTATTCGCCCAGCGCCTGGGCGAGGCGGACGAGTTCTACGCGACGGTGATCCCGAAGCAGCTCTCGGACGATGCCAAGAGCGTCATGCGCCAGGCGTTCGCGGGGCTGCTCTGGTCCAAGCAGTTCTACCACTATTACGTCCGGCGCTGGCTCGAGGGCGATCCCGCGTGCCCGCCGCCCCCTCCAGAGCGCTTGCAGGGGCGGAACCACGAGTGGCTCCACCTCTACAACGAGGACGTCATCTCGATGCCGGACAAGTGGGAGTACCCGTGGTACGCGGCGTGGGACCTCGCGTTCCACACGATTCCGCTCGCGCTGATCGACCCCGACTTCGCCAAGACACAGCTCGTCCTGTTCTTGCGCGAGTGGTACATGCATCCGAACGGCCAGATCCCGGCGTACGAGTGGGCGTTCGGGGACGTGAACCCGCCGGTCCACGCGTGGGCGGCGCTCAGGGTGTACCGGATCGAGCGGCGGCTCCGGGGCCGGGGGGACCGGGCGTTTCTGGAGCGGGTGTTCCACAAGCTGCTCCTGAACTTCACGTGGTGGGTGAACCGGAAGGACGCCGAGGGGAAGAACGTCTTCCAGGGGGGCTTTCTCGGCCTGGACAACATCGGCGTGTTCGACCGGTCGGCACCGCTCCCGACGGGGGGGCACATCGAGCAGTCGGACGGGACGTCGTGGATGGGGATGTACTGTCTGAGCATGCTGGCGATCGCGCTCGAGCTGGCGAAGGAGGACCCGGCGTACGAGGACGTGGCGTCGAAGTTCTTCGAACACTTCGTCTACATCGCCCACGCCATGCACGACCTCGGCGGCGAAGGCATCAACCTCTGGGACGAGGGCGACGGCTTCTACTACGACGTGCTCCACACCGACGGTGACAATAGTCCGCTCAAGGTGCGCTCGATGGTGGGGCTCATCCCGCTCTTCGCGGTCGAGACGCTCGAGCCGGAGATCGTGGAGAAGCTCCACGGCTTCAAGCGACGGATGCAGTGGTTCATCGACAACCACCCGGAGTTCCGCGAGCATGTCGAGGTGGCCACGACGCCGGGCGTGGGGCCGCGCCGGCTGCTCTCGATCGTGTCCCAGGCGCAGCTCCCGCGCGTGTTGCGGTTCATGCTCGACGAGGCGGAGTTCCTCTCACCCCACGGGATCCGTGCCGTGTCGCGCTACCACAAGGATCATCCCTACGTGCTCGACGTGAACGGCATGGAGCACCGCGTGGACTACGAGCCGGCCGAGTCCACGAGCGGGCTCTTCGGCGGCAACTCGAACTGGCGGGGCCCCGTGTGGTTCCCCGTGAACTACCTCCTCATCGAGTCGTTGCAGAAGTTCCACTACTTCTACGGCGACACTCTCAAGGTCGAGTGCCCGACCGGGTCCGGGGTACGGCTGAACCTCTGGCAGGTCGCCGGCGAGCTCTCGCGGCGGCTCACCCGGATCTTTCTGCGCGGCAAGGACGGGCGCCGGCCGGTCTTCGGCGGGACGGAAACGCTCCAGCGGGACCCCCACTGGCGCGACCTGGTTCTCTTCTACGAATACTTCCACGGCGACAACGGCGCCGGCGTGGGCGCGAGCCACCAGACGGGCTGGACGGGCCTCGTCGCCAAGCTCCTGCAGCAGAGCGGCGAGTAACCCGAATCGCGGGCGGCGGCCCGGGTGTCTAAAGGGCATGACTCGAGGCTACTCCGCGGTCGTCCTGGCGGGCGGCGACGGGACGCGGCTCCGCTCCCTCACGTGGCAGCTCGCGGGAGACGACAGGCCAAAGCAATTTTGCCACCTTCTCGGCGCGGAGACCCTTCTCGCCGCGACGCGCCGCCTCGTCGCGCCCGGGAGCCTCTTCACCGTGGTGACACGCAAGCACGAGCGTTACTACCGCCCGGAGCTCGCCGATGCCGCCCCGGGCACGGTCCTCGTCCAGCCCGAGAGCCGCGGCACAGCGCCGGCGATCCTCGAGTGGACTGATCTCGGCGATCCGGCGCGCGTCCTGGCGACGCGGGAGCGAACGCGGTGGCAGCTCGCCTCGGCGTGAGCGGCCGGAG
>WNEV01000395.1_pt1 | contig 20314 bp, 20 predicted proteins | sample 5399861 | NCBI WGS metagenome assembly WNEV01 (sample SAMN13153335, study PRJNA577476) | soil metagenome | isolation source: 40 cm grassland meadow soil 2 days after 3rd rain plot 2 | place: USA:California | collected 2015-11-11 | reverse complement strand
ACTGGCCGCGATCTATCGTCATATTAGCAAGAACCTGAAGGCCGGCGTCGGCTACAACTTCACCGACTTCTCCGACGACCTGACCGATCTGAAGTACAACCACAAAGGCGTATTCGTCAATCTCATCGGGACTATGTGACGCGCGCGTACCACTAACCAGGCCCGAAACCACCCAGCGCCACTTTCTCTGACAAATCAAAGCCGTTCTTGCGAGAGTCAAGCCGTCATAGTTCGAAGCATTGCGAGCCTCAGAGCAGCGTGACGCGGCGGAGAAAGTAGCCCGCATTTTGTGTCCAGATGTGGCCAAGCCCAAAAGGAAGTTCGTGCATGTCAATTAGTTGCATGGTAGGGGCGGTGTAGATCGAAAATATCCTACACATATAAAGCCCTGTAAACAGTAGCGTTGCAGCCGCCCTACCAGGACAACTACTACGAATCACTACAAACCCTATGTTTTCTTCTTCTGCTCCTCGATTTGTTTGAGCATTTTCTTCCGTGCTTGCTCCCTCCCCTCCTTCTGGTCTTTGACCCACGTCGATTCGTAGTCAGGAAAGAAGGTCGGCTGCAACTCGCGCACAGTGACCGTTCCGAATACTTTCGGCTCCGGTGTTATTTGAGCAGCACACTCGCTTTCAATGGTCACGGTAACGGGGCAATCCCATTCTTCAATATCATCTGAGATTTTCACCTCTCCCTTCTTGTAAGGTCCCTCGTACCGCTGCGACTTTATGACCTGCTCGTTCGCATCTCTGGCCATTACAACTAAAGGATAATGCGGCCCTTTGGCGTCCGCTTCACGTTTCAGGTCTTTGGCTGCTTCATCGAATTCTGCGAACGGTAACTGCTCATGTGCGTAAGACATACTCAAGATACCCTCGCCCGGTGTTTACTTTGCTGGGTCGGCTTAACTCTCTTGGGTTAGGCTAATGAACCGATTCAATCTTCACCTGAGAAATATCTATCATGCTAGACTTTAGAAATGGAAGTCACCCTGAACATTCCAGACGAAGTGGCCAAGCGGCTTTCCGCCTCAGGCGGTGATGTGTCCCGCCGAGCGCTCGAAGCCATTGCCCTTGAGGGCTACCGCGAGCACACTCTGACCCTTTACCAGATTTCGGAAATGCTGGGCCTTTCCCGCGTCGAGACTGAGGATTTTCTAGGCCAACACCATATTCCTCTTGCTGTGATCGACGAAGCCGACCTGGACCGCGAGGCAGCACTGTTCGAAGCGGCGTCTCGCCGCAACCCGCGTTAGCATAAATGCGGGATGAAAGCCGTCTCCAACACCACGCCACTACGCTATCTGATCGCCATCGAGCAGGAACATTTGCTCGGAAGACTGTTTGAGAAAGTATTCGTCCCCATTGCCGTGCATGAGGAGTTGACGGACGCGAAGACGCCGGAAATTGTGCGTCGCCGCGTGGCCTCTCTACCTAGCTGGTTTGAGGTTCGGACAATGGACGAAACGCGCGCGCCCACGTTTCCAGTCACGTTGCATCGGGGAGAACGGCAAGCCATTCTGCTAGCGGAAGAGCTCGGCGCGGATGTGCTCTTGATTGATGAACAAATTGGCCGGACTATAGCTTTGAGCCGGAATCTCCCGCTCTCAGGAACGCTCGGCGTCCTGGAACAGGCCGATAGGACAGGGTTCGTAAGCGATTTCCCGCAGATTCTTCAACGCCTGAAGGCGAGCGGTTTCTTTATCACCGAGGCCTTAGAGCAACAACTTTTGGAGCGTCATCGTACGCGACGAGGCAGCTCGTAATAGAAGTTTTCGCACGAAATCTCTCCGTGATGTCGCAGCAAATTGCGCGACGAGAGCGAGTGGATCCGCACACAGCGGCCTGAGTTGGCGATTGTGTCGGGCGAATTGTGGGAACGCGTGCAAACACGGCTGAATTTCTTCGGCCAAAAACCTTCTGAGGGACGGCGGCGCGGCCTTTTCGCCCGTGCACTGACTAGCCCATATCTTTTCAGCGGAATGTTGAAATGCGGCGAGTGCGGCGCGAACCTGATCATTGGCACTGGCGGCGGGACACACATTCACAAAAAGTACGCGTGCGCGAATTACTTCAACCGTGGCACCTACGGAAACGATCTCTATATCCGCCGCGACATTCTGGAGGAACGATTGTTGGGGCGCCTGCAGCGCGAGCTGCTTCGGCCAGAGGTGATCGATTACACCGTGGCGGAATTTGGCCGACAGCTACGGGCCGCGCTTTCAAGCATGTCGAACGATCTCGGCGTCCTCCGCCGGCGAAAAGAGCAACTCGAAGGCGAGATAGAGCGCTTTTCTGACGGTATAGCTCGCGGCGGACCGCTCGATGCACTGGTGCAGCAAATCGCCGTGCGCGAAAAGGAACTGAAGGCAATCAGCAATCGCCTGCTCTCTGCGAGCTCTGCTTCAATTGAAGGCCAGCTCCGCGAACTTCGCCAGTTCGTCGAAAAAGGCATCTCCGATTTGTGCCCACAGTTGAACCGCGACACAGCTCTGGCGAAAACGGAGCTACAGAAACACCTCAGCGAAGTCCGCATGACGCCGACGAAAGAAGGAGAAGATCGGCACTATGTCGCGGAGGGGGATTGGGATTTGCTAGGAACTGGCCCGAACGCGCCAGTTCTAGGACTGGCGCATTCGGATGGTTGCGGGGGTCAGATTTGAACTGACGACCTTCGGGTTATGAGCCCGACGAGCTACCAGGCTGCTCCACCCCGCACATCCACTATATCGGATGCACACGCTTCCGTCAAACCATTGCAAATGGAGCAGCCCTGCGAATCGGGCTAGGGAGAGCTACCACTCGTTGTATGGCGTGTTATCGAAGGGCGAAGCGCGACTCGAATTGGAGTGAACGTCAACCATGCCGGTACTCGATTGATCCGGACTCAACACCACGCTGTCGTACTGCGGCACCCAGTCCTTTGCTCGCGTCATCGGATCAGTCGGGACGGAGCGCAGATAGCCGGCCTGCACGAGGTCGTCGAGAGATTGTGGCGCGGCCTGCTTGTCGAGGGTGTAATTATCGATGGAGGTGCGGATGGTCTGGAGATTATTTTTTAGGACGGCTTCGTTGGCCTTCTGCACCGATTTGTCGTACCGCCCCACGGCCATCCCGATCAGGATGAGAATGATCGTAATGACGATCATCAATTCGATGAGCGTAAACCCCGCTCGCGGCAATCCCTTGCGTCGTTTCATCAACGACCTGCCGGTCCGAATTTGCGAATGCATTCTCAATTCAAATTCCCGCCCAGACTACCAATCGGAATACCTCGTCCCGTCAAGCGCCGTCCCCGTCGATTTGGAATATACGTCGAACACATTTTTGCCGCCCCAACTCGTCGAGTCCGGATCGTCCTGAACGGCACGCAAGCCCCATTCAGCCCGCCCGGTCATGGGATCCACAGGAATCTTCCTCAGAAAGCGAATCTTCCGATCGCTGCTTGCGCCGAGCTGCACTCCCTTTACCAGCGTTTCGAGATCCGGCGGATAGCCTTCACTCCCGATTTCCACGCGAATCTGGTTGCGGTCAGCCGCGTCTTTGTAGCGGTCGATCGCGTCTTTCATCTCCCGAAGATCACGGCGAAGCTCCGCTTCTTTCTGTCGAATGATCGTGTATTTCGCAATGGGCAATGCGGCAGAGGACAGAATCATCAGAATGGCGCACGCGATAATCAGCTCCAGCAGCGTCATCCCCAACTCGGAGGAAGACGTCGTCCGCTGGATTCTCCTAATCCGCCCGTGGTTTGAAATGTCGCGCAACATCGCTTGCACAATCCGGAACTATGGCTGGACTTGCACGGTGGCTTCGCTGGTGATCAACGGGATCAGATTTTGCTGCGAATCTTTCGCATTCACTTGCACAATCGACAGGTTCGATGAGCCCGGGGCGAGCCCTTTGATCACGATTCCAATCAGAGTTCCGCTTCCGCTCACTCCTGGCGTGTTCGGTCCGCGCGTCGCGGAAATAATCGACTGCCCTTTGTCTTTGAATGGCTGATGCACAATGGCGATTTCCTGCGTTCCCCCGGAGAGGAATCCGCCGTGGCGCACTTCTTCCACGCTGATGACCGCCGGGTTGTACTGCAAGAGAAGGGGGATGGAGAAGAGGTCATTCACATTCTCAATCACTACACCGATTGTGGCCGTTTGCCCGGCCTTCAACGACAAGCTCGGCGGTTCGAAGCGTAGCTTGGCCGCCGCTCCTGGAGCTTTTCCAGTCGCAGGCGCCGCGGCAGTCGGTGTCGCTGCTGGGACAGGCGCAGCATTCGGCGTTCCTGTATTTTGATTCGCCGGTGGTTGTTGCACGGGAGGCGGCGCAGGCGCGTGAATCTCATTTTCCCGCTTCACTTGCACGTTCGTCTCGGAGCCCGAATACAGCGGCCGCAGATTCGCCTTCGTCCATTCGGGCATGCGCACGATCCGTGGCGTCAGGACGATCAGCACCTCGTCCTCCTGGTGGTCTGTCTTATTGTGCGAAAAGAGGTAACCAAGCAGGGGGAGCTTCGCAAGGCCTGGCCAGCCCTCCAGCGTCTTGCTGTCTGTCCGCTGGATTAGGCCGCCAAGAATACTGACCTCGCCTTCCTTCAAGCGAATGTCATGCTCGATGACGCGCTGGCTGATGACCGGCTGCGTAATTCCTCCGATGCTCACGTCATTCGTATGCGCGGAGACTTCCACTTTCAATTTCATGCTCACTTCGCGATTTGGATGCACGCGGGGCGTAAGGTCAATATTCACGCCCACATCCTGATACGTGAACTGCGTATTCACCAGCGGATTGATGCCGCCCGCCGTTCCTCCAGCGATTCCAATTCCGGACGAAAAACTGCCGGTCGCAATGGGTATGCGATCGCCAATTTTCAATTTAGCCGTCTGGCCGTCCACCGAGCGCACTTCCGGATTCTGGATAATCTTCGTGTTGGAATCGGTCAGCACCGCGTTTGCCGTCAGGCTCGGCAGGGTCACCACGTAATCGGTTGAGTTTAGGTGGCGCAGCTGACCCAGATTGATACCGCTGTTACTGGTTGTGCTGGTGCTCGAGCTGCTGCTCGTCGTGGTGTTGTTCGGATTGATCGCAATCGTGGCAGTTTGTCCTGGCAGAATGCCCAAGTCCCGCAAGCGATCCGTGCGCGCCTCCAGCACTTCCACCTGCACCACTACCTCCGGCTTAGCCTTGTCGATGTCATGAATCATCTTCTCGGCCAACAGCAGTTTGTCCGGCGTGTCGCGCACGATAATCGCGTTCTGCGAATTAAGTTGCTGGATTCGCTTCAGGTCAAGCAATTGGCGCAGCCCGGTCACGATCTCGGTCAAATCCTGCGGCTGAATCGTGTTTGAAATATAAAACGTTTTGACCACTTGCTCTTCATAGTCCCGGCGCTTTTGTGGCTGATCCGGAATCACAAAAATAATATTTTCTGTCACCGGCTTTACGAAAGCTTTGCTCTCCAGCGACACGATTTCCAGCGCTTGCTCCAGGGTCACGTTGACCAAATCCACGGTGATGCGCCGCGCCGGGAAGTCCGGGTCGTAAACAACCGTCAAGCCCGCCAGCTTCCCGATCGTGTCGAAAACTACTTTTGCGTCGCTGGACGCCTTATAATTGATTGGCGCTCGGGAGAGCGGCTTGATTTCCGGCGGCATCGATGCCAGAGGCTGTTCGTTTGAATCGGACGGTGGTTCCGCTGCCGCATCAGCCGCGCGGTTCTTTTCGGCGATCATTTCGACCGTCTTGCGAAGCTCCTGGTCCGCTATGGGGCTCCCCGGATCGATAGCCTGCGCCCGCTGGAACTCACCCGCTGCACCCGGCAAGTTCCCTTGATTCCGCAACTCAACGCCGCGCTTGACGTGCAATTCACTCGCTTCAAACCGTGCCCGGTTCAGCTTGATCTTGTAGCTGGCGTTGTAAGGATCGGCCTTGGCGGCTTTTTGGTAGAAGTTGAACGCGGCGTCATAGTCTTGAAGCGCCTCCGCCTTCTTACCTTGGGTGAAATCGGGCTTGCCCTTCGGGCAGCCCGCTGCGAGCAGTCCGAAACCAACACATAGTAATAGGTTTCCCCAGCGGCGCATGCTCTCTCCAAGGCTTCGATACGAAGCTCAGCCAGCAGTCTAACATTCGATTTAGAGGCCCGGCAAGGATGCTTAGGTTGGCTGCCCTCATCAATAACTGTGCCGTGTGCCGCAGGTGACAAGCCTTCACGCTGCAGTTATGATGGAATGTTGTGACCAAACCTGCCAAAAAGACCGAGAAGTCCGCGAAGTCCGGCGAGCAGATCGTCGCCCAGAACCGCGCCGCTTCTTATAACTACCATATTCTTGAGAAACATGAGGCCGGTCTGGTCCTTCATGGTACCGAGGTTAAGGCTCTTCGCGAGGGGAAAGCCAATATCCGCGATGCGTTCGTCGATTTCAAGCCTGGGGGTGCGTGGCTTGTTAACGCGCACATTGCGCAGTATTTACCGGGCGGCCCATGGAACCATGAGCCCTTAGGTTCCCGGAAGCTTCTTCTCCACAAGCGCGAAATCGACAAGCTTTCCGGCCGCACCGAATCGAAGGGTTTAACGGTTATTCCCACGAAGATTTACTTTCGCAACGGCATCGCCAAGGTCGAAATTGCCCTGGCTCAGGGCAAAAAGTCTTGGGACCGCCGCCAGGATGAACGCACCAAGGAAGCTCGTAGGGAAGTCGAACAATCTATGTATCGCAATCGGAGGCGATAACGGACCATGCAGATCACGCTCGCAACCCAGCCGTTCGCAGCGCTTGAGACCGAGGCCCTTGTTTCGTATGTGTTTGAAGAGACCGACGCCGTTCAGGGCCGCATCGCAGAGCTCGACCAGGCCGCTGCTGGCTTGTTACGCAAGCTTGCCAAGAGCGGCGAGCTGACCGGCAAGATGCTCGAATTCACTCTCATCCACGCGCCTGCGGGTCTCAAGGCAGCGCGCTTGTTCCTTGTTGGAGCAGGGAAGCGCGAACAATGGAATAGCGCGGTGCTCCGCAAACTCGCCGGCGCTGCTCTTCGCTATCTGAAGGCTCGCTCCGTCAAGAACTTCGCCCTTCTCGTTCGAGAAGGCAATGCCACGGAGGAGTCCGCCCAAGCTATCGCCGAAGGCGCGCTCGCCGCCAATTTCGAAACGGACAAATACAAGACCGACAAGAAAAACGACAAGAACATTGACACAGTCCTGGTCGCTGGCTTTTCCGATGCGGAACGCGCCGCCGGAGAAAAAGGCCTCTCCAAGGGCCGCATCATCGCCGACGCGCAAAACTTCGCCCGCGACCTTATCAACGAGCCTTCCAACAAACTCACTCCTCGCGTCCTGGCCGAAAAAGCGGAAGCCATGGCCAAGGAAGCCGGCCTCGCCGTCCAAATCCTCGACGAGAAAAAAATCGCCGACCTCAAGATGGGCGCGCTCCTGAGCGTCGCGCAAGGAAGCGTCGAACCGCCTCGCGTTATGGTCGTCACCTATACTCCCTCGAATCCGAAGCCCGGTGCGCCCGTGATCGGACTGATCGGCAAAGCCGTCACCTTTGATACCGGCGGCATCTCCATCAAGCCCGCCGACGGCATGGAAAAGATGAAGTATGACATGGCTGGCGGGGCCACCATGCTCGGGGTCATGCGCGCGCTCGCCGCTCTGAAGCCGAGCGTGAAAGTGATTTGCGTCGTCCCTTCCACGGAAAACATGCCCGGCGGCAAAGCCCAGAAGCCTGGCGACATTCAAACGGCCATGTCCGGCAAGACTATCGAAGTCCTCAACACCGACGCCGAAGGCCGCCTCCTTCTTGCCGACGCCGTCCACTACGCCAAGCAGCTCGGCGCGACGCAGCTGATCGATGCCGCCACGCTCACCGGCGCCATTGTTGTCGCCCTCGCCAACGTCAACGTCGGCGTCTTCGGCTCCGACCAGTCCTTTACGGATAAGTTCCTGGCCAGCTCGAAAGCCGCTGGCGAAAAAATGTGGCAGATGCCGATTGACGACGATTACCGCGATTTCATCAAGGGGACCGTCGCCGATATCCAGAACATCAGCAGCGGCAAGGGCGGCGGCGCCATCACTGGCGCCATGTTCATCAAGGAATTCACAGGCGACACGCCCTGGATTCACTTGGACATCGCCGGCACTGCTTGGAACGACGACGCCAAGCCCTGGCTCGCCAAAGGTCCCACTGGTGTGGCGCTCCGCACTCTCGTCCACCTCGTTCTGTCTTATTGACCGGTGGCCTGTTTTTACTGGTGGAGGCTGCTTGCCTCTCCCGTCATTCAAGCGAAGCGAGAAATTTCACTTTTCGTTCCCTATGCGGAAAACATCACTTGCGCCGCTACATTTTCTCTGGCGCCTCAATGCCCAGCAGCGACAGCGCCTTCACCAACTGCGCCTCCACCCATTCCGTCAGCCGCAGCAGGAATGCCCGTTTCTGCTCATCGGCTTCCGACAAGATGTGGTGCTTGTGATAAAAATTGTTAAACGCCTGCGCCAGTTGGAATGCATACTTGGCCAGGAACGCCGGCTCCTGCGTCGCAATCGCCGCATCCACCGCGTAATCCAGTGAACCGGCCGTAACCAGTAGCTCCCAAAGCGAATTTCCCTCCACCCCACCAAGCAGTTGGCTTACGGATTCCTTCGTTACCACCCCATCCGTCGCCCCTGACTCTTTGCCCTTTCGCCGGATCCCCCGTATCCGCACCACCGCATACTGGCAGTACGGTCCCGTCTCTCCCTCAAAACTCAGCGCATCCTTGAAGTCGAACGCGATAATCGCATTGCGTGTGAATTTCAAAAGGAAAAACCGCAACGCCCCCACTGCGATCGCATGCGCCGTCAACTTTTGTTCCTCCGCTTTCATCTCCGCATGCCGCTGTCGCACTTCCTCGATCGTGGCCGCCTCCAGCTTGTCCAGCAGGTCGTCGGCTTTCACGCCAAAGCCCTTGCGCCCGCTCACCTCCACGTACGGCTTCCTCGCCTCTTCCGGAGTAAGCTCGTAGCCCATTTCCGCGGCGCAGCGCGGCGTCAGCGCCACAATCTCATACGACAAGTGAATGGAGTGCTCTGCTTCCTTCGCATGCCCCAGCGCCCGCAGCCCCGCCGCCACGACCTTCTGCAAATACGCCTGCCGCGCATCAATCACGTTGTAAACGCTTGATGCCGGTTCGCCAAAATGCGGCGCCGCCGGATCATTCGCTTCGCTCGTCGTGGCCCAGACCGTTTGCCCTTCCGGAGTATTTGGCCACTTGCGGTAACGAAAATCCTTGCCTAGCAATCCAAATTTCCAGAGCTGATAGGCAATATCCTTCCCGACGTAGGTCACCGTCCCATTCGACCGCACAATAATCTTGTCCTGTGTATTCTCTTCCTCCTCCGCGGCTTCTTCCTTTATCTTTACTTCCTTACCCTCCTTTACCTCCTCTTCCCAAGGCATCACCCAGCATCCCGCCATCTTCCCGCCGGTCGCTAGTTGAATCGCGCCCGATTTTTTCAGCATCGCAAATGCCGCATCCCAAAAGTGCAGATGCAGGATCTCACTCTCTCGCGCCAGCAGTTCATAACCGATCCCCAGCCGCGCCATCGTCCGCAAGTGACATCCCACAATCGCATCCGCCACAACTTGCGCCACCTCAGCATCTTCGCCTTTACCTTCTTCGATCGCTCTCAGCGTCTCCCCGCGCAATTTCTCCGCGCGCGCCTTGTCTTCCGCAAAAAAGCTGGTTGCCTTCGCATACAAATCCCAGCAGTAATAATCAAACTTCGGCTCCTGCGACATCATCTTCACGCCGATTGGCGTCCGCTGTTCCATGTGCAGAAATCCGATTACCACGTCCGCCACCTGCACGCCCGTGTTATCAATGTAGTTCTGAATCTGCACGCGGTTCCCGACGTGACGCAGGATTCGCACCATCGTGTCGCCAAGCACCGCATTCCGCACGTGCCCGATGTGCGCTGCTTTGTTGGGATTGATGCTCGTATGTTCGACGATGACTTTTCCTAGTCTTCCTCCGGCAGCCTCCTCTCGCTGTGTTTTTCCGCTCTTCTCTGCGATCTCTGAGTCTTTGCGTTGAGTCTTCTCTTTCTTTTCCTCGATACTTTCCTGTGTCGCTCCCTCCCAAAACGCTCCCCGGTCGAAATACGCATTCAAATATCCGCCGCCAGCCACTTCGACTCTGGCAATCCCCTCCACTTTGCCCAGCCCATTCGCAATCTCCTGCGCAATCTGCCGCGGCGCGCGCTTCAACCGTTTCGCCAATTCAAAGCATGCCGGCGAAGCTGCCTCCCCCATCTCAATTTTCGGCGGCCGCTCTAGAACAATCGCCAGCTCGACACCATATTTCTCGCGGATGTACCCCGCGAGCGCTTCGCGCAACTGGTTCATCAGTGTTTGATACACGTGTCCTCGATCACCCCGCCGTCAATTTCAAAGTTCTTCAGTATAGAGAGCTACGAAGCTGGCGGTCAAAGAATCGCTTTTCCGCGGCCATAGAGACACGCCCGGATATCGGCCTTAAACCTTTTGAGGGTTAACCGAAGAAGCTAATACAGATTCCTGCCCCAGCGTGCAGAGTGAGTCGGCATGGATGCCTTTCACGTTCCACGAAGATTTCAGCTGTCTTAACAGGACCTGTTGAAGGGAAGTTTGGTGTTCGCGTTCTTACGAAGCAAAGTTGGAGCCGGTGCTAGATCACGCGCAGGGGAGTTGGTGGGGTGCCGATACGGTTCATCAAGGCCAGCAAATTGGGACAATCCTGATCGGTGATCGCGGTAAACTTCAGTCCCAGGCCCCCGTTGGGGATCAAATGTTGCACGACAGCTTCGGCCCGGATTTGTCCTTCGGGAACAAGAAAATCAATCTTGGCCCTCGCGCCCATGCGCCGTGGACTTGTTGTGGAGAGGAACAACCCCCCCACGCTTAGATCGCAAACTCGGGAAACGTCTTCGATTCCTTCGCATCGCCAGCAGACCCATACGTCTTCATAGGTCGCAATGCGAGAAATCATCCTTCGGGAATAAAGGGGGCCCACCTGCGCGGCTGCCACATGTCACCCTACAGCCTCCGGAATTGTGTGCGTGATTTGGAGGGCGGGGCACGCAACACAAGGCTCGGGTTACGTTAGCGGGGGTAGTCGAGAGCACACAATCCGGCGAATACCCTAAGTCCCTGCAGGATTTACCCGATAGGCCCAGGTAGTCCTGAGGAAACCCTTAAATTTCAATCGAATGCATCGATTCATTGCGTTTGTCATTCTCGCCCAGCCCGACCACAATCGCCTCGCTGAGGGTCATTCGATCATGATTCGGAGTTGTTCGCATGCCTGCAAGGAGTGACAGATCTCTGGGAACCTTACGGAAATACCCCCGCTTCTGCCACCGCGACCAGGGCATCGAACCTGCACGTTTTCATTGAGACTTTTGCTGGGAGGCCACGAATGGATTACGTGAACCCCATGGAACTCGTTGGGGAAGCCCTACAGGTGGCCAAGAGAAAGGCCGCACTCTCCACCAAGGATCTCCTGCTCCGAGGATTTCTTGCCGGAGCGTTTCTCGCTTATGCGACGTCTCTGGTCATGATTGTTCTGTCACAAGGATTGGCCCCAATCGTCGGCGCGGTCCTTTTTCCCGTTGGCTTTGTGATGCTCGTCTTGCTGGGACTTGAATTGGCCACCGGAAACTTTGCGCTGCTCCCCGCGGCTCTCGCCGCCGGAGAAATTTCCCTTGGCAAACTATTGCGAAATTGGGGATGGGTATATTTCGGCAACCTATTGGGAAGCGTTTTCTATGCGGCTCTTTTCTATCTTGCGGTAACAAATTGCGGAACCTCCGCGGGCGGCCCGCTGGGCGATTTACTGAAGCAGGCGGCGCAGAAAAAAACGCTGGCGTATCTGGCGCTCGGCGGCAGCGGCTGGTCAACCGCATTCGTTAAAGGAATTCTGTGCAATTGGATGGTCACGATCGGCGCAGTGCTGGCGATGGTTTCGCGGTCAACGGTGGGAAAAATTGTCGCAATGTGGCTGCCCATCATGACCTTTTTCGCACATGGCTATGAGCATTCCATCGTGAATATGTTCGTGATTCCTGCGGGGATGTTCTTCGGCGCTCCGGTTTCGGTAAGGCAGTGGTGGCTGTGGAACCAGGTCCCGGTCACGCTCGGAAATATTGTTTCAGGCGCGTTTTTCACGGGGCTGGCGTTGTATGCGACGTTTCGAACGAAGCAGGTTTCCGATTCCGCGCCGGTTGCAATTCCGCAAATGGTGGAAGAGATCAAGCTGGACCGCACGGCGGAAGCGCAGGTGCTTTGATGGGATGTCGCGCCATCGCGGGGAAGGCGGCACGATGATGCAAAAGCTCGTGGTGGTTGGAAACGGCATGGCCGGCGTCGCTTGCGTCGAACAAATCCTCAAGCACGCGCCAAAATTCGAAATCACGATTTTCGGGGATGAAACTCACGTCAACTACAACCGCATTTTGCTTTCCGCAGTGCTTGCCGGCGAAAAGGCAGCGGACGAAATCCATCTGAATGGACTTGATTGGTACGAGAAGCACGGGATTGCGTTGCGTCTCGGCGTTCGAATCACCGAAGTTGATGCTGAACGCAAGACAGTGACCGGCGATGACGGCAGCCTAACACCGTTCGACAAACTGTTGATCGCTACGGGAAGCACGCCGCTGATCCCTCCGATGGACGGAGTGAAAAAAGAGGGTGTGTTCGTTTTTCGCAATCTGGACGACACGCGCGCTCTGCTGGATTGCGCGGCGCCAGGCAAAAAAGCAGTGGTGATCGGCGGAGGTTTGCTGGGGCTCGAAGCGGCTCGCGGGCTGCAAGTGCAAGGCTGCGATGTAACGGTTGTCCACCTGATGGACACACTGATGGAGCGCCAGCTCGATTTTGTCGGCGGCAGCTACCTCAAAGCGAAAATGGAATGCCTCGGCGTAAAAGTGCTTATGGAGCGCAATACCACGGCGATTCTTGGGAATGGAAAAGCCGAGGGGGTGGCATTCAAGGATGGCAGCAGCGTGGAGGCAGATTTTGTGGTTATTGCTGCCGGAATTCGCCCCAATGTGGAGCTCGGGCGCAAGGCGGGCTTGCAAGTCAACCGCGGCATCGTTGTGAACGACTACCTGGAGACTTCGAATCCAGATATTTTCGCGGTCGGAGAATGCGTGGAACACAACGGCACCTGCTATGGCCTTGTTGCTCCGCTATTCGAACAAGGAAAAGTCCTGGCTGCGACGATTACTGGAAATCGCGGACCAGTTTACGGCGGCACCATTCAAGCGGCGAAGCTGAAAATCATGGGAGTGGACGTCTTCTCCGCGGGGAATTTCAGCGAGAAAGCTCCTGGCACGGATGCCGTGCGATACGAAGATCCCGCGCTGGGGATTTACAAAAAGCTGACCGTGCGCGACGGCAAGCTGGCCGGGGTCATCCTCGTGGGAGACACATCGGATAGCCATCGGTACATGGATTGGCTGCGATCGCAGACGGACTTAACGGCCATGCGCCGCCAGCTCCTTTTTCCCGGACCTGCGAATGACGCGGGCCTTGATGTTGCGGAGATGGCCGACAGCAAAGTGGTTTGCGGATGTAACGGCGTTACCAAAGGCGCGATCATTCAGGCTGTGCATGAAAAGGGAATCAGTACGTTGGCGCAGTTGAAAGACTGCACGCGAGCTTCGACGGGCTGCGGAAGCTGCACGGAAGTTTGCCAGCAGCTATTGAAGGCGGTCGCACCGGAGTTTCAAGAAGAAGCGAAAAAGAACCTCTGCAAGTGCGTCCTATTTCCCGAGGACAAGTTGCGCGAAATTCTGCGGAGCCAGAGGTTGCGCTCGGTGCAGGAAGTTCTGGAAATCTATGGAAACGGCGTGGGCTGCGAAATCTGCAAGCCGGCGCTCAGTTACATGGTGGACATGCTGTGGTGCGGAGACCACGATGAAGATCGCTCGGCGCGCTTCATCAACGACCGCGTCCACGCCAATATTCAAAAGGACGGAACGTTTTCTGTCGTGCCGCGCATCCGTGGAGGCGTGACTTCCGCGAAAGAACTTCGGCGCATCGCGGACGTGGCCGAAAAATACAAGGTGCCGATGGTGAAGATTACCGGCAGCCAGCGCATTGATTTGCTCGGCGTCAAGAAGGCAGACTTGCCGCAGATCTGGGCAGACTTGGGAATGCCTTCGGGCCAGGCATATACCAAAGGCGTGCGCATGGTGAAGACCTGCGTGGGCACGGATTTTTGCCGCTTCGGCGTCCAGGACTCGACAAAAGCGGGCATCGAGCTCGAGCGGCGGCTCGAACATTTATATACGCCGCACAAGCTGAAGATGGGTTCGGTGGGGTGCCCGCGCAATTGCGCGGAAGCGACCGTAAAGGACATTGGCCTTGTTGGACAAGAGGGAAGCTGGCAAGTAGTGGTGGGTGGCGCGGCCGGCAAGAAAGTTCGCAAGGCAGACCTGCTGATCACCGTGGAATCGATGGAGGAAGCGCTCCAGGCGGCCACCCTCTTTTTCCAGTATTATCGGGAAAACGCAAATTATCTGGAACGCACGTACGACTTCGTCGAACGTAAGGGGATTGAAACGGTGCGGCGCGAGACGGTTTATGCCCCGCTGGCAATCCAGCAGGGCTTGCGAGAGCGGTTGAGGAAATCCAAACGCATTTCTCGAGACGCATGGCTCGAAGGCGATGCGCCGCGACACCCCACGCAGTTCGTGCAAATCGAGCCGCTGGAAAAGGTGCAGGCATGAGTAACAAACAATGGGTTCGCATCACACCCGTGCAAAATATTCCCTTGCGTGAAGGTCGATCGGTGAACATCAGCGGGCGCGACATCGCGATCTTCAATCTTGGTGACCGGCTCTTTGCTGTCGACGGGCGATGTCCTCACAAGGGCGGCCCGTTGGCGGAAGGAATTGTCACCGGTAACACTGTCGTTTGTCCCCTGCACGCGTGGAAGATCGACCTCGAGACGGGAAGTGTTACCAGGCCAGAGGCAGAGCCCGCTTGCGTTGCGGCGTATCGGACGCGCATCGAGTCGGGGATCGTCCTTGTAGAGGTTCCGGAGCCATCCGCCAAGGATCAGGACAATCCGCACTTTTGTGGAGGCCAAAACCCTGCTTCCGGGCACTTTCCTGCCTCAAACACGGCTCCGTGACCATCGCCCAGCAGAAAAACTGGCGGCCGGGACATTTCTAGATAACAATTCATTGTTATGAGTGGATTTGCGGGATTGCGAGTGTTGTCGCTGGAAAGCCGCCGTGCTCCGGAGCTCGCCAAATTGATCACCACCTACGGCGGTGAGGCGATCGTTGCGCCCTCGATGCGCGAAGTGCCACTGGAATCGAACACGGAGGCATTAGCTTTCGCGGCGGCACTCTTTGAGAGGAAATTCGACATGGTCATTTTCTTGACCGGCGTAGGCGCGCGCGCCCTTTTGAATGTTGTTGAGACGGCCCACAAGCGCGACGAGTACATCGCATCGCTTCAGCGCGTGAAAGTGGTGGCGCGCGGGCCGAAGCCCGTCGCTGCCTTGCGGGAAATTGGCATCACTCCTGCCATCACGGCCCCAGAGCCGAATACCTGGCACGAGCTGCTGAGCGCCCTCGATGATGCGGCCAAAGTCTCGCCAGATCTCAGTTTGCAAGGGGCGCGAGTCGCCATTCAGGAATACGGCGTTTCCAACCCTGCATTACTCGCCGGACTGCGGGAACGAGGGGCGCAAGTTACGCGTGTCCCCGTCTATCAATGGGCATTGCCGCACGACCTGGCGCCGCTCCGCTCCGCCATCACGGCAATTGCTGAAGGAACTGTGGATGTTGCTCTCTTTACGACGGCAGTTCAGGCGATCCATCTCTTCCAGGTTGCCGCGGAGTTGAAGCTCGAAGAACAAGTGAAGAACGGGCTAGCCCGCGCCATTGTGGCTTCTATCGGGCCGACTACTTCTGAAGAATTGCGGCGGCACGGAATCCAAGCCGATCTAGAACCCTCGCACCCGAAGATGGGTTTCTTGGTAAAAGAAACCTCCGAACAAGCCGAGGAACTCCTTCGCCGGAAAAGGCAGGGGATTGCTTCTGGGGGACAAGGCCAATAAGTTTCGAACAGAATCACCCGGACTGGTCAGCGCGAGTTCGCGCCTGCGGCGGCCCCCACGGCGGATGCAGCTTGGAGAATCACTTCGAAATCGATTCCGGCCTGGGTGAGGCCTTCCGTCTCTTCGTCAGCCTGCGCAGCAGACTGCACATCGCCCGACTTGAGGCGCACGACATAATGCCCGTCCCGCGCCGCGGAGATGAGCAGGGATTGAATTTTTTCCTGGAGGCTGCCCGCCTGCAAGCCAAGCTTGTGCACATTGCGCACTTGCGCCGAGGCGGGAACAAATTCGAGGATTTCCGGCGAAACTGGGTCATCGTGCAGGACGACCTCAGCAGCGCGAAGCACGCGCACGGCCTGGGCAGACAGAAGATCGGGATCTCCTGAGCCGGCTCCCATCAAATAGACTTTTCCCTTCATAGCAGCACCTGGATTGGATGCAATCCCGCCGCCGGCCTGGGCCAGCGGCCCTTCTTGCGGCAGCAATTTCAGCCAACGCCGCCGCCGCTAACCACAGCACAACACTAGCACCACCGCCAATAAAAGAAGACGTGAAAGTATGAATTTAATGAATCGAAAATATTAATGAAAAGGGATGGGAAGGGACTGGTCGGCAAACTGGGAGACTAACCAGCCGATGGGCTTCGATGGCGGCGATTTCGGAGGAAGGCTTCGAAGGCTTCCTCACTGGCGTCCTCGTGGAGCAGGCGTTTTTGTCCCTCGGAATCCGCATTCGTGGAACGCAGTTTGTCGCGAGCGTCGCCTAGCTGCACGAGCCATTCTTCATATTCGGGGCCGAACTGATCTTCCAGTTGCTTCCTGAGGCGCTGGGCGAGGGCTGGGCTTTGCCCGGCCGTAGAAATGGCGATCTGGAGCGCTCCCCGCTGAACGACGGAGGGGTAGTAGAAATCGCATAACGCGGGGACGTCCACGACGTTGCAGAGCACGCCGCGCCGGGTTGCTTCTTTGTAGATGAGCTCGTGGAGTTCCGTCGAGGAGGTGGCTGCGATCACCAAGAACACACCTTCGAGATCGGTGGGCTCGAACGGGCGCCGACGCCATTCGAGCATCTTGGACGCCTCCCAACCGCGGACTTGCGCGGTCCCTTCTGGCGCTACAACACATACGCGAGCCTCGGCCTCCATTAGGCTGGCGATTTTGGACTCGGCGATAGCTCCCGCCCCAACGACGAGGCATGGCCTGGCCGCAAGCTTGAGGAACATGGGGAAGAGCTTTGGAGGTTTCATGCCTTCGCGCAGGGCGCTCCTCGGTGATGCTTGAATATCAAGTTTACGGCAAATCTGCCCCCCCAAGCTTGCTCAGGGTTAAGCGCGAAACCGCAAAAGTAGGATTTACGAGAGACGGTCGGGAGTCAACAGAGCGGTCATTTCAAGGACGCGGTGATAGTAGTCGCGCTGCGTGAGCTGCGACGCAGCGGCGTCGTCGATGATGAAAGTCACGTCGGGATGGAGTTGCAGCGCGGAAGCGGAGACGGCCGAGGTGATTGGACCCTCGATGGACTTCGCGACGGCAGCGGCCTTGGCGGCGCCAGAGGCGAGCAGGAGAATTTTGCGGGCCTCCAAGATCGTGCCGATGCCCATGGTAATTGCACAGCGCGGGCTCTCCTCACCGGGCGCGAAAAATTTTGCGTTGTCGTCCAATGTTTCCTTGCTCAAGACTTTCAGGCGTGTGCGGGAGCCGATGCTGGAGGTAGGCTCATTGAAACCAATGTGGCCGTTGCGCCCGATGCCCAGAAGCTGAAGGTCGATTCCTCCAGCCTTCCGGACAGACGCTTCATAAGACGCGCAATACTGATCGTAATCGCCCCGGACAGTTCCATCGGGAATGTGGATGTTGCGAGGGTTCGCGTTGACGTGCGCAAAAAGATTTTCGTGCATGAAATGATGAAAACTCTGCGGATGCGCGGCGGGAAGGCCGAGATACTCATCCAGATTAAAGGTCACCACCCGTGAAAAATCGAGCGAGCCCTGTTTGTGCAAAGTCACAAGCTCTTTGTAAACGCCGACCATGGTGCTACCGGTCGCCAATCCAAGGGTCAACGCGGGCTTCTTGCGGATCGCACTGGAGATGAGTTGCGCGGCCTGGCGGCTGATTTCTTCGTCGTCGCGTTTCAGGATAACCAGCATGCGGCGTCCCCTCTGAATTGTGTCTCACTGTCAGATGAAACAAGAATGAGCCGGCGAGAGAAATTCGTTTGCCTTACCGGAACCGGCGAATGACGAGATTGTGTCGGTCTGAACGATAAAAGCCCAGCACATACATGATCGGCCGGCCAGTCGTGGAAAAGATGACCTGGCGAATTCGCAGCAGGGGATCACGCCGAGGAATGGAGAGAGTCTCCGCGATTCTCGGATCGGCCGCGGTGGCGTCGACCTCTTCATCGGCGTAGCCAAGCTCGATCTTGTAATCGCGCTCCAAAATTCCGAAAAGAGAATCCCGCCAGATGGGCGCGTCCAAGAGGCCTGGGAATTCAGTGGCGTTGAGGTAACAGGTTTCCAGAGCAAAGGGCTCGCCCGCAGCATGCCGCAAGCGCTCGATCTTGATAATGTGGCTGGTGGGGGGAAGAGAGAGCCGCGCGGCGGCTTCGTTTTCACTGTCGAGCACTTTCGCGAGGAGCACTTTGGAGCCGGCGACGAGGCTGCGGCTGGCCATCTGCTCGGTATAGCTCATCAACTTATTGAAGTGGATTTTTGGAGCGGCGACGAAAGTTCCGATGCCGCGGCGCCGCTCGACGATTCCTTCGCGCTCGAGCGACGCAAGAGCGTGACGGGCGGTCATCAGGCTGACCCGGTGAATTTTGGCGAGGTCGCGCTCGGAAGCGACAGCGTCACCGGGATGCAACTGCCCTGAATCGATACGCTTGCGAATGGCGCTCTGAATTCTCTGATAAGCGGGCACGCCGTTGCGGTTTTTCGCGGTCACTCGTTCTCCCGAACTGCCTCGCTTCGTTTTCGTGGGCATTGGCATGGAACGCGTTCTCACAACAAGTACCGATAGGGCGATCATCGCAGACGTGCGGCTCCGAAACCTCCCCAGGTTCCTCCTCCAGGACCGCTTGGTGATATAGAGCAGCGGCAAAAGGCGCTATACGGGCGTCTGTGAGCCTTTATAAAGCACAAAAAAAGTCTTGACAAGCAAAAAATAGTGCTATATAGCTATGCGCCATTCGGTCCCATCGCGGGGCCCAGGGTGCGGTTGCCAGTCGAGAGATTCAATCAGGAGGAGAAGCCGTCGGACGGCCAACGGCTTCGACTCGGAGGATTCGACATGAGAAAGCTACAGTCCATGGGGTTGGGGCTTGTGTGTTTGACGCTGGTGGCACTGCTATTGAGTGCGAATCCCACTTGGGGCCAGGAGGTTACCGCTTCGATCACGGGTACGGTTTCGGACCCCAGCGGCGCGGCCATTGCCGGAGCGACGGTTACCGCAAAGTCGGTGGAACGCGGCCTCACTTATTCGGCAGAGACCAACGATTCCGGCATCTATCGCATCGCGCAACTCCCGGTCGGCAGCTATGAACTCAAAGTGGAAAAGTCGGGGTTCGCTTCGTCTGCCTACCCGGCATTTGTCCTCACCTTGAATCAGGTTGCCCGCATCGACGTCGCACTGAAAGTCGGCCAGGTCACCCAAACGGTTGAGGTAACCGGCGCCGCGCCCGTTCTGAAGACCGAGACGACCCAGGTGGACACCATTATCAATTCGGCCACGAATGAGACACTTCCCTTGGCCACGCGCAATTACGTCGAATTAACGTTGCTGGCGCCGGGCGCAGTCACGACGGACCCCAGCAGCTTTAACAACGGAGACAACACTGCCAGTGGCGGCCGGCCTCTGATTAACGGCAATCGCGAGCAATCCAACAATTTCCTGCTCGATGGGATGGATAATAACCAGGTTTCGGATAATCTGCTCGGATACACGCCCGCTCCAGACGCCATCGAAGAGTTCAATCTTATTACTAATAACGCTTCGGCGGAGTTCGGAAACTTCGAAGGCGGAATCGTCAGTGCGACGATCAAGTCTGGCACCAACAGCTACCACGGCGATGTTTGGGAGTTTTTCCGGAACGATAAGCTCAATGCCAACAGTTGGTCCAATAATTTCAGCGTTACGCCCCGCGACAAACTACGCTGGAACATGTTCGGAGCAACCCTCGGCGGTCCCGTATTCAAGAATAAGCTCTTCTTCTTTGTTGATTACCAGGGGCAGCGT
>WNEV01001642.1_pt1 | contig 20427 bp, 15 predicted proteins | sample 5399861 | NCBI WGS metagenome assembly WNEV01 (sample SAMN13153335, study PRJNA577476) | soil metagenome | isolation source: 40 cm grassland meadow soil 2 days after 3rd rain plot 2 | place: USA:California | collected 2015-11-11 | reverse complement strand
GGCCCGCGCAATGGGCTTGGTGAGATAGGCCTGGATGCCCATGTGCCGGCAGCGCTCGCCATCGCCGCGTTGCCCCGCCGATGTGAGGATCAGGAGCTTGGTCGCCGCCAGCTCGGGATCGGCCCGAACGGCGGCGGCGAGCGCGAAGCCGTCGAGGTCGGGCATCTGGGCGTCCAAGATGGCGAGGTCGTACGGCGCGCCGGCCTGCACGCCGCGGCGCAGCGTGTCCAGCCCCGCGTGGGCGCGCGCGGCCTCGTGGACGGCGATCCCCTCGGCGCCCAGCATGTCCCGGAGGATGCGCCGGTTGGTCTCGTTGTCATCCACCACCAGCAAGCGCCGCCCGCCCAGGGACGTCGTGGCGCCCACGGTCCGCGCTAGCGGGACAGCCGCTTCGATGGGGAACGTGAGGGTAAAGCTGAACTCGCTGCCCCGGCCGACCTCGCTCGCGACCGTCAGCTCGCCTCCCATCAGCGCCACCAGCTTCCGGGAGATCGCGAGGCCGAGTCCGGTCCCCCCATAGCGGCGCGTCATGGACGCGTCGGCCTGGCTGAATTCCCGGAAGATGGTCGTCAACTGGTCCCCCGAGATGCCGATCCCCGTATCGCGGACGCGGAAGCGAACCGACGCTCGGTCGGTGTCGCCCCGGGCGACGACGGTGGACACGGCGACCTCACCTTGCTCCGTGAACTTGATGGCGTTTCCGATCAGGTTCATGAGCACCTGGCGCACGCGGGTGGGATCCCCCCGCACGAGGTGCGGCACGTCGGGCGTCACGTCCACGGTGAGCTCGAGATGTTTCTCGCGCGCCCGGACCGCGAGCAGGGTAGCGGTGGCGTGCACGACTTTCGGGAGATCGAACGGGATCGTTTCGAGCTCGAGGTGTTCCGCCTCGATTTTCGAGTAGTCGAGGATGTCGTTGAGGATGGTGAGCAGCGCCTCGGACGAGGAGCGCACCAGTTCCAGCGCGCGCCGCTGCTCCCCGCTGAGCTCCGTGTCGAGCACCAGCTCGACGAACCCGAGGACGGCGTTCATCGGCGTGCGGATCTCATGGCTCATGTTGGCCAGGAACGCGCTGCGGGCGTGGGCGGCGCGCTCGGCGACGTCGCGCGCCTCCCGGATCGCGGTCTCGGCGCGCTTGCGCTCCGTGATGTCCTCGTAGCGCACGATAACGACTTCTCCGGTGGCATCCTGCGCGTAGGCGGCAGACAGGCGCACAGGAATGAGCCGGCCATCGCGGTGGAGGCGCTCGGTGTCCGCCGTCACGATCTCGCCTTGCCACACCCGCTGTTCCATCCCGCGCGACGCGGTCCGCTGCGCTTCGGGCACCACCAGCTCGTCCAGGGGACGGCCCACCGCCTCGTTGGCTTCGTAGCCAAACAGGACCGTGAACTGGCGATTGAGACTGCGGATCCGCCGCTCCCGATCGATCACCGCGATGGCCACGGGCACGCTTTGCAGCAGCGTGTCCAAGTAAGCGTGCTGGCGCGCCAATTCTTGGCTGGTCAGCTCGAGGAGGGCGGCTGCTCGCACCCGCTCCGCAAAGGTCCGATGGGCGCGTGAGTGCACGCGGTCCATCCCCCAGGCGAACAACGCGATGAGCGCGATCGCGATGAGCTGCGGTCTGGCCTGACCCTGCGCCAGGAAACCGATCGGGAGTGGGGCCAGCACCGTGAGCAGCAGGTAGCGGAAGCTCCGCGTATCACCGACCAACGTGCTGGTGGCGCCCGCGACGATCCCGGCGAGCACGACCAGGGTGAGCGCACCCTCGTGCAGCGGAAGGGCAGGGATGGCGGCGGCGGCGCCGAACCCCCAGGCGAGCCCGACGCCGGCGACGGTGAGGCGCACGCCGCGCAGGGCCTGCTCCGCCGCCGGCGCCAGGCGGCGAACCCGCAGCCGCCACCAGGTTCGTAGCCCCGCCGCGGCGGCGACCGCGCCGACCCACCCGATCGTGAGCTCGAGCGGCAGGGAGTTCCAGACCAGCACGGCAACGATGAGGACGAGCAGGATGTGGAGCGACTCGGCGAGCGGGCCCCCCGCCAGCAGCTGACTGACGGCGGCGCGACCTATCTCCGCCTCGACGTGGTGCGCGTGCTCGGCGATGCGCGCCTGCGGATCCCCACCCGCGCCCAGGATCGACGCGCCGGCGGGCGGCCGCTGTGCGAGAGTCATGACTCTATGAGTAATAGGCCAAGGTGGTTCCGCAAATATCAGCGGTCCAGGCCATTCCAGTGCGCCGCTGCCGCTTCAGCGTCTCAGCGCGGTGGCTCGTTGAGCAGCAGCCAGTAGAGGCCGACCTCGGACACAGCGCGAGCGAAGGCCTCGAAGTCCACCGGCTTGACGATGTAGCTGTTCGCGCCCAGTCGGTACGCCGCGGCGATGTCGGGCTCCTCCCGAGACGATGTGAGGATGACGACCGGGATGGTGCGGGTGCGCTCGTCCGCCTTCAATCGCCGCAGCACCTCCAGTCCGTCGACTTTCGGCAGCTTCAGGTCCAGCAGCACGACCTTCGGCACGACTCCGATGTCGCGCAACGGGTGACTGCCGTCGCCAAAGAAGAAATCCAGCGCCTCGGCGCCGTCCCGGGCGACGAACACCTGGTTCGCGAAGTTGCGCGCCTTGAACGCGCGCAGCGTGAGCTCGGCATCGGTGGGGTTGTCTTCCACCAACAGGATCTCGACCTGCTGCATGTCCGTCATCGGATCTCCTCGTCGTCGACGTTGTACACCGACGCCGCTCCGGAGGGGGTGGCCGCGGCGCGTCAGCCCGCGTCCAGCACCTCGCGCACCTTGCGCACCAGGGCATGGGGGCGGAACGGCTTCTGCAAATAGGCGAGGCCCGGCTCGAGCATCCCGTGGCGCACGATGGCGTTGTCGGTGTAGCCAGAGATATACAGGACCCGGATGCCGGGCCGCTGCGCAGTGAGCCGGTCGGCCAGGTCCCGGCCGCTCATCCCCGGCATCACGACGTCGGTGAGGAGGAGGTCGATCGTCGCAGCGTGCTGCGCCGCGAGCGCGAGCGCAGCGGCACCGCTCGGCGCCGCGAGCACCGTGTAGCCGTGGCGTTCGAGGGCCTGCTGCGCAATGGCGCGCACCGCCGGCTCGTCCTCGGCGAGCAGCACGGTTTCGGAGCCGCGAGCCGGCTGCACCGTCGGGGCGGGCAGCGTCGCCGGCTCGGTCGGCGTGTCGACGCGGGGAAGATAGATCTTGAACGTCGCGCCGTGGCCGGGCTCGCTGTACACCCAGATGAACCCGCCCGACTGCTTCACGGTCCCGTACACCATCGCGAGGCCCAGGCCCGTCCCCTGGCCGCGCGGCTTCGTCGTAAAGAACGGCTCGAACGCGTGCGCCTGGGTCTCCTCGTCCATCCCGATCCCGCTGTCGCTCACGGTGAGCTGTACGTACGGCCCCGGCTTCACGAGGCTGTGCTCGAGCGTGTAGCTGGAGTCGAGATCGATGTTGCGCGTCTCCAGCGTGAGCTTGCCGCCGTCGGGCATCGCGTCACGGGCGTTCACCGCGAGATTCACGATGACCTGCTCCAGCTGGCCCGGGTCCGCCTTCACCCTCCCCAGGGCAGGGTCGAGCACGGTCGCCAGCTCGACGTCCTCGCCGATCAGCCGGCGCAGCAGCTTGTCCATGTCCAGCACGAGCGCGTTCACGTCGACGACCTTCGGCTGGAGCACCTGCTGGCGGCTGAACGCGAGCAGCTGGCGTGTGAGGCCGGCGGCGCGCTCTGCGGACCGGCGAATCTCGTCGACGTCCGCGCGTCGCGGGTCGTGGAGACCGAGGTCCTCGAGCAGCAGCTCCGCATGACCGGTGATCGCCGTGAGGATGTTGTTGAAATCGTGCGCGACGCCGCCCGCCAAGCGGCCCACGGCCTCCATCTTCTGTGCCTGGCGCAGCTGCTGCTCGAGGCCGAGCCGCTCGGTGACGTCGCGCCCGATGCCGAGGATTCCCAGCAGCTTGCCGTCGCGCAGCTGGGCGCTCGCGCTGAACTCGGCGACCCGGTACGGCCCGGTCTTCGTCAGGATGCGAAACTGGATGGTGGGGCGCGGCTCCCCGCGCAGCACGCGGCCGAACAGCTCGAGCGCGAGCGGCACGTCCTCCGGATGGACCAGGGCCTCGAACGGCCGGCCGACCCACTCGCCGGGCGGGAAGCCCGTCATCTCCTCGAACGCCGGGTTGAGCGAGGTCACCTCGCCCCCCGGCGACAACGCGAAGATCACGTCGCGCACGCCCTCGACGAGGCTCCGATAGTTCTCTTCCGAATTGCGGAGCGCTGCTTCCGTGCCCTGGTAGCTCTTGAGCGCCTCCTCGGCGCGCAGCCGCTCGGTGATGTCGCGCCAGTTGGCCACGACGGCCCCCACGGCCGGCTCGTCAAGGCGGTTCACAGCCACCGCCTCCACCAGACGGTAGGAGCCGTCCTTGTGCCGCGCGCGTAACGCGGTCGTGATCGAGAGTCCAGGCTCGTCGAGCAGCCGCCGGCACAGCTGCTGCACGCGGCTGAGGTCGTCGGGGTGGAGGAAGCCAAAGGCGGTCGTGCCGGTCAACTCGGCGACGGTGTAGCCGAGCAGCCGGGTCGCCGCGGGGCTGACGTAGCTGATCGCCCCGGTCTCGTCGAGGAGCGCGACGGCCTCCGAGCTGTGCTCCACCAGCGCGTGGAACAGCTCCGTCGCAGCCCGTGGACCGGAGCGCCGCCCGGGCGAGCGGTGCGCGGATGCCTTGAGGCGCTTACCGGGCATGGTCGAGGGTCAGGAACTCCCGAGGCAGGACTCGAACCTGCGACCCGCCGGTTAACAGCCGGCTGCTCTACCAGCTGAGCTACTCGGGAATGCAGCGCCAAATATCGTCGAGGGTGAGCGAGACATCAACCGCGGCGGGGGGGCACCGCGCGGCTCGCAGGGAGGTCCGCGGCGATCATACCCAGCACGATCAAGGCACCGCCAAGCCACTGAGTCACGGCCAGGCGCTCCCCCAGGACGAGCCACGCCGTGAGCGCGGCGAACAGCGGCTCGAAACAGAAGATGAGCGCCGCCCGCGCCGACGACATGTAGCGCTGGGCGCGCATCTGCAGGATAAAGCAGAGCGTGCTCGCGAACGCCACGGTGTAGGCCAGCGCCCCCACGAAGCCCCACGTCCAGCGGATCTGCGGGCGCTCGAGCAGCACCGCGGCGAGCCCCGCCACCGCTGCCGTGCCGGCGACCTGGAACCACACCAGGCGGCGCGCGTCGTAGTCGCGCGTCAGCTCCGTGACACCGACGATCTGCCCGCCGAACGTGACGGCGCAGACGAGCGTCAGCAGGTCGCCCCGGTTGAGGCCCCCGGCATCCGGGGCGGTCAGGAGGTAGATCCCCAGCGTGGCGAGCGCGAGCCCGAGGGGCGTGAGCCAGCCGGGGCGCTGCCCCAGGATCGCGAGCGCGATGATGGGCGCGAGCACTGAGGAGACGGAAACAATGAATGCGGACCGCGACGGCGTGGTGATCACCAGACCCGCCGTCTGCGTGATGAAGCCGAGCGCGACGAGCGCGCCGAGCAGGAGACCGCCGCGCAGTTCGCGGCCCGTCGGCCGAGGGTCGAACCGCGTCCCGGGGGCGAGCAGGAGCGTCGCGACCCCGAACCGCACCGTGAGAAAGGCGAACGGGGTGGCCGAACTCAGCGCGCTCTTCACCGCGACGAAGCTCGTACCCCACAGGAACGTCGCGAGCAGCAGCGTCAGGTCGGCCTGGCGGCGGGTCACGCGGTTAGCGAGGTGTGTCCAACACGCCGCGCACCTTATCCGCCAGCCCACCGGGCGTGAACGGCTTCTGCAGGAAGGCGGTCCCGGGATCGAGCACCCCGTGCTGCGCGACGGCTTCGTCGGCGTACCCGGACATGTACAGCACGCGCAGGTCGGGGCGCAGCGGGGCGAGGCGGCGCATCAGCGCGCGGCCGTTCATCCCGGGCATCACTACGTCGGTGAGGAGCAAATGGATCGGGCCAGCGTATCGCTCCGCCAGTTCCAGCGCCTCGGCCCCGCCGGCCGCGACCAGGACCCGGTAGCCTGCCCGCTCGAGCACCTTCCGCGCCAGCAGCCGGACCAGGTGCTCGTCCTCGACGAGTAAGATCGTCTCGCTGCCGGCGGCAGGCGCGGTCACCGGTCGCGGGCGGTCGGTGGGGTCGAGCGGCGCCTCGACGCGCGGCAGGTAGACGCGGAACGTGGCTCCGCGGCCCGGCGCGCTGTCCACAGCGATGTGCCCGCCGCTTTGACGCACGATGCCGTACACGGTGGCGAGTCCCAGCCCGCTCCCCTTGCCGCGCGGCTTGGTGGTGAAGAACGGCTCGAACAAGTGCGCCTGGACCTCCTCGTCCATGCCCACCCCGCTGTCCGACACGTGAAGTAGCACCTGGCTCCCGCCCGCGTCGACGTTGTCTGTCTTGATCGTCAGGCGGCCACCTTCGGGCATCGCGTCACGGGCGTTCACCGCGAGGTTGACCAGTACCTGCTCCATCTGTCCGGCATCGACCCGCACGGCCCCCAGCTCCGGCGCCAGCAGCGTTTCGAGCTTGATGTCTTCGCCGATCAGCCGGCGCAGCATTTTGGCGACGTCGCGGACCAGGCGATTCAAGTCGACGACCGCTGGCTGGAGCACCTGTCGGGCGCTGAAAGCGAGGAGCTGGCGGATGAGGTCCTTGGCGCGTGTCGCCGCGTCGCGGATGATGTCGAGCTCCTCGCGGTGCGGGCGCCCCGGGGGCTCGTCCAGCAAGAGCAGCTCGATCGAACCGAGGACCGCAGTGAGGACGTTGTTGAAATCGTGGGCGATCCCACCGGCGAGCCGGCCCACGGCTTCCATTCTCTGCGAGTGCGCCAGCTGCTCTTCCAGGCGCCGGCGCTCGCGGCGCCCGACCGCCCCCTCGATGGCCCGGGTGACGGCGGAGGCGAGGCGCTGCAACCGGTCCTTCATGACGTAGTCGGCGGCACCCGCCTGCATGGCGGCGACGGCTGTGTCCTCCCCGACGCTGCCCGACACCACGATGAACGGCACGTCGGGCGCCGTGTCCCGGAGCAACGCGAGCGCGCCCAGCGCGTCGAAGCCTGGCAGGCTGTAATCGCTGAGCACCACGTCCCACGCCTGCCCGGCGAGCGCCGCGCGCATCGCCTCGGCGGTTTCGACGCGGTCGTGGACGGGTGCGAACCCTGCCTGCCGGATCGCGCGCAGCATCAGCTCCGCGTCGGTGGCGGAGTCTTCCACGATGAGGACGCGGAGCACGCCGCCCATCAGCCCAGGTCCCGCAGATAGCGGCCCGTCGCGGAGCCGGCGACGCGGGCGATACTCTCCCCATGTCGATGATCCAGTCGGCACGCTTCACGACGTCGAGGTGGTGCTCGATCACGAGCACCGTGTGCCCCGCGTCGACCAGCCGGTCGAGCACGCGGCACAAGGTCCGCACGTCGTCCAAGTGCAGGCCGGTGGTGGGCTCGTCCAGGATGTAGAGCTTGCGGCCCCGCCGCTTCGCACTGCCCGCCACTGCCAGCTCGCGCGCAATCTTGAGTCGCTGCGCCTCGCCGCCCGACAGCGTCGTGGCGGGCTGGCCCAACCGGAGGTAGCCGAGCCCTACCTGCTGCAGATGCCACAAGGCGCGCGCCAGCCGCGGCTGCCGATGGAAGCGCCGCAGCGCTTGATCCACGGTCCATTCGAGCACTTCATGGATCGCGCTGCCCTGGACCTTGACCTCGAGGACGTCCTTCTTGAATCGTCTCCCCTCGCAGATCTCGCAGGGCACGAACACGTTCGCGAGGAACACCATCTCTACGAGGACGTGTCCCGCGCCCTCACACGCCTCGCAGCGGCCCCCTGCCACGTTGAAAGAAAACGTGCTCGGGGTGTAGCCGCGCGCCCGCGCCAGCGGCTCGGCGGCGAACAGAGCGCGCAGCTCGTCGAACGCCTTGATGTAGGTCACCGGGTTGGACCGGGGAGTCCGGCCGATCGGCGCCTGATCGACGAGCACCACGTCCGCGATCGCGTCCCACCCTTCGACGGCGCGCACCTCGCCGACCGGCTCCCCGAGGTGCTGCTTGGCGGTGTGGGCCCCGGTGAGGCGGGCCTCGAGCTGGCGATACAGCACGTCGTGCACGAGCGTCGACTTCCCCGAGCCCGACACTCCGGTGACTACTGTCAGCGTGCCGAGCGGGATCCGCACATCCACCCCCGCGAGGTTGTGCAGGCGCGCGCCGCTCAGACTGAGCCAGCGCCGGGCGGGACGGCGTGCCGACGGGACCCCGATACGCTTCTCGCCCGAGAGGTACTGCCCGGTGAGTGTGCCCGCGTCGCGCACGGCCGCGGCCGGTCCCTGATACACGACCTGCCCGCCCGCCTCGCCGCTCCCGGGGCCGAGCTCGATCATCCAGTCCGCGGCGCGGATCGCCGCGGGGTCGTGCTCGACGACCGCCACGGTATTGCCGGCGTCCGCCAGGCGGCGGAGCAGCCCCAGCAAGCGGTCGATGTCCGACGGATGCAGGCCGATGGAGGGCTCATCCAGCACGTACAGCGTGTCCACGAGGTGTGAGCCGAGCGCGTTCGAGAGCGCAATGCGCTGCGCTTCGCCGCCCGACAGCGTCCGGGTCAGACGGTCGAGCGTCAAGTACCCGAGCCCGACGTCGTTGACGAAGGAGACGCGCGCCGCGAGCTCCGCCAGAATGTGAACCGCCACCGCCTGTTGGAATGGCGCCAGCGCGAGCCCCGCGATCCAGTCGCGGAGGGTGCCGGCCGTCAGACCCGCGATTTCCGCAATGCTCTTGCCGCCGACCCGCACGGCGAGCGCCTCGGGCTTGAGGCGCGCCCCGCCGCACGCGGGGCACGTCTTGGCGAGCTGATACTGGCGTAGGAAGACGCGGATGTACTGCTTGTACCGCTTCGCCTCCAGACGCTCGAGGAACGGGAACATCCCGAGGAAGCCATCGCGCGCCCCGTGTAGCAGGAAGTGGCGGTCCCGCTCGGCCAGCTCGTGCCACGCCGTATCGAGCGGGATGCCGCGGGCGCGCGCCGCCTCTCGCAGGATGCGGCGCCGACCTTCGTAGCGCGGCTTGGTCCACGGGTCCAGCGCGCCCCCCGCCAGGCTCCGCTTGGGGTCGGGGACGATGAGCGACTCGTCGTATTCGAGCACGGCCCCGAAGCCGTTGCAGCCGGGGCACGCGCCGCGAGGGTTGTTGAAGGAGAACAGGATCGGCGTGAGCGCCGGGGCCGGCGTGGCACAGTGCGAGCAGGTGGGGTGTTCGGAAAAGCGGCGGCGGTCCCCATTCTCGAGCGCCACGGCCACACCCTCGCCTTCGTTGAACGCGGTCGCGACCGCGTCCGCGAGCCGCCCGCGGTTTCCTTCCGAGGCGGCGAGCCGGTCGACCACCACGAGCACCTCTCCCGCCTCTCGCACGCGATGCTCGGCGTCCGGCTCATCCAGCCGCATCACGGCCCCGTCGAGCTGGGCGCGCACGAAGCCCGCCGCGCGCAACTGGGCGGCGAGCTCGACATCGGGGCGGTGGGCGCTGGGAGGCAAGGGGAAGGTGACGACAATTGCGGATTGCGGATTGCGGATTGCGGATTGTTGGTCCGGAGTCCGGCCTGTCGAATCCGCAATCGCCAATCCGCAATCCGCAATCAATGCGTCCACCACCTCCTGCACCGTATCCGCCTTCACCTCATGCCCGCACTTCACGCAATGCTGCGTTCCTACCCTGGCCCACAGCAGCCGCAGAAAATCGTAGATCTCGGTCGCGGTCCCGACCGTTGAGCGGCTGCTCGTGGTGGGGTTCTTCTGCTCGATCGCGACCGCGGGGGAGATCCCCTCGATGGCGTCCACCAAGGGCTTGGGCATCCGATCGAGGAACTGTTTGGCGTAGGTGGACAGGGACTCGATATACCGGCGCTGCCCCTCGGCGTAGAGCGTGTCGAACGCCAGACTGCTCTTGCCCGAACCGGACGGGCCGGTGATCACGGAGAGCGCACGCCGAGGCAGCTCGACGGTGATGCCCTTGAGGTTGTGCTGCCGCGCGTTGCGGATGACCACGCGGTCCGGGGATGCGCGCATAACCAATCAAGATAACAGGGACTCGGGGCTAGAGGCTCGGGGCGCGAGCTTCCGCGAACGCCAAACCCTAGCCTCGAGCCCCGAGCGCCCGTAGTTTCGCCCCACCATGGCCCTCGCCCTGACGCCGCGCCTCTTGCGCCGCGGCCTCGAGCTTTTCGCCGTCATCTCCCTCATGGGCGTCGTCGTCGTCCTGGTGGTGTTCGGCGAAAACCTTCAGGCGTTTCTCTCCGCTCTCGCACATCTCCGCTGGCGGTGGCTGCTCGTCGGGCTCGGGCTCGCTTCGATGGACTGGATCGGCGGGGGCAGCCGGCTGTGGGTCGTGGCGCGGCACGTGCACCCGGGTGTGCGCTGGGGCGACATGGTGATCGCCGGCGGTATGAGCGCCTGGGCGGCCTATCTCACGCCGTTTCAGACCGGCGCGGGTCCCACGATGATGTGGGCGATGCGCCGCGCGGGCGTGCGCCTCCCCGAAGCGATGACTTCCACGTTCATGACCTTCGTCGCCACCGTCGCCTTCTTCGCGCTCGCCGGGCCGCTCGCCATCTACCTCGGCGCCGGCAAGTCGCTGGCGGAGCACAACGTGGTGCTGGGCATTACCTACTACGGGCTGTTTCGCACCAGCCTCACGATCTTCGGCGTTCTGGGCGTCCTCATGCTCGTCGCCATGGTGTTCCCGGTGTGGCTGCGTGACGCCGTGCACTGGCTGGCCACGCGCCTCGAGCGCAAGAGCCGCCGGGTGGCCGCGCGGATCGAGCAGCTGCGGGAGGGAATCGACCGGGCGCACGACTGCCTGGTGGCCTTCGGCAGTCCGAAAGGCTGGCTGGCGCTGCTCTGGGCCGTCCTCTTGTCCGGCCCTTCACACGCCAACAAGCTGCTCGCCGGTTATGTCGCCCTCCGCACGCTTGGCTTGCACACCAACTTCGTCGACATCCTCCTGCTGCAGACGTTCATCACCTTTCTGCTCTACTTTGCGCCGACTCCTGGCTCGTCGGGTTTGGCCGAGCTGCTGTCGGCGGCGGTGATGCAGATCTACGTTCAGCCCGCCCAGCTGCCGACGTACACGCTCATCTGGCGCTTCATCAACAGCTACGCGACGGTCATCGTCGGGTCGCTCCTCTTCTGGCACTGGCTCAAGCGAGGCCTGGTCGGCCGCGAGGAGTCCGCGCGCGTAACCCGTGTTTCCTTGCGCGGTTACAACGCCGGGCGTAACTTCCGGCGCTGGCTCTTCCGGCTTAGGGGCTCCGCGTCATGCCGCTGTTAGAACTCGGTGACAGGAAGTTCAGCCTCCCGGTCGGCGAGGTGGCGCTGGGCAGCGACGCAGCCTGCGCGATCCCGTTGACCGGGGCAGGGGTGTTGCCGCTGCACGCGATGCTTCAGGGGCAGCCGGATGGGCAGGTGGTCATCCGCAAGGCCACCCCGGCAGCCGAAGTGCTCATCAATGGCGTGCGGCTGGGTGCCGAGCCGACCCCACTCCTCCACGGCGACAAGGTGGAACTCGGGGGCCACGAGCTCACGTTCGTGGACGAGCGTCGCTCTGGCAGCACGCAGTTCGTCCAGAAGGTCCAGCTGCCGGAGGCGATGGCGCCGGTGCGGGCCCCCGCCAAGCCGGGCGCCACCACCAACACGGGCGGCCGGGTGGTGAGCCTCACCGACGGCCGGGAGTACGTGATCACGAGCACCTCGGTGGTGTTCGGGCGCGAGGCAGGGAGCGACATCGTCGTTCCCGGGAAGGATGTGTCTCGCCGGCACGCCGAAATCGTCCAGACCGCGCAAGGCTACCTGCTGGTGGACTCGAGCACCAATGGGACGTTCGTGAACGATGAGCGCGTGCAGGGGCAGCGCATCCTGCAGCGTGCCGACGTCATCCGGATCGGTGAGGAGAACTTCCGCTTCTACGCCGACGTGATCACTTCAGCTCCAGCCCCTCAACCGGGGCCGGTCGCTGAAGCGCCACCGGCCGTGCCCCGGCAGACCGGCGCCCCAGTTCGAGGCCCCGCCGCTTCGCCCCCCCGGCCCCCCCCGCCCCCCAGCCTCCGCTCGCCCTGCCGCCCGCGTGGGCCCCCTGGCCCCCGCTGCGCCTCCCCCGGGCGCCGGCGAGCGGCTCAAGGACACGCTGTACGGGGTCGAGGATGCGTCGCGCCCATCCCAGGGCGCCCCGCTCGCGAGCCTGCTGGTGAAGAGTGGCGCGCTCAAGAATCAACGCCTCTCGGTGAGGACTCCGGTGTTCAACATCGGGCGGGCCGATTACAACGACATCGTCTTCCCTGACCCGTCGGTATCGACGACTCACGCGAAACTGCAGCGTCGCGAGGGCGTGTGGGTGATCGTGGACCTCGAGTCGACGAATGGGACGTTCGTAGACGGCGAGCGCGTGAAAGGAGAGAGCCCCCTGGCGCCCGGTGCACTGCTGCGGTTCGGGGACGTGCAGCTGGTGTTCGAGCCCAGCGACGACGCGCTGGGGATGACCAAGGGCGGGGGCACGCAGGTGATGAAGGACTTCAGCGCCGTCGCGCCCGCCCCTCCGGCACGGCCGGCGCCGCCCTCCCGGCCGCCCGCCCCGCCGTCCCCGCGTCCTCGTCCGCCGGCGAAAGCCAGGCCCGGCGCGAAGCGCCCCGCCGCGCAACAGCCGCCAGAGCAGAAAGGCAAGGGATGCCGGGGGCGGGCTGCGGTCCTCTTACTCGCCGCGGCCGGGCTCACGGCAATCCTCCACCGCCTGCTCGCCTAGCGACGGACCGTGCATATCACCTGCGCTGGCCGCACCGACGTCGGCATCATCCGTTCGGGCAACGAGGACAGCTATCTCATGGTCCCCGACCGGGGGGTCTTCGTCGTCGCGGACGGGATGGGCGGGCACGCCGCCGGCGAAGTGGCGAGTGAGATGGCGGTGCGCTTCGTGGCCCGGGAGCTCGGCTCGCTGCGGGGGCTCTCGGACGACCAAGTCGCCGATCGGATGCGCACGGCGATTCGCGCAGCCAACGGTGCCATCTTCCAACGCACGCTCACCGAGCACGACAAGCGTGGCATGGGAACCACGGTGACGGCGCTGGTGCTCTACCATACGCGCTTCCTGATCGGACAGGTGGGAGACAGCCGGGCGTACCTGTTCAGGGACAGCAACCTGATCCAGCTCACGAAGGACCACTCGTACGTGCAGGAGCAAGTCGACGCCGGCTACCTGACCCCCGAGCAAGCGCGGTCCCACCCGTACAGCAACGTCATCACCCGCTGCGTAGGCGCGAACAGCGACGTGATGCCGGACATCTACTTAGGCACGGTCAAGCCGAGAGATCTGTTCCTGCTCGCCTCGGACGGCCTCACGGGCATGCTCGAAGACCACCAGCTGGCGGAGCTCCTGAAGGCCAGCCGGATGCCCCAGGAGCAGGTGGACGAGCTCGTCACCGAGGCGAATCGCCACGGCGGCCTCGACAACATCACTGCCATTCTCGTGCGGATCGATTCGGTGGAGGTAGCGGTGGGGGACACGACGCAGATCACCCAGCCGGGGGTGCGGGACTAACAACGATCGATCACAACAACGATCGCTCTTGTTCGAGCCGCCCCAGCACTTCCTCTCTCGGCAGCATCACCAACCTCACGATAGCGTCGGCCGGTACGGTCGCGGGTCGCAGCACGAAGACGCGCAGCCGGCGGGCCGAACGGTAGAGCTCCGCCCCGACGCGGGGGAGGCCGAGGTGGGCCATGGCTTCGGTGCCCCCGAGCTGCGTCACCGTGCCGTTCCGGCGCACGAGCGGCAAGTCGAGTGCGAGCATGTCGGGCTTGGCAGGAAAGTCGAGGAACAGCTCGCCTGCCCCGAGCCCGACCTCCCGGGCGAGGCGGTCCTCCACGCGCTGTTGCAGATCGGGGTCATCCGAGGGCCACGCCGGTGTGTCCGCCGGCAACTCGGTCGCGGAGAGATCGAGCGCGCGTTTCGCGAGCCGCCGCTCGCGCAACCGGCGGGCCAGGCCGCTGGCGTCCTCGTGCATCAGCTCGTAGATGAGCCCGTCGTCCGTCGCCACCGCCACCTGATCGGTCGCGAGGCGCCGCGCGGCGATCGCGGCGCGCACCAAGCGTTTGAACATCGCGGTGGCGCTGCGTACCGCGTGATGCCAATAGACGTTCCGGTACATCTGATACTTGGCGAACAACAGGGATTCGAGCGCCGCGAGCCCTTTCTCGTGCAGCGCGAGGGTCGGCCGGCCATCCGGGCCGCCGGCCACGGTCAACGACGTGAGCAGCCGGTCGACGTCGATCACGCCGTAGGGGACGCCGCACATCCAGGCATCGCGCGACAGGTAGTCGAGCTTGTCGACGTCGAGGGACCCCGCCACCAGGCCCGCCAGCGGCTCAGGCCGCGGGCCGGGGCCCCGGTTGCGAATGAGTGCGAGGAGCTGCTGAGGCGGCGTGCCCAGTCCCGCGAGCCGCTCGGCCAGCTCGCCGCTCGCGAGGTGCCGCTCGGCCAGCACCTCGTGGTGCGGCAGCCCCGCCTCCTCCAAGGCGTGGGAGAAGGGGTAGTGGCCGATGTCGTGCAGCAGCGCGGCCAGCTTGAGCTCTACGCGATCCGCGGGCGCGAGCCGTGCGTCCCCCGCCTCTTCGAGCTGGGACAGCACGCGCCGGGCGAGGTGATAGGCACCCAAGGCGTGCTCGAACCGAGTGTGCGTGGCGCCCGGATAGACGAGGAAGGCATGGCCCAGCTGGCGCACGTAGCGGAGGCGCTGCACCGCGGCCGTGTCGACTACCGCGACGGCCTCGGGGTCGAGCCGGATGTTGTTCCAGAGCGGGTCGCGAACGACCTCGAAGCCCGTCAACGCGACGGACCGGCGTCCCGCACGGCGGCGTGTATTTGGTCCTGGAACTGCTCGAAGTTCTGCCTGAACAACTGGGCCAGCTTCGCCGCCTGGGCGTCGTACGCCGCGGGGTCGCGCCACGTGCCGCGCGGCAACAGCAGGTCCTCAGGCACGCCGGGTACTTGCAGAGGCACTTCGAGCCCGAACACCGACTCGGCGGCGGTCGGGATGCGATCCAACCGCCCCGCGAGCGCCGTCCGCACCATGGCGCGGGTGAGCCCGAGGCGCACCCGCTGTCCCACGCCGTACGGCCCGCCGGTCCACCCCGTGTTGACGAGCCAGCACTGCACACCGTGCCGCCCGATCTTCTCGCCGAGCAGGGCGGCGTAGGCGTTGGGATGCAGCGGCAGGAACGGCGCGCCGAAGCAGGCGGAGAACGTCGCCTTCGGCTCGGTGACGCCCCGCTCGGTGCCGGCCACCTTGGCGGTGTATCCCGAGAGGAAATGGTACATCGCCTGCGCCGGCGAGAGCCGCGCGATCGGCGGCATGATCCCGTACGCGTCGCACGTCAGAAACACGATGTGCGACGGGTGTCCCGCCATGCCTCCGGGGACGTGGTTCGGGATGAAGTGAATCGGGTAGGAGGCGCGCGTGTTCTCGGTGACGGCGGCCGACTCGAGGTCGATCGCCCGGGTCTCCGGGTCCACGACGACGTTCTCGAGGACGGTGCCGAACATCCGCGTGGTGGCGTAGATCTCGGGCTCGCCCTCGCGCGACAGGCGGATCACCTTCGCGTAACAGCCGCCCTCGAAGTTGAACACGCCGTAGTCGCTCCAGCCGTGCTCGTCGTCGCCGATCAACGCGCGCTCCGGGTCGGCCGATAGGGTCGTCTTTCCGGTCCCGGAAAGCCCGAAGAACAGCGCGACATCGCCTGCCTCGCCGACGTTGGCGGAGCAGTGCATCGACAGCACCCCGCGCTTGGGAAGCAGGTAATTGAGGATCGAGAAGATGGATTTCTTCAGCTCGCCGGCGTAGCGCGTCCCGCCAATGAGAATCGTGCGCTGGGCAAAGCTGATGACGATGAACGTCGCGGAGTTCGTGCCGTGGGTGGCGGGGTCGGCGTGCATCTCCGGCGCGTGCAGCACCTGCCAGGCCGGGGCGAACGCCGCGAGGTCGGACGCCGTGGGGCGCAGGAACATGTTGTAGACGAACAGCGCGTGCCAGGCATTGGGCGTCACGAACCGGATCGCCGTGCGGGAGTTCGTGTCGGCACCCGCGAACACGTCCCGGACGAACAGCTCCTGCCCATTCAGGTGACGTACCACATCCCCATGAAGGCGCTCGAAGTGCTCGGCCGACATCGGCTGGTTGACGCGGCCCCACCACACGTCCCCCTCCGACGCACTGTCCCGGACGATGAACTTGTCGCTCGGACTGCGACCGGTGTGCGGGCTCGTCACCGCGCAGAAGGCGCCGCCGTCCGCGATCACGCCCTCGCCGCGCCGCGCGGCGTGCTCGTAAAGCGCCGCCGGCACGAGGTTCCAATGGACGGCGCGCTCTGGGGCGAGACCAAGGGCGTCGAGCCCGATGGTGCGCCGGGGACTCTCCTGAGCAGGCCGGGTGGCGTGTGCCGTCATGCAGTCGGCCGGCGCCCGTGCTCCAGGGCGTCCACAGCGGCGATCACGGCCATGTTCACGATGTCGTTCACCTCGGAGCCGCGCTGCAGCACGTGGACCGCCTGAGCCATGCCGACGAGGATCGGCCCGATCGCCTGTGCGCCCCCGACTCGGTCGAGCAGCTTGTAACTGATGTTCGCGGCGTCCAAGTTCGGAAAAATCAACACGTTCGCCGGGCCGCGCAGCTTGGAGAACGGATATGTCTTAGTCAAGATCCGTTCCACGACCGCCGTGTCCGCCTGCATTTCCCCATCCACCTGGAGGTTCGGCTCGCGCGCGTGCAGCAGTGCCACAGCCTGTTGCACTTTGCTGGCAGCCGGATGGCGCACGGAGCCGAAGTTGGGGAACGACAGCATGGCCACGCGCGGCTCGATTCCCAGCCGCCCCACGAACTCGGCGGTGGCGGAGGCGATCTCGGCGAGCCTGTCGGCATCGGGATCGATGTTCACGGTGCAGTCCGCGAAGAACAGGGTCTGCTGCGCCAAGACGAGCATGTAGATCCCGCTCACGTGCCGGCGTCCTTCTTGAGCACCGATCACCTCGAGCGCGGGGCGGATAGCGTCCGAGTAGTACATCTCCACCCCCGCCACGACCGCGTCGGCATGCCCGGCGCGGAGCATGAGCAGGGCGTGGTACATCGGGTCGAGCACCCGGCCGCGCGCTTCGCGCAGCGTGATCCCTTTACGGCGGCGGCGCTCCCACAACTCCTGGGCGAACGCCTCCAGGTGAGCGCTCGCCCGCGGGTTGGCGAGCGCGATGTCCTCGAGCGTCACGCCGGCGTCGTCGGCCTGGCGGCGCATCACGTCGGGGTCGCCGAGCAGGATCGGCGCGGCGATCCCGTCGTCCGCGAGGACGCGCGCCGCCTTGAGGATCCGGGGGTCCTCCCCCTCGGGAAAGACGATCCGCTGGGGCTCCTGCTGCTGCACCCGCGTCGAGAGGCCCCGCATCACTTCTCGTGCCCGGCCCAGGCGGGCGTCCAACTGCGCGCGGTACTCGTCCACGTCGATGACACGCCCCGCGACGCCCGACCCGACCGCCGCCCACGCCACTGCCGGCGCCACCCACAACAGCACCCGCGGATCGAACGGCTTGGGGATCAGGTAGTCGGGCCCGAACCGCAGGCGCTCGAGCCCGTACGCGCGCATGACGGAGTCGGGGACCTCCTCCTTCGCGAGCGCCGCGAGCGCGCGGGTCGCGGCCATCTCCATCTCGCCGTTGATCTTCTTGGCGCGCACGTCGAGCGCGCCGCGGAAAATGAACGGAAAGCCGAGCACGTTGTTCACCTGGTTCGGGAAGTCCGACCGGCCAGTCGCGATGATGGCGTCACCCCGGGCGCGCCGCGCCTCCTCGGGCATGATCTCGGGCGTGGGGTTCGCGAGCGCGAATACGATCGGTCGCGGCGCCATCCCCTGAAGCATGTCCCCCGAGACGATGCCGGCGACCGACAATCCGACGAACACGTCGGCACCGTGCAACGCGTCCGCGAGGGTCCGGGCCTTGGTCCGGCGCGCGAACCGGCGCTTGTACTGGTCCAGGTCGGCTCGCTCGCTCGAGATCACGCCCTTCTGGTCGCACATCATGATGTGCTCGCGCTTGACGCCAAGTTGCACGTAGTGCTCGGCGGTGGCGATGGCCGCGGCCCCGGCGCCGGCGAACACGACCTGCACCGCCCCGATGTCCTTCGCCACGAGCTCCAGCGCGTTCAAGAGCGCGGCGCCCGAGATGATCGCCGTCCCGTGCTGGTCGTCGTGGAAGACCGGGATCGACAGCGTCTCGCGCAGCTTCTCCTCGATGTAGAAACAGTCCGGCGAGCGGATGTCCTCGAGGTTGATGCCGCCGACGGTCGGCTCGAGCAGCTGGCAGAACCGGATCACGTCGTCCGGCTGCTCCGAGCCGACCTCCAGGTCGAACACATCGATGTCGGCGAACGCCTTGAACAGGATCCCTTTGCCCTCCATCACGGGCTTCCCCGCGAGCGGCCCGATGTTGCCGAGCCCGAGCACGGCGGTCCCGTTCGTCACCACCGCTACCAGGTTGCCCTTCGCCGTGTAGGTGTAGGCCTCCTCCGGCCGCCCCGCGATCTCACGGCAAGGCTCCGCCACCCCCGGGGTGTAAGCGAGGGACAGGTCGCGCTGGTTCTTGAAGGGCTTGGTCGGCGAGACCTGGATCTTCCCCGGGCGACCCTGCGAATGGTAGTCCAGGGCCTCCTGGCGGCGGGTCGACATCGATGTCACAAGTCCTTTTCTATGAAGGACTTATGCTACTGGCCTAGGGCCGGGCTGTCAAGGCGGCGGCGGAAGTAGTGTGGGCGTCGTGTGATACAGCACCTCCACCGTGCGGCGGTCTTGGTCGCTCGGCCCGTCCGCGGTGATCGGAGTGGCGCCTCGGGGCCCCCACATGATGTCGGCTGGGTCGGGGCTATGCTGGAACAAGCCCAATGCGTGCCCCGCCTCGTGGATGGCTGTCCGCCGCAGGCAGGCGCCGACCTGGGCCGGGGTGAAGCCCGGCAGTACGACCAGCCGAATATGGAACGGCTCCGTGAAGCGGTTACTTGCATCGGTCGACGGCACCGACGTCGCACCGCTGCACGCGTAGACTGGTGCACCAGGGTCTGGTGCGACATCCGGAGCGCTGTCTGCCTCGACGATCACATCGGCTCCGCTCGAATCAGCGACGAGTGTTCCCGTGAACTCCCCGTACAGGAACACGCTGGCCCAGCTGTCGATCGCGTGCTGCGCCAGCGTGCGCAGGTTGCCCCTCGGCTGGGCATAGAACCGCACCGGCAGCCGCTCGGTCGGCCAGTGGAACACGTCGCCGCCGGCGTCGAAGCCGTACGTCCCGGCTCGTGCTGGCGGCGTCGGCTCGCCACACGCAAGCGGGAGCAGGGCGGCTGCCGCGGCGAGCGCGCGCCTCAGGGGGCGGCCCTCGCGGCGTGCAGGGCCAGCGCGACCCGATGCACCGTCCGGGCCGAGGTGAACCCTTCGCTGCGCAGCGCAGCAGTCATGAAGCGGTGCATATCGTAGCGTGCCTCGATCCCGAGCTGCCAGCGGCCGAGGACGCGAGGGCGGGCGTACGAAACGACGGCACCAGCGAGCGCGAGCACGCCGCCAGCTCCGCTCCGGAAGATTCCCGTTTCGCTGGCGGGAAGGTACTTGAGGCCGCCCACGTCGGCGCCGACTGCGCAGCCGCCGCGGAGCGGTCGCCGCAACCCCACGGTCAACGCGAGCACGCTGAGACGGCCCAACTCGGCCGACGTGCCGTCGGCGTCGTGGCGCTCGAGCTCGCTCGTCGAGAAATCGAGGGACGCCTGCGTCGTCCAGCGACGCTGGAGCGGCGCCGCCAGCGTGAGAGCGATCGCCGGCGCCAGGGCGGGGCGCACGTCAAACGGCGTCACGATGAAGTCGTGGACGAGGGTGGATGTGTACCGCAGACCGACGGAAGGCTGGACGGACAACTGGGCGGGCAGACGGACGGCCGGACAGACGGACAGGAGGAGCGCTACAAGCAAGATTCTTCCGACCGCCCGTCCTCCTGTCCGCCTGCATCGCATCACGTCGCCTTGACCCTCCGCACCACCCACGCCAGTGCGAGCAGCAGCCCGTACATGCAGACGATCAGCGGCCCCGTGGGGAGGTCCGCTTTGTAAGACACCCACAGACCGAGGAGCGAGGCGAGCGCGCCGGAACCCCAGGAGATGTACGCGAGCCGCCGCATGTCACGCGTGAACAGGAACGCGATGACCGCCGGCACGACGAGGAAGCTGAACACCATCAGCACGCCCGCCACGGGTACAGCGAGTGTGATAACGACGCCGAACGACAGGTAGAACAGGAAGTCCCACCAGCGGATCTTCCATCCCAGCCGCTCGGCCTCTTCGGGGTGGAACGAGATCGTCAGGAAGCGGTGCCGCAG
>WNEV01000390.1_pt1 | contig 20616 bp, 13 predicted proteins | sample 5399861 | NCBI WGS metagenome assembly WNEV01 (sample SAMN13153335, study PRJNA577476) | soil metagenome | isolation source: 40 cm grassland meadow soil 2 days after 3rd rain plot 2 | place: USA:California | collected 2015-11-11 | reverse complement strand
GCTAACGGTTGATTCCGCTATGTTGTATAGCGAACGGTGGGCATGGCGGTTTTCGTCAACGCGAGACCGTCCTGTACACGTGCCAAAGCATGTATACGAAGCCGAACACTGACATTGCCAGCAGGATCACTGATGCCGTCAGCACTCGTTTCACAATTGACCTGTCTGGCATACACGTATTTACTCCCAGAACTTGGTCTCAACCAATTGACGCCAGTAATCGTCGTTCCACTCGGGAGTAATCTATCGGGGCTATCCGATACCGAGCTTGAACCCTTCTGCGACGAGATCGTGGTGCGGCACGTGAACAGGCGGGAAATTCAGGCGTTCACCTGTCCCTAGCTGTGGCAGCAGTTTGAGGACTTCATCCAAAGCCTTTTCAACGATTCCGAAAGTCAGCAGTGTGGCTCTTACTTGCTCAGAAGAGCGATAAATTCTGGAAGCCTCTAAGTTTTCACGCCGTGTAGCTCTTTGCACGAGCATAGGGCAGGCCTGTCATCAACTGTGACATGCCTGCATAGGCGTATACTGGCATCAACCGTGACATTGAACAATCTAACGACGCAAGAACTTCTGAAGCATGCCGAAGACATGATGCGAGAGGATCAGGAATTCTTAAAGGATTTCAACGCTGCCGTAGACCAACTTCAGAAAAAGCAGGAAAGGTTCCAGGCTGAACATCCCTTTCGGGCTATTCATAGCTCAACTAGCCGCCCACTGCTTCTGAACAGCTCATCCCTGCCACATGATTTTGATAATCTCTGCCTGTGAAGTTGGTTCTTCTGATCCTGGCTGTACTGGTGCTCGTGGGCGTGGCAGCCGGACTCATATTGTCGGATGCTGGCACGCCCCGCAGGCGACGGCACCGGAAGTGACAAACCACAACGCTTCCTGCGGCGTGGAGGCCGAATCTTCCACTGAACGTCAAACAAAGGACTTGGCAGCGCACGGAAAGCAATCTTAGTCCTTGTAAGTACATGAGAAATCAGAAAACAGATTTGCACGGATTTGCGAGTAATGAATTTTGACCGTAGGACGTGAATGGGCCGTCACTCTAAATCTAGGCAAGCCGGAGTAATTGGTGAAGGAGAGCATCAGCGATTCCAGAGAGCCGTTGTGATAGATACGGCTGGGAGCTTTAGCCGCACCAGTCGACCATGCCACGAGACGTTTACATCGATATCTTCTTTCCGGCTGTTCATGATCTCGAGCACCATCCCCCCGTCCGGACGTTTGAACGCCATTGCCCGAATGCCATCCTGCGATCCCGAGGTCTTCACCCGAACTGCTCCCGGACGCACAAATCTGCTGAAGTGGGCCAGGTAGTAGTACAGGCCGGTGTATGTGACCTTTTTTGTCTGACGATCAATAATCACAACCGGATGCTGAATATTTGGGTCGGGATTGCCGTGAACGTAGGATACTGACCACGGTCCGCCTTTCTCATCCAGGACCATGTTCCAGTAAATCCACGCAGAGGCGTGCGCCTCAAGATCATTGAAGATTTGAGTGCCCCAGAAGTCTCCGTCCTCAAATTCATAACGCGGAAGGGACATTGATTTTGGAGTCCCCGCCTCATAGGCATAACAAACTTCTGTCATCCAGAGAGGAATGTCGGGGTACTTTTCGTGGAGCTTTGCGATCTTGGCATAGTCCTTGAAGTCATAACCATGGTAAGGCGCAACCGCAACATACTTACGCGCAGCAGGGTCGTCCAGAACTATTGGATAGTTTTGGTAGGCTTCATCGCGTTCCGGAGCTTCACTCAGCATGATTTTGGTGTGCAAACCTGAGTGCTCCAGCAGCGGGCCGACATGGTCGCGCAGCAGGTCTCGAATATGGTTGTATGGAATCTTGGTGTAAACACCGGGCTCGTTGAATAGGCTCAGATAATCAATGCTGATTCCGTTCTTCTCATACTCCTGAAGGTAACGCAAGTAGTAGCGCGCAAGGGCATCGTAGTATTTCGGATTGACGTCCTGATTTGTGTCCACGTCGAAGAGCATCCAATCGGGCGGATAATCCATTGGCGCCTGAAGCACGAACTTGCCGTAGCGGCGAGCACGTTTAATGAACGTGATCAGCCCGTTGGGTTGCAGATCGCGAGCTATGGAGAAGTGGTTCATCTCCACGTCCCCGGGAACGGGATCGTAGGTGTAGAAAGGGCCGGCGGACATGAAATCCGTGGAGGCGAGCACGGTCTTCATCGCTGTAAACCCCGCGCCCTCCTTGGGATCGAACAAGGCGCGCAGGACGGACTCCTGATCCGCCGGTGGCAGGTCATTCAGAATGATCAGGCCCGCTTCGAGCATCGAGGCTCCAAAGCCGTCCATCCTTTGAAACGCGACGCTGTCATCGATTTCGAAGCCCGTGGATCCAGAACCGGTGCGCTGTTCAAAGTGAAGCTCTGGCTTGGATGTGAAGCGGTCGCCAGCTTTGGAGGACACATAGATCTGGACGTCTTGGGCCGCGGCCGGCAAGCACGTAAGGAGAACGATTACAGCTTGTAGTAAGAAGGCAGTGCGATTCCCCAAAACAGCCAATGGGTTCTGATTTCGCATAAGTTTGTGCTCCCTATTTCCGGATAGTCTGCTTTTTGGACATTAATACTGAACAAATCCGGTGGCATAGCGGAAGGCTTCAACGTAATGGCCATCCTTCCGCGGCTGCTCACTTCGCATCTCTGACTTCGCCTTGGCCAGATCGGCAGGCTCCCAGTCAGGGCGATACTTATTCACAGCCGGCTCAAACTGGCTGACCTGCTTGGCGGCAGCGTCGAACTTGAGTTCGGCAACGTCATCAATATTTACGAAGTAGTTGGCTTCCTGAGGCGAAGGATAGAAGAAGTACATTTCTGGCACTTTATACGGCTGCAAACCCTGTTGCAGACGCTGATTAGGAAAGTAGAGCCAGAACTCAGCCGCGCGCACGGCGTCAATGGTATTGAATGCAGCCATGCGATGGTCTGTCTTGTGCCAGCGTTCATACCACTCACCGGGATCTACGCTGAGCAGCACATCGGGACGCACACGACGGATGATCGCAGTGGCTTCTTCCACGAGCTTCGGCTGCGCCGCGTACTCCAGCATGCCGTCGTCATAGCCCAGCCATGTGATGTTCTCTTTTGGTGTTCCAATGAGACCCTCTGACACTTCTTCCTCGTGTTTTCTGATCTCAGCCAACCGCTGTGAACTCATCGCGGGATCGTAGGAGCCCTTGTCATCGTTGGTGTAAATGACGATATAGACCTTGTTCTGATTACGGTTGAGCAGGGCGATCGTGCCGCCGGCGCCGAACACATCATCGTCAGGATGAGGCGTAAAAAGCAGAATGGTTTTCCCGTGCAGATTCTCCAGACGGGTATTCTGCGCTTGCGCAACGATACAGGTGAAGATCAAACCCATCAGAGCTGCCAGCTTCATGATCGTATGCTCCCTCATTTACCTGCCGTCGAAATGGAGGCCTCAAGCTCGGTGGAGAGCTCGACGGCCGCATCAAGTTTGATCGCATGGCGCTGCTCGATCGCCCGCTGCAGCATGGGGAACAACGACGAGTGAGGTTCGAGCGCCAGATTGTAGGTAGTCCCGAACCACGGATACCCAAAAGCACCACGCGTCACTTGCCAGTACCAGAGATATGGGAAGACTTTACTCTGCCAGACAAGATGGAAACCTAGACCAGACCTGGAATTTGTGATCGAATACCGTCCTTGTCCCATGCCCCGCAGAAAGGCGAGATCGTGTGCCTTCGTTTCCGGTCCCGGCATCTGCGACAGGTCCACGATTGTTCCGTTCTTCCCTTTCACACGCGGCCACTCGCCTTGCTGCTCCACTAGGCGAGACGTGGCTGGCGTTTCCGATCCCAAGACCACGACCTCACAGGGCGGCAGATCGATTTGACAGCCCTCCTCCAGAAATGGCCACCCGAAAGCTGGATGATGCGCCCACATGAACTCCATGGGTTCATCGCCCTCGTTCCTCAGCGTTTCCTGGATTCGAAGCGCAGGTTCACCATCTTCGACAATCATCGTGCGATCCAGATGAAAAGGTGTTCGGGTTGTGTTCACTGAAAATGTGACTGAAATCCGCTCCGGATTATCCTCATTAATGCGATAGGACCAGGGAAGCAGGGCCACCTCACCATGCTGTCCGAACTGTGCTCCCTTAGACTCGCTGGGAAAATCTCCGGCGACGGGGAGCAGTTCCTGCCATCCCCCTTCATAAAAATCCGAAAAAGAACCTTCTCGCAGATTGATCGTAGGCAAGGTGGGAGGCTGCCTGCGCAGGCCCAATGGAGTGCGCAGCAGAAACTCAGTGTCGGTTGGTTTATGAAGGAACTCGTAGATGTCCGCGCCCTTATCGGCGACCACGGAAATGCGAATGAGCTGATTTTCGAGCGTTACACAGCGAAGCCCGCGAAAAACGCTTTCGGTAATCCGGCAAGCGTAGTTCCGTTCGCGTATGTAAGGAAGGTAGCGCTGGCGTTGTGGGAGTCCCATGCAGCTGTTCAGGCGGTCTCCCGGACCGGCACAGATGCGGTCCCCAAATCACCCGCATGGTTCTGGATCTTCTTCAACGCCGTGGCAATTTCATGCATGTCCTGCTCGTCTCCAAGTAAGACCGGCTGCGGGATCCAGACCGTTTCCCAAGCCGCGCGATGAGTTTCAGGAAAATCTCTCTTCAAAAATGGGTGTGGCTCTTCGGCCTGCCTGCCGGTCAGCTTCCTGCGGTACTCGCCGCTCTTGAACACGTCCAGGGCGTGCAACGGAGGATAGCTTGCCTGATTGGGGATTCCCTCAGCATTCATGGCGGCGATGAACTTTTCGGTGCTGATGCCCCCGAAAGCGCTGCGATCCACGTGAAAGATGTAGGCGTACTGTCCATTGCGCGTGCACTGAGAAGCCAGTTTCTGCGGTGTAATGCCTGCGATTGCTCCCAGAAGACGGTCCAGCAGCCGTGCGTTCTTGTGGCGATGCGCGGTTTGCTCATCCAGGCGCGTGAGCTGCGCGCTAAGGACGGCACCCTGCCATTCGCTGAGCCGGTAATTGGAACCATAGATGAAATGGCTATAGAACCACTCGCCGGGCATTCGGCCGCAATCGTGGACAGAGCGGGCGAGCCGTTCGATTGAATCATCGTTTGTGAGGATAATTCCTCCTTCGCCGGCCGTGATCAGCTTGCTCGACTGGAAACTGAAAGTTGCTGCGCTGCCAAACGTGCCAATTCGCTCTCCCCGCCATTCGCTGGCGTGAGCATGCGAACTGTCCTCCACCAGGGCAATACCGCGGTCGCGAGCGATTTTGCTCAGACGATCGAGATCGGCTGGGTGTCCGCCCATATGTACCGCAATGATGGCTTTTGTCCGTTGGGTAATGCCGGCTTCAACCAAGTCGGAATCGATGCAGTACGTATCCGGCAGGACATCTACCATGACCGGGAGAGCTCCGGCGAACAGGACGGCGCTGGTCGTCGCGATAAAGGTGAAGTCGGGAACGATGACTTCATCGCCGGGGCCAACATTGAGAGCGGCCATCACGACTTCAAGCGCGGCAGTGCCGTTAGTGACCGCAATGCCATGCCGGGCGCCGTGGAACGCGGCAAACGCCCGCTCAAATTCCAAAGTCTTGGTTCCCGGGGTTCGCCACCAGACCCGGCTCTCCAGGACTTCCGTCAGTGCACGACGTTCCTTCTCGTCGTACATGGGCCAGTGGGGAAACGGTTTGGTTTTCGCTTTGCGGCCTCCCAGTAACGCCAGCTCCGGCATTGAGTCCTCCTTACTGGCAAAGCACTTTAGCTGCACACCACGCGATGGTCAACAAAAATGCTTCAGTCCGAGGAGGCGGAAACACTGCATGGAGCAATGTTGAGCTTGACTTAGTGCGTGCTCCAGGAGTATTAAGGGCAAATAGTTCGACTCCACTCTCCGGGCCACACGAGGGGGCACTATGGAGGCATCTTCCGCTGTCAGTCGTGCTTTGAGGTTGGCCTTTGCTTTCGTCGTAATCAGCTGCTCTTCCACCCTGATCGCGCAAGTTGATCGCGGCAATATCGTGGGCACAGTCAGCGATCCCAGCGGTGCGAATGTGGAGGGAGCAAAGGTTGTGATAAGGAATCTGGCGACCGATCAATCGGTTGAGGTCACAACCGACAGCTCCGGCGCATATGCCGCCAATTTGCTGCGTATCGGCACGTACTCCGTCACGGTCGAACGGCAGGGTTTCAAGAAGGCGGTAGAACCCAATGTGGAGGTGGGCGTCAATCAGGTTGTGCGAGTGAACCTGCGCTTGCAGGTAGGAGTTGCAACCGAATTGGTGGAAGTGACCGGAGCTGCACCGTTGCTGCAAACGGAGACCTCGTCGCTTGGAACTATAGAAACGGAGAGGCGGATTTCCGACCTTCCCCTGAACGGCCGCAATTTTATTCAACTCGCGTACCTCGGGCCGGGCGCCAACAGTGGCCAGACAGGATCGAACGTTTCCGGGGGCGTTTTTGAAAACGAAAGGGCAAACGAAGCGCTATCGGTAAACGGGCTGCGAGTCTCAAACAACAACTTTCTTCTGAACGGTGTTGACAACAACGAATTCGGGCTTGGTGGCGTTGTGGTGCTTCCTCCGCCCGATGCGATTCAGGAATTCCGCACCGAAGAGAACTCCATGAGCGCAGAATTCGGGCGCGGTGGAGCTGCCGTGAACGTGGTTCTCAAGTCCGGCACGAATAGGGTTCACGGCGGGGCGTATGAGTTTATTCGCAATGACAAATTGGACGCAAGGAATTACTTCGCCTCACCGCCACCTTCGCCAAAACCAGGATTTAAGCGGAATCAATTCGGCTTTTTTCTCGGTGGACCGATAAAAAAGGACAAGACATTCATCTTTGGCGACTACGAGGGGAGCCGCGTACGCGAGGCCTTGAGTTATGTCTCCACTGTGCCGAATGCCGCAGAACGCGCAGGCGATTTTAGCGATCGGTTAACAGGCGATACTTTTTCGCCATGTCCCAATCCCACCCCCAGCGAGATATTCGACATAGGCACGATTTTTGACCCCTTTACTCCCCATGCATGCGCGAATGGAGGCACTGCCGCTGTAATCCGCGATCCCATCAGCTTCAACGGCCAACTGAACGTAATTCCGCCAAACATGCTCAATGCCACGGGTGTGAATATTGCCAACCTGTATCCACTGCCCAATGTCGCGGATGTGGTTAACAACTATCTATCTAATCCAAACCGGGTGAACGACCAGGATTCCTTCGATATTCGCTTCGATCATCATTTCCGCGAACAGGACCAGATTTTCGTTGGCTACAGTTTTGGTGATATCCGCAGCTTCCGGCCGGGGCCGCTGGGTGACTTGGGCGGGGCCGACTGCTGTCCGAGTCGCGACAAGACACGATCACAGCACACCAGCCTTGGCTGGACCCACACTTTTTCAGGACACCTTCTTAATGATGCTCATGGCGGATTCTTCCGCTTTGCTGTGAACGCGCTGCCCCTTCTTTTTGGCAAGAACCTATCAGAGCAGGTCGGAATTCCGTTTGCCAATCGTGGCGATGTGAACTCTTCGGGATTGTCCTTCATTGATGTTTCGGGTTTCACCTCTCTCGGCGATTCCCTGTGGACACCCGAGCACGCCTTCGAGAACATTTATCAAATTGCGGACACGGTCACATGGGTCCGCAACAAACATTCGTTCAAATTTGGCGTTGATTTCCGCCGCCAGCAGCGCAATTTCTTCCAGCTCACGGCATCTCGCGGGCAATTCAGCTTCCCAGGCACGTACACAAATGACATTACAAGTAACAATGGCGGGAGTGGATTAGCCGAGTTGCTGCTGGGTGTACCAGCTTCATCAGCGCAGGATTTCCTAACCGGAATGTATCCAACCCGCTATTGGGATCTCGCGGAGTTCGTGCAGGATGACTACCACATTCGGCCAAACCTTACTTTAAACATCGGCCTGCGGTATGAAGTGACCTCCCCCGCCAATGGGCGGGTCGGGAACTTCGACCTGGATCGCGCGGTTGTGGTGAATTCGTATGGATCGAAGGCAGTGCCCCATGCCGGCGTTAAGTTCGATAAAAGCGACTGGGCGCCGCGAGTCGGTTTGGCATGGTCGCCGCTAAAGAACACGGTGGTCCACAGCGCTTTCGGCATCTTCTACTCGAGCGAGGGAAACATTTTCGATGACTTGGGCCTGAACCCGCCCCAGCTGGCGTTTTCGTCCCGCACCTTCAATGTGGGTCTGCCTCCTACGCCGAATCAATTGATATCCGCCGGATTTTCACCCAATATTCCTTTTGCTGACCCCAATCACCCCAGCGGCGTGGTGCGAACCACAGGCCCAGTGCGTCGCATGCCGCGGATTATGGAATGGAATCTGGGGGTTCAGCATCAATTTGCGCAAAACTGGGTGGCAGAAATCGGATACGTCGGCACACGTGCGTACCACCTGTGGAACCACGAAGTCAGCGATCTGAACCAGCCTTTTGCGCCTCTGGATTCCAACTTCTCTGATGCTACGGGCAATCAAGGCCGTCCATACTTCGGCGTCTTGCCGGATTTGAGCAGCATAGAGCCGTTGGACTTTCCACAGCTTCAGATGTTCTACAACGCTTTTCAGACCTCACTTAACAAGCGCTTTTCAAACGGATTCAATTTCCTCGCCTCGTACACGCTTGCCCACAATCTGGGAAATGCCGATGGAAACGTAGGCGCCCAAATCCAGGACGCGCACCATCCCGAGAGGGAGTACGGCCCAGTGTTGCCTGATCTTCGGCACCGGTTCGTGGTGAGCTACATCTATGAGTTGCCAGTTGGCCGTGGGCGGCAGTTCCTTGCTGACCTGGGAGGTGTTGCCGATGCAATCATTGGCGGATGGCAAATCGGCGGCATTACCAGCGCACAGAGCGGTGAGGCATTTACCGCCGGAATGTCCGGCGATTTCAGCAACACAGGCAGCGGTAGTTACCGGCCCAACCAGATCGGTAATCCGTACGACTTCTCCATTGACCCGGCTGGGCAGGCAAGTCTGGGTTGTGATCCGGGCCATCAGACGCTGGCTTGCTGGTATAACCCGGCAGTATTTGTCACGCCGCCTGTGGTTCCGGGACAAGGGGTCGCGCATGTATTCGGCGACACACGGATTGGCAATCTGCGGGGTCCGAAGCTCGTGAACGTTGATCTCGTGCTGCAGAAGAGCTTCAAGATAAGGGAATCTCAGCAGATCGAGTTTCGATCGGAGTTCTTCAACGCGCTAAACCACCCCAACTTTGGCTTGCCCGGAAGCACCGTGGACGAAGAAGGGGGCGCCAGCATCACAAGCACGTCCACTGACAACCGGCAGATTGAGTTTGCCTTGAAGTATACGTTCTAGAGTTTATTTGCGCGAAACTGTCACGTGGACGATGTTCGAATAGGCGGACTCACCCTCATCGTTGTATGCGCGCACTCGATAAGCCGCGCCCTCCCCTTTCGCCACACCCGAATCGGTATATTCCGTCGCGCCATTTTCGACTTTTGCAATTTGCTTCCACGGTGAACGGGTTCCCGGAAGCCCTTCGATCCGGCGTTCCACCACGGCGCCTTTCGGGTCGCCGCCGTGCAGGGCCCATTTCAGTCTTGGAGAGTTTCCGCTCAGGGTTACCATCAGTGAACTGGGGGCTTCGGGAAGCACGGCCCAGTCAAAGTATCTTTCATCTGTTATTGCCATCACGCCGTCTTTGAGAGGCAAAGATTCCAATGTGTCCGTTGTCCCTTTCTTCCACTCAATTGGCTTGATCTCTCCAGACGTGACGTCCACCAACACCGGATGGGTTATGCCCGTATTCTTCAATGAGAGATCCGCGTACAAGGGTGGAAACACGCCTCCCGGGAGACTGTGGGCGGCCAGCCAGTACGCCACGATCGCTTTCCCCGATCGCGAGCGGAAGCCGAAGGACACAAAAGGGAATCCCGTCTGACGACGAAGCGCGGGCAGGTCCGGACCTTTGATTTCGATCGCCGGATCGAAGTGCGAGTCGGAGAATAGCGCATTGGTGTTTTGAAGTGCGAAAAACACCGGCCGGGGTGTGAAATCCACGTCCTGGAATGTCAGCCCGTGAATCAGTCCGAAGTCGTCATACTCGTTTCCATCAGTTCCTGCAGCTAAGAGCCACACGAACGTTTTGACCCCTGCCGCCAGGTTGTACACCAGGCCGCGTGGAACGTATTTGGCCTGAACCGATTCGTCCGATCCTTTCCAAGATGGAATCGAGTTGAATTCATCGTCGAAGAACTGAATATCAGACCGTACTCCGGGGTAATTACGGACCAATTCCCGCAAGAGCCTGGGCGATTCTGTCAGGTAAGCTCCGTAGTCCATAGCCTCTGGATTCAGATTTTGACCGTAACCGGGGTAGGTGTGATACGCATAAACATCAATTCCCGAGGCACACTCGCAGCGATCAAGCGCACGCTTGGTGAAATCCCGTGAAGGGTCTGCCTGCCCGCCGTATATAACTTTGGCGCTGTCATCTGACTGACGCACAACGTGCACAAATGACTTGAGAAGCGTTCCATAGTCTTCGGGACTGGGCGCAGGGTTCCAATAATTAATGTCCTCCTCGTTCCACAACGCCCAGTAGTGGATGCGATCGCGGAAGTGATCGACCATCCATTTCACGTAGCGGTTGAATGCCGCAATCTGCTCGGGTGTTTTCGGAGGCCAGAAAACTGAATAAAGACTCCGGTCAGCATTATGAAACGAGCCTGGTTCAGGAGTGATCTTATCGGGCAGCTTGCCGGCTGCGGCCGTGTACATGGGATTCCCGTAGAGCAACTGCAGTTGAATGTTTACGCCGTTATCGACGAGCGAATCTACGGCATCCTCCAACTCCGGAGAGCTTGAGTACACGCCGCGTTGCTGTTCAATCCAGTCCCAACTAGTGCGGTCCGAGCTGTTCTCGTACTGACCAATGCGGATCCACTTGAAACCTGCGTCGAACATCCGTGTCCACCACCAGCGGTTCCAGGGCAGATATGGTCCGCGTGGAAGATCCGAGTTAATGCCGAAACCATCCTGAATTTGCGAGGAACGCTTGGGAGGAACGTGATCGGGAAGCGGTTTTCTCGCGTCCTCCGCTCTCAGCGAGCCCGGAGCAGAAATGCAAATCGCAAGAAGAACCACGAAACCGTGCCAGCCGCTGCATTTCAAGGCGATTCTATTCATTGGCTTCTCCAGCCTACTTTTGCGGATTCAATGCGACAGAGCTTTGTAAAGCAACCTCCGGTACTTATTGCCGCTTACTTTCTACGGCAGCAGTATCGGCGGTGGGTTTTGCCAGCACAAATTGCCTGATCGTACTTCGGGTTTGCGCCATTTGATCGCGATGATTCCGCGACAATTTCTGATAGAGGCTCAATTCTTGCCCAGCCAATTCCAAATTGTTCATGTTTCGATAAATCTGCGCCAGCTTATAGTGGGCCATTTCGGAGTTCGGATCCAAACGGATTGCTTCTCGAAACCTGGCAATCGCATTACTGTCCTGCTTGCGTTCAGCGTAGAGATTGCCTAATTCGAGGTGCGCTAAAGCGAGCCGAGGGTTCAGACGGACGGCTTTCTCGAGAAGCGATTGCGCACCATCGAGACTGTCTGCCCGACCCGAAGTCATGGCTTCATGCAAGAGTGCCGCGCCGTAACAAAGCACAATTTGGGAATTCTCTGGATAACGCTCTGCCAAACGTTGCAGTCGGGGCTGTATCTTCCCCCATTCCGCGGCTGGCACAAACTGTGGTAAGTCATTCCACGCGAGAAAAGCATCAGGCGATGACGGGTCAGTTTCCAGTGCACTCAGAAATGCGTCAGCCGCGTCAGCGTACTGCCGAAGGGCGAAGTGGGCCAGCCCCCTCCCCACATATAGCCGCGCAAATGCTGGAAATTTCTGCGAGCCAAGCCGAAAGGCTTCAATTGCTGCATCGAACGTGAGATGAAGAAGGTACTCCGCACCGAGGTCGAAATAATATTGTTCTTTCGTGGAGTCCAATTCCACAGCCCGCTGGTAGTGGCGGACGGCTTGCACATAGAGCCCTGCCTCCTCTTCCAGTGATGCCAGCAGGTCACAGAGTTCAGCGTTCGGCTGTACTTCGACCTTGCGCTGGAGCAGGTCGAGCGCTGCCTGTGGATTACCTGCTCCTTTATAGGCCAAGGCCAGGTTGTAGATCGCTGAATTGCTTGTTGGTTCGAGCTGTAGCGTTCTCTCAAAATGCGAGACCGCCATGGGATAAGCGCCGGCAGACGCAAACATCAATCCGAGAGCGAAGTGCTGCTCCGCCGAGAGGCTTGTGGGCGCGACAGCCAGTTCTGTCCACGACGTGTCTCGTTTCGCGAGGGTGCTGCGCGCGAGAGCTAAGTAGATCTCGAATGATTGCGGACTCAGCTCGTACGCACGACGATAATTGCCGGTTGCACCTTGATTATCCCCGAGCTCTTCAGCGACTCTGGCCGAGAGGACGTAAAACTTTGCTGCCGTCGCATCATCTTGAGGAACTGTTAACTTCGTGAGAATGTTATGAGCTTCAAACGGCCGTTTCAGCTCGCTCAGGCTTCGGGCCAACTCATAGCCGGCTTGGAAATCCCCGGGACGACTCGACCATGCTCTTTGGAGGTACGGCACAGCCTTTTCGTACTCTCGGGTCTCCGACAGAATGGTACCCAGTCCTACTGAGGCCGTGAAGTTGTGTGGCTCCTGCTGGATGGCCTGACGGAACAGGCTGGCAGCTTCCCCGTTGTTCCCGTGTTCCCAAAGCAGCGCGGCAAGATTGTTGTAGCCCATCGCCGCATGAGGCAGCAGGCGAATAACTTTCCTGAAACTGGCTTCGGCTTCGGCCTTACGGCCGAGCTGAGCGGTAACGAGTCCTCGCAGATTGTTCAATGCGGGATCATCCGGTTCGGTGGTCAAGGCGGTGTCCAATTCCGCCAGTGCATCGTTAGGTTTTCCGGCCTGCAGTAGATCGAAGGCTCTATCGTACGGCTTTGGCGCGCTGGGCAGCTTTCCTTGGCTTGCAACCTGGGCACACGGAGCTGTCGCGAGTAATACATCAAGAACAACGCCCAGAACAACTCGACAAAACCAGTTCAAAACTTTTCCTGCTCAACAATCCCTTTTCCTTCTTGGATCACAACTAGACGATTGGCAGGCACCCGTTCCAATGTCTCCTGCCCACCGCCCAACCATTTGACTGTCACGCGAGACGCTTCGCGCGCACGGCCGAGGCCGAAATGCAACCGCAAATCACTCTGTGAGCAAAAGCTTCCACCGCTGCGCACCTCTTGAATTTGCTGCCGGCCTTCGGCTTCCAGAACTACTCTCGATCCGACCGCGGCGCGATTGGTGTGCGTTCCGACTAGTCTCACAAGCAGCCATGAGTTCACCGAAGGCGACAGGTTCCGAAGCAAAGTCGGAGGATCATTCAAATTATTGATTACTACATCAATTTGGCCGGTACGGAAGATATCACCAAAGGCGGCCCCCCGGCTACAACGTGGAAGCAGCAACCCAGCTCCGCTCCCTTCAGAGATGTCCTCAAAGCGGCCGTTTCCGATGTTACGGTACAGAATCTTCTTGCCTTCTTCCTCTTTCGCCTTCGGGCGTTTCCCACTCAGGCCCGGAGGATAAATCCCACCTGTGGCAATGAAAATATCGGGTTGACCGTCATTGTCGAAATCAACAAAAGCGGTACCCCACTTTACCGATGAAGTCTGCCCGCTCAAGCCGGCTTGGAAGGTACGATCGTTAAAAAAGCCATTCCCACGGTTGTGGTAGAGGGACGTTGTCTGATCGGAAAAGTTGGTCTTTAGTATGTCGAGAAGGCCATCGCCGTCATAGTCGCCCGCATCCACACCCATCCCGCCCTGCATTCCTCCGTTTTCGTCAACTGCCACCCCCGCGAGCAGTCCTACTTCAGTAAAAGTCCCGTTGTGATTGTTTTTGAACAGCAAACTCGGTGTCGAATCATTCGCGACGTAAACATCGGGCCAGCCATCGTTGTCATAGTCGGCAACGCAAGGGGTAAAACCATAAGTAGGCTCGCAATTCGCAATTCCCGCGGCCTTGGATATATCAGTGAAGGTCCCGTCGCCATCGTTGTGATAGAGAATGTTCTTGGAACCTTGTAATCCTTTTGGCCCGTACAACACAGGCGATTGCACGCCTACCAGGGACGGATCTGATTCGTACAATGCTAGACCGGAATCGTAGCCGACATAATTACTGACAATGAGATCCAGGTGCCCGTCGCGATCGTAATCGAGAAAGGCGGCGCCTGAGTTCCAGTGATCCTCGGCTTGGAGCAGTCCCGATCCGCGGGTCACATCCGTGAAAGTTCCGTCTCCGTTGTTGCGATACAGCACGTTCTTGCCGTAGTAGGTGACAAACAAATCCATAAAGCCATCGTTGTTGTAGTCGCCAACGCATACGCCTTGCCCCCAGCCAGAGCGCACAAGATTGGCTTTTGCAGTCACGTCCGTGAATGTGCCGTCACGATTGTTTTTGTAGAGGTGATTTATCGGCTCCTTATCCTTTGGGAAACCGCTGAATCCCCAGCTATTGACAACGAATATGTCGAGCCATCCGTCATTGTCATAGTCGAAAAGGGCGATTCCGCCACCAGTAGTAGAGACAAGAAAGTCCTTGCTCTCGTGGCCCGCAACAACTGTTTTCGCGGTTAGGCCCGCCAGGCTTGCAACGTCAACATAGTTTGGAAAGTACGCATTCTCCTTGCCAGTACCTGCGTTCAGCAGAACAGGAAAGGGCGACAAGGAACAAAGCCCCAGTCGGAAAAGAACCTGGAGGTTTTTCCGGCGGTTCACGCCGCACATTCTAGCATGTGGCCTAGGCCTCCACGCCAAAGCGTTTCAGCTTTGTGCTCTCTTCCGCGCGGAGGAGAAAGTAGATTCGCCTGCCGCTGCCACTCGGCTCAGGAGACGCTTGATCATTCTGTGGCAATCCACATCGCGAGACAGTAATATTGTTCGGCCAAATAGGTGTGCGATGCCCAACAGCCGAAGTTCTCGCCGGTTAAAAACTGGATGTTTCCTCTTAGGTACAGTGCTCGCCTCAAGCGCGGCTTGCTGGAGTGTGGCGCTCCGGGCAGCAGTGTCGAAGGTTGACATTACTCCTGCACACGGCGCTAATTTGTGGGGCTACAGCAATCGTGAGAACCCGGCAACCGGTACCCTCGACCCGCTCTATGCACGTGTTCTGGTTCTTGAAGCGGGCAGTCGAAGCCTCGCGCTGGTCAATCTTGATCTTGGCAGGCCGTTCGGACCGGCTTCACTTCAGTGGCTCCGCAATGCAACTCAAAAGGAGGTCTCTTTTTTGATTCTCACTGCAACGCACACCCATTCCGGACCTGTAATTCAGGACGATTATCCTAGGGGGAAGCCGGCATGGGAAACTGCCGCTCTTGAGAAAATTGCAAATGCTGTAGCCGAAGCCCGCAGGAACCTGAGCGATGCTCAGATCGGGGTTGGGTACGGAGTCGCATTCATCGGTCATAACCGGCTCCGCGTCAACCCGGATGGAACAGTAACTTGGTTTGAGCGCAATCTCACTGAAATTCCCACGGCGCCAGTGGATGGAACGGTTTCAGTCTTGCGGATCGACAGGACTGATGGCCAGCCGCTGGCGATCTTGGTGAATTATGCCTGCCATCCCGTGATATTCGGCAGCGATAACCTTCAGTATTCGGCCGATTTTCCGGGAGCCACGGCTCGAACTGTCGAGCAAGCATTTGCTGGCAAACCTCTCTGCTTCTTCCTGCAAGGCGCGCCGGGGGACATAAATCCATATTTCGCCGTTACGCCGCTTGAGCAGGACGCCATTGTCATGCGGGACCAAGCCGGTCGCATGCTAGGTCGAGAAGCCGCGAAGATCGCTGAGGAGATTCACACAAAACCAGATTCCAATGCCGACTTACAATTCTCGGAAGATTTGGTCAGCGTTGGCATGCGTTGGGATCCACAGAAGTGGCGCGACGCCACGATTGCCGTGTTCGGCGCCACAAGTTCGGATCCATTTGCACCGAAGTTAGACAACATTCAGCTTTCGGTAACAACCGTCCTCATTAATAGGGGAATCGCGATTCTCTCCATGCCCGGTGAACCTTTCGTCGAATATCAAATCGCCTGGCGGCAGCGATCTCCGGTGCGTGATGCATTGCTGATCGGATATGCGAATGGCTATAACGGTTACTTTCCCACTATCCGTAGTGCCACTTTAGGCGGGTATGGGGCAGCTAACCCTGCCACTTGGGTTGAGGTTGGAGCCGGAGACCGAATGATCGACACCGGCATCACCCGGCTTAACTGGATGCTCGGCCGCCTACACGAGCTGCCCGAGGATTTCGCGAAGTGAAGGAATTTGGCGAGACTTGTCTGACAACACGTGAGGATATCCCGCGAAGAGCCATAGATGCTTTTTCTATCCTAGTGCACGCGGCGGTTATCGTGTTACTACTGGGAATGAATACGCTCGAGTGTGAGGCTGCTGCATTAAGGGCTGGGGTGGCCAAGGCCGATATCAGTCCTCCTCCTGGCCTGCCGATGTATGGGTTTCTCGACCGCATCAACGACAACAAGCTTTCTACAGGGACCCTTGATCCTCTTTATGCGCGCGTGTTAGTACTGGACGCTGGTGAAAAGCGCCTTGCCTTGGTGACTCTTGATCTGGGCAGGACGTTCCGCGAATCTGAACTCGCTCAATTACGCCAGCAGCTTAAGGCCTCCGCCGGAGTCTCGTTTCTCGTTCTGACGGCATCGCACACGCATTCCGGACCTAACGTCCTCGATCAAGAAGCCGGCGGCGAACTGCAAGCGTGGGAGAACATCGCAATCAAAAAAATCTCAGCTGCCGTTGTTGAGGCCAGCCGCCATTTGGTTAACGCTCGCCTTGGCACCGGGCGAGGCGAAGTCTATATCGGATACAACCGTCGCCAAGTGCAACCCGACGGTGCGGTGAAGATGCTGTGGACAAACCCCGGCAAGCAGCCCACCGCGCCCCTCGATCCTACGATTTCCGTCTTGCGAGTTGACGACGCGGAAGGAAAACCCCTGGCGATACTTGTAAATTACGCCTGTCACCCTGTCGTGCTTGGGTCCGACAATATTAATTACTCTGCGGATTTCGTTGCGGTCATGACAGAGACGGTGGAGAAAGCATTCGACCGGGCGCCCCTCTGTTTCTTTCTTCAAGGGGCTGATGGCGATATTAATCCTTACTACGCCACGACGCTTCTTTCCGATGATGCCATCGCTAAGCGTGATTGGACCGGGCGCCAACTCGGCGAAGAAACTGTACGGGTTGCGAAGGGGATCCACACTGATTCAGCTGCTGATCCAGCAATTGGGTTTGCAGACGATGTAATGCGTTTCCAGCTACGCTGGCCTGCAAAGAAATTTCGCGAAGGCCTCTTGAAGACGTATGGCCCGCATGTCTTCGAAGATCATGCTGACCTCATCGGCCAAGACCCCCCACCCGATCATTTGGATCTTCACGTTACGACCGTGTTGCTCAACAGTCGGATTGCGCTGATAGGAATGCCGGGTGAGCCTTTCGTCAACTTTCAGATCAACTGGAAAGACCGTTGTCCGGTGCCGGAGGCCTTCTTCCTCGGCTACACCAATGGCTACTTCGACTATTTTCCGACAATTGAGGCGGCGGCTCAGGGTGGATATGGCGCCGGAGATTCGAACACTTATGTGGAAGTTGGAGCTGGCGAGCGGATGCTAAGACAGGCGTTGGTCCGCGTTTACCAAATGCTTGGCAAGCTCAGAGATGCGCCGGATATGAATTAGTTGACGCCGAAGCAGAAGGTTGTACATGGTCCAAAGTTTACTCTGGGAGGGAGATCTGATGCCAGAATCTCAGGCCAGTTCCATGAGTGCTTTGCGCGATCGCAATCCCCAGCCTGAAGTCGCGACACGTCTCAAAAGACTATTAACGCTGCTTCTAGTCCTGACCGCACTAATTTTTCCAGGCAGTATTCGCACGGAGTCAAATCCCATTTACCTCGATCCACAGCAGCCCATCGAGCGTCGCGTGGAGGACCTGCTAAGCGGGATGACCTTGGAAGAAAAAGTTGGCCAGCTCAATCTGCCCTGCGTGTATGTGGACCAGTTGGGAAAAACCATTCCCGAAAAAATGCAGGCGTGCAAGCGCTTCGCGGCGGGAACTTACACCAATGAAATCGGTCCCGGTGCTGGTTTCTTTACTCTTGCGGACACGATTCTCCACGAAGGAGCTGAGCAGCAAGCCGAGTACTTCAATGAGCTTCAAAAAATCGCGCTTACTAAGACGCGGTTGAAGATTCCTCTTTTGGAAGATGAAGAAGGCACCCACGGCGGCATGTTTTCCGGAGCGACAGTTTTCCCCGAGGGACTTGCCATTGGCAGCAGTTTCGATATGCCGCTCGTGGAGCAGATCTATGCGGCTGCTGCACGTGAGTCGCGGGCTGTCGGCATTCATGTGCTTTCGACTTTGGTTCTCGAACTGGATCGTGATCCAAGGATGGGGCGCAATGAAGAAGGCTACACAGAAGATACTTATCTTATGTCTCGCATCGCCGAAGCTATTGTCCGGGGCACGCAAGGCAAGGACATCAGCGCGCCTGATAAGGCCGTCGCACTGCTTACCGATTTTCCAACTCAGAGCGAACCTCTAAGCGGCCTAGAACGCGGCGCGGTTACCCTGTCGGATCGAATGCTTCGGCGAGACATACTTCCTCCATGGGCGGCAGGCATCACGAAGAATGACGCGCTTGGGGTGATGGCCGGATACCCCGAAATTGAAGATATGCCGGCCCACGGATCGAAGAAGTGGATGAACGACGTCTTGCGCGACGAACTCGGCTTTAGGGGAATTGTCGTCAGTGAGGGCGAGGGCTTCGGCACGCTTATCTATGAAGGTATCGTGCCCACGCAAAAAGAAGCGGGTGCTCTGGCCCTCAAAGCCGGAGTAGATATCAACATCACTTATGAACCTGCGTACATGAGGCCGCTCATCGAGAATGTCAAAGAGGGCCGGGTTCCGATGGAGCTCATTGATCGCGCCGTGCGGCGCATGCTGGAACTCAAATTCCGTCTTGGATTATTCGAGCACCCGTATGTTGACGTGGCTCACGCGAAGCAAATCGTTCATTCGAAGGAACACCAACAGCTAGCCCTGAACGCTGCTCGCGAAGGAATCGTGCTTCTCAAGAATGAGAATAATGTTCTTCCGCTTAAAAAGGACGTGAAATCGATCGCTGTTATCGGTCCAAATGCGAACAGTGCTTCGAATCTGTTCGGCGACTACTCCGCCCAGGTCGTTCTTCAACACGTGGACTCGGTTCTGGACGGAATTAAAGCGAAGGTCTCGCCGGCGACCCGCGTGTTTTACGCGGGAGGATGCGCCGTGAACGACCAGAACAAAAGCGGTTTTGAGAAAGCGGTGCAGGCAGCGAAAAACACGGATGTAGCTATCGTGGTCCTCGGCGAACAGTCCAGAAGAGAAGGCGACGAAGCAAAACATCGGCCTGCGCCTACCGACGGTGAAGGCTACGATGTCGCCAGCCTCGATTTAACAGGGGTGCAAGAGGACCTCCTCAAAGCTATCCGGGCGACCGGCACGCCAACAGTGCTGATACTAATCAATGGCCGCCCTCTCTCAATCCGTTGGGCTTCAGAACATGTCCCGGCGATCGTTGAGGCTTGGCAGCCCGGCGAGCGTGGAGCAGAAGCGATTGCTGATGTCCTCTTTGGCGACTACAACCCAAGCGGACGTCTGGCGATCACCATTCCTCGCAGCGTCGGCCAGCTACCCGTTTACTATAGTTATCCGTTGTCGAAGGCGTACTGGATCAAAGGCGGCTGGACTAACACAAGAGGTTATGTAGACATGCGTGCAACGCCTCTACATCCGTTCGGCTACGGCTTGAGTTATACAAGTTTTCGGTATAGCAATTTGCGCACAGAGCCATCGGCAATCAACAGTGATGGGAAAATACAGGTCAGCGTTGATGTTGAGAACACGGGCAAGCGCGCTGGAATCGAAACTGTTCAGCTGTACCTTCGCGAGCGCTTTACGCCGGTAGCAACTCCAGTAAAACAATTACGCGGATTTGAAAGAGTCCAGCTCGACCCCGGCCAGAAGAAAACTGTGAACTTTACTCTGGGACCGGAAGAGCTCCAACTGCTCGACCAGGACTTGCAGTGGAAGGTCGTTCCCGGCACTTTCGACGTTATGATTGGGACGTCTTCGGCCGACGTCGCGCTAAAAGGAAGCTTTGAGGTACGAAGTTCCAATCCAGCATCGAGTGCGTGGGGAACCGGAAGATATCGGTTCGGTCGTCGGGCTTAGTACCGACAAACGCTTTTGTGACCACGAACCAAGCCATCCTTGCAAATGGTCGGCATCCGGCTGTCGCGGGTTTAGGCGCGCCAGTCAGATAACGACGAGTAAAGACGTCTTGTAACTACAGAGCAGATTTGCGAGCCTCCGTAAACCTTGAGGTGAAACCCGATTCTCAGTGATCGATCTGGAGTGGATTTGCGAGTGCGGTAAGTGCTTTACATGCTGGGGTGGGAGACGGGAATCGAACCTA
>WNEV01000385.1_pt1 | contig 20748 bp, 14 predicted proteins | sample 5399861 | NCBI WGS metagenome assembly WNEV01 (sample SAMN13153335, study PRJNA577476) | soil metagenome | isolation source: 40 cm grassland meadow soil 2 days after 3rd rain plot 2 | place: USA:California | collected 2015-11-11 | reverse complement strand
GCGTGCCGCCGCGCCGCGCGCGCCCATCCCGGCCGTGAAGTGCTCATAGACGCCGGCGGGGACCAGGAACCTGGCGTCCTCGGGCCATCCATAAGAGCGCTCGGCGAGGAGGAGGTCCGTCTCACCAAGCGCTCTTATGGATGGCCCGAGGACGCCAGGTTCCTGGTCCCCGCCGGCGTCTATGAGCACTTCACGGCCGGGATGGGCGCGCGCGGCGCGGCGGCACGCCGTCGGTGGACGGACCTGTTCGAGGCCTATCGGGCTCAGTATGGAGCACTCGCGAACGAAATCGAGCTGATGCAGCGGCGCGAGCTGCCGGCCAACTGGGACAGCAACCTTCCCGTCTTCCCGGCCGATCCGAAGGGCGTGGCCGGCCGGGACGCCTCGGGCAAGGTGCTCAACGTGCTCGCGCAGAACATCCCCTGGTTCCTCGGCGGTTCGGCGGATCTCGGACCGTCGAACAGGACCACCCTGACGTACGAGGGCGCGGGAGACTTCCAGGCCGAGAGCCCGGGCGGAAAGAACCTGCACTTCGGCATCCGCGAGCACGCGATGGCCGCGACCGTGAACGGGCTTGCGCTGTCGAAGCTCCGGGCGTTCGGCGCGACGTTCTTCATCTTCAGCGACTACGCGCGACCAGCCATCCGGCTCTCGGCCGTGATGGAGCTGCCCACGATCTTCGTCTTCACGCACGACGCCATGGGGGACGGAGAGGACGGGCCAACCCACCAGCCCGTGGAGCAGCTCGCGTCGCTGCGCGCCATTCCCGGCCTGATCACCCTGCGGCCAGGCGACGCCAACGAGGTCGTCGAAGCCTACCGCTATGTCATGCAGCGCCGCCACGAGCCCGCCGTCCTGGCGCTGTCGCGGCAGCCGCTGCCGACCCTGGATCGGAACAAATACGCCCCCGCGAGCGGCCTCGCGCGCGGCGCCTACATCCTCGGCGACGCGCCCACCGGCGAGCCCGAAGTCATCCTCATCGCCTCCGGGAGCGAGGTCAGCCTCGCCGTGGAGGCGCACGAGCAGCTGCTTGCCGACGGCATCCGCTCGCGCGTGGTCTCGCTGCCGTCCTGGGACATCTTCGAGCACCAGACGCAGGAGTATCGGGACAGCGTGCTGCCGCCCAGTGTGACGGCCCGCGTCGCGGTGGAGCAGGCCTCGACGCTGGGATGGGAGCGCTACGTCGGGACCTCCGGCCGCGTCATCGGCATGCAGACGTTCGGGGCGTCCGCACCGCTCAAGGAGTTGCAGAGGAAGTTCGGATTTCAGCCGGACCGCGTGGCCGCGGCGGCCAGGGAACAGCTGGGCCGGTGATCGCCGAAGGAAGCAGTTCGCCCCTCGGAGCGACGTGTTCTCACGAAGGCGTCAACTTCAGCGTGTTCTCGAGACACGCCACCGGGGTCGAGCTCCTCCTCTTCGAGGGTGTCGATGACAGAGAACCCTCCCGCGCGATCCGCCTCGATCCCGGGGTCCACCGCACGTACTTCTACTGGCACGTGTTCGTGCCCGGCGTGCGCCCCGAGCAGCTGTACGGATATCGCGTCGAGGGACCGTTCGATCCCGAAACCGGCATGCGATTCGATCCGACCAAGGTGCTCCTCGATCCGTATGGCCGCGGCGTGGCGGTTCCGGAAGGCTACAGTCGCGACGCGGCGCAGAGAGAAGGGGACAACGCCGCGACGGCGATGAAGAGCGTGGTGGTGGATCCCGGCGCGTACGACTGGGAAGGTGACGCGCCGTTGCGACGACCCTCCGCGCAGACCATCGTGTACGAGATGCACGTGCGGGGGTTCACCCGCCATCCCAGCTCCGGGGTGCCCGAAAAGACGCGTGGCACGTTCGCCGGGCTCATCGAGAAGATCCCGTATCTTCGCGACCTCGGGATCTCCGCCGTCGACCTGCTGCCGGTGTTCCAGTTCGATGCCCAGGACTGCCCGCCCGGACTCGTCAATTACTGGGGCTACTCGCCGGTCTCGTTCTTCGCCCCGCATCAGGCGTACAGCTCGCGCCTGGCTCGGCTGGGGCCCATCGACGAATTTCGCGACATGGTCAAGGCGCTGCACCGAGCGGGCATCGAGGTCATTCTCGACGTCGTCTTCAACCACACCGCCGAAGGCGGCCACGACGGGCCGACGCTGAGCTTTCGCGGCCTGGACAACGTGACGTACTACATCCTCGAGCGCGACCGGTCGCGCTACGCCAACTACACCGGCACGGGGAACACGCTCAACGCGAACCAGCCGATCGTCAGGCGGATGATCGTCGATAGCCTCCGGTACTGGGTCGAGGCGATGCACGTGGACGGGTTCCGCTTCGATCTCGCCGCGGTCCTCTCGCGCGACGCGTCGGGCCAGCCGATGCCAAATCCCCCCGTCCTCTGGGACATCGAGTCGGATCCCGTGCTCGCGGGCACGAAGCTCATCGCCGAGGCGTGGGATGCCGCCGGCCTCTACCAGGTCGGCAGCTTTGTCGGGGATAGCTGGCAAGAGTGGAACGGGCGGTTCCGCGACGACGTCCGGAGCTTCTTCCGGGGCGAGCAGGGTTCGGTGGTGCGCGTGGCCGACCGCCTGATCGGCAGCCCCGAAATCTACGGACACGAGGCGCGCGAAGCCGAGCAGAGCGTGAACTTCGTGACGTGTCACGACGGCTTCACCCTCGACGACGTCGTCTCCTACGACGGCAAGCACAACGAGGCGAACGGCGAGGACAACCGCGACGGCGCCGACGACAACCGGAGCTGGAACTGCGGCGTCGAAGGCCCGACGGATGATGCGGCCATCGAGAAGCTTCGGAACCGGCAGGTGAAGAACTTCCTGACCGTCACGCTGTTGTCGATCGGCATGCCCATGATCCTGATGGGCGACGAGGTGCGCCGCACGCAGCGCGGCAACAATAACGCCTACTGCCAGGACAACGAGACGAGCTGGTTCGACTGGACGCTGGTCGCCCAGCACGCGGACGTGCGCCGGTTCGTGACGCTGCTCAACGGACGACGACTGCTGCGGGAGGTGGAGCCCGAACGCCAGCACGTGAGCCTGGACCAGCTTCTCCGGGGCGCGCATCGAGCCTGGCACGGCGTGAAACTCGACCAGCCGGACTGGGGGGATTCGTCCCACAGCCTGGCGTTCACCGCGAAGATCCGGAGCAGACAGCTGGTCGTCCACCTGATCCTGAACGCGTATTGGGAGCCGCTCGACTTCGAGCTGCCGTCGATGGGCGACGAGGCCCGAGACCCATGGCGCCGCTGGATCGACACGTCTCTCGACTCCCCCGACGACATCGGGCAGTGGCAGACAGCCCTGCCTGTTCCCGGCTATACCTATCGGGCAGAGGCGCACTCCGTGGTGGTGCTCTTCGCAAACATCGGAACGCCGTAACGCCTGACGACGGCCTCCACGGCCGCACGATGCCGTCTCACGGCGCCCTCGGCGCCGGATCGTCCCGCTTCATCACGTCTGCGGCGGACGGGAGCTGCGCCTCGAACGGGCGCGGGTCGATCTGGGCCAGCAGGGCCCGCTGCGGACGACCTGTCCCTGCTGAAAGTGGACACCGATCAGCTCGCCGTCCACGCGGCTCCTCACCGTCACCGTGTTGAGCGGGGTGACCGACCCGAGCCCGTTGAGGTAGACCCCCACGTCGCGCGTCCTCGCCGCCGCCGCCACCACCGGGATGCGCGGTGGGACCGGGACGCTTCCCTGCGCGCCGGCGGTGGATCGCCATGGCCGCGATAGCGCCAGGTTCTCCCAACGATCACCACGATCAGGAGGGCGGTCGACCCCAGCGCGTACGGATGCCGGCACAGGCGGCGCGCGACACCCATGCCGCGTCAGCGCGGCTGCAGGCCCGGCTGCGTCGACGCGATCTCGAAGATCTCGGCTTCCCCGGCCGCGTCCGCGAGCAGCACCAACAGGTAGATCCGATCGCCGACCAGCCTGGTCTCCAGCAGCGACACGATGGTCGGCGTGAAAGCGACGGCGTGGGTCGCGATGTCGTCGACGGCTGCCCGGATCGTCTGCTCCAGGGTCTCCTTGTCCGCGGCTTCGTCGGCGGGGACCGAGGTCAGCGCCTCGACGACGTACGCGCGGGCGGGGCTGGCCGTCGCCAGGAGGGCGAGGCCCAGGGGTACCACGATCGAGAGCGCGCGAATCTTCGCCATGTCATCCTCCACTGGTCGTCCAGCGATCGCTTCGCATCGTCCACAGCACTCTTATGACGAGATCGGGCGCATCCCAGTTTCTTCCGCAAGAACGCGACAGCCGAGCGGGAAGGCGGCGAAGACCGGGGACAGGCGCCGGGCGGCGACCGGTGAGTCGCGAACGGCCCGGCCGGCGGCCGAGGGTGCGTGCTTCCGCACCCCACCAAGGTAGGGTAGACGCTTTCCGCGCGCGCAAACTAGGATAGAGGCTAGGAGTCGAGATGGTCGAAGACAACGGGCGGGTGGTCTGCGTCGTGGACGACGACGCATCACTGCGTCGGTCGCTCAGGAATCTACTGACGTCAGTGGGCTTCCGAGTCGAGACGTTTCAATCCGCGGAAACCTTTTTGGAAACTGTCCATCGAGAGAACACCGGCTGCGTGGTGCTCGATTTGCGGATGACCGGAATGAACGGTCTCGACCTCCTGAGGCATCTGGGCGCCACGGGCTCGCGCATCCCTGTCATCATTCTCACGGCTCACGGCGACGACGAGACGCGCCAGCGATCCCTCCAGGCCGGCGCGGTGGCGTTCCTCACGAAGCCCTTCCAAAGCGCTACCCTTCTCGACGCTGTGCGGACGGCCCTAGCCTCCGCGTGACGGCCGTGTTCAAATTCGCTCTCGAGGCGTCGATCACCTTTGCCGGTCGACCGCTCGGGTGTTACGAGGAGGCCTGCGAAGTTTTCGACACACGGGACGAGGAGTACCGGTAAGCCAGCGCGGCACCAAGGGCAAGCGACGGGGGGTTCCGTTGGTGAAATCCACCGGTCGCGACTGAGGGGAAGCCAGATGCAACGCTCCATCGCGCAGCTCGCGGTCGTCCGATACGCCGTCGCCGTGTTGTGCGTGACTGCCGCAGTGATCTTGGCGCTATGGCTGCGACCGGTGGTGCTGGGTGGCGCTCAGCTGTTGCTCGTGGCGATCTTGATCACGGGCTGGGTCAGCGGGTTGCGGCCGGCGCTGGTGGCCTGGGGATTGGCCATGTTGGCTTTCGACTACTATTTCACGCCTCCCTTCGATTCACTGAAGATCGAAGTCGCCGAGGCCCCGCGTCTGATGTTGTTCGTGCTGGTTGCGGCGTTCATGGCGACGATGAGCGCTGCACGCCGCAGGGCGGAGAATTCCCTGAAAAGTGCCCGGGAGGAACTCGAGGTCCGGGTTCGCGACCGGACGGCGGACCTCCAGCGGACCAACGAACGTTTGCACGTGGCCGTCGCCGAGGCCGTCGCGGCGCAGCAGCGGTTCCGGGACCTGGTGAACTCGGTCGAGGGGATTGTTTGGGAGGCCGACGCCACGACCCTTCAGTTCTTGTTCGTGAGCAACCAGGCCGAACGCATCCTCGGCGAGCCGGTCGCCCGCTGGCTGTCCGAACCGACATTCTGGAAGGATCATCTTCACCCGGACGATCGCGAATGGGCGGTGTCATTCCGCGAAAGGGCAACAGGCGAGAAACGCGACCACGATTTCGAGTACCGCATGATCGCCGCGGACGGCAGCGTCGTGTGGCTGCGAGACCTGGTGACCGTGGTCGTCGACGAAGAACGCGCAGCGCGGCTGCGCGGGGTCATGGTGGACATCACGGGCCGCAGACGCGCCGAAGCCGCCCTGCGGGAGCAGGCGGGACTGCTCGATCTCACGCACGACACCATCTTTGTGCGTGACATGAACGATGTGATCACCTACTGGAATCGCGCGGCCGAAGAGTTTTACGGGTGGACGGCAGCGGACGCCGTCGGGCGCATTCCTCACCGCCTGATGCAGACCGTCTTTCCTGCGCCGCTCGAGCAAATCCGGGCGGAATTGCTGGGTGCCGGCCGCTGGGAAGGTGAGCTCGTACAGACGCGAGCCGATGGAAGCCGGGTCGTGGTGGCCAGCCGGTGGTCGTTGCGGCGAGACGAGGAAGGTCGGCCGCGTGCGATCCTGGAAACCAACAACGACATCACGAAGCGCAAGGAGGCCGAGGCGAGGCTGCGCGAGAGCGAGCAGCGATACCGCTATATCTTCGACTCGACCGGGGTGTCGATCTGGGAGGAAGACTTCTCCCAGGTCAAGGTCGCGATCGATGAGCTGAGATCCAGGGGGGTGCGCGATTTCCGCGAATACTTCGCCGCGCACCCGGAGTTCGTCCAGCAAGCCATCACGATGGTGAGGATCGTCGACGTCAACGATGTGTCCGTCAAGTTGTTCGCGGCCGAGAGCAAGGATGAGCTCCTGGTCTCACTGCACAAAGTCTTCGTGCCAGAGACCCAAGAGGTCTTTCTGCGCGAGCTGATCGCCATCGCGGAGGGGCGGACGTCCTTCGAGGCCGAGACCGTTCTCCAGAGCCTGAAGGGAGATACGCTGACCGCGCTGTTCACGATCACGTTCCCACACCCCTCCGCTCGGTTCGACCGCGTGCTCGTGACCATTACGGACATCACCGAGCGGAAGCGGGCGGAGTATCTCACCGGGCAGGTGTTCGAGAGCTCCCCTGATCGCGTCTCCATCATCGGAAGAGATTACCGGTATCAACGGGTCAACCCTGTCTTCGAGCGGTTCTGGAGAGTGCCAGCCGAGAAGGCGGTCGGGATGCACGTCGCTGACCTCCTGGGCAGGGAGGTCTTCGAGGACAAGGTCAGGCCGAGTCTGGATCGATGCTTCGCGGGAGAGGATGTCAGCTACGCGGAGTGGTTCGGCACCGCTCTCGGACGCCGACACATGGCGATCAGCTACTCGCCTCTGCGGCCGGATTCGGCGCGGGTGGAGGCCGTGCTCGTGATCGGCCGCGACCTCACGGAACACATGCTGGCCTCGGAAGCCTTGCACCAGGCGCAGGCCGAGCTCGCGCACGTCACCCGCGTCACGACACTGGGCGAGCTGGCCGCGTCGATCGCCCACGAGGTCAACCAGCCGCTGGCCGCCATCGTGGCCGATGCCAACGCGTCGCTCAACTGGTTGGCGGGGGCGACTCCCGAGCTCGAAATGGTCCGCGACGCGCTCGACGCCATCGTGAAGGACGGCCTCCGGGCGGCGGACGTGATCCAGCGGATCCGCCAGCTCGCGACGAAGACCGATCCACGGAGAGCCACGGTGGACATCAACGATGTCATCCGCGACGTCGCGGCGCTGGTGCGCACCGAGGTGCTCAGGCATCAGGTGTCGTTGCGGGTGGAATTGGCGCCGGCGATGCCTCTCGTCCTGGCGGATCGCGTCCAGCTGCAGCAGGTCATCATCAACTTCGTGATGAATGGCATCGAGGCCATGGCGTCTGTCGAGGACCGGCCGCGCGAGCTCGTGGTTCGATCGGGGCCACACGACGGTGATGACGTTCTGGTGGCCGTGCAGGACGCCGGCGTCGGGATCGATCCGAAGAACGTCGACCAGCTGTTCAGCGCCTTCTTTACCACGAAGCCCGGCGGCATGGGCATGGGGCTGTCGATCAGCCGCTCCATCATCGAAGGGCATGGGGGACGGCTCTGGGCGACACCGAACCCCAATCACGGCGTGACGTTTCACTTCGCTCTGCCGGGGATACGATGACGCCGGGTTCGCCGATCGTCTTCGTCGTCGATGACGACGCCGCGGTCCGCGACGGCCTCCGGAGACTCATCAGCTCCGTGGGGCTCGGGGTGGAGGTCTTTCCCACCGCCCAGGCGTTCCTGCGCGCCCGCCGGCCCGATGCTCCGGGATGTCTCGTGCTCGACGTGCGCCTTCCGGGGCTGAGCGGGCTGGACCTCCAGCGAGAACTTGCCGACACGGAGGCGGCGCTACCAATCATCTTCCTCACCGGCCACGGCGACATTCCCATGTCGGTCCGGGCCATGAAAGCCGGCGCCGTCGAGTTTCTGACGAAGCCGTTCCGCGACCAGGACCTGCTCGACGCCATTCGGAACGCGATCGAGCGCGATCGCGCGGAGCGGGGGGAACGCCACGAGCTCACCGAGCTTCGTCGCCGGTACGCCTCCCTGACCCCGCGCGAGCGGGACGTGCTGAGGGGAGTTGTCGCTGGCCTACTCAACAAGCAGATCGCCGCCGAGTTGGGCACCAGCGAGGTCACCGTCAAGGAACAGCGTGGACACGTGATGCACAAGATGCAGGCCGGGTCTGTGGCTGAACTGGTCCGCCTCGTCTCGAGACTTGGAATCACCTCCGCCGGGAGTGACCCATCCCTACCAACGTAGGGTAGACGCTTCCCGCTCGACGACCTAGCCTAGCCACATGGCGTTCGCGATTGAGGGCTGGCGAGCTCTCGGCGGGGAGGATGGAGATGAGTCTTGAAATGGTTCTCGAACCCGACACGAGCGCCGTCGCTGATGGGCGGCGTGCCGACCGGGATCTCGCGCTCCTGGAAGCGCTGAGGCGACACGAGTCGACGGCGGCGGAGCGTCTGCTCACCACGTACGGGGAGCGCGCGTACCGCCTGGCCGTGGGGATCACGGGAAACGAACAGGACGCAGAGGAAGTCGTGCAGGACGCGCTCTGGAGCGTGGTCCGGAAGATCGATACCTTCAGGGGTGAGTCGGCCTTCGGCTCCTGGCTCTACCGCGTCGTGGCGAATGCGGCCTACCAGAAACTCCGCGGCCGGCAGGGGCAGCGTCGCGACGTGTCCCTGGACGAGGTGCTGCCGCTCTTCGATGAGCGGGGCCGCCACGTCGGGCCCACGGCCGACTGGTCGGCGCGCGTGGACGACCCTTCGATCCAGACCGAGTTGCGGCTGGCGCTCACCGCGGCAATCGACGAGTTGCCCGCTGGCTCCCGGACCATGCTGGTGCTGCGCGACGTCGAGGGCCTGTCGAATGGCGAGATCGCGGAGGTCCTGGGTCTCAGCGTCCCCGTCGTCAAGACGCGCGTGCACCGCGCCCGGCTGTTTCTGCGAAAGCAGCTCGGCGACGTCATGACGACGTTGGACGCCCCGAGAGCGACCCAGCCGGCTCGTGAGTGACACACGCATGGTGGACGTGACACCGACGGGCGGCATGCCGCAGAGCCTGCCTGTGACGACCGCGGTTGCGGAGCGGACGGACGGCGACCTCCCTGCGTGCAGACTCCGACGAGTGACGGCGTACATCGACGAGAATCTGCGACGGGAGCTTCGGCTCGCGGAGCTCAGCGCCGTGGTGCACATGAGCCCGTACCATTTTGCGCGACTCTTCAAGCGCAGCACCGGCGTGTCCCCGCATCGATTCGTGGTTCGGCGCCGGATCGACGAGGCGCGAGCGCTATTGGCGACTCAGACGGTGGCGATCGCCGAAATCGCGTGGTCGGTGGGGTTCCGGACGCCGAGCCACTTCACGACGACGTTTCGGCGCATCACCGGCATGACGCCGACCGAGTACCGCCGCGCCGAACCAACGCCCGTCCTCGAGTCTGGGCAGCCGCTCCTGGAGTGACCCCAGGCCGCAGGGGTCTCGGAATCGGAGCCCACCCAGGTGGAGGACTCGTCTTCATGGCAGCTCCGACACGTCCCAGCCGCCGCCGAGCGCCTTCACCAGCAACACGCTGGCGTCCATGCGGCGACGGAGGATGTCGATCTCGTTGCGCTGGTTCGTGAGGGTCACGGTCTGCGCGGTGATGACTTGGAGATAGTTGTCGACTCCGCCCCGGTAGCGGTTGGTGAAGAGCTGGAGCGATTGCTCGGCCGACTCCACCGCCCGCCGCTGCTCCTGCGCCTCCTGCTCGAGGATGCGGAGAGCGGCCAGGTTGTCCTCGACCTGCTGGAAGGCGGTGAGCGTGGTCTGACGGTAGCCGGCCACGGTCGCATCGTAGGCGGCGAGCACGGCGTCGGACGTGGCGCGGCGGCGCCCGCCGTCGAAAATCGTCTGTGTGATCGATGCCCCCACCGCCCACAGGAGGCTCGATGCGTTCAAGACGTTCCCGAACGAGCTTCCCTCGAATCCGACCGAGGCGTTCAGCATCAACGTCGGATAGTACGCGGCCTTGGCGATGCCGATCTGCTCGTTGGCCTCGGCGACCCGGCGCTCGGCGGCTGCGATGTCCGGGCGCCGCTCCAGCAGCTGGGACGGTAGGCCCGCCGGGATCCCCGGCGGCCGGGTGTCCAGCGGACGAGGGGGCAGGCTGAAGGCCGCGGGCGGCTTCCCGATCAGCGTCGCGATGGCGTGCTCGAGTTGCGCCCGTTGCACCGTGATATCGGTGGCCTGCGCCCGCGTGGTGTCGAGCTGCGTCTGGGCCTGGGCGACGTCGGACTTCGGGGCCGCGCCGCCCTGGAAGCGATTCGTCGTGAGCCGGAGCGCCGCCTCGAACGCCTTCACCGTCTCGTCGAGCAGTTGCTTTTGGGCGTCGGCGGCCCGTAGCTCGAAGTAGTCCATCGCCAGCTCGGCCTGGAGGCTGAGCCGGGCGGTCTCGAGATCGGCGGCGGTGGCCTGGGCCTCGTGACGCGCCGCCGCCACCGTCCGTCGGACGCGGCCCCACAGATCGACCTCGTAGGACATGTCAAGGCCAAGCAGGATGTCGCCGCTGCTGCTATGACCCACGCCCGGTATAGTGGTCGCGTTTGGTGTAAGGAAGGGACGGTTCGCGGAGTCGCGCACGGAGCTTGCGCCAGCGTTGGCCGAGATCGTCGGGAATAGCGCGGCTCGGTTGAAACGGACCATGGCCCTGGCCTCGCGCAGCCTGGCCTCCGCGATCTTCAGATTCTGGTTGGCCGTGGCGACCTCCTCCTCCAGCGTGTGGAGCTCGGGATCACCGAAGATCGCCCACCACTGACCCCGCGGCAGGTGATCGCTCGGCTCAGCGGCCTTCCAGCCCTCCGCCTCCTTGTAGGTCGGCGTCATCGGCGCCGACGGCTTCGTGTAGTCGGGGCCGACCATGCAGCCGCCGAGCAGGAGCGCCGCGAGCCCGGCCAGTCCCGCGGCTCGTCGCGTCATGGCCGGGCCCTGGCCGGCGCGGCCGCGATTCGCACGGGGGTGCCGCTGGTGAGCGAGTCCGATGGAGCCACGATGACCTGGTCGGTTGGTTGGAGGCCAGCGACGATCTCCACGGTGGTGCCATAGTCACGCCCGATCGTTACCGGAACGAGTTGCGCGCGGCCGTCCCGGACCACCCCGACCTGTAATCCCTCGGCCCGGAAGAGCAGCGTGTTGGCGGGAACCGTGGCCGACGCGATCTGCTCGGGAAGTTTGAGATGAACGAAGACGTAGGCCCCGGGCAACAGCTCTCCGCTCGGATTGTCGACATCCACCTCGACCAGCAGCGTGCGGGAGGTGAGGTCGATCGCGTTGGCGTTTCTCACGAGCGTGCCCTTGAACGACCGCCCCGGGAACTCATCGAGGGTGAGGGTTGCGGGGCTTCCGGGACGGGCGGCTCGCGAGTAGACCTCGGGGACGGCCACGAACACGCGGAGCGTGTGGATGGCCGTCATGTGGAAGAGCTCCCGGCCCGAGGTATTCGATCCCGCATTGATCAGGACCCCGATGTCCACGTTGCGAGCGGTGATGACTCCGTCGAACGGCGCGTAGATCTTCTCGAACGCCTGGAGCTGCTCGAGCCGGCGGACGTTCGCGACATTCGAATTCACGGTGGCCTTCATCGCGCTGAGCGCGCTCACGGCCTGGTCGGTCTCCTGCTTGGAGACCGAGTCGGTCTCGAGGAGCGCCTGCCAGCGGTCGGCGGTGATCTGGGCCTGCCGCAGATTGGCCTGCGCCGTCTCGAGGTCGGCCCGGGCCTGCTCGAGCTGCTGGTCGACCTCGGGACTCTCGATTTCGGCAAGGAGCTGTCCTTGCTTCACGTGCGCGCCGATGTCGAAGTACCAGGCCTTCACGTAGCCGCTGGTGCGCGCAAAGAGCGGCGCGTCGGTGAACGCCTGCGTCGTGCCCGGCAGGCGGATCTCCTGCGTCGACGCGCTCGCCGTCGGAGACACCACGTTCACGACCGAGACGGCGGCGTCCGCGGTGGTCGACTCGAGCGTGGCGTCGGCCGCGCTCCGGGCCCGGACTGCCGAGTAGATGCCGAGTCCGAGGATGCCGGTCGCCACGGCGAGCCCGAACAGCAGCGCGGGGCCGACGCGCGCCGAGCGCTGACGCTCGCCAGGGACGGTCGGTTCCCGCGTCGTCACGAACTCGCTCGCGGGATCGGTCGCCATCACGAGGCCCCAGACGAGCGCCGCCCGTGCAGCAGGGCGAACACCGACGGGACGAACACGAGGGTGGCGACGGTGGCGCACAGGAGGCCACCGATGACGGCCCGGCCCAGCGGCGCGTTCTGCTCGCCACCTTCACCGAACCCGAGCGCCATGGGCACCATGCCGATGATCATGGCGAGTGCGGTCATCAGGACGGGGCGGAACCGCGTGAAGCCGGCCTCGACGGCCGCCGTCGTCGCGTCTCCGTGCTCGCCGAGCCGCTCCCTGGCGAAGGATACGAGGAGGATGCTGTTCGCGGTCGCGACGCCGATGCTCATGATGGCTCCCATCAGGGCGGGGACGCTGAGCGTGGTCCCCGTCAGGAACAGGAAGATGACGATCCCGGCGAGGGCCGCCGGGAGCGCCGTGATGATGATGAAGGGATCGAGCCAGGACTGGAAGTTCACGACGATCAGCAGGTAGGCGAGGACGATCGCGAACCCGAGTCCCACGAACAGCCCGGAATACGACGTCCGCATGGTCTCGACCTGCCCGCGCACGGTGAGGAAGCTTCCTCGTGGCAGCAGTGGCCGGTTCGCGTCGACGACCCGCGCGATGTCGCGGCCCACCGCGCCGAGGTCGCGGTCCTGCACGGCGCCGTAGATGTCCACGACCCGGCGGATGTTGTAGTGCGACAGCACCGCCATCTCGCTCGCGCGCGAGATGGACGCGACGTCGGCGAGGATGCCGGGCCGCGTGGCGGTGGGGGCGCTGACCGGGATGTTCTCGATGTCGTGCAGGGACTGGATCCGGTATTGCGGGGTCTGGGTGGCGAGGTTGTAGCTGACCCCGTTCTGCCAGTTCAGAAAGAAGGTTGGCGTGGTTTGGAAGCTCCCGCTCAGCGAGACGAGCAGGCTGCTGGCGAGGTCCCGCGCGGTGAAGCCCGCCTGTGCCGCCTTCGTGCGGTCGAGGACGACGTCGAACTTCGGATAGTCGAACCGCTGATTGACCCGGAGATCGACCAGACCACGCACCTGACGGAGCTCGTTCAGCATCTTGTCGGCCACCCGGCGATTGCCCTGGATGTCCGCCCCCTCGACCTGGATGTCGATCGGGGCCGGCAGCCCGAAGTTGATGATCTGCGTCACGATGTCGGCGGGCAGAAAGTAGAACGTGACGCCAGGGAACTCCCCCGGCAGCTTCTGCCGAAGGGCCCGCACGTAGTCGGCGGTGGGGCGATGGTCGGCCTTCAGGGAGACGAGGATGTCGGCGTCGGCGGCCCCGATGACGCCCGACGCGCTGTGCATCCAGTTGATGGCGCTGTAGGGCAGCCCGATGTTGTCGAGGATCACGTCCGTCTCTCCGGCCGGGATCTCGCGCCGGATCGCCGCTTCCACCAGGTCGGTCAGCCGGGCGGTTTCCTCGATGCGGGTGCCGGTCTGGGTCCGCAGGTGGAGGGTGAACTGCCCGCTGTCGGTGTCGGGGAAGAAGTTCTCGCCGAGTCGAGGAGCGAGCAGGAAGGCGGAGAGACAGACGCCCAGGAACATCGGGATGAACACGACGCGCCGACCGACCAGCAGCGTGAGCACCCGCCGGTAGGCGAGGCGGACTCGCTCGAACCCCCGCTCGAATGCCTGCTGCCCGCGGGCGAGCGGGTTTCGCGACGGCGGCGCGCCCTCGACCGGCGGCGAGAGCAGGTACCTCGCGATGGTGGGCACCAGCGTGCGCGACAGGAGGTACGACGCCAGCATCGCGAAGATCACCGCCTCGGCCAGCGGGACGAAGAGGTAGCGGGCGACGCCGCCCAGGAGGAACATCGGCAGGAAGACGATGCAGATGCACAGCGTGGACACGAGCGCCGGCACCGCGATCTGCTGGGCGCCGTCCAGGATGGCCTGGATGACGGGCTTGCCCATGTCGAGGTTGCGGTTGATGTTCTCGACCTCCACGGTGGCGTCGTCCACGAGGATGCCGACGGCGAGCGCGAGCCCACCGAGCGTCATGATGTTGATGGTCTCGCCGAGCAGGCTGAGGGTGATGACCGACGTCAGGATCGAGAGCGGGATGGAGACCGCGATGATGAGCGTGCTCCGCCAGCTCCCCAGGAAGAGCAGGATCATCGCGGCGGTGAGACAGGCGGCGATCACCGCCTCGCGAATCACGCCGCTGACCGCCGCGCGCACGAAGATCGACTGATCGGCCAGCGGCTGAACGGTGAGCTGCGGTGGGAGCGTCTGGATCACGCGGGGCAGGAGCGCGCGAATACCGGCCACGACGTCGAGGGTGGACGCGGTGCCGGTCTTCAGAATGGTGACGAGCGTGCCGCGGCTGCCATCCCGGCGGACCACGTTCGTCTGCGGCGCGAAGCCGTCGCGCACGTGGGCGACGTCCCGGAGGTAGATCGTCGAATTGCCGACCACCTTGACCGGCAGGTCGTTCAGCTCGGCCACGGTCCGGGGGCTGGCGTTCATGGCGACGTCGTATTCGAACTCGCCGATCTTCGCGGTGCCGGACGGCAGGACGATGTTCTGCTGGCCGAGGGCAGTGACGACGTCGGCCGGGGACAGCCCCTTCGACTGGAGCAGGCGCTGGTCCAGGTCGACCATGATCTGGCGCTGCTTGCCGCCGTACGGATACGGGATCGAGGCGCCGGGGACGGTGACGAGTTGGGTCCTGAGGAAGTTGAGGCCCGCGTCGTTGAGCTCCGACTCGGAGAGTCCCGACAGGGCGAGCTGCAGAATGGGCACCGTCGACGCGCTGTAGTTGATGATCAACGGCGGCTGGGTGCCGGGAGGCAGCTGGCGCAGGATAGTCTGCGACACCGCCGTCACCTGCGCGTTGGCGGTATCGAGGCGCGCATGCGGCTGCAGGAAGATCTTGACCATCGCCTGGCCGTTCACGGTCGTCGATTCGATGTGCTCGATGTTGTCGACCGTCGTCGTCAGGACTCGCTCGTACTGGGTCGTGATCCGCCCTTCCATCTCCTCCGGGTTGAGGCCGGTGAATTGCCAGGCCACCGCGATCACCGGAATGTCGATGTTCGGGAAGATGTCGGTGGGTGTGCGGAGGACGACCACCGGGCTCGCGATGAGGATCAGCAGGGCGAGCACGATGAAGGTGTAGGGGCGGCTGAGAGCGACCCGGACGATCCACATAACTCAGCGATGCGACCTGCCTTCGTTGCTGGCCATGGCGGCCGGGCATGAGCCGGCAAGGACGTGCTCGATCGGACTACGCGCGTCTCTCACCAAATCGTCATGCCCCATACCGTTCAGAGGGCAGAGAGCCCCGGACCGTTGCAGCAGGACTCCTACTTGCGGATTCTTGCCGTCGTGGCAGACCTCGCCAACGCAAGCTGGTGAGAGACGTTAACAGTTGAATCTCCCGTGACGCGGTCGCGTCCCAAGTGTGGAGGGAGAAAGCGAGGCATCAGCGTGGACAAGCTTACACGTCCGAAAAAGTTGGCATTCGTCGCGCTCGTCGCCCTGGCGATCATGCTCGCGATCACCGCGCCCAGCCAGGCGCGAGGCATGGGCGGCCACAGTGTCGGGGATGGTCATCCAGGTGGGGCCTTCGGCCACCAAGGCTTCGACGGACACCATGACTCCGATGGGCACCACTTCGACGGGCACCATGACTTCGACGGGCACCACTTCGACCGTGGTGGACACGACCGCTTCGGGTTCGGCCCCGTCTTCCCGTACTACGGTTACTACCCGTCCTACGACGCTCCGACGTACTGGTACTACTGCCCGAGCTACGGGGCGTACTACCCGAACGTGCAGAGCTGCCCGGAAACGTGGGTGCCGGTACCGGCTTCATGACGCCAGTCCCGAGCGTGGCCGCGCTCGTCAGCGAGCGGCGGTCCGCGCTGGCGCCACGCGCGCACCGCGGATCGTCCTGGCCCCGACGACCCCGAGGAGGCGAGTCTTTGACGGCCCACCACTTCTCTGTCAATTTTCTCGTCGAACAGAGAAGACGCAGCATCGTTACCGACCGTTGCACACTCTAAAAGAGATAGCGGGCCTATGAAGACTCTGGTCGCACTCGTCGTCGGCGTCGCCATGCCATATCCGCAAACGTCGCCGCCGCCTACGGCGTGATAGCCGTGACGGCAGTTCCAGCCACTTCGACCAAAGCGGACCCGACGCACGCCGTGCGGTCTGCCGGCCACGATGTGCTGGACCACGCGATCGCGTTCACCCCCACCGTCGTCACCCCGAAGGGCGTCCTTCCGCCCAGACAAGAGCCCGCCACGCTCGCTGAAGCGATCGAGGAATTCGTAGGCAAGGGACCCGGGCGACCTGGTGATCCGCGGATACCGTCGGTTCGAGGGCGCCTCTGATCCGGATGACATGTCGATCGTGTACGCGGTCGAGAGCGCCAACGGATGGCACGGGACGATCGTCGACGCCTTCGGCGTATACTCGGAGCCCTCGATCGGAGCGGTGTTGGAGCACGTGCCGTTCCGATGATCGACGAAAGGGAGGCACCATGGACGACGCGGAGGTCCTCGGCCGAATCAACGAACTTGCGCGCGAGGAACACGAGCTGTTCGAGCGTGAGTCTCACGGGAAGGTGACCGACGCCGACCGTGATCGGCTCCGACGGCTCCAGGTCACGCTGGACCAGTGCTGGGACTTGCTCCGCCAGAGACGGGCTCGCCGGGCGGCGGGGCTCGACCCCGGCGAAGCCCGGGTTCGAGATGCGAAGACTGTCGAGGGCTACACGGGCTGACTCGGTGCGAGGCGTGAGGCGACTGATCCTGCGCGGCGGATGGTCGTCTGCCAGGCCGCCGAGTGAATAGGTACGCTCATCCGCGTCGTGGATCCACCGGCACCTATTCCCGAGGGCATCGCGCCTCGAGCCAAATGATGACGATCCGGTTACGAGCCGGCGCTGAAGGCCCTGGACCGGATACCGATTATTAGGTTATAGAGGAGGCCACATGGAGTCGGACGAGGTCTCGGGTTTCCCGCATCCGGATGAAGAAACGCAGGTCATGGCGGCGTGGGATCGGTTCCTGCGCGGCGCCGAGATGCCGTCCAACGCCGTCCGCAGCGTCATCGAGCGTTCGTGGTCGCGCTGTCTTTCAGCCGGTGTCGACCCGGGGCGCTCTCGGGCTCATGCGCCGGTTCGGGTGGAGGAACTCGGGACACTGCAACACCCCCATCGCGATTTGATCGATGCGAGCGTGCCGGTCATGCAGCAGGCTCGCGATTTCCTGTCGGAATCAGGGACCATGATGATCCTCACCGATCCGACAGGGGTTATCCTCGAAACCGAAGGCGACCCCGCCACGCTGGACGCAGCTCAGGACGTCCGCCTCGTAGGCGGGGCGAACTGGGATGAGCTCGCCTGCGGCACGAACGCCATTGGGACTGCCCTCTCCGTCCACCAACCGGTGCAAGTCCACGCGGCGGAGCACTTCTGCGCTGGAATCAAGCCGTGGACCTGCTCCGCGACGGTTGTGCGCGATCCCGCTTCCGGCGAGATTCTCGGCGCGCTGGACGTGTCCGGGCTGAGCAGCACGTTCCACCGTCAGTGGCTGGCCCTGGCCGTGGTGGCGGCAGGCCGCATCGAAGCGAGCTTGGCGGCGCGAGAGATGGGACTCCGGCACCACCTCCTGGAGGCAGGCCTGCGACGCCTCTTGAAGACCTCGCCGGGCGGCTTGCTCTTCTTCGACCGCAAGGGTTGTCTCATCAAGGTCGACGCGGCTGGCGGTCGTTCCCTCGCCGCCATGGGCATTGAGCTCGACTCGAGAGATGGCAAGAGAATCGACGCGTTCGACGCCGACTCCGCGATGCGAGCAGGGAGAGCAACACTGCCGCAATGGCTGCGCCCAGAGTGGGTGGAACCGGTGATCCGCGGTGGAAAGCGAGTGGGGACGATCGTCGTGCTCTCGGACCCGTTCCAACGGGGACCCGGCCGGCGTGGAGTCCATTCCCGAGGCGCGCCGCTCCCGAGTGGGAACGAGCCGGATGTTGGCGAGATCATCGGCAGCAGCGGGGCTTTACGGCAGGCCGTCGAGAAGGCGAGGCAGCTGGCGAGCCTCGATGCGCCGGTGCTGTTGCAGGGTGAGACCGGGGTCGGTAAGGAAATGTTTGCCCGGGCGATCCATGCGGGCGGGCACCGCAAGAATGGCCGCTTCGTGGCCCTGAACTGCGGCGGCCTGCCGCGAGACATTCTGGCGAGCGAGCTCTTTGGCTATGTCGAGGGCGCTTTCACGGGGGCCAGACGCTCCGGCATGATCGGTAGGATCGAGGCGGCCGCCGGAGGGACCCTGTTCCTCGACGAGATCGGGGAAATGCCGCTCGAACTCCAACCCTACTTCCTGCGCGTTCTGGACGGAGGGGAGGTGTATCCCGTCGGAGACAGCAAGCCGCGCAAGGTCCAGTTCAGGCTCGTGGCCGCGACCAACAAGGACCTCCGAGCCGAAGTGACCGCCGGCCGTTTCCGCGAGGACCTGTTTTACCGCGTATCCGTGACGGCGCTGCGCATCCCCTCGCTGCGCGAGCGCACGGAGGACATCTCCACGCTCGTCGAGCATTTTAGCGGCGAGGTGTCGCGCCGCTACGGCGCATCGATGAAACGGTTCGAGCCGGAGGTCCTCGACGCGTTTGAAAGATACGCTTGGCCCGGAAACGTCAGGGAACTGCGCAGCGTGGTGGAAGGGATGGTGATGCTCGCCACGGGCGACGCCGTGACTGTCGCAGACCTTCCTCCGGAGATCGCTTCCTCGATCACCGAAGCGCGCCTGCAGCTCGCCGTCCCGACACCTTCCGCGACGGTGACCAATCTGGAAGCCGTCGAGCGCGCCGCCATCAGCACCGCGATCGCGGGCTGTCACGGTAACCTCACCCTCGTCGCCAAGGAGCTTCGCATTTCGAAGAGTACGCTCTACGCGAAAGTACGGAAGCACGCACTCGACCAGATCCTCCTCGAGGCCAGGCTGCACGGCCGATAGGTCAGGAGCGCGCCCCGCTGGGCGCGGCGTCGCCGGCAAGGAGCTGCCCGTTCATGCCGAGCGGCCCGTGGAACTTGCAGGAGAAGGCGAGCACCCCCGAGGCCGGGAAGGTGACGTCCACCTGCACCTTGCCCTTGGGCGGGATGTCCTTGTCGATGCCGAGCGCGGGAAGGCTGATGTTGTGCAGCGTGCTTGCCTCGCTCTCCACGACCAGCGTCAGCTTCTGTCCGGGCTTGCCCCGCAGGAAGGTCGGCGAGAAGTAGTAGTCGTCGGCTTCGAGCTCTAGCCTCGATCGGTTCCGCACGTCCTTGGTGCCGTGGTCGGCGTAGGTCACGCCGTCCAACGTGATGGACCTGCTCGTTCCGGAGGGCGCGGCGGCGGCCCGCACCGACGCGGGGGTCGTGGCCGCCGCGCCCAAGACCGGCTGCACGGCGATCTTGCGCGGGGCGTTGCCGACGGCGATCGTGGCCGTCACCGTGCGATTCGCCAAGTCCACGACCGAGACGTCGTTGGAGCCTTCGTTGGTCACGTAGGCCGTGTGGCCGTCGGAGCTGGACGTGCTCCAGTGCGGGGCCTTGCCCACCGCGACGGTGCCGGCCAGCGTGTTGCTCGTGGTATCCAGGATGCCCAGCTCGCCGGGGCCCTGGATCACGGCCAGCGCCCACCGGCCGTCGGGTGTGAAGGGCGTGTAGTGCGGCGAGGTCCCCACGGGAATCTGCGTGACGATCTCGTTGGTGGCCGTGTCGAGCACCTGAATCGCGTTGACGCCGGCGAGCGTAAAGAAGACCCGTCGGCCGTCCGGGCTCAGCTCGAGCCCGCGTGGCGTCTTGTCCAGCGGTACCCGCGCCACTTCCTTCCACGTGGCCAGGTTCAGCCGGACGAGCGCCGTGGCGCCCTGCTGCTGGGAGGCCACCCACGCTGTGCGCCCGTCCTGGCTCAGCGTGCCGTTGTGGGGCTGGGCGATAGGCACCTCGCCAATGACGCGATCCGTCGCCGTGTCGATGACCAGCGCGCGGTTCGAGCCCCAGCCCGAGACCAGCACCCGGCTACCGGCGCCCGAGATCGCGAGCCCGTGAGGATTGGCGCCCACGTCGATGCTGGCGACCACGCGGTCCGTGGCGGTGTCGATGACGCTCACCGTGGAGGCGCCGTCACTGCTGACATAGACCTTGCGGCCGTCCGGCGTCACCACGAGCCCGTGCGGTCCCTTCGGGACCGTGATGGTGCTGAGCACCTTGTTCTGGGCCGTGTCGATGACGGCCACCGCATCGTCCTTGAAGAGGCCCACATAGGCCTTGGGCGCTCCCGCGGCCGAGAGAGAGCCCGTCCCGACCACCCACCCGCCGCCCATCAGGGCCAGTACCCACAACAACGCCGCCACGCGCTTCAGCATCGAGTCACCTCCGTGGAGTATTCGCATGTTTCACTTGTGCCAACGCCTGGATGCGCGATTCGTTCCCGGGGGCGGGCAAAGAGAGATTCGCCGGAACGCTCACCGCTCCTCGTAACGCCTCAGGGGACGAACCGTTCA
>WNEV01000760.1_pt1 | contig 20953 bp, 17 predicted proteins | sample 5399861 | NCBI WGS metagenome assembly WNEV01 (sample SAMN13153335, study PRJNA577476) | soil metagenome | isolation source: 40 cm grassland meadow soil 2 days after 3rd rain plot 2 | place: USA:California | collected 2015-11-11 | reverse complement strand
GGCGCTACGCGAACCCGGCGGCGGAGCAGCTGTACCAGTCGTCGCTCTTCTTCGATCGCCGGGCGCGCGCCCGCCTGCTCGGGGCTCAGGCGGTGCTGCTCGTCGCCGCGGGACTGTTCATCGCGGACCTGCGGCACCAGTCGGGCAGGCCGGGGAATGTGCCGTTCGCGCCTTTGGAGCTTTCCGCTGATCCCTCGGGAAGCGGGGCGTGGGTGGGAGTGCGGGTCGCGTTCTAACGCGGAACGCGGAAGGCGGAACGCGGAACAGACGCGCACGTTTCGATTCGGCGAGCGACCTTTCATTGCTGTTCCGCGTTCCGCGTTCCGACTTCCGCGTTCTCCCTTCGGTCAGCCGACCCTGAACAGCTCGAAGCCGCGTTCATATCTCGCCACGATCCGCGCCCGATAGGCCGCGTGCTCCGGCGCCGCGAGCGTCGGATCCCGGGCGATGATCTGGCCCGCCGCCCGGCGCGCGGCCTCGAGCAGCGGTAGGTCGGTGGCGAAGTTCGCGTAGCGCAGCAGGGCGCCGCCCGACTGGCGTGCGCCCGCGAGCTCGCCCATGCCGCGCTCCTGGAGATCGAGCTCGGCAATCCTGAAGCCGTCGGTCGTCTCGGTGAAGGCCCGGAGCCGCGGCGTGGCCGCGGCGACGTCGCACAGCAGGATGCAATGGCTCGCGGCGGCGCCGCGGCCCACGCGGCCGCGCAGCTGGTGCAGCTGCGCCAACCCGAACCGCTCCGCGTGCTCGATCAGCATTACGGTCGCGTTGGGGACGTCGATGCCCACCTCGATCACGCTCGTCGCGACCAGGATGTGGATCGCGCCGTCGCGGAACGCGCGCATCGCGCCGTCGCGCTCGTCGGGCTTCTGGCGACCGTGCACCAGGCCCACCCGCAGCTCGGGGAACGCGCGGGCGAGGGCCGCGGCCATCGTCGTCGCCGCCTTGAGATCGGCGCGCTCCGATTCGTCGATCACCGGATAGATCACATACGCCTGCCGTCCTGCCGCGCACTCGGAGCGGATGAATTCGTAGATCTTGGCACGCGCGCCCTCGGTGCGGAGCGCGGTCTTCACCGTCCCCCGCCCCGGCGGGCGCTCGCGCAGCTCGGTCACGTCGAGGTCGCCGTATAACGTGAGCGCGAGCGAGCGGGGGATCGGCGTCGCCGTCAGCAGCAGCACGTCGGGGGCGTCCCCCTTCTCGACCAGAGCGGCGCGCTGCTCCACCCCGAACCGATGCTGCTCGTCGATCACGACCAGGCCGAGGCGGCGAAACCGGACCGACTCTTGAATCAGGGCGTGCGTCCCGACCACGAGCCGTGACGCGCCGCTCGCGATGCGCTCGCGCGCGGCGGCCTTCTCCGGCGCGCTGAGCCGGCCGATCAGCAGCTCCGGCCGAAGCGCGAGCGGCTCGAGCAGCCGCGTCAGCGTGGCGCCGTGCTGCTCGGCGAGCAGCTCCGTCGGCGCCATCATCGCCGCCTGGTAGTCGTTCTCGAGCGCGAGCAGCATCGCGAACAGCGCGACCACCGTCTTCCCCGTTCCCACGTCACCCATCAGCAAGCGATGCATCCGGAGCGGCGCGGTCATGTCGTCCGCGATATCGCGCACCGCGCGGCGCTGGTCGCCCGTCAGCTCGAACGGCAGGTGCTGCTTGAGGCGGGTGGTGAACTCCTTCCTGAGCTCGAAGCGGATTCCCGCACGGGCTCGCTTCGCGAGCGCCCGGGCGCGCGCCTGCACGAGCTGCTGGTCGAACAGCTCGTCGAAGGCGAGTCGCTGTCGGCCCAGCTCGGCGTCCGCGACGGTGGCCGGCCGGTGCACCGCCGTGAGCGCGCTGCGCAGGTCGGGCACGCCCACCGCGTCGCGCAGCGCCTGCGGATGCGGGTCGTCGGCGAGCGCGAGCAGCGCGTCGAGATGTTGCTGGATCAGGCTGCGGATCTGGCGGTGGGTGAGCCCCTCCGTCGCGGGATACACGGGAAGCACCATCCCGCCCTCGGGCCCTTCCTCACCTTCGTCCGCGAGGATCACGAACTCCCGAGGCACGAGCTGGCGGCCGTGGTAATAGCGCACCGGCCCGGTGGCGAGCAGCAGCTGTCCCTTCTTGATCTGGCGCTCGAGGAACGGCTGGCCGGGCCAGGCACACTCGAGCAGGCCGCTCGCATCCCGCAGCACCGCGCGGAACACCCGCAGGCCCTTGCGCGTCGGCAGCACGCCCGTGCTCACGACGCGGCCCACGCACGTCACCTCCTCCCCCACGTGCGCCCGGGCGAGCGGCGTCACCGTGGTCGCATCGAGATAACGGTGGGGCGCGTGATACAACAGGTCGCCGACCGTGCGGATCCCCAGCCGCGCCAGCGCCTCGGCGCGCTTGGGACCGACGCCCTTTAAGTATTTCACCGAAGTGGCGAGCTGCAGCGTCACTCCCTTCCCCTTTCCCCCTTCCCCGGCCCTTCACCGGCCTCTTACGGAAGCCCCTGCCGGCGTCGCCACGCCCACTCGGCGGTGAGCGCCACGACCGCCAGCACGAACAGCCACCACCGGTCGCGCAGTCCCCCGCTCACCACGCGGACGGCGGGAAGCCCGGCCTGCGGAGCGAGCGCGGGCCCCGCCGGCCGCCACTCGTCCGAGTACATCTCCACCGCCACGAGCCCCCGTTCGCCCCCGCCGGCGGACGGGGGGGCGGCGGCCGCATAGCGGTACACACCGGGAGCGAGCCTGAGCTCCGCCCGGCCCCCGGCGTCGAACCGCAGCGTGTCGCGCCGCTCGCGCCCACCTTCCCACAGGCTGAGCGCCGCGTCCTGCGGGGCTCCGGCACCAGTCCAGCGCCACACCAGCGGCAGCCCGTTGGGCACCTCGTACGTCACCGGAACGAACCGCTCCCTGCTCCCTGCTCCCTCTGCCAGCAGCCAGTCGACCAGCCCCGCCATCAGCGCCCGATACGCCTCGGCGCTCGCGCCGCCGCGGAACGCCCAGCGGTACAGCCCCGCCCCCGCGACGACCGCGCGGCGCCTGCCGTCGCGCTCCGACAGCACGACCAGTGGACGCGGGGCGCCGCGCCGGCCCAGCCGCGCCGTGAGCACGACGACGGCCGCGCTGTCGGGCGCGAGCTCCACCAGCCCCGTCACGGGCGGGAGCGAGTCCCATGCGGCGCCCGCCAGTGCGGCGGCGAGCGGCGAGGGTCCTGGAGGCTGGACGTACCAGTCGCCCCCCCCTTCTTGGCGCCGCGCCGCCGGCCAGAGCAGCACCGCGCCTTTGTGGGGGGGGACGAAGCGCGCGAGCGTCGCCGGCTCGCCCGCCTCAATCACGAGCCGCGCGGCGGCCACGGCCCGCGCCACCTCGGGTGCGGCCACGGCGGCGAGGGTCGCGCCGTCGCGCCAGGGCGTGGAACCGCTCGGCTCCGCCGCCACGAACGCGCGCAGCGGCACGCGGGCCACGTCCGTGAGCGTGCGCGCGAGGAATCGCGTCTCCCAATCGGGCGGAGCCGCGAGCAGCACGACCGACGGCTGGGGACTCACGTCGAGCACGAACGTGCGGGCGTCGTCGCGGGGCTCGGAGTCGGAGGCGCCCTCAAGACGCACTTCCAGTGCGGACGCACCGGGAGCGAAGAGGGAAGCGGGAAGAGAGATGTCCGTGGAGACGACACCGCTGTCGGGCAGCACCACTCTGTGCGACGCGATGCGGCGTCCCGAGAGGTTCACAATCAAGGTTCCTTCCCTCTTCCCTCTTCCGGCCTCTTTCGGCCCCGCCGTCCCGTAGCTCACCGAGAGCCGGATCGTGTCCCCCGCGCTGACGTGGCGCGGACCATCGACCGAAGCGACGAAGGCGTCGAAGAACGGCCCGCGCGGCACCACGACGATGCGCGGGCCGCGCGCCAAGTCGGGCGGCAGGTCGGCGGCGTCCGTGATCGCGCCGTCGGTGACGACGACGACGGGACCGCCGCGCGCCGCAGCGGCCGCGAGCGCAGGGCCGAGCCGGCTCGCGCCGTCCGCCGGCGGCAAGGTGTCGAACGCCGTCACGCGGTCGCCGAAGCGCCAGATGACCCCGCCGTGCGCCAGCGCCCGGGCCGTGTCGAGCGCGGCGCGCCAGCCTCCTCCCTGTCCGGCCATCGAGAGCGACGCGTCGAGCAGCACCAGGGGCGTCGCGACGCCTGACTCGACGCGCGATACCGCCGGGTTCCACAGGAGCAGGACGAGCGTGCCGAGCGCGGTCGCCCGGAGCAGCGTGAGGCCGAGGCTCACGCCGCGCCGCACGCCAGGGCCTCGGCCAGCGTGAACCGTCCCTCGTACAGCGCGCGCCCCACGATGGCGCCCGCGAGGCCCGCGCCGCGCACGCGCCGCAGATCGTCGAGCGAGGCCACACCCCCCGAAGCGATCACGTCGAGCCCGAGCGCGGCGAGGGCGCGGGCACCGTCCACGTCGGGGCCGGCGAGCATGCCGTCGCGCGTCACATCGGTGTAGATCACGGTGCGGGCGCCCTGCGCGTGGACACGCCGGGCCAGCTCGAGCGCCGTGAGATCGAACACCTCGGTCCAGCCGCGCACCGCCACGCGGCCGTCCCGGGCGTCGATCCCCACGGCGAGCCGATCCGCCCCGTGGCGCGCGAGCAGCCGCTCGACGAGCGCGGGCTCCGTGGCCGCTTTGGTGCCGATCACGACGCGCGTCGCCCCCCAGGCGAGCATCTCGTCGATCGCTTCCTCGGTGCGGAGCCCGCCGCCCACCTGGGTGTGCACGCCGGCGTCGGCGAGAAACCGCCGCGCCAGCTCCCGGTTCTCACCCCGGCCGAAGGCGCGATCGAGATCGACGAAGTGCACCCAGCGGGCGCCCGCGCGCGCGAACTGCCGCGCCACGGCGACGGGGTCGTCGGCATACGCGGTGGCGCGGCGCGCGTCGCCCTGGCGCAAACGCACCACGCGCCCGCCCTGGACATCAACGGCGGGATAGAGCTCCACGGATGTGGAGGAAGCTAATCGCGCGCGGCGGCGACGGCCGGGGACGGCGGGTTCTTGCGCTCGAGCTGCGCCAGCAACGCGTCACGCACGGCGTCATACGCGGTCTCGAGCGCCTTCGGGATCGGCGTCCCCGCGCCCATGTCCTTGCGTTGCGGGTTCGTGGGCCGGCTGTTGACCAGGAATTCGTAGTGCAGGTGGGGCCCGGTCGAGAGCCCCGTCGACCCGACGTAGCCGATCGTCTCCCCCTGGTCCACGCGCTCGCCCGGCTGCAGGCCCCGCGCGAACGCGGACAGGTGGCCGTAGCGCGTGCGGATACCGTTGGCGTGGCGCAGCTCGATCAGGTTGCCGTAGCCGTCATCCTCGCGCCCGACGCGCGTCACGACGCCGTCGGCGGTGGCGCGCACCGGGGTGCCGTACGCGGCGGAGAAGTCCACGCCCTCGTGGGCCCGCCAACTGTGGAGGATGGGGTGATACCGGGCCCCGAACCGGCTCGAGACGCGACGGAACTGGAGCGGCGCCCGCAGGAACGCGCGCCGCAGCGACCGCCCGCGCTCGTCGTAGAACCCGGTGACCGCGGCCGCGCTGTCCTCGAAGTAGAAGGCGTAGCTCGGCGTGCGCGCCACGTCCACCCGGCCTGCGAGGATGCGGCCGAAGCGCCGCTCGCCCTCGGACGATTCGAGCCGCTCGAGCAGCACCGTGAAGCGGTCGCCCGGGCGGATGTCACGGGTGAAGTCCACCTCCCAGTCGTACACGTCGGCGATCGCCCACGCGAGCTGGCGCCGCTCCACCGGCGGCAGGAACGTGTCCGCGACGGCCCTGTCGAGCGCGTCGTACAGCGACGACTCGATGACGCCGGTCACGCGGAGCCGCGTGATCGTCCAGGGGATCGTCTCCACCGCCTCCGTCCAGCCGGCGTCGATCCGCGCCAGCGTGAGGCGCCGCACCGGCGAGAGCCGCACCGTGACGCGGTCCGCGATGCTGTCGGTCTGCAGGCGCCGGAACTGGAACACGAGCCCGGGCCGGAGGCGCCGCACCGGGAGGGCGCGCGCGGCGGCGAGGAGGCCGGCGTAATTCCGACCGGTGATGCCGGCGCGGGCCACGACGTCGGAGACCGTCTCGCGGCCGCCCAGCGTCTCGGCGAAGGCGACGTAGGCCCGGTCGACCACGATCGCGCGCGCGGTGAGCGGCTGGCGCCACGGCCACGCTTCGCGCGTGGCCCACGCCAGGCCGCCGGCCGCGAGCGCGCCCGCGACGACGTAGTGACTGCCGCGCCAGGCCATCAGTCCATTTGCCGCCGGATGAACGTGGGGATCTCGAGCTCGTTGAGCTCGGCGGGCGGCAGCGGGGCGGCTCGCCGCGCCGGTGCTCCCCCTTCGGCCGTCCTGGCGTACCCGGGCGGCGGGACCGGCGTGGGCCGCGCCGCACGCTCGCGGAAGGGCAGCACGCCCGGCGCCGCGCGGACCGGCGTTTCCGCCGCCTGCCGGTCGAACCCCGTCGCGATGACCGTCACCCGGATCTCGCCGTGCATCGCCGGATCGTTCACGGTGCCGAAGATGATCTCGGCGTCCTCGCCCGCCGCGTCCTTCACGACGTCCGAGATCTGGGTCACTTCACCGAGCGTCAGGTCTTCGCCGCCGGTGATGTTGATCAGCACGCCCGTCGCGCCGGTGATGGAGATGTTGTCGAGCAGCGGCGACGAGATCGCCTGCTGCACCGCCTCCATCGCGCGGTTCTCGCCCCGCCCGGTGCCCGTGCCCATGATCGCCGCCCCGCCGTTCTGCATCACGGTGCGCACGTCCGCGAAGTCGACGTTCACGATGCCGGTGACGGTGATGAGGGAGGAGATGCCCTGCGTGGCGTGCAGCAGCACTTCGTCGGCCCGCTTGAGGGCGTCCTGGAACGGGATGCCCTTCCCGACCACCGCGAGCAGCCGCTCGTTGGGCACGACGACCATCGTGTCGACGTGCTTGCGCATCTCCGCGATGCCCATGTCCGCCTGGCGCATCCGCTTGCGACCCTCGAACAGGAACGGCTTGGTGACGATGCCGATCGTGAGGGCGCCGAGATCGCGCGCCATCTGCGCGATGATGGGCGACGCGCCTGTGCCGGTGCCGCCGCCCATGCCGCAGGTGACGAATACCATGTCCGCGCCGTGCAGCGAGTGCAACACCTCGTCGCGGTTCTCCTCGATCGCCTGGCGGCCGATCTCGGGGCGCGCGCCTGCGCCCAGCCCGCGGGTCAGCTTCTTCCCGATCTGCACCTTCACGTCGGCCTTGTTGTTGAGCAGGGCCTGCGAGTCGGTGTTGACGGAGATGAACTCGACGCCCTGCAGGCCCTCGTCGACCATGCGGTTGAGCGCGTTGCCGCCGCCACCGCCGATCCCGACGACCTTCATCCGGGCGTTCTGCGATACGGTTTCTTCGAGCTCGAAGATCATGGCCCCACGCCCCCTCGGGTGATCGATCAGAAGAAGTCTTGCAGCCAACGCTTCAGCGGCGCGAACAGCCGATCCACGCCGGGCGTGCGCACCAGTGACCCGCCGACCGCGGCGCCCTGCGCCAGCTTGCGCGCCGCGTACAACACCAGCCCCACCGGCACCGCGTAGCGCGGCGCCTGCACGCTGTCCACCAGCCCGGAGATCCCCTGCTCGGGGCTCCCCGCCCGGACGGGCACGGCGAAGGCATCCCGCGCCAGTTCCACCATCCCCGGCAGATGCGCCGTCCCGCCCGTCAGCACCACCCCCGCCGGCAGCCGCCCGCCCCCATACCCAGCGCGCTCGAACTCGCGCTGCACCAGCTGGAAGATCTCGTCCACGCGCTGGTGGATGATGTGCGACAGCAGCTCGCGCGACGCCTGCCGCGCCCCTTGGCTCGGCGTGGACGGCAGGTTGATCATCTCCGCCGCGTCCACCAGCGGCTGGTACGCGACGCCGTGCCGCTCCTTCAGCCGCTCCGCGTCCGCCTGCGTCACGCTCAGACCCTGCACCAGGTCGTTGGTCACGTGCGCGCCGGCGAACTTGATCGACGCGAGATGGCGGATCTTCCCTTCGTGAAAGATCGCCACGCCCGTCGAGCCCCCGCCCACCTCCACCAGCGCGACGCCCAGCTCCTTTTCGTCGTCCGTCAGCACCGCGTACGAGGCGGCGAGCGGCTCGAGCACGAGATCGACCGGCCGGTAGCCCGCGCGCTGCACGCTCTTGCGCAGGTTCTGCGCGGCCGTGGCCTGGACCGTGACGAGATACATCTCCACTTCGAGCCGCGTCCCCGTCATCCCCACGGGGTCCGAGATCCCGCGCTGCTGATCGACCACGTACTCCTGCGGGATGTCGTGCAGCAGCTCCTGATCCCGGCCCAGCGAGATGGCGCGGGCCACCTCGTTCACGCGCGCCACGTCCTCGGCGCTGATCTCCTCCCGCGACACCGCCACGACGCCGGGCGAGGTCCGCGCCGATACGTGCTCGCCCGCGATGCCGCACGTCACGCCGCTCACCCGCCCGCCCGCCATCCGCTCGGCGTCGCGCAGCGCCGCGGCGATGGACCGGGTCGTCTCCTCGATGTCCCGAACCATGCCGCGCCGCACGCCCGCGTTCTTCGCGAGCCCCACCCCCAACACCTTGGCGAGCGGCACGCGCGGCACGTCGCCGACGACCTCGGCGATCACCGCGCACGTCTTGGTGCTGCCGAGGTCGAGCCCGGCAACGAGCTGGCGGTCCCGGCTCACGCCCCGGCGCTCGGCTTGCGGCGAACCACCACCTGGCCCGCGAACCGCGCGTCGAGCTCGCGGTAGGGACGCCCCTTCGCGGCCAGATCCTGCGCAACCTGCACCACGCCTCGAATGACCTCCGGCCCGGCGTCGCGCCCGAGCAGCACGCGTCGGGCTCCGATTTCCACGAGCACGTCGCCGCGCGCGTATCCGCGCGCGCCGCTGATGGCCTGAAACAGCGCCGCATCCACCGACCGGATCAGCGCCAGCACCCCCACCACCCCGGAGTCCGCCGTCGTCGCGATCGGCAGATCGAGCCCTCCCCCTCCGGCCGCCCGCGCCGGGTCGAACGGCAGCGGCCGGCCGGCGGCGTCCACGACCACGAGCCCTCGACCCGCCACGAGCGCCGCGGGCTCGACCTCCTTGAGCTCCACCCGCAGCGCCGCCGGCAACCGCCGTACCACCCGCGCGTCCGCCACCCCGGCAAGCCCGCGCACGCGGTCCGCGAGCATCCGGGTGTCGGAGAACACGCTCGCCTCGTCCGGCAGTCGCAGCGCCGCGATCACCGCGTCGGGCGACAGATTGCGCACGCCCAGGAGCTCGATCTGGCGCACCCGGAAGAACGCTACGTGCCGCAGCACGAGCGGGGTGGCGAGCCAGCCGAGGGCCAGGAGCGCGAGGCTCATCACGCCGAGCAGCGCCCGCCGCCGCCACCGCGGCCATCCGGTCACCGCCCGTTCCCCCCTTGCTCGGCCCTCTTTCCCAGCTGCGCCAGCAAGTCCGGGCCTACGCGGGTGATGTCACCCGCCCCGAGCGTGAACACCACGTCCCCGGCCCGCACCGTCTCGGCCACGCGCGCGGTGAGCGCCGCGCGCTCCCGCACCGCCACCGTCGTCGCGCCCGCGCGCGCGGCGCCGCGCGCTACCAGGTCCGCCGTCACGCCCGGCACCGGCCGCTCGCGCGCCGCGTAGATCGGCGCCACCACTACCACGTCCGCCGCCGCGAGCGCCCGCCCCAGCGCCTCGCCGTGCAGCGCGGTGCGCGAGAACAAGTGCGGCTGGAACACTGCCACCAGCCGGCGGCGCGGGAACGTCTGCCGCGCCGCGGCGAGCGTCGCCTGCACCTCGGTGGGGTGATGCGCGTAATCATCCACCACCGTCACCCCGCGCGCCTCGCCCACCCGCTCGAACCGCCGCCCCACGCCGCCGAATTCCGCGAGCGCCGCGACGCCGCGCTCCACGTCCGCGCCCAGCTCGTGCGCCACGGCGAGCGCCATCGCGGCGTTGCGCACGTTGTGCAGTCCCGGCACCCGCAGCCGCAGCGTCACCGTGCGGCCGCCCGGCAGCGCGATGCCCGCCGTCGAGGCGCCGCCCTCGTCGAGCCGCGGCTCGACGATCCGCACGTCGGCATCCGCGCCCAGTCCCACGCGCCACACCGGGACCTGCACCGCCGCCGCCACACGTCCCGCGCCCGGGTCGTCCCCACCGACGATCACCCGCCGCGCGCGTCCCGCGAACTCGACGAATGCCTGCTCGAGCGCCGTCACGCTGCCGCCGTAGCACTCGAGGTGGTCGGCCTCGACGTTGGTCACCACCGCCACTGTCGGCGCGAGCGACAGGAACGCGCGGTCGAATTCGTCCGCTTCCACCACGTACAGCTCCCGCCCACCCAACCGCGCATTCCCGCCCCACCGAGCGACACGGCCGCCGGCGAGTCCCGTAGGATCCCGCCCGGCGGCCGCCAGCGCCTCCGTGACCATCACCGTGGTGGTCGTCTTGCCGTGCGTCCCCGACACGGCGACCACCGTTCCGCCGGCCACGGCCTGGCCCAGGGCGTCAGCCCGCCGTACCACCGGGACCCCTAGGGCGCGGGCGCGGTCCAGCTCCGGGTGATCTCCCGGTACCGCTGCGGTCACCACGACTGCCCGGGCTCCAGCCACGTGCCCGGGGTCGTGACCCCGCCAAATCTCCACCCCCAGGGCTGCCAAATCGGCGGCTCCTGAGGGGTCACTATCACATCCGGTTATCGCTATGCCTTGCTGCCTAGCGAGGAGCGCCAGGCCGCTCATGCCCGCGCCGGCGATCCCCATGAAGTGGACCGGGCGGGGATCCACCGTTGCAAACAAGATCATTAGTGGGGGGCTAATATAGCGAATTTACGAAACTTGCGAAAGAGAGCACGACCTCAGACGAGCAGTGTCAAGATCCTGGACACGATATCGCGGACGGCGTTTGGGTGCCCTCGATCGCGCGCGCGAGCGGCGAGCGACTCGAGCCGGGGCGGGTCGGCAAGGAGGCCGGTGACGTGGCCGGCGAGCGTGTAGGGGGAAAGGTCTCGCTCTGGCAGGTGGACGGCCGCACCGGCCTCGGCGAGCGCGCGCGCGTTGTATGACTGGTGGTCGCCGGCCGCTGTCGGCAGGGGCACCAAAATGCCCGCCTTGCCCCACGCGCACAGCTCGGCCACCGTAATCGCGCCGGCGCGGGCCACGACGAGGTCCGCCGCGCCGTACACTTCGGTCATGGGGTCGAAGAAGCCGCGCACCACGACGCGCCCCGGCACGGCGTAACGCGCCAGCGCGGCTGCCTGTGCGGCACCCGTGCCCCACAGCACGTTGACATCGCCGAGCAGGCGGCGCTCGAGCGCCCCCGCCATGGCATAGTTGATGGCCCGTGCCCCCTGGCTGCCGCCGAACACGAGCAGGGTCGGCCGCTCCGCGACGAGGCCGAGCTGGCGCGCCGCCGCGGCGCGATCGCCGGGCGCCGGCGGCCGAATCGGGTTGCCGAGCGCGAATACCTCGGTGCCGCGGCCGGGGCGCAACCGCTCGCGCGCTTCCGGAAAGCCGAGGTGCACCTGCCGGGCGCGCCGCGCGAGCCAGCGCGTGGTGAGGCCCGGAAATGCGTTCTGCTCCTGCAGCACCGTGGGGATGCCGCGCCGTGCGGCGCGCCACACCACGGGTCCCGCCGCGTAGCCGCCCGTCCCGATGACGAGCGCGGGTCGTTCGGCATCGAGGACGCGCCCCACCGATCGCCACACCTGTCCGGCGATCAAGGGCCAGCGGAGGTTCTTCCACCAGCGGCTCCGATAGATGGGCTCGATCGGCAGCAGCGCGTACCGAAACGGGTAGCGCGGCAGCAGCTGCGCCTCGATGCCGCGCTCGGCACCCACCAGGACCGGTTCGACATCGGCCCGCGCCGCGGCGAGCGCCTGGGCGAGCGCGAGGGCGGGCATGAGATGGCCGCCGGTGCCACCTCCGGCCAGGATGATTCTCATCGTGGCGATAATTTCGGACTGCGGATTGCGGATTGCGGATTTGAGGGGGACGGTTCGATCGGCGATGGCGTAGGCGCGGATCGACGCTCGTCCGATCCAATCCGCAATCCGCAATCCACAATCCGCAATTGCTTCACATCCGCCGCCCTCGTCCGATGCTGACCAAGACCCCCGTGGCCACCAGCGCCACGAACAGGCTCGAGCGGCCGTACGAGATGAACGGGAGCGTGATGCCGGTGGCAGGCAGGAGCGCGAGGGTCACCGCCATGTGGAGCGCGGCCGTGACGCCGATCAATGCAGTGAGGCCCACGGCGAGCAACTGGCCGAACGAGTCGCCCGCGGATCGCGCGATGCGGAAGCCGACCCACACGAAGCTGCCGAACAGCACGAGGATCGCGAGCACGCCGAGGAAGCCCCACTCCTCGCCGATGGTCGAAAAGATGAAGTCCGAGTATGCGTAGGGCAGGTAGCCGAGCTTCTGCTGGCCCTGTCCCAGCCCGACCCCGAAGAACCGGCCGGCCCCGATGCCGACGAGCGACTGGTGCACCTGCCAGGTGGCCTCGGACGGGGCGCTCCCGGGGTTGAGAAACGTGACGATGCGCGCCAGCCGGTACTGCGCGCTCGCCACCGCCCCGAACAAGAGCGGCGTGGCGACGACCCCGATCGCGAGAAAGTGCCCGATGCGCGCGCCGGCGGTGAACAGCACGACGCCGGCGAGCAGCGCCACAAGCAGCGCCATCGAGAGGTTGGGCTCCAGGAAGATGAGCGCGACCAGCGGCGCGATCACGACGATGAACGGCAGCAAGCCGTACTGGAAGGTGCGGATGCGCTCCCCCTTCTTCGCCGCCAGCATCGCCGTCCAGACCACGACCGCGAACTTGGTGAGCTCGGACGGCTGCACGGTCACGAACCCGAGGTTCACCCAGCGGCGGGCCCCGTTGATGGTCGGCGTAATGCGGTGCGTGAAGGGCAGCAGCGGAATGACGAGCAGCACCGCGGCGAGCGCGAGCACCGGCCACGCGGCGCGCTGCCACTTGCGGTAGTCCGTGCGCGCGAGGATGGTCGCGACGATCCCGCCCACCGCCGCGCCGAGCGCTTGCCGCAACGCGAAGCCCGAGCCGACCTGTCCACCCGAGATCATGACCAGGCTCGACGCCCCGTACACCGCCGCGAGCCCGAACACGACGAGGATCGCGGCGAGCACCACGAGCAGACGGGTTTCCCAGCGCGTGTCGCTCACATCTGCTCCACGAGTTTCCTGAACGTCGTCCCGCGCTCCTCGTAGTTCTTGAACATGTCGTAGCTCGAGCACGCGGGAGAGAGCAGCACCGCGTCACCCGGACGCGCGGCACGCCGGGCCCGCGCGACCACGTCGTCGAACGTCGTGCCCCGCTCGAGCGGCACCTGGCCCTTCAAGTCCTGCTCGACGAGCGGCCCCGACTCGCCGTAAGCGATCACGAGCCGGCACTTCGGCTTGAGGAGCGGCCCGAGCCGGGTATACGGCTCACCCTTATGACGCCCACCGAGCAGCAGCACCAAGGGGCGGCTCATGGCCTCGACGGCCACCACGGTGGACGCGATGTTGGTCGCCTTGGAATCGTTGATCCACAGGACGCCGTTCACCTCGCGCACCGGCTCGGCCGTTCACCTCGCGCACCGGCTCGAGGCGGTGCGGCAGCGCGCGGAACGAGCGCAGCCCTTCGCCGATCACCCCGGGCGCCACGCCGGCCTCGTGCACGGCGAGCGCCGCGGCGAGCGCGTTCGCCACGTTGTGATCGCCCAGCAGCGGCAACGCGTCCCGGTCGAGCAGCGCCCGGCCGCCGAGCAGCAGGCGGCGCCCGGCGGCATCGTACCAACCGTCGGCGGGACCCCGGAGCGAGAACCGCGCCTGGCGCCCCGGGACGCCGCGCGCCAGCTCGAGCACCGCCGGATCGTCGCCGTTCAGCACCCATACCCGGTCGGCCGCGGCATTGCGGAAGAGCAGCTGCTTGTCAGCGTAGTAGGCCGCGACCGACGGATAGCGGTCGAGGTGATCCGGCGCCAGGTTCGTCACGATCCCGACCTCGGGGGCGAAGTCAGGGCTGTCGTGCAGCTGGAACGACGACACTTCGATCGCGAGCCACTGATAGCGCTGGCCGGACAGGGCGATCTCCGCGAGCGGCCGGCCGATGTTGCCGACCGCCTCGGCCGAGAGCCCCGCGACGCGCAGCAGGTGCGCGACCAGCGCCGTCGTCGTCGTCTTGCCGTTCGTCCCGGTGATCGCGACGGTGCGGGTGCTCCCCCCGCCCCCGCTTCCCGCGAGGGCCAGGAACCCCAGATCGACCTCCGAAAAGATCGGCACCCCGCCCGCGCGCGCGGCCGCGAGCGGCGGCGCATCGGGCGGCACCCCCGGCGACACGACCACCGCGCGCGCCGCGCTGATCTTCGCGAGGTCGTGGCGGCCCACGTCGACCTCCACCCCCGCTAGGCGCCGCAGCTCGGCCAGCACGTCACCGGGGTAGGGGTGCTCCGCCGCGTCGCTCGCGTACACGCGCACGCCCTCCTGGGCGAGGAGCTTCGTCGCCGCAACGCCGCTCTTCCCCAACCCCACCACCGCCACGACGCCTTGACGCCAGCTCTCGGGAATCATCGAACCTTCAGCGTCGCCAGCGCGATCGCGGCGCACAGCACGCCCAGGATGTAGAACCGCATCACAACCTGCGGCTCCGCCCACCCCAGCTTTTCGAAGTGGTGGTGCAGCGGCGCCATGCGGAAGACCCGGTGCGCGTCGGCGTACTCCTTCCCCCGGCGCCGCTTGTGCCAGCGGTACACGCCGGTCTGGAGTAGCACGGAGACCGCCTCGGCGACGAACACTCCGCCCGCGATCAACAGGAGGAACTCGGCCTTGAGCATGATGGCCACGGTCCCGAGCGCGCCACCGATCGCCAGCGATCCCGTGTCCCCCATGAACAGCTGCGCGGGGTGTGCGTTGAACCACAGGAAGCCGAGCGCGGCGCCGGCGAGGGCGCCGCAGAAGATCGTCAGCTCCTGGGAGCCAGGCAGAAAGTAGACGAGCAGGTAGCGCGTCCAGTCGGCGCGGCCGAACACGTAGGCGAACACCGCAAATGTCCCGGCGAGGATCGCCGTGAGTCCGGTCGCGAGACCGTCCAACCCGTCCGTGAGGTTCACCGCATTCGAGCTGCCGGTGACGACCACGGTGACGAACAACACGTACAGCGCCGGCGGCAGCACCACGAGGATGTACTTGAGCACCGGTAGTTGGGTGGAGGCAGGCGGCAGGTCCGGCGCCAGGGGCCACAAGATCAGCGTGACGCCCAGCGCTACGCCGAACGAGACCTGCCCGACGAGCTTCCAGCGCGCCACCAGGCCCTGAGACTTGCCGCGCACGATCTTCAGGTAGTCGTCGACGAAGCCGATCGCCCCCGTCCACAGCATCGCCGCCACGGCCACGACGACGTAGCGGCTGTCGAGCCGCGCCCACAGGAGCGTCGGCACGACGGTCGCGAGGATGATGACGAGCCCGCCCATCGTGGGCGTGCCGCGCTTCGTGTGGTGGCTCGCGGGTCCCTCGGCCCGGATCACCTGGCCCACGTGGCGCTCGCGCAGGCGGCGGATGATCCCGGGCGCGAACAGGAACGCCACGACCAGCGCGGTCACCGTCGCGCCCGCGGCCCGGAACGTGATGTAGTTGAAGAGATTGAAGAGGATGTGCTGCTTCGCGAGCGGCGCCAGCAAATGGTAGAGCACGTCGGCTCAGTCCTCCCCCGCCCTCTCAGTTGAGATGCCGCAGCACCCGCTCCAGCGCGACGCCGCGGGACGCCTTGAGCAGCACGACCTCGTCACCCCGGAGCGCCGCCCGCAGCTTCGGGCCCAGGGCCGGGGCGTCCGGCGCGGTGAGCAGCCGGTCGCCGAGCGCTTGTCGGTACGGCTCGAAGGCCGGCGCAAAGTCGCCCACGGCGGCCACGAGCGCCGGGCCGAGCGCGGCGATCTCGGCCGCGGCGGCCGCATGCAATTTGTCACTCTCGGCCCCCAGCTCCAACATCGAGCCCACGACCACGGCGAGCGGCCGGCCCCGCCGCCGGGCGAGCCAGTCGGCGAACTTCACCGCCCAGCGGAGCGACGCCGGGTTCGCGTTGTACGTGTCGTCGATCACCGTGAGACGGCCCAGCTCGAGCACCGCCCCCCGGCCGGGAGGCAGTCGCACGCCGGCGAGCGCCGCGACCGCCCGCGCGGGATCGGCACCCCCCTCCCGCCCCACCGCGAGCGCCAGCATCGCGTTCTCGATGTGATGAAACCCGACGACCGGCAGGGTGACGGCGTGCCCGCGCCACACGATCCGTGCGTGCCCGCCATCGTCGAGCTCCGCCGCGTCGGGCCGCACGTCCGCTGGTGGACCCGCTCCGGCGACGATGGTCGGGACGCGGCGCCGTGCCTCGGCGGCGAGCGCTGCCGGGTCCGTGCCCACGACCGCCACGCGCGCGCCCTCCAGGAGCGCGAGCTTCTCCTGCATCACGCCGGCGAGCGAGCCGAATCCCTCCACATGCGCGTATCCGACGTTCGTGATCACGGCGATCGTGGGCTCGATCACGTCGCGCAGGCGCGGGATCTCCCCGGGAACGCTCGCGCCAGCCTCGACTACGAGGGCCTCCGCGTCGTCGGGCGCGCCGAGGATAGTGAGCGGCACGCCCACCAGGTTGTTCAGGTTGCCCGCGGTCGCGTGCACGCGGTACGTGGTACCCAGCACCGCAAGAATCATTTCCTTCGTGCTCGTCTTGCCGCTCGAGCCGGTCACCGCGACCACCGGGCTGCCGGGCGCGAGCAGGCGGCGCCGGGCGCGCGCCAGCAGCCCGAGCGCCGCCAGCGGGTCTCGGACCTCGAAGAACGGCAGCCCGTCCACGGACGGCGTGCCGCTGCGCACGACCGCGGCGGCGGCGCCCTTGCCCTTCGCGTCCGCGAGGAAGTCATGGGCGTCGAAGCGCTCGCCCTTGAGCGCGACGAACAAGGTGCCGGGTGGCAGGTGTCGCGTGTCGGTCGAGACGCCGCTGAACGTGAGATTCGCGGGAGCGCGGATGCCGAGTGCCTCCGCGACCCGTGCGCTGGTCCAGACGGTCACGACGCCCCGAGCTCCCTCACCACCATCCGCTCGTCGAACGGCTGCTTTTCCGTTCCCACCACCTGGTACGTTTCGTGGCCCTTCCCCGCGAGCAGGATCGCGTCGCGCGGCCCCGCCAGCTCGAGCGCGAGCGCGATCGCCTTGCGGCGGTCCACTTCGCGGTGATGGGGCTTGCCCTGCATCCCGGCTTCCACGTCGTCGAGGATCTTCTCGGGGTCCTCGGTGCGGGGATTGTCGGACGTGGCGATCGCGATGTCGGCGAGGCGCGCACACACCTCCCCCATGGGCGCGCGTTTGCCGCGGTCGCGGTCGCCGCCCGCACCGAACACGACGATCAGCCGCCCTCCCCCGGTCGTGAGCGGGCGGACCGTCTCGAGCGCGCGCTCCAGCGCGTCCGGGGTGTGGGCGTAGTCGCGCAGCACCACGCACGGGCGCTCAGCGATGCGCTCCATGCGGCCCGGCACCTGGGGCGCGTGCGCGAGCCGCTCGGCAATCGTCTCGACGGGCACGCCCATCCCCCACGCGCACGCCGCCACGCCGAGGGCATTGGCGACGTTGAAGCGTCCGAGCAACGGTAGCTGCACCGGCGCGCTCCCGGTCGGCGTCACGAGCTCAAAGCGGGCGCCGGCGGCGTCGAGCGCTATGCGGCGTGCCGTCACGTCGCCGCCGCGCTCGCCGAACGCGACGCGGCGGTGCGCGCGGCGCAGTCGCTGCCACGCGGGATCGTCGGCGTTCACGACCTCGAGCCCGTCCGGGGCGAGGTACTCGATGAGCTTCGCCTTGGCCTGGAAATAGTCGTCGACCGTCTTGTGGTAGTCGAGGTGATCGCGCGTCAGGTTCGTGAAGATCGCGGCGCGGAACACGAGGCCGTCCACCCGCCCCTGGTCGAGGCTGTGCGAGGACACCTCCATCGCGGCGCCGCGCGCGCCCCGCTCGACCAGCGCCGCGAGCGTCGCCTGCAGGTCGATCGGGCCCGGCGTCGTGAGATTCCCGGCTTCGCTCGGCACGGACAAGCCGGCCGGGTCGAACGCGCCGAGGGTGCCGATCGAACCGGTCGGCTCGAGGGCCGACAGCACGTGGCGCGCCAGCGTTACTGACGTCGTCTTCCCGTTGGTCCCGGTCACGCCCACCAGGTCGAGCTTGGCCGCGGGCGTCCCGTACCACGCCGCCGCCGCGGTCGCCGCCGCGCGCCGGCCGTCGCGCACGAGGACCTGCGGCAGCTCCACGGGTTGCTCGCGCTCGACGAGCGCCGCGACGGCGCCCCGCTCCCGCGCCGCCGCCACGAAGCGGTGCCCGTCTTCCACCGAGCCGCGGACCGCGCAGTACAGCATGCCCGGCGCGACCTTGCGGCTGTCGGCGGTGAGCCCGGTGATCGCGGGCCACGTGTGGAGGTCCGGCGTCCCCACGAGCAGCTGCGCCCGCTCGAGGGCGGTCACGATGTCGGGGAGGCGGCTCATCGCCGAGGCTTGCGCGGCGGGGTCGCCGGCGGGACGGCGTCGGGCCGCGGAGCGACGGCGAACAGCGTGACGGTGGAACCCAGCGCCGCGCTGTCGCCCGCCGCCGGCCAGGTGTGCTCCGCGGCGCCCCATCCCTTGAGCGCCACGCGGAACCCGCGGCGATGCAGCGCGCGCACGGCCGCCCGCATCTCCATGCCGGTGACGTCGGGCACGGGGCGCGCCGGACCGGGCGCCGCGCTGTCCGGGTGGTAGGGCCAGGGGACGACGTAGGGCACGACACCGCCGTCGTCCTCGAGCGGCGCGACCGTCGCACGCGGGGCGGCCGTGGACAGGCGGGCCCGGTCGAGCGCGACGGTGCGCGCCGCCAGCGCCTGCTCGAGCATCGAGCGCGTGACGGGCGCCGCCGTCTGCGCCGCGAAGTAGCTGCCCTTGTGTGGATTGTCGATCTTCACGACCAGCACGAGCTGGGGGTGGTCGGCGGGGAAGAGCGCCGCGAACGACGCGGTGTACTGTCCGGGGGCGTACCGCCCGTTCACCACGCGCCGCGCCGTGCCGGTCTTCGCGGCGACGGGGAACGTGCTGAGCGCCGCCTCGGTGCCGGTGCCGCGCTCCACCACGCCGCGCAGCAGATCGCGCAGCGCGGCCGCCACCTCGGGGCGCACCACGCGCCGCACCGGCTCCACCCGGTGGCGATACAGCACGGCGCCCCCCGGGGATCGCACCTCGCGGATCAGCGACGGCGCGAGCAGGAGGCCGTCGTTCGCGAGTGCGCCGTACGCCGCGGCGACCTGAATCGGCGTCACCGACAGCTCGTAGCCCATCGCCAGGCTCGCGGCGGACGGCCGCGTCCACTCGGACGGTGGGCGGAGTCGCCCCGCCGCTTCCGCCGGGAACTCGATGCCCGTCGGCGCCCCGAACCCGAAATCGCGCAACACCCCATACTGCTCGGCGGGGGCGAGCCGGGCCACGAACTTCACCATGGCGATGTTGCTCGAGACGCGGATCGCATCCGCCAGCGTGAGCAAGGGGAGTGGCTCTTCGTCGGTGACCGGCGTGGGGCGGCCCTTCATACGGTACGTGCCGCCTTCGCCCGACACGCGGTCCACGGGAGCCACGCGCCCAAGCGACAGCAGCGCGGCCGCCGCGAAGATCTTCGCGATCGAGCCGGGCTCGAATGTGTCGGTGAACGCGCTGGGCCGCGCCGTCCCGTCGCGCTGGTGCGAGGCCAGCGCCAGGACCTCGCCGGTCGCGGGATCGAGCATCACGACGTCGCCGCCGTCCGCGTCCATGCGGCGCAGCGCCTCGTCGAGCGCGCGCTGGGCGATCTCCTGCAGCTCCGCGTCGAGCGTGAGGACGACGTCGAGCCCGGACTCGGGTTGGGCGATCACGCGCGCCGGCGACTCGTACTCGCGACCGGCGCGGTCCTTGAGCACGACCGCGGCGCCGGGGCGACCCGCGAGCAGGCTGTCGAGCGTCTTCTCGAGGCCCGACGCGCCGCGGCCATCGTCGCCCAGCCGGCCGATCGTGGCGTGCGCCATCTCCGGAGCGGGATAGAAGCGGTTGAGCACCGGCTCGAAGTGCACGCCGCGCACGTTCCGCAGCGGCTGTACCTCGAGCGCGCTGAACGGGCCGGCGAAATAGGCGTAGCGTCGCCGCAGCGCCTGGGACCAGGCGCGCGCCGACAGCGCGAGCCGGCGGGCGATCAGCGCGCCGTCCTTCACCGGATCGCGCAGCTCGTTGGGTGCGACGCCGACGTGATAGGTCTCCTGCGTGAGCGCGAGCGGGGTGCCGTGGCGGTCCAGCAGCGCTCCGCGGCGCGCCGCGAGCACGATCCGCTCGGTACGCTGCGCCTGGGCTTCCTCCGCCCAGCGCCGCCCTTGCAGCAGCTGCACCTCGGCGGCGCGCGCGACCAGGAGCACGAGTCCCAGACCCACGGCGATCTCGACCACCTGGAGCCGGACCGCGAGCCTCGCCATCGCTAGTGCGATCCGCTTCCGGAGGTCGGGCCGGGCAGCAGGATGATCTCGCTGTCGCTCGGGAGGTGGAGCCCGAGGCGGCTCTGGGCCAGCGGCACGAGCACGGCGCGGCTCTCGGCGCGGCGGATGCGCCGCTCAAGGTCGGCCCGGCGGCCCTCGAGGTTCGCCCGGCGCGCGCGTATCTCGGCGAGCTCGCGTGCCGCGCGGATCGCGGCCGTCTGGCGGGCGTACACGACCCAGGTGGTCGCGAGGAACGCCACCAGCCACGCGGCGATCCAGTGGCGGCCCTTAAGCCGCATCCCCCGCCCCCTCCCCCTCCCCCTCCCCCACCTCGAAGGCGCGGAACCGGGCCGAGCGCGCCCGCGGGTTGTCCCGGATTTCGGCGGCGTCGGGCCGCAGCGGCTTTTTCGTGAGCACCGTCCCGAGCGGGCGGCCGCGACACGTGCACACCGGCTGCCCCGGCGGACAGACGCACGACCGGCTCCAGTCACGAAACG
>WNEV01000366.1_pt1 | contig 21252 bp, 15 predicted proteins | sample 5399861 | NCBI WGS metagenome assembly WNEV01 (sample SAMN13153335, study PRJNA577476) | soil metagenome | isolation source: 40 cm grassland meadow soil 2 days after 3rd rain plot 2 | place: USA:California | collected 2015-11-11 | reverse complement strand
CGTATCGGAGCTGATTCGCATGGCGGTGCCGAAAGCTTCTCGTCCAAGCCCGCAGCCTGGCGAAAACGCGCCAACGAAAGCTGTTCCATCGCCCTCACTCGCTCCCTCTGCGCCATCTTCTCCCCGCGACTAGTTCAAGAAGAATGACAAAGTCAGAGATTCTTCCTATTTCTTCGCGGCGTTAGTGTTTCGCTCAGCCACCCGCTGTTCGCTTTTATTACGCGCAATGACAAAGTGATTATTTTCGCCGTAGCTGCGCCACGGTCCGGGAGGTACATCACGTACCTCGAGGAATTGCCAATCCGTCACATCAGTCGGCGCCAGTCCCAGATAATCGCGCACGGCCGGGGAAACGTCCAACCCGGCACCATGGTTAAGATTCGGCTTCGGACGCTCATTTCCAAACACGTACTGGAAATGGTCAGTGCGAAATGGGCCGCAATCCTCCCATTGCGCATAACAAGTGCGATTGCCTTTTCGAATCGCGATCCAGTGGTCGCGGCACACCGATTGGCCCGGCCCCATGTAAGTTTGCTTAAACCACGGAATCACCAGCGGCGCTTCCGGCTTGAATTGGCCATGCGTGACGTCGTTGTAGGGCAAAGCGCAGTAGAACGGATTTAACTTTGGAACAAACGCCACGGGGATGTAATTGCGCCGCGCGCTTGGATCAGGACTATCGGTTCCGCCGTAATTAGCCGTCCAATTAAAGTCCCAGGAACTTTTGTAATTTGGAACCGGATTATTGCCTCCGGCCTGTTCTCCAACCCAAAACACAGTGGTGACAATGTTCGTTTTCCATGGGTAACGCTGGATCGCCGGGCGCGAACTGGTAGGGATGAAAACCTGCGGTTCCACTTTCAGCAACGCCTGCTCCCGCAATTTCATCGCGTACTTGGCAAAATCTGCCGCCGTCGCGTAGGGAGAAGTAGATTGTTCATCCCCGAAAACTTTCGGGGCGCCAGCAACTGCCAGACTGAGACAAGCCGCAAGAAGTCTCCTCATTACAAACGCCGCCACCTTCTATCCGATTCCCCGCCCTTAGGCAAGGCGAATTTTCCTCAGGACACGCCGGGCTGCCCCGAAAGCGGTCGAGAGACAGTTCAAGGCGATTCTCAGCCGGACTCACCCGCGGCTGAGTAGTGTATCGTGCTTGAAGTGCCGATCATCCGTCTGTGGATAATCGAGCGTGTAATGAAGGCCGCGACTTTCTTTGCGGGATAGGGCTGAATCGACGATCAAGGCTGCAACTGCCGCGAGATTCCGCAGCTCGAGCAGGTCAACGGATACTTTGAAATTCCAATAGAACTCGCGGATCTCGCGCTGGAGATTTCGCAAGCGCGCGCTCGCTCGTTGCAGTCGCTTGTCAGTGCGCACAATTGCCACGTAATCCCACATTAAGCGCCTGATCTCATCCCAATTGTGGTAGATCACGACCAGTTCATCGACGTTCTGTACATTTCCTGATTCCCATTCAGGCAACGCGATTTTTTGTTTCTGAGCTGGTCGTGCTCGCACAGCGGCCGCCTCAGCACGATTTGCTACGACCAAACCTTCCAGCAGCGAGTTGCTCGCAAGCCGATTCGCTCCGTGCATACCTGTGCAGGCGACCTCCCCAACCGCATACAGTCCGGGCAAACTCGTCGCGCCATTGATATCGGTTTTAATTCCACCGCATTGGTAATGCGCTGCTGGGACAACAGGGATCGCCTGCTTCGACATGTCAATGCCAAACCGCAGACATGTCTGGTAAATGTGCGGAAAACGCTCTCGAATAAATTCCGGAGATCTGTGTGTGATATCCAAAAAAACACATTTCTCGCCTGAGCGTTTGATCTCAGCGTCAATTGCGCGCGCAACGATATCGCGTGGCGCAAGCGAACCGCGCGCGTCGTACCGCTTCATAAAATCTTCGCCGCGATTGTTGCGCAAAATGCCGCCCTCGCCGCGCACCGCTTCTGAAATGAGAAATGATTTCGCTTCGGCGTGAAATAAACAGGTGGGATGAAATTGGATAAACTCCATGTTCGCGATCTCCACGCCTGCGCGCCACGCCATCGCCACGCCGTCTCCCGTCGCGATGTCTGGATTCGTCGTGTACAGATAGACTTTGCCGCAACCGCCAGTCGCCAGCACGATGCGATCGGACCGGATCGTTTCCACTTCTCCGGTGTTTTCATCCAAGACATAGACACCGAGGCAACGGTCTTCTGTGGCAAAACCGAGTTTCGCTGCGGTGAGCAAGTCCACCGCCATGTGATTTTCCATCAGGTGGACGTGTGATTGTCGGCTCAACTCGCGCAGCAAAGTCTCCTCGATCTCTCTCCCAGTTACATCTTGCACATGCAGGACTCGACGCTTGGAGTGACCACCCTCTTTGCCCAGATCAAGCTCGCGATGCCCGCGGATCTCGCGCTCGTCAAACTGGAGACCCAACTCTGCCAGCTCCCGGATGCGCTCAGGGCCTTCGGTCACAATTGTGCGGACTACCGCTTGGTCACATAGACCGGCACCAGCCTCAAGCGTGTCGCGCACGTGCAGCTCAAACGAATCTTCATCGCTCGTCACGCAGGCGATTCCGCCCTGCGCCCACGCGGTGTTTGTGTCAGAGCCTTTGCGTTTTGTGATGACAGCTACCGATCCGTGCCTGGCCGCTTTCAAGGCAAAACTCAGACCGGCAATGCCGCTGCCGATCACGACGAAATCGTGCTCCTTCATCCCAGACGGATATTATCGATCAAACGAGTTTTGCCGAAGAACACCGCCAGCGCGAGCAATGAATTCGCTGCGACGGTTTCGACCGGTTGCAAAGTTTCCACATCGACAACCTCGACATAATCGATCCGCGCCAGTGGCGCTTCGTTGATTACATTCCGCGCAAGAGCGACGATGTCTCCGGCGGATTTTTTGTCCGCACTTTCCGCATTTCGCAATGCCTTGTGTAAAACCGTTGCCTGCCTGCGTTCGTCGTCACTCAAATATTGGTTCCGCGAACTGCACGCTAGCCCGTCGTCTTCTCGCACCGTGGGCACGGAAATGATTTCAACTTCAAAATTGAGATCGCGCACCATGCGGCGAACGATCGCCAACTGCTGAAAATCCTTCTCGCCAAACACCGCAGCGTCAGGCCCAAGAACATTGAACAACTTGGCGACGACCGTGCACACCCCGCGAAAATGTCCGGGACGCGACTTTCCCTCCAGCGTTTTCGAAAGAGAGGATTCTTCGACGAATACCGAACGATCGTCAGCATACATTTCGGCAACACTTGGGCGGAACAAGAGATCGACACCGGCGTTTCGACAAAATTCCTCATCAGCTTCGTCGCGTCGCGGGTACCGCTCGTAATCGCTTCCCGCTTCAAACTGAAGCGGGTTCACAAAGATGCTCACCGCCACTTTGCCATCGCGGCCAGCGTGTTCGCGCGCCACGCGGATCAACTCGCCATGCGCCTTGTGCAAGGCGCCCATCGTCGGGACGACCACGCGCCGGTTTTCCCGCGGCTCAGCCTGCACCTCTGCGATGGTCGTCAGAATCTTCATACAGTAAGGTTTTATCCAACTAACAGCTGGTGCGCGAGTCACGAATTCAATCAGGCGAAGCGGTGCCAAATCAAAAGAGAAGGATAAACGCGCCCGTGATCATAAGCGCCAGCATCCAGACCAAATCAATGTTGAACCACGCCCGGCGCAACATGCCGACCCCAAGTTTTTCGTAAACCAAAATCGCGATCCCCGCCGTCGTGAGAAGATATCCCAACGTGTGAACTGCGACCGAAGCTGTGAGCAAAGAAGGGGCGTTGAAATTCGCGAATCCCAACGCGCAAGTCTGTTCCATGGTGACGTGCGAACCAATGTGATGCGCATCTCCCACAGTCGGTGATGCAAGAAATAAGGGAACGAGCATCAATCCTGCGCCGTGCGCTGATGCCATGATGAAAGACCAGAGAGTCAAATCGCCAAAACCGACTCGCATCCCGACCCAATTCGGATGACGGGATCGGAAAAGGCGATAGAAACCAAAAGCAAACAGGATCGCTGCGGCGCCGATCCTCAGAGCGTGATGTGGAAGACTAACTCGGGCCGCGAGGACCGCGGCAATAATAACTCCAATCGATAGCGCGTGCCCCAGCGCGATCGGCGCCAGCGCGCGAAGCACCGCTGCGCGCTTCTGCTCCTGCAAGCCGAGCGCCACAGCAAATAACCATCCCATGGCGGGATTGATCCCGTGGAAAAGACCGAGCCCAAAGATGACCAGCCAGGGCCAGAGCCCGCTCACGGAAAACAAAACGAATCGCTCGAGGAATCGCCTCCTTCGAGGCGAACTTGATGAACGCGATAGTCGCTGCTTTCCAGGAAGAAATTTTCGTCAAACGTGACGCCGCCGTCGCGACCGGCGTCCAGTTTCACCATCCAACTGTCTACGCCATCGGGATAGAATTGCTCGTCCCACGCGGCATAAAGCGAGTTCGTGAAATAGACTCGTTTGCCGTCGCGGCTCACTTCCACCATTTGGGGGCCGCCAGCGAGCGGCTGGTTTGGCTTCTTCGGATGCGGCGTGCGATTGATAATGCCGCCAATGCGCACCGATCCAGACTTCTTTGGATTGAACGGATCGGATACGTCGTACTGCAACATCTCCCCGGTTCCCCAGCAAGAGACGTATAGGAATTTGTCGTCGAGCGATAAATCGATGTCCGTCACAAGCGGCGGTACGGCCTTAAAATCTTTGAGTAATGGCGGCAACTTCTCGGGGTCGGCCGGTTCAGCCGGGATCTCGATTACTTTTTTCAAGTCCCAAGCGCCGTTATTCCGATGCCATAGCCAGACCGAGGCCGACAAATCCTTGAGCGAAACAACAACGCCAACGAAGCCGTATGCTTTGGTCGGGTCATGTGCGGGACGCATCTCCAGGACCATTTGCTGCTCGTTGCCCAAGTCGAGCGCCTGCAAATGGCGGCGGCGACGGAGGTCCCAAACATGGATTTGATGTCCATACTTGCTACCGAGGAGCAAGTCCGTCTGCACCCCATTTTCGATCATGTTCGGTGTGCCCCATTCGCTACTCAACAGGGTATCGAACCCCAGATGCCACCAAAAATCGTAGTGCAAAAATTGCGGGCCGCGGTTCATCTCCCACTGCCCCAGGATCTCGAACGTCTCGCAATCGAGCATGAAAATACCCCCTGGGCCGTCGCCATTGGGTGCTCCAAGTGCGCTGACGTAAATGCCTTCCGGTCCACAGTGAATCGTGTGCGGACGCGAATAATTAGCACGTGCAAAAACTTCTTCCGGTTCGATTACTTTGACGATCTTCGGTTTTCGCGGATTGGGCTTCGTGTCGATAATGTGAATGCGCGACGAGCGCAGTCCCGGCACGACAAGGTAACGGCGTTCAACGTGCGGATGCGGCGCATACGGGCAGAGCGCCGAGCTGCACGCGTTCCAACCAAAATGATGTAGCTCATCGCCAAACTCCGGCATCTTGACCTCGCCGACACGCTGGCCGTACGTCCGCGAGCCAGGATCAACATCGATGACCAACAGCGCGTCGTTGAGTTTGCTGCCGGGAGGATTGAGCGCGGCGACGAAGGCGTACTTTTCCGGCGGGGCCTGCATCGCCAGCCTTGGCGAAGGGTAAAACGTGGGATCAGGTTTCAGCAGCGGCATAAATTGCCCTTCGTCTTGTGTGACTCACTCCATTACTCTTGCAAAGCAGGTTTTCAAGACACATTATCGGCGCACGAATCCCAACCCGCAGTTCGCTTAACAGAAATTCATTCCAGCCAAATTGCCTGCCGCGCGAAGCGAAATTTTTTGTGTCCGAAATTTTGCCAGTCGGCATGTACCGCGAGATCGCGCATTTCAGAAAATGTGAATGCGCGCGCAGCAGACAGCCGCGCGTCGAAGCGCGTCATTGGTTCGCGAAAAATCAGCGCAGTCAAAAGATAAACGCCGCCCTTGAGCAGCGGTCCGCGCCGCAGATCCGACACCAGCACAAATCTCCGGGATAATTCGCGGCACCGCCTTAAGACCCTTACAGCGTCTTCATCGCAGAAATGATGCAGCGTGAGCGAGCACAGCGCGATGTCGTAGATTTCGGCAGAGCTCCATTCGAGAATGTTGGCTTCGTGGTAGGAAATTTCCGGGTAACCGGTGCTCAATCTTCTGGCGACTTCGAACGTCGCGGGCTGTCGATCTAAGGCATCGATCTCGAGCCGCGCGCCAATTTCGCGAGCATAATCAACGATGAGTCGAGGAATATCGCCCGATCCCGTGGCAAGATCGACAACACGGGTGCGAGCACCCGGCTTGATCCAGCGGCGCATAAAACTCAAAACAAGCCGATGGCTGCCGAACCATCGATTAAGTTGCCGGAGGCGTTCCAAGTCCCTCTCTAACTCGGGCGAAACCGGCTGAGGCCGATCCATCATTTCCAGGACCGCCGGGTCGAAGCATCGCTTCATTTGCAATAGCCAATGCTCTCTCAGCGCAAAAGCGCGGGAAATGGGGCTAATGCCTGGCCCAGGCAGCACGCCATTGAGCGCGTCGCGTGTAAAAATACGCCGCCATGCACCAGTCGTAAGTCGCACAAAAGGCGCCGTACGCCAGCGGCAGATCAGTTGCCCGCTGACTGTCGAAAAGGTGGGCTCCGCAATGAACATGAATCTCGTGAAGCACGTCCCAAACACCATGCAAAACGTATCCGATTATGAGCACGACTGGCAGTCGAATAGCAAAGAGGCCGAAAACTGCGAACACAATTACAGCGCCGGTTTCGAGTTGCCACGCTCCTTCATGCCCGAAGTAAGCGGTAAACGCCAGATAGAACCCCGCGATTGCAATGAGGAACAGGGCAAAGAAGGTTTGCTCTACTTTTGCCGAGAATAATTTCCTCGAAATGAATACCGATCCGGCCGCTGATAAAAACCCAATACAAACGTAGAGCACGATGATTATTGAGAACGCCATGGACTGTGGGAGCTGCGGTGTTGGACGCAGCGCCGATGAATGCTGAAAGAATTAAATGCAGCGGTCATACACCGCCGCTAGGGGAAAGAAATTTTTGCCACGATTGCGGAAGCGCGGCGGTTTCGACTTCGCTTGCGATGCGTCCCTCGAACTCGGGATGAAAAACGGTGCTTGTTCCGTAAACCATGACCACGTCTTCTGTGCCTTCAGCACGAATCGCGTGCGCTACGCCCGGTGGAATTACGATCCCGACGTTGTTGTTGCTGCGATGATTATCGCCATCGACAAAGAATCGCATTACTCGCCGTGGAAACCCTGCGCGGATATCGCACAAAATTATCTCAACGCGCCCCTGCAAAAAAAACATCACGTCCCATTGCTCATCGTCATAACGGCGTAGCGAGTAATTCTCCCGCTCATCGATAAACACGCGGCGCAACCAATCCGCCGCAACGCCGCCCTTTGGAATGCTCGGTGGATGCACATGGAAACCTTTTGCCGTATTTGCGAACATCCGCGCTGCCGACCATTGCTTCGGCCACAGGCAAATCCGCGCGAGAATCCCTTCGTCGCGTCGCACAAATTCGGCAAACAATCCGCGGTGACGCTGCGCATGAATTTTTCGAGCAAAAATCTCCACACCTGGGATCCAGGCTTCCTTAACGTCGCGCTTGTTTCGGTCCGCGCCGACAAATTCGCTCGCCTCCAGGTCTCGTTGCGAAAGCCCTTCAGCGAATGACGCGGTGCGATAGTCACGGGTGTTGAGATCGTCTCGAGCACTGGCGTCGATACCCTGCCAGAGGTTTTCTTCGGGCTTGGTCATCTTTTTCAGTTCGGCGGCTCTATTTGCCTAGCGAGAAATCGGCGCGTTCGCGAGAAAGATTTGGATTGTAATAAGGATCGCGCTGCAGAACGCCGGCCCAACGCTGCTCCATAATCGCCTCCCCAGCCATGTCGCTTCTGCCAGGCCGCGTGTCATGCCAATAAAGTTTTACAAAAGGAGTGTAAACAATCAGATAACTTGCACGCCTCATTTTCAGACAAAGATCGACGTCGGCCAGCGAGCCTGACAGGTTTTCGTCGAATCCTCCCACCGCCCGAAAAACCTCGCGCCGCGTGAGCATACATGCGCTCGAAACCGCGCTACAGTTGCGGGTCACCTGCAACTGGCGATTAACACCGGGTCGTTCCGCCGGGAAACCGTGAAAAGCCGGCTGCGCAATCTTATTAACGCCAATAACGATTCCGGCCTCCTCAACTGCGCCGGTCGAGTTTAGCAGCTGCACTCCTACCGCGCCAACTTCAGGACGCTGGACATGCTCAGCCATGATCGTGAGCCAGTCCGGGTCGACGACTTCGATGGTTTCATCAAGGAACATAACCCACGAACTGTCGGTGTGATTTACCGCGAAATTTTTGGCTGCCGAGACGTTGTCCGCCCCGGAGAAATAAAGCAAACGATGTAAAGGTTTGGCCGCCTGCGGGAATTCGTCGCCGTGAACGAAGACAATCTCGTAGTTGGGATAGCTCGTCTTGCTCGTTAGACTTCCGATGCATCGCTCGAGCGACTCTGGGCCGTGGCAACTGCTGACGATCACAGAAATTTTCCTTGTCTCCGACAGCTCGCGTCTGACACAGAATGCGTGAGTGCGCCAGTCTACAGCAACATGGGCCCGCTCACCGCGACGCTTCAGGTGATCTTGAATTGCAAGTCGTGTGGCTTCCAGCTGTCCCGGTTTTTGCCGGACGCTTATCGCGCTGGAACTCTCACTTCGTCGCCAGTGATATAGCACACGCGGAATATGGTGGATTCGGTTGGTCTGCTCGACGACGCGAAAGAACAGATCGTAGTCCTGTGCGCTGTCGAATTGTGAACGGAACCCGCCGGCTTTCTGCACAATATCGCGCCGCACTGCGGTTAGGTGACCGAGATAATTACAGGAGAGAAAGAAATCTGGGGACCAGTCTGGTTTGAATAGAGGCGCCTCAAAACCGTCATCGCCGAGCTTGTCTTCGTCGGAATAAATCAGATCGGCATCGGGATGCTGCTGCAAAAGCTTCACGACCTGGAAAAGTGAATCCGGCTCGAGAACATCGTCGTGATCGAGAAAAGTGACCCACTCTCCGCGGGCAAGCGCGAGTCCACGATTTGACGCTCCCGAGATACCCTCGTGTCCTTCCAGTTTTGCCAGGACGATGCGCCGGTCACGCGCAGCAAGGCGAGGCAGCGTACGCAACAAGTCGGCGTCGGTCGATCCGTCGTCGACGAGCACGAGCTCCCAGTGTTCATATGCTTGTGCGAGCACTGATTCAACGGCTTCCTCAAGTCGCTGTACAGGTGTATTAAAAACTGGGATAATAACACTGATCACCGGCCGTGAGGTGAACGTGCGCGCCTCCTCCCGCATCCGCTTCACATCCTGTGCACTCGCCCTGTGTTGCTCGAGCCATTTCTGGTAGTCGCTTCGTGCAGTAGATTCCCTGGACCTTCGCCTGTCCCGATAAAGCTTTTTCCAAGCTGCTTTTGCCAGTTTTTCTGGAAGGCGATACGGCGCGAGTAAAACTTGACCGATCCTGCGTTCGGCGGATTTGCGTAGCGTTTGCCTCTGCTCTTTTAGTGTTCTTAGCTCTCGCCGGTATTCTTTTAGTTTCAGCAGCTTTTCCTCGAGTGCTGCGATATGGCGCTGTGCTCCTTCCAACTCGGAGCCGCGGATTTCAAGCGTTCGCCGCAAAGAGCCCAGTTGGCTGTTGAGCCTGGCAAGTGTCCTCTCCACAGGGGCTACCAGCTCGTCAGGTTCTTTGCTCGGTTGACGCCGAAGACAAACCGCGCCCGGATCAAGGTCGATCAGGTCGCATTCGTAATCGGGCACAAATCCAAAACGGCCAAAACACTCAACAAGTTGCGGACGGCGCGTTGCAGGGTCGGCGCCGGGGCGAGGCACTAAAATAATGGCATTTGCGCAGCGCGAGAGCGCGTCCGCCACCGTGCCGTCGTCATGTTGTGCCGATGGATAAAGCCAAATCGCGGTTTCAAAGGCGGCTTTATCTCCGCCTCGACTGACCTTTGAAGCCAGATCGTCATACGTCCATGCCTCGGCTTCTCTTTCCGCTGCGGTAAATTGGGACTTCAGTTTGTCAGCATTCCCTCCGATGATGAGGAATCGGCCATGCTCGAACCTCCGCGTGATCTCGCGCGCGAAATCGGAATTGAAAGAAGAGTGAACTGCTGGCGGCACCGTCCACATTATATTGGTTGAAGCACGCCACAGGCAAATCTACCCTGCCGCCGCCACACTGCGATACTGCCGGCTCCGTAATGCTCGACTTTGTCGTTTACCTTCTTTATCGCGCGGGCTCGGCCATTGCCGCCGCGCTGCCGTTGCGGTTTCTGTTTGGTGTTGGGCAATTTCTCGGCTTGTGCGCGTGGCTCGCTTCGGGGAAATATCGGCGGCTGGCACAACGCAATGTCGCGATTGCCTTTGGCAACGAAAAGCCTACGCGCGAATTGCGTCGTCTCGTACGCAGGCACTTTCAGCTCCTTGGGGCTAACCTGCTCTGCAGCGTAAAACTCACGGCAATGCCGCCTGAGAAGATCCTCGAACGCGTTACGGTTGAAAATATTGAGGCGATGGCCCGCGAATTTCGCGTGGGTGTTCCCGTGGTGCTCGTGTTGAGCCATCTGGGAACATGGGAATTGTTTGCGCAATTGATGCCGAACTTTGTCGGGTTTGTACGAAACGCGAGCGTTTATCAGAAACTTGGCAATCCTTACATTGACGAGCATGTTCGGCGGACGCGCAGCCAAACGGGCTTGGAATTGTTCGATCGCCAGGCCGGATTCCAGCCAGTCATCGATTTGCTCCGCTCCGGCGGCGGCGTCGGCGTTTTGTCGGATCAACATGCTGGCGACCATGGACTTTGGACGCCGTTTTTTGGACGATTGGCTTCCAGTTCGCCTCTACCTGCTTTGCTTGCGAAGCGCACGCGAGCGGCGGTGATTGCAGCTGCGGTCTACACAACCGGTCCAGCGCACTGGCGTATGGTATTCACCGAGCGCTTCGACCGAACTGGTGCTTCTGTTGCAGACCTCACGTCGAAAATTAACGAGATTATCGAGCACCAAATTCGCGTCGCACCAGAAGATTGGTTTTGGGTGCATAATCGCTGGAAAACGCCCCAGCCGAATTTTCTTCTCGCCCGATACAAACGCGGCGTCCACCTGCCGGCGGGAGTTTCACCTAACGACCTCAAGCCATTTCGAATTCTCATCCGTTCAAGCAACTGGCTGGGCGACGCTGTGATGAGTGTGCCGGCAGTCCGCGCGATCAAGCACGGCCGTCCCGACGCTCACGTCACAATCGCCGCGCCGGAGAAGATTGCGCCGATGTGGAAGCTCATTCCTGAAGTGGATGCGATCATTCCATTGCTGAATGATTCGCTTTTTCCGGTTGTTTCGTTGCTCAAGCGACAGCCGGCTTTCGAGGTTGCGATTCTCTTTCCAAATTCGCTGCGCGTTGCGCTTGAATCGTGGCTGAGCGGAATTTCGCGTAGGGTCGGCTATCGCGGGCACTGGAGGAGATGGCTAGTGAATCAAACCGTGGCCCAGCCGCGAAAACCTGCTCCACCGGAACACCATTCGCTTCGATTTCTTCGGATCGCGCGCGAATGCGGAGCAGAAACATCAAGCATTCAAGCTCCAACCGCCAATGCCGCACCTGCCATTGCGCATCAGGCGCTCAAAATTGGCCTTTGCCCGGGAGCAGAATACGGCCCTGCGAAACGGTGGTTACCAGAGCGATTCGCCGAGGCCGCCGCGAAGATTAGCGCGCGATCATCGGCGCAATGGATCTTGTTCGGAACGAAGAAGGAGGCGGAAATAGGCGATCAGATCGTGGCAGCGATCGGCGACCATTGTGTCAATCGGATCGGCCGTACCACGCTCGATCAACTTATCGACGAACTGCGGGAATGCCGTCTAGTGCTAACAAACGATACCGGCACGATGCACCTTGCCTCTTTACTCGGCGTTCCCGTGGTCGCCATTTTTGGTTCCACTGAGCCGCGTCTGACTGGGCCGCTCGGAAACGGCCACATAGTCCTTAGGCATCATGTCGAATGCAGCCCCTGTTTTCTCCGTGAATGCCCAATTGATTTCCGCTGCATGAAGGCGGTCAGCACCCAGGAAGCGGCTGACGCAGTGCTTTCGATTCTGGGCGAAAAACTTCAATGTGACACTTGAACACATACTATGGCTGCCCCGCGAATCCGGACAGATGTGCAAGTGATGTTTTTCGATACCGATTGCGGAGGCGTGGTCTCTAATATCGCTTATCTGCGCTTCGTTGAGATCGCGCGCACACATCTGGCCGAGGAACTAGGCCTCGGGCTCGCGGAAATGGCCGAAAAGCAAACGTACCCCGTCGTGGTACGCACCGAGATTGATTATCGCCGCGCAGCCAAACTCGGAGATCGACTGGTAATTGAAGGCTGGCTCGATCAGGTCGAACACGTGCGGTTCTGGTGCGGGTTTCGAATTACACGACCGCAGGACAACATGTTGATCGCGACGTGCCGACAGATGCTCGCACTGGTCGAGATGCCATCGGCGAAATTGCTGCGTTTGCCCAATCATTGGCAGGAATATCGGAAAACCGACTCCGCGCAGTATGCCAAAGGCGAATGTCAAATCGGAATTGTTTCCGGTGAAGAACGCATCGAATGACCGCAGGCGCACGAACCTTAACGGTCGAAGAAACTCTGCTCGAGCCGCCGGTGCTGCCTCCGCCGCCGACGCGTCATGCATTGTTGGCGATTCTAGTTGCTTTAGCGGCGCTGTTGCAAGTGGGGACGATTGGCAGTGGCGATTTGTACAGCGAGACGGAAGGGCAATATGCGGGGGCCGCCCGCGAAATGGTCGAAAGCCATCAATGGCTTCTGCCCACAAACGACGGCGTCCCGCGCTTGCAAAAACCGCCGTTGCTCTACTGGCTCATTATTATCTCCTTAAAGCTTTTCGGCATAAAGGCCGCAGCCGCCCGGCTCCCGGTCGCGCTCGCGGTCGTCGCCTTGGTTGCCTTGATTTTTCTCATTGGGGAAAAGCTCACTGATTACTGGCGCGGCTTCATTGCCGGTCTGATTTATCTCAGCTTCTGCGGCACATTTCTGCTCGCGCGCATTGTAATGCCCGAACCGCTCGTCAGCGCATTCATCGCGGGCGCGATTTTCTGCGCGGTTTGCGGTTATCAGCGTCGGCGTCACCGGCGAGTGTGGTTCGCTGGCTTTTGGATTTGCTCGGCCTTTGCTTGTTTGACCAAGGGTTTACTCGGTGTCGTTTATCCGGCGGCGATTCTTGTTTTGCTTTCAATGTTCTATCGCGAAGCGCGGGTGCGATTTCGCGCGCTTTTGCGATGGGAATATCTGGTGATCTTTCTATTGATTGTCGCTCCCTGGCATATTTGGGCGGAACGCCATTTTCCCGGTTATTTTCGGTATCTGATCAGCTCTGAATGGTGGGGTCATCTGCGCGGGCTGTCCGACGAGACACATGATTATAAGGGAATGCCTGCGTACCAATTTCTCGTCCTGCATTTGGCCTGGTGGTTTCCGTGGTCCATCGCACTGCTCCCCGGCACAATTTTCGGCTGGCGCCGCGTGATGCGGCCGCATGAGATCAATTTCGCTGGTGCGTTGCCGCTCTGTTGGATGGCCGTTATTTTTGTGCCGCTGCTCTTTTTGGGGCAACGACAGGATTATTATTCGATGAGTATGTGGAGCGCCCTTGCGCTGTGGGCGGCCGTTGCATGGGACCGGATGCCTCAGAAGCTACGCGCCGCGGGCGTAATCGTCGTGGGTCTCATCGGACTGATGAGTGTGATGGCGGTATTCTTCCTTAACGGCGCCGCGCACCCCCTAAACGGAAACTGGGGGACGATGGACGAACGATGGACGGCATGGAGGGCATTACATGAGATGCCCATGTCAACGTGGCTTGTAATTCGACCGGTGTTCGTGACCACGGGGGTGTCGCTTCTGCTCTTCTCACTCGTGGCGCTCTATTTTGTTTTCAAAGGCCGTGAGAGACTCGCTGCCGTTACGTTGGCTGCAGCGATGATCCCCGGCGGACTTAGCATGATCGAAGGGGTCGCGCGAACGGCGCCTTATTTCTCACTCGCCGATGTAGCGCGATATCTAAATCCACGCCTCGATGCAGGAGGCGATGCAATTTTTGAAGGACCGTTCGACGACAGTAGTAGCCTTGTTTTTTATCTGAACCGGAAGTTTCTTCTTGTTAATCAAAACCGCCAGAGAACCGCGCCGATCGGGAGACCCTCGATCGATATTTTCGTAGATGAAGAGATGGTGTTGGAGAAGTGGGCTCAACCCGATGCGGTTTATCTCATTGTGGAGCTAAGCCGGGCGGATTACTGGAAACAGCTATTGACCAGCCGGTTTCACGTTTATCACCAGGTTAGCATGTCGGGGACGCACGTCGTGCTTAGTAATCAACTCTAGAAGTGCATCGGGTCATTCGAGATTGGTTGACTGAAAGGTTCCAAAGGAAGACGGCCGTTCCTTGAAATACTCTTCGGCTGGCTTAATGTGGCGCCTCATTTGCGTTCTAACTCTTGTAAAGAATTTAACGTTTTACGCGCACCCATGTCACAACACCGCAGTTTAAAAGGGGCCAGCACCATTGCCGCGAGGCGAAATGTGTTGAAACGCTTCGAACGTGTCGAGCTTCTGAAGAAGCGCGGCCAGTGGAAAAAAGACAGCAAAGTCATTGGCCTGCCAAAAACGAAGCCCGACGTGTAAGTCGCAATCGTTGAATCGATACATCGTTAAATCGGCGCGACGATTCACGATTTAACGAATTACGAATCACATTGTGCGCTTGAACCGTTTCCTCGCCGCTGCCGGCGTTGGGTCGCGGCGATATTGTGACAAGTTGGTAGCGGCGGGTCGTGTCACCATCAACGGTAAAATCTGCACAGACTTCAGCGCACAACCCGGCCGGCGGGATTACGTCAAAGTCGACGGTAAACTTCTTCGCGTTGCTCCACCGTTAACGATCATGTTGCACAAGCCTGCCGGCTTTGTGTCCACCCGAAAAGATCGGCACGCGCGCGACACGGTGTTTGATCTGCTTCCGAAAAAATTTTCCAAGCTCTTCAACATCGGGCGTCTGGACGCGCAAACTGAAGGTCTGCTTCTTCTCACAAACGATGGCGAACTGGCACAGCGGCTCACCCACCCGCGTTACAAAATCGACAAGGAATATGAGGTGACACTGGATGGGCCATGGGACTCGGCACTCGCGCAGAAATTGCTCCGCGGAATCTTTCTAGACGGTGAGCGAGCCACAATCGTGAGACTTCATTCAGTCTCGCCCACGCACTTGCGCGTTGTGTTGCGTCAGGGAATCAATCGGCAGATTCGCCGCATGTTTGAAGCTCTTGGGTACCGCGTCAAACATCTTAGCCGTGTCCGAGTCGGAAATCTCCGGCTTGCCGATCTGCCGCGAGGGCATTGGCGTGTACTCATGAAACGGGAACTAGAAGGCTTGCATTTGCCACGTCGCAGCGCCGTTGTAGCCGCAGGGGCTGACGGCGGTAATCAAAAGCAGGGCAGCTCACCAAAGGCCAAGGTCAACGCCCTCGGCTACAGCTGACATGAAACTCGACGATTGTAACGCTCTCATCACTGGAGCTTCCGCCGGGATCGGCCGCGAATTTGCGCGGCAACTCGCCCGGCGTGCGCGCTCGATGATTCTGGTTGCGCGACGTGAGGACAGGCTGGCTGAGCTGCGTGATGAACTGCAACAGCAGCATCCAAATCTTGTCGTTCAGATTCGGCAAGTTGATCTCGCTGATCTTGCGCAATTACACGAACTGATGGAGTGGCTCGGCCGCGAACGCATCGATGTCAATGTTTTGGTGAACAATGCAGGGCTCGGCGACAGCGGTCCGTTTGCGACAAGCGATCCTATTCGCAACGAGCAAATGACGCTTGTAAACGTGGTCGCGCTTACTTCACTTACTCGCCACATCCTTCCGCAAATGATCGCGAAACGCCGCGGCGGCATTCTAAACGTCAGTTCGTCGGCTGGCTTTCTTCCGATGCCTGGTTCTGCGGTTTATGCGGCTACCAAGGCTTATGTCACCAGTTTCTCGGAAGCGCTTCGAGCCGAACTCCACGGAACAGGCGTAAGCGTATGCGCTTTGTGTCCTGGCCCTGTTCGAACGGAATTTCAACAAGTCGCCAAGCGCCCGGATGGTCGGCCGGAGATCGGCCCGGAATTCCTTGTTGTTCCAGTCGAACGAGTCGTTCGAGACGCGATAAGGAGGCTTGAGGCAGACAAGCCAATCGTGATTCCTGGATTTGCAATGAAGCTTGTAATGCTTCTAGCTCGACTAATGCCGATGCCGATCGTGCGTTTGATATTCCGGCTTGCCCCGAAGCGACGCTGAGGTGTGCAACTTGATTCGAAGTCTCTCCGTTCGCAGGAAAATTGCGGAAATGCGGGAAAAAAAGAAACCAGAGGGACACGCGCTGTTCATATTTTGAAAATTACTGAGCGCCATTTGGCTTTCTCACCAAGATTGCACCAATGAGTTGCTCTTCCGTAGGAAAAGAATCGAAGTTCCCGTTGGCTGGGGCGGTCAGGATGCGGGCAGCGCCAAATTCGCCTGCGATCAGCCATGTGTCAGTGTAAAAATTGTCCTGTAGGTAGGACAAGCTCCATTCGGTGAAGAACTGGTCATTACCTGAGACGAAAAACATAGCGTTTGGCATGTCGACCGCGGTCGACGGCCGAGCCCGTTCAATTTCCGCCGCGGCGGCCATTTGCTTTTCGCGAGCATTACCATAGGGGCCGTACAGTGGAAAAAGAAAGATATAACGCGTGGCTGAAGGTCGATGTGCGTAGAACAGGAGTTCCGGCTCAGCCCCAAAAATAAATACGGGGGCCTCCGGTGCTGTCACGCTTTCGATTCGCCGCGCAAACTCGGGCATCTCGGCGAAGAAATCGCCGGGGTAAATCTTTCTCACCGCTTCCGCGGGCGTATAGGTAAACAGGAAGGGCCAAAGCGTTATGGCAGGCAAAGCACCCAGCATCGGAATGACGGCTGCGCGGCGGCTCCAGACAGGAAAAATTTCCCACGATTCAATGGCAGCAATCCGTTCGGCTCCTGCAGCGTCAGCCAGCGTTAGCGGCGGAAGCAATTGCTGGAAATAATGCGGAAAGAAATATCCGCTCGCGCTCACGCCGATCACACTCGTGATAAGCCAGCCTGCCACAAAGAAGCACCACTTGGCTCTGCCAGATGTGAGAAGGCCGGCCAGGCCTGCCGCGGCAAACACCCACACAACGCTCTGCGTTCGCGCCAGAATCGTGAGCGTGCCCCAGCAATATTCAAGCCGCGCCGAAGCTCCAACACCGCCGATGTACTTCAGGTTGTGCGTGAAGACGTTATCGACGAACTCGTGCAATCCGCCATGCCGCCAGAAGTAGAGCAACACCAGGCCCAGTACCAGTAGCAGCCCTACCGCTGACCAGGCGATGAATGAAATTGCGCCTCGCCATCGCTTTTCTCCCGGTGCAAAAATCGGATAGGCAGCAGCGAGTAAGAACCAGTTCACAATCGCCACCTGCTTGAACATACAGGCGATCCCAGTTAACGCGCCAGCGAGCACCATAAACGAAATGTTGCGCTGGCTTTTCGCTGCTCCGGTAAAAAAGGCGATTTGCGAAAAGATCAGCGGACACAACATAAAGAGCTCCGTATTCGCCGCTGTTCCTTGCACCAACGGATCTGCTCCCAGAAGCGCAAAAAGCGCTGCCCCCAGCCAAGCCCAAAAACGATCCGTGAATCGTAACCCGAGGGAAAAGAGCGCGCAGGTGGACACCGCCGCAAATAGCAACCCGACAAAATGAATCGCACGAACAGGTTCCAAGGGCAGGCTCAATGAGAGCCGATAGACGTAAAAAACGGCCGGCGGCTTTTGGTCGACCCAGTCGCGATAAGGCAACTCATCATACGCGAGCCGCCATGCGATGTAGGCATATTCACCTTCATCGCGTTCAAGTGGAATCGGCAAAAGCGGAGCTCTTATCGCCGCTACGATCAGAATCAGGCTGGCTGTTAGCAGGATTGTCCGGGTGCCACACCACATGTGTTAGCGATGAAACCAATTATGTTCGCTAGCGAACGTCGCGTGATTAATAACCATTTCTGACGTCACTAAAAACCCCGCTAGCGTGCCGATCGCAATCAGTGGTACAATAGCGCTTGTTCGGCGCAACAGAAAGGCAATGCCATAGACGTACGCCAGGGCAAACGGGATAAGCGCGCCACTAAGCAGACGGCCCGCGGTAAAATAGGGGTAACCACGCGATGGGCCGGTCGAATCCCAGAAATCGAACTGAATTGAAAGCAGCGCCAAAAACACGACTCCCGCCAGGAAGACTAAGATCGCAATGCCGATCGCCTGTTGCTGGAAAGTGGAAAGTCCAGCCCGCCTCCGTAGCCCAACGGTGGCTGACCCTAGCAGGATCAACGTCGATATAGCGAAGAATCTATCGCCAAGTCCCCAACTCAAAAGGCGACCGTGCCAACTAACCTCGCCGCGCCAAAAGCTCGCCATCAAATTTGACCAAAACAGCCAAAGACCGCGCAGCGTAAAAATTGGATGCCGCCACCAATCATCGAACGGCTTTCTTGTCCAACCGAGCAAAGTGATTTTCGCTGTGGACCCGGTTAGGTCGCCGAATTGGTATTTTGTCCACACCATCCAACTGCCAATTGGGATTGCGGCACAGACAATGAGTGCACCCAGCGCCACCAGCCCGGTGCGCGGCGTTCGCCGGACAATCAGCAGCAGTTTCACAATGACCGCGACTAAAGTGACTGCGATCAAAGGCAGATTCGATAGTTTCGTTAGGTACGCGGCGGCTACTGCGAAACCGGTCACTGCCCCAAGCCAAAGACTTGCGTTTTTCGCTCGCAACCATTGCAAGCTGCAAAGAAATAACGCGCCGAAAGAGACGGGCGACAAAACGTCGTTGTTCATCGCATAAAAAACGTTTTGCGGAATGAACGCAATCAGCAGCGGGACGCCAATACGCAACTCGACGCGCTCGGGCGCAATCATGCGCGCGGCCCGGTACCCCATCCAGACTACAATCGCAATCAGTGGAACGTTCAGGAATCGAATCCAATACAATGATTGAATCCCGGCCAACCCGATCTTCCTTCCGATCCGCCACCAGACACTTGCGAGCGCGTAATACAGCGGGGGTTGAGAAGACTCGAAATTGACTTCGCCACTCCACGCAGTCTTTGTCGCGGCAATCTCCGCCTCGACTTCAGGACCGGATCGTTTCCATAGAGGCGCGGGAAACTGTCCGTTTGGAAATTGCTCTGGCCTCGCAAGAAATTCCGGCGACGCGTACGTAACGATCCAATCCAGAGTTTCTTGCTTAAGAGGATGGAAGCTACGCGGAAACTGTCCGTGCGAGTACTGTGTGATAAGGTCGAAATGGAGATACTCATCAACGTTGCTAAAGAACGGGAACGCTGATGAGAAAATAAAAACGTGAATTGCCGCCGCAAAGCACAGGAGGCAAACCAGAATACGGTCGTTTCTATTCGCGAATGTTTTTGGTTCGTCGGAGACGAGGGGAATATCCGCTTCCTGTCTCATCATTTGTCTATCGAAACTTTCTCTCCCGAATCAGTCCCCGTGTGCCGCGGAAGTTTCCTGCCAGCCGGCAACTGATACCACCTGCACATTTTCGAGCGGGCTGACAGGATTTGACGACGGGATCGGGACGACTTCGCCCTCCGTGGCATGAATTGCAACGAAGTAACCAATCTGCGCGCCCCAGACGTCGGAGTAAGGATCGTCCAGCCATCCCCACGGATTGTTCGGCGCGGGCTCGATCTGCGGTGGCGGCGTTTGGCTCAATGGAACGTCTCCGATCAGCCATACGTGATTCCCCGCGTGGAGCGTCGCGGCGATTCGGTCGCATACTGGTTGCGCGGGATTTTCCAGGATCATCTTCGCCTTAAACAAATCGTAACGATGGAACCGATGATCCGCGAGCGGCGGGACTGTGGTCCACGGTGTCGGACCCGAATACTGCCGATCAAACGAAACACCAAACGTCCATGGATGGACGATGATGAGATCATGCGCATCGGCGCGCTTGCGCAGAACGTCGGCGACGAGGTCCATATTCGTCTGTCGATACGTGATAAGTTCACGCGCACCTGGCAGGCAAACGAGGGCGAGAATCGCAAATGCGCAGCGCCAGAACTGCCAGCGCGCGGGCCAATTAGCAAGCGCGGCATCGATGCAGACCGCGGCAAAGGTCGTCAGCGGCAGAAAATACCAGACTTGCGTCGGCATTTTCGCAAGGCGCAAAAAGATGAGGAAGCAGATCAGCGCCCCCATCAAAGCGGTTCCGGCAAAGAAGGCGGCGGTGTCGGCATCGTCTTCCGCCGCGTCCGGCAAGACGCGAATCACGCAACGCGCAATTGCAAGAATCGCTAGCGCGATCCATAGCCAGCGCAACCAGGCAAGCGTCGGTGCCATTGCGAGCGAAAGATTCGTCCATATCAACGGAGACAGGAAACCGATCTGTGACAACACCGACCAGTCCTGCGCTTCGCGAATCATCGCACTATACGGCAGCAGCGACACCGCTGCCGGCACCCCGATCGCCAGCGCGGCCAGCGCGTTTTTGAAATCTCGCCGCCGCATCCTTACGGCGGCGGCGGCTGCGCAAACCGCAAGCAAGAGGAACGAATTTTGAAACAGGTTCTGCACACTGATCACCGCCACGAGCCCGGCTACGAGCCAGCGTTTCAGGCTCGGTTCGCGGGCGAAACGCCAGCCTGTCGCCAGCGCGAGAAGCATCAGCACACTGGCCAGTCCGTACGCGCGGAGCGAATCGCCCCAGCGCACAACGCTTGCGTTCACCGCCAGCAAACTGAGAGCAACCAACGGTGCGGAGCGATGGAAGAACCAGCCGTTCAACCACACGGCACCAAGCACCAACAGACCGACGATAAAGCCCATTACGCGCAACGCTGGGTCAGCACCACCGACAGTAAAGGACCAGGTGCGAAGCAGGGCGGGAAATAGAATCGGACAGGATTCGTGACCGACGTTGGACCACATTTCACGAATGGTCGGGAGGGTAGCGATACGCACGACGCCGGCTTCGTCGCGCCACAGAGCTCCGGCTGAGCGAAAGTTCACCCAGTGCAAATACACG
>WNEV01000751.1_pt1 | contig 21987 bp, 25 predicted proteins | sample 5399861 | NCBI WGS metagenome assembly WNEV01 (sample SAMN13153335, study PRJNA577476) | soil metagenome | isolation source: 40 cm grassland meadow soil 2 days after 3rd rain plot 2 | place: USA:California | collected 2015-11-11 | reverse complement strand
GCGCGTCGACCGTCTCGGTGCAGAGCTCCATCGCGTATGCCACGTTCCGCTTGAAGCGCAGTTTCTCCTCGACCGTCGGCGCGCGGTTCTCCCCGGCGATTCGCTGGGCCGCGAGACAGTCCGTCCTGATGACGAGCCGCGCCGCGTCGACCTTCGCCCCCGCGCCGGCGACGCGGAGCTGCACCGCCTGGAAATCGCGCATGCGCATGGCCGTGTAGCTCGTGCTCCGCTCCTGGATCGCCTCGAGCGTCAGCTCGAGCGCGGCCTGCGCGTTGCCGACGCCGGCGGCCGCGAGGCAATGCGAGCCGAGGGCCGAGAGGGGCACGCGGTACAACGGATTCGGGTTGACCCGTGCGCCTGGGAACTCGCTGCCGCCGCGGGCCAAGTACATGCAGAGAGCCCGGTGCTCGGGGACGAAAATGTCTACGGCGCGCACCGACTTGGACCCGGTGCTCCGCATGCCGAGCACGTGCCAGTCGTCGACGATCTCGTAGTCGCTCCTCGGTACGAGGCACATGCGGTGATCGACGACGCGATCGCCGTCGCGGACCGTCGCCGCCAGCATGTTCCAGTCGGCCGCGTCAACACCGCTCGAGAAGTTCCAGAAGCCGCTGATGACGAAGCCGCCGTCGACGCGGCGCCCACGGCCCTGCGGGTAGGCGATGCCCGAGGCGATCAGGGCATCGGGGTTCTTACCCCACAACTCTTCCTGGGCGCGCTCGTCGTAGAGCGAGAGCATCCAGTGGTGCACGCCGAGGTTCGCGACGTTCCAGGCCGTCGAGGCGCAGCCGCGGCCGATCTCGGCGGGGATGTCGAACAGGGACACGAACTCGAGCTCCATGCCGCCCCAGCGCCGGGGCTGATGGAACCGGAGGAGTCCGGTGCGATGCAGATCGTCCACCGTCTCCTTCTGCATCTCGCGCAGGGCCTCCGCCCGGTCGGCCCGCTCGCGCAGGACCGGCACGAGGGCGCGCGCCCGGCGCATCGCCTCGTCGTAGCCGATGTCAGCGAAGCTGCGCGCGCCGTCGCTCATGCCCGCGTCCGTCCTCCTCCGCGTCCGTGTCCTCGAGCCTCGCCCGATCGTGGGCGAGCCCGCGAGTCGTGGCTGATGGTACGCGAAACCGCTCGGGGTCCGCAAAGCCCGGTCCCTGGATCGTTCCAGTAGCGCTTTTCTGGACCACGGCCGGTGTGGCGCCGTATGCTCTCAGCCTGCGGGGCGCCGGTGGACGTCGCCGCCGAGCCACATTTCACAGGAGGGACCCATGGAGTACCGCGAGCTGGGCAAGACAGGGCTGCGGGTGTCGGCGCTCGGGTTCGGCTGCGGAAACGTCGGCGGGCTCATGATCCGCGGCACTGCGGCCGAGCGGGAACGCGCGATTGCGCGGGCGGTGGAGCTGGGGATCAACTACTTCGACACCGCGCCCTCGTACGGCGACGGACAGTCGGAGCAAAACCTCGGCGCCGCACTGCGCTCGCGGCGAGCGACGGTCTACGTCGGCACGAAGTTCCGTCTGGACGCTGCGGACCTGCGTGACGTGCGTCGCGCCATCGGCTACTCGCTCGACGCCAGCCTGAAACGTCTCGGCATGGAGCGGGTCGACCTGCTCCAGCTCCACAACAACATCTTCGGTGAGCGCGGCGCGCAGCCCGTCAGCGTGGCCGATGTCGTGGGCGAGGTGACTCCCGCCCTCCAGGCGCTCACCGCGCAGGGCAAGACGCGCTTCTGGGGCATCACCGCTCTCGGCGACAGCGCGGCGCTCCACCGGGTCCTGGACACGGCGCCGCTCGACACCGCGCAGGTCTGCTACAACCTGCTCAACCCGAGTGCCGGCGTGGAGGTACCGCCGGGGTTCCCCGCCCAGGACTTCGGGCGCCTGCTTGTCCGCGCTCAAGAGCGGAGGGTGGGCGTGATCGTCATCCGCGTGCTCGCCGCCGGCGCACTGAGCGGCGTGGCGACCCGCCATCCCGTCGCAGTGCCGATGGTGGAGCCCATCGCCACGGGGCCGGACTATGCGAGCGACGTGCAGCGGGCCCGGGCGCTGCGGCCGCTCGTCGAGGAGGGCCATGCGGGGAGCCTCGTCGAGGCGTCGCTCAGGTTTGCCCTGAGCAGCAGGGCCGTCTCCACGGTGCTTCTCGGCTACTCGAGCCTCGAGCATCTCGAGTACGCCGCGGGCGCCGTGGCCAAGGGCCCGCTTCCCGCTGCGGCTCTCGAGCGGCTGTCTACCCTGTTGGTTTTCGGCTGACTCCCGCTAGCCGTTCGGCTTGGGGCCGCGGCTCCTTCGCTCCGGTTCCGCGGTTAACCCAGTACCGGCAGGTCTGGGCGTGGGCGACGACGGTCGGCGTCAAATCGTTCCCGCAAAGCGGACACGGGTACAGGCCACGATCCACACGTGGGATCCAGCTGAGTCGGTAAGTGTTTTGACATTTCTGACAAGGGACGACATGGTGGCTGCAACAGAGAAACAGGATTGCCTGGGTATCGGGGTCGAGAAAGTCGATTTGCTCCGAGGCGCGGGGAACGACGATCCATCGACCGGCCCGCAGTTCTGCGTCCATGTCGGACCGGAGCCTGCGGTCCCTGCTGCGTTGTTCGGGTTCGCGTCTGTCGACTCGGACTCGTCGGTCGATGAACCGGCGATCGAGAATCACCTGTACCTTCGCGTCGTCGCCAAACGAGGTGCTGAGCGACTCGCACAGGTCCAGTTTGGCTCTCGGTACGACGATGACAAGGGACTGCGCGACTTGCTCTTCGGCGATGGCGGGACTCGCGTCACCTGGCATACCCAGTTCCTCCCTGGTGGGGATAAAGCTTACTCGCGCCCGGGGAATATCAACGAATTTTTCTTTGCGTCTAATTGGCCACGCGAGCCGGTCCGAAATAGGCACTAATTTACCACCTCCTGAACCTGGCTATGACCGCTGGTGATCAGCTTCGCTACAGTGTGCCGCGTGCCAGCTGCTGCGCATTCACTCGAACGACTGGGCGGCCCCGATGCTCGATGACGCGCCACCGGGGAGGGTTTCCTCCGCACCTCCCAGCTCCGTGCTCCCCTCAGCGGAGGAACTGTGCGCGGCGATCGGGCCGATCTGGCACTATTTCGGGCGTTCGACGCCGACCGACGGCGCCGGTGCCTTCCCGTCGGAGCTGACCGTGCCCGGCGGCCGCGTCCCAGCCGCCGGGCTCTTCCGTACCGGGCGTGTCCCGTGACGCCCGTCCGCCTCCGGGTCGTCGAGCCCTTCCGCTCGCTCTTCTACGCGCCCCAGTTCGTCGCGATTCACGGCGGCCATCTCGCGGCGGAAGGCCTCGAGATCGCGCTCACGACGGCAGCTAAGGGAGGCGGCACGGTGGACGCGCTGCTGAACGGCAAGGCAGACCTCGCCCTCGGGGGCCTCATGCGGAGCTTCGAGCTCCTCGAGCGTGGGGGCCCGCGCCTCGTCCACTTCGCCGCGGTGAACGATCGCAACGGGTTCTTTCTCCTGAGCCGGGAGCCACGCCCCCGCTTCGCGTGGTCGGCTCTCGTCGGGCGGACGGTGATCTCGTTCGGCGGCGCACCGACGCCGTGGCTCTGCATGCAGGCGGTCCTGCGCCGCCACGGTGTCGATCCGGCGCGGGTGACGTTCATCCGTGAACTCTCGACGCCCGACGCGGTCGCTACCTTCCGCGCCGGCAAGGCGGACTTCCTGGAGCACGGACCACCCGTGGTGGACCAGCTTATCGCCGACGGCACTGGACATCTCGTCGCCTCGATGGGTGAGGCCACGGGGCCGGTGCCGTTCAGTTCCTTCATGGCGACGCCGCAGATGCTCAGGCGGGAGCGGGACGTTTTCGTCCGCTTCGTGCGCGGGCTCTACCGGGCTCAACGCTGGATGTCGGCCGCGACGGCGGCCGAGATCGCGGCCGTCATCGCGCCCGCGTTCGCCGAGATCGGCGCCGAGATCCGCGTGCGGGCGGTCGAGCGCTACCTCCGGCAGTCCACCTGGGTCGGCGACCCGATGGTGACGCGGGCGGGGTTCGAGGCGCTCCAGGAGATCCTCCTCGGCGGCGGGTTCATCACGCGTCGCCACCGCTTCGAGGACCTCGTGGACACGGCGCTGGCAACACACGTGGTCAGCACGATGGCGGGGTAGGTAGGCCTCCTCACCGTCGTCACGGACGTTCTTCCTTCAGGGACCGGATCAGATCGAGGACGCGGAGGATCTCGCGGCCGCTCCGGACCATGTGACGATCGCCGGCCTGGCCCCAGCGCAGCAGCCCGTCGCGATCGACGATGAACGTCGAGCGATAGGCCACGTTCCGCTCCTCGTCCCACGCGTCGTAGGCGCGTATGGCCGTCCGATGCACGTCGCTGAGGAGCGCAAAGGGGAGCCGGTGCCGTCGATGGAATTCCGCGTGTGAGAAGGAGCTGTCTCCGCTGATCGCGAGGATGACGGCCTCGCGCTGCTCGACGTCAGCGGCGACCCCGCCGAGGTCGCCCAGCTCCGGCGTTCAGATCCCGCCCCAATCGTAGCAGTAGAAGAGGACGACCACGTCGGCTTGGCCCTTGAAGTCCGAGAGCGAGATGTCGCGGCCGCTCGTCGACGGCAGGGAAAAGGCGGGCGCCGGGTGGCCGTAGCGGAGCATCACGCTCTCATATAGCGCCGATGATGCGCGTGCGTCGTTACTTGAGCTTGTCCAGCTCCGCCAGCAGCTCGTCGTTCGAGACGAGCTCCCGCGGGTTGTCGAGGATCTTCTTGTAGCGGAGGACCCCTGTCTTGTCGATGATCAGATAGGCGCGCTTGGCGTAGCGGTAGAGGACGCTGTTGGGGTCGGTGTCCAGAATTCCGTAGGCCTCGAGCGTCTTTCGCGGGAAATCGCTGACGAGCGGGAACGTCAGCCCCAGTTTCTCACTCCACGCCGTGTTCGTCATGGGGAAGTCCGAGCTGATACCCACGACCTGGGCATTGCGACTTTCGAACTGGGGAAGGTCCAGCTGGAAAGCCGCCACCTCTCGCGTTCAAGTCGGCGTGAAGGCGCCGATGAAACCGAAGAGGACCACGTGCTTCTTGCCCTGGAACTGGTTCAGGGAGAACTTCTCCGCGGTCGTCGCGGGCAGGGTGAACTCGGGGGCCCGCTCCCCGACCTGGAGCGCGGCGACCGATGCGGCCGAACCGATCACGAGCACGACGATGACCGCCGCGAGCATCAAGAGGACACCGCTACGTTTCATAGGCGAGTCTCCATTGACAGCTGGGGTCTTACCGCTTCACCAGTGACTTCACGAGTTCGAGCGCTTCCTTGCCGTCCCACTCTCGGGGCCCGATCGCCCGCCCGACCACCATGCCCTCGCGATCGACGACGAGCGTCACGGGAATCCAGCGGATGCCGTGTTCCCGGGCGACGGCCATCCTGGGGTCGATGAGCGTCGGGAGGCTGTGGCCGTTCTTCTCCATGAATGGCTTGACGTCCTTCTCGCCGCGGCCGTCGATCGCGACGAAGTAGACAAGGAGGTCCTTCGGGAAGCGCGCCTGGAGGTTCTCGAGGCTCTTCAGCTCGGTCGTGCAGGTGGTGCACCAGGTGGCGCCGAAGCTCAGGATCACGATCTTCCCGCCGAACGCGGCCGAGCTCACCGGCCGACCTGACAGATCGGGAAGCGTGAACGCGGGCGCCGGAGTGCGCTCGGGAAGGACGAAGACGGACGAATCCTGCGCGACGCCCGGGCCGGCAGTCGAGCCGACAAGGCAGACGAGGCAGAGGAGGACGCGCCGTACCATTCAGGATCTCCCGCTCACCGCCGGGACATCGTCCCAGCGCGATGTGTCGTTGCTGTTCACTTCGAGATTTTGACCAGGGTCACGGCATTGACCAGGCTGTTGGCCAGCACGAAGTCGCCGTCCCGCGTGACCGAGGTGTTGCGCACGATGTTGCCACCACCCGGGATCGCCCAGCTCTGGAATTTTTCGGTCTTGGGATCGAAGCGCACGATCGTATTCGGGGTCGACCCGGACTCGCTGTACCAGATGATGTCGTTGATCGCCGAGATGCCGTAGGGCTCGGACTTCGGCCCGCTCGGAGACAGCCACTCGGTCACCTTGCCGGTTGCGGGATCGAGACGACCCAGATAACCGCGCGGGAAGTCGCTGTACCAGACGATGTCGTCGCTGGTGATCGCGATGCGCCTTGGGCGGGAGGCCGGATCCGGCAAGAGGTACTCACGAATTTCCAGCGTCTTCGGATCGACGCTCCCCACCTTGTGGGTACCGAACTCGACGAAGAACACCGTGCCCTTCGAATTCACCGCCATGCCATAGGGGCGCGCCTTTGGCGTCGGCGGCGTGAGCAGCTTGATCTCGCCGGTCTTCGGGTCGAGCCGCCCCACCCGGTTGGCATTCTGCGCCACGAACCACAGGATTCCGCTCCGGTCGAAGATCAGCGTGTGCGGATCCTTCACGTCCGGGTCCGGCATCTTGTACTCGGTGACCGCACCTGTCTTCGGGTCGAGCTTGCCGATCAGCGCCCCGGTGTTTCCCGTGTACCAGATGTTGCCGTCCTTATCCTCGTCCAGCCCATGCGGCCCGGAGTGGGCCGTCTTGAGGGGATATTCCTTGATACGACCGGTCTTCGGATCGAGCCGGCCGAGCACATTGTTCATCTGGCCCGTGTACCAGAGCGATCCATCCGCCGCCGCCAGCGGGTCGTGCGGCCGCGACCCGGGCGTGGGCACCTGCCACGCCTTGATCGAGACCTTGGCGAGCCCCGGGATCACCACGCCGGCAGGCTTCCCCTTTTCCGGGAAGTTCTTGGTCAGGTACTCCGTGATCGTGGCGACCTGATCCGCCGGCACGTTGACCCCGTGATTGGCCATCATCCGCATGACGGTGCGCCAGCCCTCGGCCGTGTATCCGCCGCCGAGGCGTGCGTAGAACGGGTGGCAGCTATTGCAAAGGGCTGCGACCATTTCCTTGCCCTTTCCCTCGGGCAACTCCTGGCCCCAGGCCGGGAGTACCCCGCACAGCAGAGCGGCTACCATCAAGGACGGAAGTGATTTTTTCGACATAGTTCCTCCCTCATCCGGTGCCTCCCTTGTAAGACCCAGGGGGCCGTCGCGCCCTTAGGGCGCGCCTGTGAAGTCGCCCCCTCCGATGTGCTACCCGGTGTCGCCGACGAGCGTGGCCGCCTCGATCCCGGCCAGGGCGCAGGCCTCGTCCTTATCCGACGTGTCGCCGGAGACTCCGACCGCGCCGATCACCGCGCCGCCGGCATCGCGGATGAGCACGCCGCCCGGCACCGGGACGACGCGTCCCTCCGACATGGCGTTGAGCGCGCCGAAGAAGGGGCCGAGCTGGGGCTGCTCGGCGACCCGGCGCGCGAGCGCCCGGGTGCCGACGCCCATTCCGAGCGCGCCCCAGGCCTTGGCGATCGCGATCTGGGGACGGACGATCCCCGCGCCGTCCTCGCGGGCGAACGCCTTGAGGTGCCCGCCCGCGTCCAGGACCGCGACGGCCAGCGGCGCGCAGCTCGTCGCGCGCGCCTTCCCGAGCGCGGCGTCCACGATCGTCGTCGCTTGCTGGAGGCTGAGTCCGACCACGTCGGTTCTCCTCACCTGGCCCTGAGCGTCAGATCCTCGTACGGCAGCGAGTAGGGGGCGCCCACGATGCGGCCGAAGCCCGACTCCCCGACGCGCGGTCCCTGGCCGCTCAGGAACGCGGGCTCGATGATCGGCGCGAACATGACGCGTTCGTGCATGAGCTGCTGGATCCGGTGCAGGATCGCCTCGCGCTTCTTTGGGTCCAGCTCGCCCGCCTGCTCCCGATAGAGCCCGTCGATGTCCGGGTAGCCACCGTAGGCGCGGATCCCACCCGAGACGACGAAGGCCTCGATGCGGGTGGCCGCGTTGCCGAAGGCGGCGCTCCCGACCCGGACGAGACCCCGGAGCTTCTTTTCCTGATCGGCTTTGTAGAACGCCGCTCGCTCGAGCGGCCTGAGCCGTGCGCGGATCCCCACGGCCTGGAGGTAGTTGACGATCGCCTCGGGGACGTAGACGTTGTCCGAGAACACGTCGCCCGCGTCGAAGCCTCTCGGGTATCCAGCCTCCGCCAGGAGTTGCCGCGCCGTGGCCGGATCGTAGGGGTAGGGGAGCGCCGCCCAGGAAAACTCGAAATCGCGAGGGATGATGCCCGAGCTGATCTTGGCGAAGCCCAGGTACTCCGCGTCGCTGATGCTCTTGCGGTCGACGGCGAGGTTCACAGCGAGCCGGACGCGCCGGTCGGCCCACGGAGACTTCGGCTCCCACTGCTCGGTGAACACGAGCCACTCCGTGAACGTGGGCGAGGTGGGCTTGAGCGTGAGCCCGGGCGTCCGTTGGAGCTCCTCGGCCAGGGCGCTGCGGATCGAGTAGGCGATGTCCGCCTCGCCGCGTTTGAGCATCGCCAGGCGCGTGGCCTCGTCGGGCACCGCCTTGAGGACCAGGCGCTTCACGCTCGGGGCCTTCCGCCAGTACTGCTCGAAGGCCTCGAGCACCAGCTCCACGCCCGGGGTGAAGGAGACAAAACGATACGGACCCGCGCCGACCGGCGCCTTCTTGAAGCCGTCGTCGCCCACCCGCTCCACGTACTTCCTCGGCACGACCCAGGCGGCGCCGGTCGCCGGCGTCCCGTAGAAAGTCATGAAGTCGGGCCACGGCTGCCGGAGACGGAAGCGCACGCGCGAGGCGTCCACGGCCTCGACCGAGGCGACGCGCGCCTTCAAGGCGGAGGCGCCGGCGCCCCTGTACCGCTCGAACGAGAACTTCACGTCGTCGGCGGTCAGGAGGTCGCCGTTGTGGAACCTCACCCCCTTGCGCAGGACGAACTCGTAGGTCAGCCCGTCCCGGGAAGCGCTCCACGATTCCGCAAGGCTCGGGGCCATCGGGTTGCCGGGCATGGGCTTCACGAGCGCGTCGTGGAGCGCGTAGAGGAACATGAACGGAGTGATGACACCGGGCGTCTCCGCCGGGTCGAACCACGTGGGCGCGAGCGAGACGTGGACGGCCCACGTCATCTGTCCGTCGGGCCCGGCGGTCGCCGCGGCCGGCGCGCCGCCCAGCGTCGACACGAGGACCAGAGCGGAAACCCAGCGGGCCATGGGTCTCGACACGGACCGCATTGTACCGTTGCGGACGGGCACCAGACGCGCAAGACTACGAGGACCATGGCCGAGATCGTCGCGGCGCTCGCCACGTCCCACGCGCCGCTCATCACGGGACGGCCCGAGGTGTCGATGCCCGAGCGGCGGGACCGGCTGTACGGCGGCTTCCACGAGCTCCATCGGCGGCTCACCGCGGCGCGCCCGGATCTCATCGTACTGTTCGTGAACGACCACATCCAGAACTTCCCCTACAGCAACATGCCCGCCTTCTGCATCGGCCTGGCGGAGGCCTACGACGCGCCGAGCCCGGGCGGCGCGCGGCTGATGCGGATCCCGGCGCGCAGGGTGCGGGGCGCGCCCGAGTGGGGCATGGCGCTCCTCGAGAGCGGCCTCGCCGCCGGCTTCGACTTCGCGTATTCCTACGAGATCGAGAGCTGGGACGAGCTGTCGGTCCCCTTGCACTTCCTGACGCCGGAGGGACAGATTCCGGTCGCGCCGGTCTACACGAACTGCGCGGCGCCGCCCCTGCCGACGCCGCGCCGCTGCCACGAGGTTGGCGCGTTCGTCGGGACGTTCATCCGGTCCCGGCCGACGCGGGAGCGCGTCGCGCTGCTTGCCACCGGCGGGATCTCGCACTGGGTGGGTACGCCCGAGACCGGGCGGATCAACCCCGAGTTCGACCGCCGGGTGCTGGACCACGTCGCGCGCGCCGACATCGAGCCGCTCGTCCGCCTCACCCACGCCGAGATCGAGCGCGATGGCGGCAACGGGGGCCAGGAGATCCGCAACTGGGTCGCGCTGCTCGGCGCCGTCCCCGGCTGGAAGGGCGAGGTCCTCGCGTACGAGCCGGTCGCGGAGTGGATCACCGGCTGCGCGACCGTCTGGGTGCATCCGTGAGCGGGACTTCGTATGCCCTCAACAAGATCCTGACCACGGTCGCCCGCCAGCACGTCATGAAGGATGCGCTGAGCGACGACGATCTCGCCGGCCACGACCTGAACGACGAGGAGCGCGCCGCGCTCAAAGCGGGCGACATCACGCGCCTCTACCATCTCGGCGCCAACCCGTATCTGATCCGCCGGGTGTTCAGGTCCCGCTTCCCGATCTGACGGAGGAGACCGCGACGGAGCCGCTGCTCCGCGTCGCGGGCCGTCAGCTACCGCCATCCGCGCGCGGCATCCCCCTGTGTCTTCCGGCCTCGCCCTCGGAGAGCCACGAGCGCCAGGGGAGGGCCGCCAGCGCCGAGCCCAGCAACGGACCCACCCACCAGACCCACTGACTGGTCCAGACCCCGGCTGTCAAGGCGACGCCGAACGCGAGCGCCGGGTTCATCGGGGCCCCGCTCAGCGCCGTGCCGAAGAGCCGGCCGAGCGTGGTCATGAGTCCGAGGACGACAGGAGCCGACCCTTTGCCAACGGAGGCCATGAAGACGGCGGCCAGGGAAAAGGCGAGCACTCCCTCGACCACAAGGGCCGCCTCCCAGGAGACCTTCGGGCCGAGCGCCGGAACGCCGAGAGCTACCGAGACGCCAGCCGGCAGCACGAGCTTGAGCAGGACCGCACCGACGACGGCGCCTACGAGCTGCGCGACGAGGTACAGCAGGCCGCGCGTGAAAGTCATTCGGCGTGTGAGCACGACCGCAAACGTCAAGACCGGATTGAGATGTCCACCCGAGCTGCCACCCAACGCGAAAACCAGGAGCCCGAAGGCCAGGCCGTGCGTGATCGAGGCGGCCAGCAGACGCGACGACGAGAGCCTTTCTCCCAGCATCCCCGCGGTGACGACCACCGCCCCAGCCGTGAAGAAGACCAGGAGCAGGGTCCCGAGAAACTCTGCCAAGAGTGCTCGACGTACGGCGACTGTCCGGACCTCGGCACTCAGCACCGTCGCCAGTGACGGCATCTTCAAGACACTGGACCCCTCTGACGCAGTTCTCCTCATACTGACCTCCCGCGGAGCGCTGGCACTATGACATTTGCCCACCAGCGCTCGCATGCCTGGTTGCCCCTGAGCCCGGGCCTGGCTGCCGAGGTGGCAGGCCGCTCCCGGCAGCCCGAGAGCCCGAGCGAGACGCGCCTACTGGAGCGGCGAGAAAGAGGCTGGCAGCAGGATCTTGTTCTCCTGCGTCAGAAGCCGATCGGGCCCGCCCGGCGGAGGCCAGACGCCCTTCTGCCTGGCGTCGTCCCGCACTCGGGCGCGCTGATCGAGGCTCGAGTAGGCCCAGATGTGTACGAAGCCATTGGCGCGGCCGAACTCGACGCCGCCGGCGAGGACGACGGGCGAGAGCTTCGTGCGCTCGGGGAGCTTCGCCTCCCACCCGGCCGCCACGTCGGGCAGCGTACCGGGCTTCAGCGTGTAGTAACGCAGCTCGAAGATCGGCCCGACCTTCCCGGGGCGGACCTCGGGCACGAACCCGAACGGAACGACGATCTCCGCGCGCATCGTGCGGACGAACTCGCGAATCTTGGGCGGCCAGTTCGGGTCCTTCGCCGCCTCGCCCCGGATCCGCGCGCGCTCGGCGAGGTCCCGGTACCCCCAGACGTGGACGATCTCGTTGAGGGGCCCGATCTCCGTGTGCCAGAAGGCGGTCAGCGCGGAGTACTTCTTCCGGTACTCGTAGGCCTCGCCGTAGCGCTTCTCGACCTCGGCCAGGCTGCCGGGGGCGATCCCGTAGGTTCGGATCTCGTAGATCACGGTCGTCTCCTTTCTCGGGGCGCTCCGATCACGCGCCCCTCGCACCGCGCCAGGAGTCTAGCACCGCGCGCCGTGCGGCTCCCAAGAACGTGCGGTGGCAGCGCCGAGGCGCTTGACATCGTTCGAGGGCCCGCCTATCTTTCGCCGCATTCCTCCTGGGGGCGTTTTCGCCTTGACCTGTACACGTTGGAGCCTTGGGGCGCGGTCCGCGACCTCGCGCGCGATCGCCCGTCCACTGGCCACGCCCTCGTCCCGCGCTCCCCCCCTGCGTCTCTCCGCACGATCGGAGACCGCCACGTGGAGTGAACAGGCGTCGCCCGATGGAGGCGCACGATGACCAGTCTGCGAAGGAGTTCGCAACGAACCCGCCGGTGGTGCTTCCGACTGCTGCTGCTCGTCGCGCCGCTCGCGCTGCTGTTCGTCACCGCGGGGCCGGCCTTCACGCATGACGAAGATGAGCTGATGGGAGGCACGAGCATCCAGCCGAGGAGGCCGCGACCCCGGGGGCATGGGTCTTCGCAACACGACATGCGCTTGGTCGGCTTCGACCCTCTCCAGGGGCGCTCCGCTTATCAGCCGATCATCCATCAGCAGGGCAAGCGGTGGATCGCCTACATCGGCCATCACGGGGGGAGCGCGCCGAACACGCTGAAGCGCGGAGCACCAGTGGAGTCCAACGGCACGTCGATCGTCGACGTCACGAACCCGGCGAGGCCGGTCTATCTCTTCCACATCCCAGGGCCGGCAGGCGCTGGTGAGGCCGGCGGTGCTCAGATGGTCCGAGCGTGCGACGGCAGCACCCTTCCCAAAGGTGTTCCGGGCAAGACATACCTGCTCCGCGAGAAGGGCACGCAGGGGCACGAGGTCTTTGATGTCACCGACCCGAGCAACCCCGTGCTCGTCTCGACTCCCGTCGACAATCTCAGGGATGCCCACAAGAGCTGGTGGGAATGCGACACGGGCATCGCCTACCTGGTCTCCGACGGGCGGCCCGACGGATGGCGGGTCAGCCGCATGACGAAGGTCTTCGACCTCAGTGACCCCGCCAACCCGGTCTTCCTCCGCAACTTCGGTCTCGTCGGGCAGGAGCCCGGGTCCACGGGCCCAGCGCCCATCAACCTCCACGGCCCGATCTCCCTGGGACCGAACGGGCTTCCGAACGGGTCGGGGAAGAACCGGATCTATTTCGGCTACGGCACCAGCAGCCAGGGCGTGCTGCAGATCGTGGACCGTGACAAGCTCCTGAACGATTCGAGCCTGGGGCCGCTTGTCTCGGACAATCCCACGAGCACCAGTCCACGCGTGAAGCCCTCGCCTGCCCAGCTTCTCTTCCCGCAGGTCGGCAAACTCGACCTGTTCCCGAGCGCCGGGGCCCACACCACGTTCCCCGTCCTCCGACAGCCGGTTCCGGACTTCAGCGACAACACCAGCGGCGCGGTCCGCGACTTCGTCGTCATCACGAACGAGTCCACGGCCAACGAGTGCCAGGAGAACCGGCAGCTCGTCTACATCGCTGACGTCACCACCGAGTCGAAGCCGTTCAACGTTTCCAACTACCAGGTGCCGGAGGCCCCGCAGCAGTTCTGTCAGGTGGGCGGCCGCTTCGGGTCCCACTCGAGCAGCGAGAACTTCACGACGATCTACTACGGGCGCATCATGTTCTTCGCGTGGTTCAACGCCGGTGTGCGGGCTGTCGATATTCGCGATCCCTTCAATCCGGTGGAGATCGCGTTCTACATCCCGGCCACCACGGCCAACACGGACGTGCGGTGCCAGACCAACAACGTCGACGTCGACGACCGGGGGTACGTCATCATCGTCGACCGGGCCAACACGGGCATGCACATCCTCGAGCTCGTCGGCGACGCCCGGAAGGTTGCGAACTTCCCCTAACCGTTTCCTCTCGCATCGAGGCGGGGCGCCGGTGGTGGCGCCCCGCCTCAGGCCGGGAGAGACGCCATGGACGCCAAGTCGTCCTTGGCTGGGCGCCGAATCGGCGCCCATGGCGTCGCTCTCTTAGCTTGGGCTGACGATGTCCAGGCCTCCCTGGCCGTGCGTCACTTCAGCCCCTTCAAGACCTCCTGGACGTCGAGCGGCGTCAGGGTGATCTCGATCCGGCGGTTCTCGGCCTTTCCTTCGGGGGTGTCGTTGCTGGAGACCGGCCGGAAGGGGCCGTAGCCGACGGCGGCGAGGTTCTTGCCGTCGACGCCGGCCTTCTCCTCCAGGAACCGGAGCACCGTCGTCGCCCGCACTGCGGACAGCTCCCAGTTGGTCGGGAACTGCTGACGGAGCGCGACGCCGATCGGCACCGAATCGGTGTACCCTTCGATCCGGATCTGCTTGTCCTTCACCCCGAGCAGCACCTGGCCGACCTTGCCCAGGACTTCTTTGCCTTGCGCCTTGATCTCCGCCTTGCCCGAGTCGAAGAGGATCTTCTCCACCATCTGAACGGAGAGCTTGTCCCGGATCTGCGTGACCTTGATCTCGCCTTTCGAGATCTCGCTCTGGAGGTCCTTGACCAGGCTGTCGTAGGTTCCCTTGAGGCGGTTGATCTCCGCGTCCTTCTGCGCGGCGGCCTCGGCCGCCCGCTTTTCCGCGTCTCCGAGCCGGTCGCCGAGGGCGGCGATGTCACGCTCCAGCCCGGCCTTCTTCGCCTCCAGATCGGTCGACTGCTGATTGAGGGACGAGATCTGCTGATTGAGGGACGCGATCTGCGCCTCGCGACGCGCGACCTCGTCGCGCTGGCTGGCGACCTGGGACCGGAGCGAGGCGATGTCCTTCTCCAGCGAGGTCCGGTCCGTTGACGCCTTGCTCTCCAGCTCGCGATACTTGGACGACGAGACACACCCGGTGAGCAACCCTGCTACAAGAAGCAGGACGAAGGGATGGCTCCTCTGCATACGCGGTGTCTCCTCTCTACGAGTGCCGGGCCAACGACCGTCATTTGGCCCCGCACGCTGCGGTCTCGCTCGGCGAGTAGCCGAATTATGTTAGGGGCACACTAGCCGTACGATTGAGCGGTCCCCCCTAAATTGTAGGACGACCCGCCCGTTTGTCACGCCGGATTTTCGACCTCGAGCACATGGGCCGTGGGGCGGCCTCGGGGCTCAGCCGGGCCGGCGCGAGGTGCCCAGCGCGAAGAGCCCCCAGCTCACGAGCACGGCGACCGGCGCCGCGCCGAACGGGACGGTGTACGAGCCGGTCAGGTCGTAGAGGAACCCTGCGGCGGCGGGGCCCAGCGCGGCCCCGGAGCGCCAGCCGAGGGTCAGCACGCCCATAATGGCGCCGAGCGCCCGCATCCCGAACACGTCGGGGATCACCTTCACGATCATCGTATCCGACGCCGCAAAGCCCGCGCCGAACATGACCAGCGAGGCGAGCAGCGCCTCGCGTGACGGGATCCACAGGAGCGTGACCAGCGCGAGCGTCTCGATCACGTAGGCGACGCGGATGGTCGTGATCGTGCCGCGTCGGTCGGACACGACGCCCGCCGCGAGGCGACCGCCCACGGAGCCGACGCCGTAGGCGGTGAGCGCGAGCGACGCGCCCGCGAGGCCGATGCCCTGGTCGCGCGCGAACGGCACGATGTGGACGGAGATCATGAACGCGAGGCCGCCGAGCAGGAGCCACGCGAAATTCAGGTACCACTGGCGCGGGTCGGCGAGCGCGTCGCGGAGCGTGACGCTCAACTCGCGTGCGGGCGGGGCGCCGCCGCTCGGGGCGGCCACGCCCGTCGCCTCGGCGTGTCGCGCCGGCCGAAGGAGCGACGTCACCTCGGCCGCGCGGGGCAGGCGGACGGTCAGCGCCGCGAGCATCGTGAGCAGCCCGCAACCACTCCCGAGAAGCGCGTAGGCGCCGCGCCAGCCCACCCGCGCGATGAGCCACGCCGCGAGCGGCCCGCCCGCGATGTACCCGAGGTTGAACCCCACCAGGACGAGGGCGAGGGCGAGACCGCGGCCCTCGTCGAACCAGCGCGTCACCGTCGACGCGCTGAGCAGGTAGAAGCTCGACATCCCCACTCCGCCCATCACCCCGACGAAGAGGTAGAGATGCCACAGCGCGTCGACCATCGAGACGAGGGCGAAGCCCGCGCCGGCCAGGGCCACCGTGAGGGCCAGCATGACGCGTGGGCCGTGGCGGTCGGCGAGGGCGCCGATACCGAAGCCGGCGAGGCCGCCGAGCAGCAGGTTGATCGAGAGTGCCGTCGAGATGGCGCCACGGCTCCACGCGAAGCTCTCGGCGAGGACGGGGAGGAACACGCCGTACGCCGCGAGCGGTGTCGCGATGCCGAAGGTGACCATGAACAGGGCGGCGACGATCAGCCAGCGACGAGCGGGGGGACACACGCTCAGAGTCCTACCACACCGCGGCGGGCCGCGCAGCCCGGCCGACGCGCGCGCCTGTCCTCGCCTCCGCGTTTGGTGTATAAATGGCGGCGACGGCAACCCCAACGGAGGAGAGGACGACATGACCCAGCTGAGAATCCCCCTGGACGCGCAGCGCTTCGCCAAAGGCCTGACCTGGAAGGACTACATGGCCCAGATGGGCGACACCCGGGCCCGCACCGAGGACAACTACGCGAAATCGGTCCTGACCGAGGACGAGCGGAAGTTCTTCGGCACCGTCACCCAGGTGCCGTACGTGCTGATGCTCGCCGAGAACTGGTGCGGGGACGTCCACCGGAATTCGCCCCTCATCGCGCACATCTCGGAGGCGATGCCGCACTGTGAGCTGCGCGTGTTCTTCCGCGATCAAAACCCTGATCTGCGAGACACCTTCCTCAACAACGGCTACCAGTCCATCCCCGTCGTGGTCTTCTTCGACCGCGACTGGAACGAGATCGGCCGCTGGATCGAGCGCGCGCACGCGGCGACCGCGAAGGTCAGCGGCATCCGCGCCAAGACGCTCGACGTCGCGCCGAAGGACAAGCAGGACGCGGCGATGGCCGAGTACCGGAAGCAGGTCCAGGCCGAGTACGACGTGCCCGGCGGTCCGCTCTGGCGCGCCGCGGCGCAGGAGGTGCGACTCCTGCTGGAGCAGCGGCTGGGGCTCGCGCCCAAGAAGTAGCCGGGCGCGCGGATCGCGCCTCGCTCAGCGCCGATCCTCGAACGCGAGCCGCACCCCGAAGCCGAGCAGCACGGTGCCCGAGATCGCCTCGAGCGTGCGGCGCGCCCGCGCGCTCGCCAGGACGGCGCGACCTCGATCGAACAGGAACGCGAGCCCCGCCCACTTGAGGGCGAGATACGCGTTCGCCGAATGCATCAGGACGATCGAGAGCCCGAGCGCCGAAAGTATCGCGTGCACGAACAGCGCGCAGCAGATACCGAGCGTCGTCACGACTCCAGCCTGGCGCCCGCCGCGGAGCACGTTCTTGATCACGAGAAACGTGTCGGCTCCGGGCGTGATGGTGAGGAGCGCTGCGATGCCGATGAAGACGAGAACCTGATGGTCGAGCATGCGCGACCCTAGCCCAGCACCTCGGGGTTCACGACGTTGATCGGCTTGCCGCTCGCGTAGGCGAGCATCTGGTCGAAGATCGTGCCGAACATGGTCTCGAGCCCGTCGCGCTCGACGTAGCCGAGGTGCGGCGTGCAGACCACGTTGTCCATCGCCAGCAGGGGATGCTTGGCCCCGAGCACCGGCTCCTCTTCGTAGACGTCCACCGCCGCCATGCCCGGGTGCCCGGCACGGAGCGCCGCCTCCAGGACCCCGGGCGCGATCAGGCCGGCCCGGCTGGTGTTGACGAGGAGCGCCGTCGGCTTCATCCGGGCGAGATCGGCCGCGGTGACGATGCCGCGGGTCGCGTCGATGAGCCGCAGGTGGAGCGACAGCACGTCGGCCTCCGCGAAGAGGGCCTCCTTGCTCGCCGTGACGGCGTAGCCGTCCGCGCGCGCCCCGGTGATCGAGGCCTCGCGTCCCCACGCGAGGACGGTCATGCCGAAGGCCTTGCCGTACCCTGCGACGACCGCGCCGATCCTGCCGTAGCCGTAAATGCCGAGCGTCTTCCCGCGCAGGCCGGTCCCGACGGGGAACGCCTGCCACGTCCCCGCGCGGAGCGCGGCCATTTCATGAGGCAGGCGCCGGAGCGCGGCGATGATCAGCCCCCAGGTCAGCTCGGCGGTCGCGTAGGACGGCCGGCCGGGCGCCATGGCGGACGACACGATCACGCCGCGGCGCGTACAGGCCTCGACGTCGATGTGCGGGTACACGCTCACCTGGCTGATGAGGCGGAGCTTGTCGAGACGCTCGAGCAGCGGCGCGCGGATCGGCGTGCGCTCGCGCAGCAGCGCCAGCGCCTCGGTCTCCTTAAGCCGCGCGGCCAGCGCGTCGACGTCTTTGGTGTGGTCGTTCCAGATCGTGACGTGATGGCGGGTGATCTTGCCGAAGCACGCCAGCGTCCGGATCGTGTCCTGATAGTCGTCCAGGATCGTGATATTCATTTCAGCCCCGGAGCCTCAGCCGAGTCCACGTGCGCCTGACGAGCCCAGGACGCGCGGAGCGCTCGGTGGCCTTGAGTGGAAGCGTCGGCAGGACGCGGTCGAAGCCGGCGTCCCGATCCCAGCGGTTGCGCGTCCACGCGAGCCGCCCGAATGCGCGCACCGCCCAGTAGATGGCCAGGCGTTGCCACCCAGGAACCGCCAGCACCTCCATGCCTTCGCGAAGGATCCGGTCCGAGCTCGGCCGGGACCGACGCTGCGTCCAGTAGAGCCAATCGTGGATGACCGCGGCATTCCCGTACTTGCCCCATTTCGGGAGCGCGATCCAGAAGAGGCGTGGAATCGACGCGAAGTCGGTCATGAAGCCCACGCGCACATCGATCCGATCGCCGCTGCCTTCGCGTTCGACGTCGTAGCCGAACGGTCGGACGATCACCCAGGTGTTGCCGTCGGCGAGCGGGGTGACGACGAGCGCTTCGGTGAAACGGCTCATCGGGCGCGGGCCGCTCCCGTGCTCCCGCGCTTCGCGGTGACGAGACGGTAGCCCAGATCCATCTCCGACCGGAGCAAGATGTCTCCGTATCGACGCTCCCACGACGGCTCTACCGCGACGACGGATCGAGCCGAGGACTCGTAGGAGCCCGCGCCGGCTCCGACGTTCACGACCGTGTCCGCCTGATCCAGGGCGCGCGCGATGGCCGCGGCGATTCGAGGGTCGGGACGACGGGCGTTCCCGTACCCGACGCCAATCTCGTCGTAAAGCTGTGTCATCGGCGGCACTCCGCAGCCTATCACGACGGTTCGATCGCGCTCTGGATAATGAGCCGTGCGGCCTGCTACACTGCGCGCGGTCCCGAGCCAAAGGAGAGAGCCATGGCGGAGACGGCGAGGCTGGCGGTGTTCCACGGGGCGGGGAAGCCGTTCGAGATCCGCGAGTACCCGGTGCCGGACCCGGAGCCGGGGGCGATCCTCATCAAGGTCGCGCTCGCCAACGTGTGCGGCTCGGACCTCCACTACTGGCGGGGCGAGCTGGACTACGCGAAGATGGGCCGGCCGCTCCCGCTCAACACCGGGCACGAGCACGTGGGACGCGTCGCGAAGCTGGGGCCGGGGGTGACGACCGACTCCGCCGGCCGGCCCGTGGCGGTGGGCGACCGCGTCGCCTACCGGTACTTCTTCCCGTGTGGGCGCTGCCGCGCCTGTCTCCGGCAACGCACCAAGTCGTGCCCGGTGCGCCAGGCCAACTGGCTCGTCTCGTGCGAGGCGTGGCCACACTTCCAGGGAGGCTTCGGCCAGTACTTCTACCTGCGACCGAACCACGCCGTCTTCAAGCTCCCCGACGAGATCACCGACGAGATGGCGGCGGGCGTGAACTGCGCCTACACCCAGGTCTACGCCGGCCTCGACCTGGCCGGGCTCCGCGCCGGGCAGATCGTCGTCATCCAGGGCGCGGGCGGTCTCGGCGTCTACGCGTGCGCGGTGGCGCGCGAGATGGGCGCGGCGTGCGTGATCGTCATCGACGGCGTGGACGAGCGGCTCGAGTTGGCGCGGCGGTTCGGCGCCCACGAGATCGTCGACCTGCGCGAGCATGCGACGCCGGAGGCCCGCGTGAAGCGAGTCAAGGCGCTCACGGACGGCTGGGGCGGCGACATCGTCATGGAGCTGGTCGGCAACCCGAAGGTGGTCGACGAGGGGCTCCAGATGACGGCGCCCGAGGGGACGTATCTGGAGATCGGCAACATCAATATCGGCTGGAAAGCCGAGTTCGACCCCGCGTGGATCGTCTTCGGCAACCGCAAGATCCTCGGCCTGGCGCACTACGAAGCCGAGCATCTGCGCGGCGCGCTCGACCTCATGCACCGCACGCTCACGCGCTACCCGTGGGAGAAGGTCGTCTCCCACAAGTTCCCGCTCGAGGCGATCAACGACGCCTTCGTTCAACAAGACCAGGGCCACGTGACGCGCGCCGCGATCGTGCCGAACTGACGGGGCGAGCGGGTCGGGTCGGCACGGCACCATGCGCGTCCATAGCGTCGAGGCGATCGCGATCGAGATCCCGCTGACGAAGAACTTCGGCGGCAGCACGTACGCCGTCCGCAAGCGCTGCACCGTCATCACCCGCATGCGCACCGACGCGGGTCTCGTCAGCGAGGTGTACAACGGCGACAACCGTGAGCACGGTCGCGAGATCGTGCGCCTGATCCACGAGGAGCTCGCCCCGCGCGTCACGGGCCTGAGCATCTTCGAGGGCGAGCGAATCTGGGAGACGCTGTTCGCGCTCACCCACGCGACGCGCGAGCGGAAGACGCTGCTCGAAGCGATCGCCTGCGTGGACTGCGCCCTCTGGGACCTCCACGGCAAGGCGCGGGGCGAGAGCGTGAGCGCCCTCCTCGGAGGCTCGCGCGCGAGCCTCCCGATCATCTCCATCGGGGGCTACTACATGGACGGCAAGACGCACGCCGACATCGGGCGCGAGATGGAGGCGTACCGCCAGGCCGGGATGGCGGGTTGCAAGTTCAAGGTCGGCGGACTGACGCCGGAGGAGGACGCCAAGCGCGTCGAGGTTGCGCGCAAGGCGGCGGGGTCGGAGTTCATCCTGGCCGTGGACGCCAATCGCGGCTGGTCGGTGGAGGACGCGGAGCGCTTCGCGCATCTGGTCGAGCCCCTCGACCTCCGCTGGTTCGAGGAGCCGTGCCACTGGTACGACGACGTCGGCATGATGGCGCGCGTGCGCCGGGCGACGCGGATCCCGATCACCGCGGGTCAGAGCGAGCTCACGCACCACGGCGTGCGCCGCCTCGTCGAGGCCCGCGCCGTCGACGTCGTCAACTTCGACGCCTCGGAAGGCGGCGGCGTCACCGAGTGGCGGCGCGCGGCGCTCGTGTGCGGCGCGGCCGGCGTGCAGATGGCGCACCACGAAGAGCCGCAGATCGCCCAGCACCTGCTCGCGGCGGTGGCGCACGGCACCTACGTCGAGTGCTTCGCCGACCCCGAGCGCGATCCCGTGTGGCAGGCGATGTGGGCGAACCGTCCCCCGATCAAGGACGGGATCATGCAGGTGGCGCAGGATCCGGGCTTCGGCCTGATCCTCGACGAAGGCCTGGTGCGGAGATACCGCGTCGCTTAATCGGTCCGTGAGGGGGCGCACGATGAGAACACCACCGTTCATGCTCGTGTCGCTGCTCGCGCTCGCCGGCCTCGCCCTGGTGTCGCCGACCGGAGCCGACGCGGTCACGTTCACCCATGGTGTCGCCAGCGGTGAAGTGACGCACGGGAGCGCGGTGCTCTGGACGCGCGTCGATCTGGAGGCTGCGCTCACCGTTGAAGTGTCGACGGACCCGCGCTTCGAAGAACCGACGCTGACGGAGACCAGGCTGGCCTCGGCGGATAGCGACTTCACGGCCCGGGTCATCGCCGCGCCGCTCAGCCCCAGCCAGCAGTACTTTTTCCGTTGGCGGGACGGCGCCTCGGTGAGCGAGGTCGGCACCTTCAGGACGGCGCCCCTTCCGTCTGCGCCCGCGGCGGTGCGCTTCGCGTGGACCGGCGACTCGGATCCGAGTCGGATCGGCGGCGTGCCGGCATTCAACAACTGGGAGACGCTCGACGCCGTGAGGCGCGAGGATCCCGACTTCTTCGTGTATCTCGGCGACACGATCTACTCGGATTTCCGAGCGGGAGGATTCCTCCCCGACGCTCAGTCGCTCGACGACTTCCGGGCGCTCTACAAGGCGGGGCGCGACTACACCGCCCTTC
>WNEV01000337.1_pt1 | contig 22559 bp, 20 predicted proteins | sample 5399861 | NCBI WGS metagenome assembly WNEV01 (sample SAMN13153335, study PRJNA577476) | soil metagenome | isolation source: 40 cm grassland meadow soil 2 days after 3rd rain plot 2 | place: USA:California | collected 2015-11-11 | reverse complement strand
AAGTCGACGGCCACGAGGCGTTCGAGGCTGCGGCGCCGATAGAGGCTCGGCCCGGCTCCGATCACGACGGCCGCGTTGCCGGCTCCCAACCGCTCCTCGGCCAGCTCGAGCAGCGAGCGCCCGATGCGCGGCTGGTTGACCGCCGCGTTCTCGGCCCCGACCGCGGCGACGCGCTCGAAGGTCGCGTCACTCAGCCGGCGTGCGATCCGTCGTCCGAGATCCGTCACTCTTGTCGCCCGTCCAGAGGAAGCCCTTCTTGCTCACGAAGCAGATGGAGCCGCCGAGCCGCGACAGCGCCTTGCGCTCGAACTCGTCGGTCGCGGAGGCCTCGGCGTCCTCGTGGCGCTCCTCGATGTCGACCTTCAGCTCGTAGTTGCCCTTCAGGAATTCGGTCATGCCGTGAGCTCCTTGGTCAGCTCGGTGGGATTGAATTGATAGCGGTACAGGCGGCTGTAGGTCTCGCTCGCGGTCATGAGATCCGCGTGGCGGCCGACCGCCTCGACGCGGCCACGATTCATGACGACGATCTTGTCCGCGTGCAGCACGGTCGACAGCCGGTGGGCGATGACGATCGACGTGGCGGCCTGGATGACGCGCTCGATCGCCTGCTGCACGAGCCGCTCGGACTCGCTGTCGAGCGAGCTGGTCGCCTCGTCCAATAACAAGATGGGCGGCCGGCCGACGATCGCCCGCGCGAGCGCCACGCGCTGTCGCTGGCCGCCCGAGAGCCGGACGCCCCGGTCGCCCACCATCGTGTCGTAGCCGTCGGTGAACGCGCCGATGAAGCCGTGGGCGTTCGCAATCTGCGCGGCGCGGACGATGTCGGCTTCGGTGAGGTCGGAGCGGCCGTACGCGATGTTCTCCCGGATGCTCGCGTTGAACAGGAGCGGCTCCTGCGGCACGACGCCGAAGAGCCGCCGGTACGGCTCCTGGCGCAGGGCGCGCAGGTCGTGGCCGTCGATCGTGATCGTGCCGGCGACCGGGTCGTACAATCTCAAGATCAGATCGGCGAGCGTCGATTTGCCCACGCCGCTCGGACCGACCAGCGCGACGATCTCGCCCTTCTTGACCTCGAAGCTGGTGCCCTCCAGCACCCGCTCGCCGCCGTAGTCGAACGACACGTCGCGGACGACGATCCCCTCGCGGAAGTCCGTGATGGTCTCGGGCCCGTCCTTCACCTCGGGCTCGATGGCGAAGAGCCCGGCGATCCGCGTGGAGGCCGCCAGCGTCGCCTGGATCTGCGTGTAGGCGCCGGCCAGCGCGCTCATCTGGGCCACCACGGCGCGGCCGACGTACAGGAACAGGAAGAACGTCGCGACGGTGAGGCGACCCGCCAGGAGCTCGCGCGCGGCCAGCAGCACGATCCCGGCCTCGACGATGTAGCCGACGGCCGTCCTCGCCGGCTCCTCGGCGTGCTTGTACGCGCCGTACTTCACGTTGACGCGCAGCACGTTCCGCAGCGTCGACGTCAGGCGGGCCGCCTCGAACCGCTCGGCGGCGAACGACTTGACGACCCGGACCGAGAGGATCGCCTCCTGCAGCCGCACCACCAGATCGGCCAGCACGGTGAACTGGTCGGTGGCGAATCGCCGGATCGGCCCGCGGATCCCGCGCGTGACCCCGTAATGGAGCGCCGCCGCGCCGAGGGCCGCGACGACGAGGGTCGGGCTCGTCCGCACCAGGAGGTATCCGTAGAAGAGGACGAGGAGGGGCGCCGACAGCAGCGTGCACGCCACGGTTTCGAGGCCGGCGCTCGTCGCCCGCGTGTCCTCATCGAGCCGAGAGACGAGCTCGCCCGTGCGCTGGCGGCTGAAGAAGCCGAGCGAGAGCCCGAGCAGGTGGCGGAACAGGTCGAGTTGCATTGCGGCGCCAGCCCGCACGCGAATCCAGAGTGCGAGCATGTAGTTCCAGAACTCCAGGACGCCCTTGAGGAGACCGACCGCGACGAAGACGCCGCAGAGCGCGGCGATCGCGGTGAACCGGTCGACACCATGACCGACGCCGAGCCACTGGAGCACGGCGGCGCCCAGGTTGCCGAGGCTCAGCCCGCGCCAGCCGACCGGCTGGTCGCCGGAGGCGGGCGGCGCGCCGAGCGCCAGGTCCAGGATGGGGGCCATGACGAGGGGCAGGAGGCCGGTCGCCACGGTGGCGATGTAGCTCGTCGCCAGGAGCAGGAGGACCGCCTTCCAGTGCGGCTTCAGATACGAGCGGAGGAGACGGACGAAGTGTCGGAGATCGCTCACGCGGCGGGCCCGTCACCGTGCGCCCGCTCGAGGCGCCGGAGCGTCAGGATTTTGTCGGGAGCGACGCCGAGCCTCATGAGCTCGGCACGCTGGGGCTCGGGCCGGTCGAACGTGGCGACAATTACCGCGTCGTACTCCTCCGGGACCAGTTCCGTAACGGCGCGGACCGGGAGGCCGATGAACTGGCCGCCCCCTCGGGTGCCGAAGACGGCGACCGGCTCGAGACCAGCCTCCTTCAGCGTCAGATACGCGAGCTCTGCCGCCTCATCGGTGCCGTGGAGCGCGACCCGTTTCAAGCCGCTCTCCGGGAAGCGGTGGAGCTCCTCGCGGAGGGTCTGGCGGGTACGCCGGTAGAGGTTGAGGGCGTACGCCACGTGCTCGTACGTCAGCCGGGTCTTCTCGCGGATGCCCGTGGGGGTCAGCACATAGCGCAGCCGCTTCCGGGCCGCCGGCTTCTTCCGGAACTCCGCGATCTTGATGTAGCCCTTCTTGGCGAGGCGCTTGAGGTAGAGGTTGGTCAGCCCGAGCGCTACGCCCAGTCGCTCGGCGAGGGCTCGCTGCGTGAGCGGCACGCCTTCGCCGATCGCCCTGAGGATTTCGAGCTCACGCTCGGCTGATCTTTCCATGTGGCGAACCAGTGTTCAATATGTGAACATAGGGCGGCGTTCAGGGTCAAGAACTCTCTGTGAGGAGAGCCGTGAGAGCGTTGGTCACGGGTGGCTGCGGCTTCATCGGGAGCCATCTGGTCTGTCGGCTCGTCGAGGATGGCCACCAGGTGGTCGTCCTGGACAACCTGGCGACCGGCCGACGTGAGAACCTGCGCGACCTGCCGCGCGGCGCGCCGGTCACGGTCGCGGCGGTCGATGTTGCTGACTACGAGGCCATCGCTCCTCGCTTCGACGGGGTCGACGTCGTCTTCCACCTGGCCGGGCTCGCCGACATCGTTCCCTCGATTTCGACGCCGCGCCACTATCACCGGGCGAACGTGGACGGGACGGTCGCCGTCGTCGAAGCGGCGCGGCGGGCGCGGGTGGCGCGACTGGTCTACGCGGCGTCCTCCTCGTGCTACGGGATCCCCGAGATTTGCCCGACGCCCGAGACGGCCCCGCTGAAGCCTCAGTATCCGTACGCGTTTACGAAATTGGTCGGCGAAGCGGCTGTGCTACACTGGGGTGCGGTTTATGGGGTTCCGTCGGTTTCCCTCAGACTTTTCAACGTTTACGGCCCACGCTCGCGCACGACTGGAGCGTACGGCGCAGTCTTCGGCGTCTTTCTCGCCCAGCGCGCCAACGGAGCGCCCCTCACCATCGTCGGCGACGGAAGCCAGAAGCGCGACTTCGTCTTCGTCTCCGACGTCGTCGAGGCCTTCACCGTCGCCGCGACCTCAGACGTCCGCCAGGAAGTGTTCAACGTGGCGTCGGGCGCGCCGCAGAGCGTGAAGCGCTTGGCGGACCTCATCGGCGGCCCCGTGACGTATCTTCCGAAGAGGCCGGGCGAACCCGACATCACGCACGGGGACATCACGAAGATCCGTCGCACCTTGGGGTGGTCACCGAAGGTGCGCTTCGAGGAAGGCGTCGCACGAATGGTCGGCCACCTCGACGACTGGGCGGACGCCCCGGTCTGGACTCCCGAACGGATCCGCGAAGCGACACGCGAGTGGTTCGCCCACCTTGGAACAGACTAAGGCGCCGGACCGGGGCCCGCTCGGGCGCAAGATCCGGCCGCTCGACGAGTTGGCCGATATCCTCCGATCGCTCCGCCAGCGGGACAAGACCATCGTCCAGTGCCACGGTGTGTTCGATCTCCTGCACCCCGGCCACATCCGCCACTTCGAGGCGGCGCGACGCCACGGGGACATCCTCGTGGTGACCGTCACGCCCGACCGGTTCGTGCACAAGGGCCCCGGCCGTCCGGTCTTCAACGAACGGCTCCGCGCGGAATCGATCGCGGCGCTGGAGTGCGTCGACCTCGTCGCGATCAACAAGTGGGCGACGGCGGTGGAGACGATCAAGCTCCTGCGTCCGCACGTCTACTGCAAAGGCAGCGACTACGCGGACCGCGAGAGCGACGTCACGGGAGGCATCACCGCGGAGGAGGAGGCGGTCCGCCGGCTCGGCGGCCGCGTCGAGTTCACCTCGGACATCATGTTCAGCTCGACCGAGCTGCTCAATCAGTTCTACGGCGTCTACCCCGAGGAGGCGCGACGGTTCCTCGACGACTTCAAGACCCGTCACTCCTCCGACGAGGTCATCGCCGGCCTGACGGCGCTCCAGGGGAAGCGCGTGCTCGTCATCGGTGAGGCGATCATCGACGAGTACCACTACTGCCAGCCCATGGGGAAGTCTCCGAAGGAGACGATCGTCGCCACCCGATACGTCCGCGAGGAGTCCTTCGCCGGCGGCGCCCTCGCGTGCGCGAATCACCTCGCGGGGTTCTGCGGTGACGTCCACCTGGTGACGAGCCTCGGAGAACGCGACTCGCGCGAGGAATTCATTCGCGAGCATCTCAAGTCGAACGTCCAGCCCGTCTTCTTCTCCCGTCCCGGCGCCTCCACCATCGTCAAGCGGCGCTACATCTGGGAGCCCTTCCTCACCAAGATGTTCGAGGTCGTCTTCATGGACGACTCCGACATCCCCGAGGTCGTCGAGGACCGGGTCGTGGACCACATCAAGCAGACGCCGGCGCCCTACGACCTCGTGATCGCCGTCGACTACGGGCACGGGTTTCTCACTCCACGGGTGGTGACGACGCTGTGCGAGAAGGCCCCGTTCCTCGCGGTGAACACCCAGGCCAACAGCGCGAACCTCGGGTACAACCTCATCACGAAGTACCCGCGAGCCGACTACGTCTGTATCGATGAGCCGGAGGTTCGCCTTGCGGTCCATGATCGCTGGAGCCCCGTCGCCGAGCTGGTCGACAAGGTCAAGGGGCTGCTGGGCGCGCGCGCGGTCGCCGTGACGCGCGGCCACCTCGGCTCGCTCGTCTGCGGGGAGGACGGCGCGCGCTCGGAGGTTCCGGTCTTCTCGCGCGAGGTTGTCGACCGCGTGGGCGCCGGCGACGCGTACCTCGCGGTGACCTCGCCCTGCGTCGCCGCCGCCATGCCCATGGACGTCGTCGGCTTCATCGGCAACGCGGTGGGCGCCCTCGCCGTCCGGATCGTGGGCAACCGGTCGTCGGTGGAGCCGGTGCCGCTCTACAAGTTCATCACGGCGCTCCTCAAATGACGCCCCCGCGGACGCCGGCCGAGCGAACCAAGCGGGCGGTCGCCGGATTCTTCGACGATCTGTGTGCCGCTCAGAAGACCGTCACCGTGTTCGACGGTGCCGGGCACCCCCTCGACTTCGCCGACGGGATGGCCCTCGCCGTCGACATGCTCGTGTCGCAGACGAGTCGTGGACGGAAGATCATGTTCGTCGGGAACGGCGCGAGCGCGGCGATCTCGAGTCATCAGGCGGTGGACTACTGGAAGACCGGCGGCATGCGGGCTGTCGCGTTCAACGACGCGGCGCTCCTCACCTGCATCAGCAACGACTTCGGCTACGCCCAGGTCTTCGAGCGGCCCATCGAGATGTTCGGGGACGCCGGTGACGTGCTCGTGGCCGTGTCGAGCTCCGGCCGTTCCGAGAACATCGTCCGTGCCGCCCGGATCGCGCGCGCGAAGGGCTGCCGCGTGATCACCATGTCCGGCTTCGACCGCGAGAACGCGCTGCGGCGCCTGGGCGACCTCAACTTCTACGTGGCGTCGAAGTCCTACGGCCACGTCGAGGTCACACACCTCAGCCTGTCCCACTGCCTGCTCGACACCATCGTGGCGATCCACGGCAGCCCTCCCCGGGAGGAGCCGCCGGGCGTCGAGGGTTGAGGGAGAAGCGTCGCATGGATGCCCACAAGATCGACGGTCACAAGCTGGACTTCCATCCCGAGCGGGTGGCGGACTGGGCCAGCGGTAAGCTCGTCTATCCCATCTACGTCGAGATCGCGCCTGCCGGCGCCTGCAACCATCGTTGCACGTTCTGCGCCGTGGACTACATCGGGTACGTCGTGCGCTTCCTCGACGCCGACGTGCTGAAGGCGCGGCTGTCGGAGATGGCGCGCCTCGGCGTCAAGAGCGTCATGTACGCGGGCGAGGGGGAGCCGCTGCTCCACAAGCGGCTGGCGGAGATCCTCGTCCACGGCAAGGCCGCCGGGATCGACAACGCCATCACGACGAACGCGGTGGCGCTCACCGAGAAGTTCGCCTCTGAGGCGCTCCCCGCCACGACCTGGATCAAGGCCAGCGTCAACGCCGGGACACGCGAGACCTACGCCCAGATCCATCAGACGAGCGACAAGGACTGGGATCGCGTGTGGCAAAACCTCGCCCGGGCCGTCGACCTACGGGCCACGCTTCGCGCCGGCTGCACGCTCGGCGCGCAGATGCTGCTCCTCCCCGAGAATATGGCGCACGCCGTCGAGCTCGCCCAGCGTTGCAAGGGCACGGGGCTCGACTATCTGGTGATCAAGCCGTACTCGCAGCACCTCATGAGCATCACCCATCGCTACGAGGGCGTCGATTACCGGCCACACCTCGATCTGGCGGAGCAACTCGAGAAGGTCAACGGCGATGGGTTCCAGGTGGTCTTCCGCCGGCACACCATGGAGAAGCTCGCGGACAGCGACCGGCACTACGCCAAGTGCATGGCGACGCCACACTTCTGGGCGTACATCATGGCCCACGGCGACCTCTACGGCTGCAGCGCCTATCTCCTCGACGAGCGCTTCCTCTACGGCAACATCCTGCGCGAGACGTTCGAGGAGATCTGGACGGGGGAGCTCCGGCGCAAGAGTCAGGCGTACGTCGAGCAGCAGCTCGACATCTCGGAGTGCCGCAAGAACTGTCGGATGGACGAGGTCAACCGCTACCTCTGGGAACTGAAGCATCCGGGGCCTCACGTCAACTTCATCTGACCGCCCACAGCACGTGCCGCCCCTCGCGCCGGAGCGCCTCAAGGGCTTCTACGTGCAGATGACGCGCATCCGACGCGCCGAGGAGGCGATTGTCGCGCGGTACCCGGAGCAGGAGATCCGCTGCCCGACGCACCTGTCGATCGGCCAGGAGGCGGTGGCCGTCGGCGTCTGCCAGGCGCTCTCGGAGCAGGACGTCGTGTTGAGCGGCCACCGGTGCCACGCCCACTACCTCGCGAAGGGCGGCAGCCTGCGCCGGATGTTCGCCGAGCTCTACGGCAAGGCGACCGGGTGCTGCGGCGGCAAGGGCGGCTCGATGCATCTGGCCTCACCCGAGACCGGAATGCTCGGCGCCTCCGCGATCGTGGCCGGCACGGTGCCGATCGCCGTGGGCGCGGCCCTGGCCGCCGCCCTCCGCGGGAGCGACGACGTCTCGGTCGCCTTCTTCGGCGACGCGGGTATCGAGCAGGGCGTCACACACGAGAGCCTGGCGTTCGCCGCGCTCAGGCGGCTCCCGGTCGTCTTCGTGTGCGAGAACAACCTGTACGCGACGCTGACGCCGCTCTCGAAGCGGCAGGTCAGCGCCGACGTCTCGCCTCGCGCCGTCGCGCACGGCCTCCCGGGCGTCAGTGTGGATGGCAACGACGTCCTGGCGGTGTACGAGGCCGCCGCCCACGCGGTGGCGCGCGCCCGGGCGGGCGACGGGCCGACCTTCATCGAGGCGAAGACCTATCGCTGGCGGGAGCACGTGGGCCCGAACTTCGACGTCGAGCTGGGCTACCGGACGCAAGCGGAGCTCGACGCCTGGATGGCTCGAGACCCCCTTCTCCGGCATGCCCGGATTCTCGAGACGTCCGGGGTCCTCACGGCCGCCGAGCGCCTTGCCCTGGACAGAGAGGTCGAGGCCGAGGTGGCCGACGCCGTGCGGTTCGCGAAGGCGAGCCCCTTCCCGGAGCCCGCGGCGCTCTACGCGGACGTCGACTGAGAGCGGCCGGCGCATGCGAGAGCTGAAATATCGTGAGGCGATCGACGAGGCCACGCGACAGGCGATGGCGAAGGACGAGCGGGTGTTCGTCCTCGGCGTCGGTGTCGACGACGCCAAGGGGATCTTCGGCACCACCCGCGGCGCGACGCTCGAGTTCGGGCCGAATCGCGTGTTCGACACACCGCTGTCGGAAGCGGCGCTCACCGGCGTCGCCATCGGCGCCGCCCTGCGCGGGCTCCATCCGCTCCTCGTGCACGCGCGGAACGACTTCCTCATGCTGACGATGGACCAGCTCGTCAACAACGCGGCGAAATGGCGCTACATGTCGGGCGGAAGCATGCGGGTGCCCCTCACGATCCGCGCCATCATCGGCCGCGGCTGGGGGCAGGCCGCCCAGCACTCGCAGAGCCTGCAGGCGATGTTCGCCCACGTCCCGGGCTTGCACGTGGTGATGCCGGCGACGCCGGCCGACGCCAAGGGGCTGCTCCTGACCGCCCTCACCACGGAAGCGCCCGTGATCTGCCTGGAGCACCGGTGGCTCTACGAGAAGACCGGCCCCGTGGCCGAGGAGGCCTACTACACGCCCCTCGGGCACGCCGCGGTGGTGCGGCAGGGCACCCACGTGACCGTGGCGGCCATGTCGCTCATGGTCCTGGAAGCGCTCCAGGCGGCCGAGTCGCTGGCGGCCGAGTCCATCGCCGTCGAGGTCATCGACCTCCGCACGGCGCGCCCGCTCGACTCCGAGACGGTGTGCGCCTCGGTCGCCAAGACGGGGCGACTCGTGATCGCCGACACGGGCTGGCGGAGCTACGGCGTCAGCGCGGAGCTGGCCGCACGCGTCGGGAGGGAGTGCTTCGGAGACCTCCGGGCGCCGGTGGAGCGGGTGGCGCTGCCCGACGTCCCGACGCCCTGCACCTCGGCGCTCGAGCGGGCGTACTATCCGGGAGCCGCAGAGATCGGGGCCGCGATCCGCGCGACCCTCCTGGTGCGGGGCCGGGCGCCGGCCGCCCCGAGCGTCGAGGCCCGCGGTAAGGAATTCAGCGGACCGTTCTAAGCGGCCGCGCCGAGGGGAGTGCCGATGAAGGTGCTGTTCGTCGAGCGTGACGTCGAGTACATCGACCCGATGAACGTCCAGCTCCTGTCCGCGCTGGCGAAGCAGCGGGGCCACTCGACCTTCCTGACGATTCTCTCGCACGACGATCTCGACGCGGACCTGCGGCGCATCCAGCCCGACGTGGTCGCGTTCAGCGCGAAGACCGGGGAGCACACGACCTACTTCCGCGCCGCGGAGGCCGTGAAGACGTACTCCCGCTCGATCTTCACCATCATGGGCGGCCCGCACCCCACGTTCTTTCCCGGACTCATCTTCACCCGTGAGTTCGACGCCATCGCGATCGGCGAGTGCGACGACAGCTGGCAAGACCTGCTGGACGGCCTGGAGGCGGGGCACTCGATCGACGCGATCCCCAACATCGTCACGCGAGCCAACGCGACAAAGGTCTTGCGGGCGAAGACGAAAGCGCCCGAGGTGGTCCAGCTTGCCGGCGCGGCGGCGTCCGCCCGCCCCGAGTACGACCTGGAGGTCGATCCGACGTTCCTCCGGCCTCGCCGGACCGTGCTCGACGACCTGCCCTTCTACGATCGCGAGCTGGTCTATCGCAAGACCCACCTGGCTCGCTTCCCGCTGCGCTCCTTCATGTCCTCGCGCGGCTGCCCGTACCAGTGCACGTACTGCTTCGAGCCGAAGTTCAACGTCATGTACGCGGGCAAGGGGCCGATCTTCAACCGCTACAGCGTGAAGCGTCTCTGCGCCGAGCTCAAGGAGCTCAAGGAGCGCTGGCCCACGCAGTTCATCAAATTCTACGACGACATGTTCATCCTCGACCGGAAGGTGGACGCCTGGCTCGCAGAGTTCGCCGAGGTCTATCCCCGCGAGGTCGGGCTGCCCTTCTTCTGCCTCACCCGGTGCAACGTCCTGACACCCGAGAACCTCGCGGCGCTCAAGCGGGCGGGCCTCCACTCGCTCACCATGTCGATCGAGGCCGGCAACGAGTACGTGCGGAACACCATCGTGAAGCGCCACATGAAGCAGCAGCAGATCCTCGACGCGTACGACCTCTGCTCCCGAGAAGGCGTCGTCACCTTCGCAAACACGATCCTAGGCGTCCCGGTCCTCAAGGAGGTCATGCGCCAGCACGGCCGGACGGCCATCGACTACGACATCGAGAACCTCGACATCAACATCCGCTGCCGCGTCACGTACGCCGAGTTCCCGGTGCTCCACCCCTATCCCGGTTGCGAGCTGACCGACTACGCCGTCAAGAACGGCTTCTTCGACGGCGACTTCGACAAGCTGTTCTACAGCTATCAGGCCGAGAGCCCGTTCACCTGCTTCACGCCGAAGGAAGCGCTGATCCAGAAGAACCTCTCGCTCCTGGGTCCGATCTGTGTCATGTTCCCGCGCGCGCGATGGCTCCGGAACCTCACCGTCAACGTTCTGATCAAGCTGCCGTTGACCAAGCTCTACTTCCTGCCGTGGTACCTCGCGAAGGGCTATCTGAACGTGTTCCGCCTCTACCCGCTGAAGCTGTCCGTCCCGAGCCTCTTCCGCAACGTCGCCTACAGCATCCAGCGGGAATGGCGGAAGCGCTCGCCCGACAAGCTCCTGTATCACAAGCGCGTCCACCTCGACCGGCCGACCACGCAGACGCTGGGCGGTCCGCCACCAGACCCGGGCCGGTGAACCTCCGCGAGCACGTCGTCCTGGGCGGCGGGGCCGCGCTCGCCCTCACGCCGGTTCTCGGAGCGCAGGACAGCGCGGTCTTCTGGGCCGCCTCGGTCCTGATCGACGCCGACCACTACTGGGACTACCTGTACCGGAGCCGGTTCCGAGACTGGAGCCCGCGTCGGATGTTCGAGTTCCATCGGACGCTGTTCCCGCAGATCCGCCGGCCGGACTTCCTCGCCCTGAGCTTCTTCCACACGGTGGAGTGGTTCGCGCTGGTCTATCTGGTCGCGACGTTCCTCGAGTCCAGCGCCGTCGCCGCGGTGTTCTGGGGCATGGCCTTCCACCTCGCCCTCGACGCACTCTGGCTGACACTGCACCGGGCGCTGTTCAGCCGGGCCTTCTCGATGATCGAGTACGTGCTCCGCCGGCGCCGGCTCCGCCAGCGCGGGCTCGAGCCCGACCTCGTCTACGACGAGGCCCTGACGGCGATTGGCGTCACGCCGGTCGCGCGGCCTTCCCCTTCCCTCCCGTCGCCCTTGTAGGGCGAGAAAGCCGGAGCCCGACGCCATGCCGAGCTTCACGGTCATCGTTCCCGCGCTTAACGAAGAGCAGAATCTCCGTCCAGCGGTCGAGGCGATCCTCGAGCAGGCGTCGCCCGTCGCAACGTTTCTCGAGGTGCTCGTGTTCGACGACGCCTCGACGGATCGTACCGGAGCGGTCGCGGACGAGCTCGCGCGCCGGGATTCGCGCGTGCGCGTCGTCCATAACCCGCGGCGGCTCAACATCGGCGGCATCTACAAGGCCGGCGTCCTGGCGGCCCGCGGCGACTACGTGTTTCTCGTCCCGGGAGACAACGAGATGCGCGTGGACGAGATCGTGCGGGGGCTCAAGTACCTCGACCAGGCGGACCTCGTCGTCTTCTACGTGACGAACGTCGGCGTCCGACCGTGGTGGCGGCGGCGCGTGTCGCGTCTCTACGCGGCGGGCGTCAACCTCGTGTTCGGCACCCGATTCTCGTACACGAACGGCACCAACGTCTTCAAGACGGACGTCATCCGAACGATCCCGATTCGCACGGACGGGTTCTCGTATCAGACGGAGGCCGTCGTCAAGGCCGTGTGGTCCGGCCTGGATTTCGTCCAGGTCGGCATCGAGATCAAGGCGCGGGAGTCCGGCGTGTCGAAGGCACTGACCTGGAAGAACCTCAAGATCGTGCTGGGCGCCCTCTCCCGCCTCTGGTGGGAAGTCAGGGTCAAGGAACGTCGTCGCTATCGGCGTCAGGGGCGGATGCTGGCCCGCTACTGACGCCGCGGCGTCCCATGCGCTTCGTCGCGCCGGGCCTTCTCGCCTTCGCTCTCCTCATCGTCGCGCACGTCGTGATCTGGCGAGCCCGTCGGCCGGCGGGGGAGTACGCGGCCCTCGCGGTCCTGGGCGCCGGTGTGCTCGCGGTGGCGCTCGCCACGTTCCGGGTCATCCCTGTCCCCCTCGGATCCGCCTCGGGCTGGCTTCCGCAGTCACCGCTCGAGCACATCACGGCGATCGGGCTCTACGCTGCGCTCTTTCTGTCCTATGTCACAACGTACTCCGCCGTTCAGGCGGACAGCCCGACGATGACGATCCTGCTCCTCATCGAACGGGCCGGCGCCGTCGGCTGCACGCGCGCTGAGCTCCGCGCCCGGCTCGACGATCGGGTTCTCGTCCTGCCGAGGCTCGACGATCTGGTCTCGGGAAAGCTCGTCCGGCTCGATCAGGGACGGTACGTGGTCACGGCCCGCGGGACCCTGATGATCGCACCGCACATCCGCTTCCGGCGGTGGTTGAGGATGGAGAAGGGCGGATGAGCGCCCTGCTCACGGCCGCCACCCTCGGGCTCGTCCCCTTCGTGGCGCTGCTGGCGTGCATTGTCGCGCACGTGCTCGTCTCGCGAGCGCTGCCGGAGCTGCCGCGTCACCACGGGCTGGTCCTCGGCGCCCTCACGGGTCTGGCCGCGCTCGCCGCTCTGGCGCTGCCGCCAATCGGGCTGGCCGCCGCTCCGGGAGACCGGGTCGGGCTCGGCGTCGCGTGGACACTCACGTACCTGTCGCTCGTCTATTGGTATGTGTTCGGGTTCTTCAACCTCGGCGAGTCGTCACGGCGGATCCGCCTCCTCGTTGAGCTACGCGCCGCCGGCGACCGAGGGCTGACGCGCGCCAAGATCCTGGCCGCCTACAACGCCCGCATGATCGTCGATGCGCGGCTCGGTCGACTCCTGGCGGGCGGCCAGGTCGTCGAGCGAGACGGGCGGTACTTCACCGGCAAGCCGCTCATGCTCTGGGGGGCCAAAGCGCTCGTGTTGCTGAAGCTCGTGTTTCTCGGCGCGCCTAGCGAGTTCGCCCGGGTAAGGTCCGGCAAGCGCTAAACAACACCCAGACTAGGGCTAGTGGCGCCTCCGGTAGACGTCGGAGATAAAGTACGGAGACGTCCCCACGCGACCCACGCGGACAAACCGCTCCTCGAGCAAGAAGGCCATGCGCCGCAGGTTCGCCTCGACGCGCTCGCCGGACGCCGCAGGTCGCGCTGTCGGCGACACGATCGCCCAGTCGAGTTCGAAGCCAAGCCAGCGCTCAAGCTCGGCGCGGCCCCACCCGCCGTTCCGAGCAATCGTGCTCGCGTCCTGCGGGGCGACGAACTGGTCCGTCGACGACATCACCTGCTGCAGGGGTGCGTCGAGCCCTGCCAGGTACACTGGGGTGTTCTGGCCGAAGACGAAGACACGTGTCCCCGGAGGGATCAGGCCACCGAGCTCGCTCCGCACGACTTCCAGGCGTCCGACGGCGTCATCCTCGAACAATCGAGGACGCTGGGTCGGCAGAAGCGGATGGCGGATGATTGCGACTGAGATGGTGAGGCCGACGGCGATCGCGACCGCGGCGATCGCCCGTGCAGGGTGTTCTAGTGCGACGCGATGCCAGACCCACGCCGCCAGGACCCCGAGCACGACCGCACCGAGCGCCGCGAAGCTCGCAAAGTACGCGGCGACCCACTTGACGTTGCCGGCCACGGAGTACATGGCGAAGTGCGACAGCAGGAGCCACCCGAAGAGGACGGTGACCACGACCGCATCCGGGTTGGGCACCGCCGCGCGCCGAGAAGACCTACGGCACGCCGCAACGACCGCCAGTCCGAGGCCGGCAGCGGCCAGCGTCCACGATTCATAGCGACGCATGACTAGCCCAACGGACCAGAGTTGTTGGAAGAGATCGGGACGCGGGCGCTCCTGGAGGGCGATAATAGACTGGTAGCCGAGAGGCTCCACAAGCAGACTGAGCCCTGGAATGTAGGCGAGCAGCTTGAGGTGGAGCGGGTCCGAGGCAAAGAAGGCCAATGGCGCAACGAGCGTGACGAAGAGGATGGTCGCCCGCTCGAAGGTGCTCTGGGCGCGCGCTAACGCCCACACGAAAAAGAAGGGGAGCGCCGGAAACAGGTTGGTGCGAGTGAAGAACAGCAGCAGCGCGAGCGCCATGCCCAGCGGAGCGTGCCAGGGGAGGTCCCGGCGCAGTAGCGCCCACACGGCGGCGAGCAGCATCAGCCCGGCGAGGGAAAAGTACACGGCAGTCGCGTAGTAGCCGACCACGACGCCCTGCGTGGCTAGAAAGAGCCCGGCGAGCACGCCTGCCGTCGGGCCCTCCAGGCGGCGCGCGACTACGACTGCGAGACCCAGTACGCCGAGGCCGAGCGCCAGCGAGAGCCAGCGCCCCGCCAACAGGCTCGGGCCGAAAAATTGTGAGGCGCCCAGGACGTAGAAAGGCAGCGGCATCCGATGCCCGCTCAGCTCGTCGACAAACAGCGAGGTGAGCTCGCCCGTCACCAGCTTCCGGCCGAGCGCCAGGTATCCACCCTCATCGTCCCACGTGACCAACACCCGGGACAGGTAGAGCCCGAGGCCGAGGTAGACGAGAACCGCCAGACTCACGAGCATTTGCTGGCGATCTACACGCATCAGTCCCCCTGCGGTCGCAGGGCCACCGTTCGCATCACCGAACCCGTTCGATCACGCCCAGGCGTGCCCCGAAACCGGTCACGAACCAGACGCGTCCGGAAGGGTCGGCCGCGAGCGCTTGTACTCGTGCCAAGGCCGGGGCCACCCGGACCACAGCGAAAGCCTCGAGGTGCGGATCAAAGCGAACGACGGTTCCGGCGTCGTATTCGGCCACCCACAAGGCGCCGCGACGATCGGCGGTGATCGCCACCGGGCTCGAGCGTGGTGCTGAGGGCATTATCCAGCTCTTGACGGCGTGGGAGTTTGGATCGAGACGCAGCAGCCTATGCGACCCGAACAGCGTAAACCACAGGCGACCGTCCGCACCGCGCACTACGGCGTGGGGCCGGCTGCCTGGCGGCAACACGATGCGCCGGAGCGTCGCCGTCGTGACATCGACCCGAGTGACGCGGTCCACGCCGCTTTCGGCAACCCACACGCCTCCGTGGCCGTCTGACGCAATCCCCTGGAGGCGGGCGACCGACGATGCCACGGGCAGCTCACGAATGCTTAGCTCGCGGCGACTGGGTTCGCTGAGACGGGGAAGCCTCCCCACCCTGCCGTTCGATTGGATACTGAACCACACCTCGTCCGCGGAAGGGTCGAACGTCAAGGCCCGTGGTGTGGGGAATCCAGCAACCTTCTGTTGGACCAGGGAAGGCAGGACGAACTCATTCACGCGGCCGCGGTCCAAACGCCCGACGAGACCGAGACCGCTGGAGGCGAACCAGAGGCGCCCACCCGGGTCGCTCAGGAGGGCGGCCGGGTGAGTCCGATTGGGCAGCTTGAACGTCGTGAAGCTTCCGGTGCTGGGGTCGAGACGGAGGAGGGTGTCGGCGTGCGTGACGGCGACCCACACTACGCCATGATCGTCGACCGCCAACGCGCTCGGAAGCGCAGCGGTAGGAAGGGAGAACTGCCGCACTGCGAATTCGGAGGCACTTGCAGTCCTGACGGCTAGCAGATGCAGCAATGCCAGCGGGATAAGCCAAGACCGAGGCCTGGTTCTCATCCGGTCGCTCACTCGCGAACTCTCGGCCACGACCGCGGCAGCACGAGACACAACAGCAACCCGAGCCCGGCAGCGGCTGCACCTGCTAAGAAACGAGGCTCTTCATAGCGCCAGACCACCTGGTGTCGACCAGATGGGACCCACACTCCCTGGAACATCTCGTTAACCTGAAGAATCGGCGCAGGCTCTCCGTCCATAGTGGCGCGCCAGCCACTGGCATAGCTCTCCCCCAGCACGACGAGGATTCGGCCTGATGTGTCGACCCGGACCTTGACGCGGCCGGGTGCCCAATGCCATTCAAGCATCGTTTCAGCGGGGCCGTCTGCAGTTTCGGGAGGACAGCCGTAGCAAAAGGGCCCTTCCGTCGGCAGCGTGTAAACAAGGCTCGCTACCTCCGCCGGCGTCCCGGGGCGCGGCACGACACGGACGTTCCGCAGCCCGTACACGAGGGGGCGTGCGGCGAGGATCTCGTAGAGGCGAAAGCCTGCCTCGGACCCGACGAGCCTGAGCCGCGGGTGAGCGGGTGTCGTCTCGCCGTCCCATACCACCCAGCGAATACCGAGCTCCGCGTACAGGTCGACAACCGCCTCCCACTCCTCGACCGCCGTGGGTGCTCGCTGCATGAAGAGGAGGCCCGGCACCCGGTAGGTGGCCCTGAGAAACGGGTGCGTCGGGATCTCGCCGAAGAAGTGCGCCGACGGGAGACCGAGGAAAAACTGATGATTGGAGTTTAGGAGCGGCTCGGCGTCGTCCGCGGCCCGATCCGGTCCGGTGAGCGGCAACACCGCCGCGCGCCGCTCCGCATGGATGGCGGCCGCCAGCCCGAAAGGAAGCGGACGCGTCCACCTAGGCCAGACGTAACTCGTACGTTGGTCGTGCGCCTGAAACACGGCGATGGAGACGAGCGCACTCGCCAGGCAGGCAGCACCGATCGGGCGCCAGCGCGAGCGCACGACGGCCAAGCCTGTCTCAGCCAGAGGCAACACGATCAACCACGGCAGGGGCTCAAATATCCGTTGGCTTATCCTGAGACCCGGGACCATGCTGCCCAAGTACCAGAGAGGCGCATAGCGCACGCTATGAAGAATCCCCAGCGCGCCGTAGATTCCGAAGGCGCGCGCAATGGGGCCAATGCGGCCCCGCTGGAGGATCAGCAATGCGGCCAAGGCGGCCCAAGCCCCGGGTGGCCAGAGGATCCATTCGGAAAAGTCACTCCATCTCACCCAGTAATTGCGGAAGTTAAAGGCTCGTCGCAAATGCCAGTCTGTGAACTCTGCGTAGTGTGCGCGGCCGGACTCGGCGTAAAGCGAGAGCGCGGGCAGCAGCAGTGGCATCAGGAGCAGCGCCAGCACGACGTAGCGAGCCACTAACTTGGGCATCTGGCGTCGGAGGCAGCTCCAGCCAAAGGCGCCGGCGAGGCATCCGAGAAGGACGTGATAGTACATCGCGAAGTTGAGCTGTGCACCGGTGGTCCAGACTGCCGCGAACAGGATCCAGCCGGAGTCCGAGCGCGTCCACCGGTAACTTCGGCCGGCCCGCACCGTGAGCCAAGCTAGGAGCGGGATCCAGGCGCCCGTGGCCGCCTCCACCACGTCGCCGAAATCCTCCAGCGTTCCTTCGGCAAGCATGGCAGCCACTGCACTGGCGACCACGAGCCAGAAGGGCCAGCGCAGCTCGCACCCGAGAAGCACCAGACCAAATGCTCGCAGCGCGACGTGGAACACGGTAAGCCAGTGCCACGCGGCCAGCGTCGGGAGGACGGCGAGGAAGACAAAGTGGATCGGGTAGAGGGGCCGGTTGTTCAGTTCGAGGAAGCGTGGGATGCCGAACGCCTTGTCTGGGTTCCAGAACCACGCCCCCCACGAAAAGTCATGCAACAGCCGCCGGTCATACTCAAGGTGGCCGGCGAAATCCGCGAAGGAGGCGCCGCGATACCGGTCGCGCTCGTCGAGGAACACGTCGCGATAGACTGGCGACACCAGCCCGAGGAGCAGGAGCACCAGGGCCAGACCTGCCGCGACCCGCGAGGCACGGAGTCGGGGCCCCGCGACGGTCTCTGATCCCGTTAGCTGCGCTACAATCGTGCGCCCCCCACCCCTCGCGGATCCAGTGCGGTCAGCGCGATGAGACGGTGAACGCGTCGTACCGACTCGCTGAGGGCGAAGGAGCCGAAGACGTCAGCGTAGTCCAAGACTAAGGTCGGCTACTTGCCGAGCGGCTCTAGGACAGTCAGGAGGTAAAGGTTGAACTTGCGCACGTGCGGGTAAAAGTATCGCGCGTGGCGGAAGATGACCTTGAAATGCTGCTCCATCGACTCGGGCTCGATCAAGTGCTTGCCCGCGCGCGCAAGCTCCGCGCGGCAGGCGGCGAGGTACGTGGTGAGTGTCAGCGCGCGCTGCGGACCCAGCCCGAGGAGGCGCTGCACTCGCTCGCTGAGCCGCACTCGCACGCCCGGCCGCTCGACGTTCGCCCACGACGGTGGACGGTTCACGTGCCGGATGAATGCCTCGAACTCGTCCGAGAAGTCAGACAGCATCTGCGCGTCCGCGTAGGTCGTCATGAACGGCGTAGGCTCGCCACCGTATCGTGGGTCACCATGCAGGTCGAGCACAGGCGCGTTGGACAGGCCGTGCAGCCAGTCGATGACGACGAGCCCGTGGGGGCGCACAATCCGCCACGCGTCGGTGAGGAACGCCGCGGGGTCAGTGATAAAGTAAGACGCACGGAGGAGCGTCAACACGTCGCAGCCGTTGTCAGGCAGGTTGGCAAGCGCGTTGATGTCTTGGTCTTGGCTCCCGGACGCCCCCTCCGGGAACTTGTCGAACAATGTCACCTGCGCGCCGCTGCCCATCGCTCGCGCGATCCAGTCGAGGACGGGATCGCGCCGCCGAGCAGCCAGGCACCAGAGCACCGGCGCGGTGCACTCTCGCCGGAACGCGGCGAAGCGACCTGTTTCGCCCTCGAAGGCGGTGAGGGCGCCAGTGAGCCAGGCAAAGTGGTGCCGGTCAGAGATTCCCACGAGCGTCGATCAAAATCGATGTCGCCCCATGGACCACGCGGTCGCTGGCCGGCTCGACCCTGAACTGGTTGCCCGTACGAGCGGCGCGATGCGGCCGCCGACGGCTACTCCCCGATCACCTGGATGCTGACCTCGCGCTTCCGAGGCCCGTCGAGCTCCGCGAAGATGATCGACTGAAACCGCCCGAGCGTCAGCTCGCCGTGGTTGATCCCGACCGCGATGGACCGCCCGAGCAGCGCCGCCCGGAGGTGCGAGTGAGCGTTGCCCCGCTCGCAGTCGGAGACGCGCGGGTCGTCGTGGCGGTAACCGTCTCGCTCGGGGACGAGTCGCTCGATCAGGCGCTTGAGATCCTCGATGAGGGCGCGCTGGAACTCGTTGATGAAGAGCGCGCAGGTGGTGTGGAGCGTGTTAATGAGCGCGATGCCCGCGGAGATCGGGAACTGTTGGATCGCATCTCGGACGAGTTTGGTGACGTCCGAGACCTCGGTGCGCTCCTCACTCGACAGCGTGAACGAGGTGCTGAAAACCTTCATCGCAGCTCTCTCCGAGGCGCGTCACCCTGGATTTGCTGACAAAACGTCAACGAGGCGGCGCCAAAGCCAACGGTTACGATAACGACACACTGCGGTAAAAGTCAACCCGTCGCTCAGACGGTCTTCGGATCGAGCAGGTCGCGTAGCCCGTCGCCCAGGAGGTTGAGGCCGAGCACGGTGAGGGCGATGGCGCCGCCGGGAAAGACGGCGAACGATGGGTGCAGGGACAGAAAATTCTGCGCGTCCTTGAGCATGAGCCCCCAGGAGGGATTCGGCGGCTGCGTGCCGAGGCCGAGGTAGGCCAGCGCCGCCTCGGCCAGGATCGCCACGGGGAAGCTCGTCGTCGCCTGGATGACGAGCGGCGGGAGCGTGTTCGGCAGGATGTGCCGGCCGATAAGACGGCGGTCGCCCGCGCCCAGCGCGCGCACGGCGACGACGAACTCGCGCTCGCGGAGCTCGAGGAAGCTGGCGCGCGTCAGCCGGGCGAACGCGGGCGCGAAGGCGATGCCGATCGCGACCATGCTGAGCGCGACGCCGGGGGCGAACACGGCGGCGAAGAGGAGCGCGGAGAGGATCGCGGGGAACCCCTGGACCGCGTCGATCAGGCGCATCAGCGTCTCGTCGAGCCAGCCCCCCGCGTATCCGCTCAGCACCCCGATGGCGACGCCCGCGGTGGCGCCGAGGCCGACCGCGATGACCCCGACCGCGATCGACGTCACCGCGCCGCGCATGATGCGCGAGAGCACGTCGCGGCCATACTGGTCGGTGCCGAACGGGTGCGCCGCCGACGGGCCCTGAAGGCGCCCGGCGATCGACATGGCGAGCGGATCCGCCGGCGTGTAGACGAGGCTCAGCCCGGCGGTCAAGACCAGGAGGGTCGTGACCGCGACGCCGAGCGTGAACGTGACGTGGCGGAGGGGCCGTCGGCGCATGGCCCGCCTCAGTCGTACCGGATCCGGGGATCGAGGAGCAGGTAGGCGAGGTCCACGGCGAAGTTGATCAGCACGATCGAGGAGGCCACGAAGAGGATCACGCCCTGCACGACCGGCAGGTCGCGGGCCGTGATCGCGCCGAGCGCCAACCGCCCGAGCCCGGGCAGCGCGAACACGGACTCCAGGACGATCGAGCCCGCCATGAGCTGGCCGAGCTGGATCCCAGCCACGGTCACGATCGGGATCAGCGCGTTCCGGAGCGTGTGCTTCCCCAGCACCAGCGCCTCGCTCACCCCCTTGGCCCGCGCCGCACGGACGTATTCCTCGCGCAGGACGTCGAGCACCGCCGACCGCGTGGCGCGGACGAGGACGGCGGCCTGGAAGAGGCCGAGCGCGATCGCGGGCAGCAGCAGCGAGCGGATCCCCGGCCAGAGTCCGCCGGACCATCCCGCGAAGCCGCCCGACTCCACCCAGCCGAGCCGCACCGAGAAGAGAAAGATCAGCAGGAGCCCGGCCCAGAAGGACGGGACGGCGATGCCGATCTGCGAGAAGACCATCGCGAGGTAGTCGCCCGCGCGGCGGTGGCGCGTCGCCGCGTAGAGGCCGAGCGGCAGCGCCGTCACGGACATGAGGCACGCCGCCAGCAGCGTCAGCGGGAGCGTGACGCCGAGCCGGCTCACGATGAGGCCGCCGACCGGCACGTCGTACTGGATCGACACGCCGAGATCCCCGGACAGCGCGTTCCAGAGCCAATGCGCGTACTGGATCGCGATCGGGCGGTTGAGCCCCATCGCCTCGCGCAGCCGCGCCGTCGCCGCGGGGCTCCCCTCCGTGCCCATGATGAGGAGCGCGGGGTCGCCCGGCAGGACGCGCACGACCACGAACACGAGCAGGGAGACGAAGAAGAGGGTCGCGGCGAACGCCGCGACCCGCCTCACGAGATACCGCCGCACGCCGCTACGCGCCCGCCCGCGCTACTTGGCCCACGCGACCTCGGCGAGGTCCGCCGACGGGACGGGCAGGTCCTTCCAGAGTCCCGCGACGCCCTTCTTCGCCACGACCAGGCGCGGGTGCATGTAGAGCCAGACCACCGGCGCGTCCTCGACCAGCTTCTTCTGCATCCGCGCGTACAGCTCGCGGCGCGCCTTGTCGTCGAGGGTGACCTCGGACTCCTTGAACAGCGTCTGGAACTCCGGGCTGTCGTAGCGGAAGTAGTACGTCGGCTTCGCGTAGTTTTCGATGTCCCACGCCTCGGCGTGGCCGATGATCGTCAGGTCGTAGTCCGCCTCGCGCCAGACCCGCGCGATCCACTGCCCCCACTCGATCTGCTCGATCCGCACCTTCACCCCCACCTTCGCGAGGTGGTTGGCGATGATCTCGCCCGTGCGGACCGTGTAGTAGTACTGCGGCGCGACCTTCAGCACGGTCTCGAAGCCGTTCGGGTAGCCCGCCTCGGCGAGGAGCTTCTTCGCCCTCGCCGGGTCGTACGGCATGAGGCCGGACACGTCGACGTAGTACGGGTTCAGCGGGTCCACGTTCGAGCCGAGGATCCGGCCCAATCCGAACATCGCGCCCTGGAGGACGTCCTGCTTGTTGATCGCGTGGGTGATCGCGCGCCGCACGCGCACGTCCGCGTAGGGCTTGCGCGAGTTGTTCATCGCCAGGATCACGTCGTTCGTCGTGTCCCCGACGACGACCTGGAAGCGCGCGTCCTTCTGCACCTCCTGCACGTGCTCGGGGCCCAGGCCGAAGAGCGACGCGTCGATGTCGCCCGCCTTGAGCGCGGCCAGGGTCGCGTTCGGATCGGGGATGAAGCGGAACACGACCCGGTCGAGGCGGGGCAGCCCCTTGACGTGGTAGTCGGGGTTCCGCGTCAGCACGATCCGGTCGCCGCGTACCCACTCCGCGAGCTTGAACGGGCCGGTGCCCACGGGGTCGCTCTTCAGCGTGTCGACGGCCTCGCGCGGGTAGATCACCGAGCCCTGGCGCGCCAGGTTGAGGATGAAGTTCGCGTTGAGGCTCTTGAGCGAGAACGTGATCGTGTAGTCGTCCTTGACGATGATGTCGCCGATCGCCGCGTAGTACCCGGGGTACGGGTGCTTGGTCTCCGGGTTCATCGCGCGCTCGATGACGTACTTGACG
>WNEV01000315.1_pt1 | contig 23510 bp, 18 predicted proteins | sample 5399861 | NCBI WGS metagenome assembly WNEV01 (sample SAMN13153335, study PRJNA577476) | soil metagenome | isolation source: 40 cm grassland meadow soil 2 days after 3rd rain plot 2 | place: USA:California | collected 2015-11-11 | reverse complement strand
CAAAGGGATTCGCGCCGACCTGCGCGTGTTTGGTTGCGAGCCCGAACGCGCGGATGATGCCTACCGTTCGCTCACCACCGGCACTTTGCAATCGCAAGACTCCAGCGACACTATCGCCGACGGCTTGCGCGCCTCGCTGGCGCCGCGAACTTTCGCGATCCTTCGCCAGCATGTAGACCGCATCCTCCTGGTCAGCGAGGAGGAGATCATTTCCGCAGCCCGCTTGGTCTGGGAGCGCATGAAAATCATCATCGAGCCATCAAGCGCCGTGGCCATTGCGCCGCTGCTGAGGCCCGGAGTTGTAGCATCCTTGAATCTGCCGAAGCGCCCCGACGGCACCGCGCCAAAACTCGGCGTCATCTTCTCCGGCGGAAACGTGGACCTTTCTTCCCTTCCCTGGAAGTGAAGTCAGTCTGCCATCTGCAACCGATTGTGTGGATTCGCAGTCAGTGTGAAGATTGCGCCGCGCTCGCCCCGCTCAAAGTTTCTTGGCGACAATAAGTCCGTAAACGAAATTTCCAGAAGCGAATCCCGCTCGCATCGCGCGGAAGGCTTGCAGAAAATCGACAAACTCCGAACCGTTTTCCTTCGCCACCTGCCACAGTCTCTTGTTCTTCAGAAGGTCCAGGCCCAGGTCCCAAGTCTTCGCACAATTCTTGTTCAGAATTTCGCTGTAAATGACTCGCATGCAATTTGACTTCACGAACCCCGCGTACTCTTGCATGGTGTCCAGTTCGACGAGCATGCCCTTTTCAATCGGCTGAATGGATTTTTTGTATTCGTGTTCGCTGAGCTGTTCCTTCTTGAACCAATCCGTCAGGGCTAGCGTCCCGCCAGATTCCAGGCACCGCGCGGCTGACGCAAAAAACTTTTGTTTTTGCGGGTAGTGCGAAATGGATTCAATCGACCAAACGACATCAAAGGTTTGGTCAAATCTCATCTCCTCTGCATCCATTAGCACGAAGTTTGCCTTCACGCCGCCGTCAGCAGCCGCCGACTTCCGGGCCATTTCCACTTGAATGGGCGAAATCGTAATCCCCGTTGCCTGCGCTCCATACTTTTTCGCGAGATAAATGCTGCTGGCGCCAAACCCGCATCCAACATCGAGAATCGTGCAGCCCGGCATAAGTGCGGCTACGTGCGCGAGATGCTCAACAAGCTGAATCTGAGCCTGTTCTTTGGTTTCATCCCCGCTTGTCCAATAGCCGTGATGGAGGTGTTCACCCCATAGGTCCCGGTAATACCGGCTCGTACGGTCATAGTGATCTCTGACCGCTTCCTTAACGCTATAGCGACGCGGTTCGCAGGACATGATCAACCTCTTGGGCTCACGCTAATCTTCTGCCTGGGCTACTTGTTGGCGGTTGGCAGATCGCCCGCATTGGAGCCTGCAACTCTAAGTCCTCTCTTTAAACAAACGGGACGGCAAACTCGAAGCTTCATTGGGGGTCCGGATTCTGCCGTCCGGTTCAGTAATGCGCACAACCTCCCAGAAACACCGACTCAAAGATATAGGGTCTTTACTCTATTTAACCACTAGGTGATTACTCACCCCAACCGATTGCCTATCTTAAACCCTTTTGTAAATCTTTGGGAGACTGGCGCTCAAAGTCGGCACGGGTCCTGACCGGGCGTCTAAATTGCTCCACTATTTGTGCAAGGAACTTTCACAAATATGCAAAACCCTGGGATGGACAAACATTTTACCGCAGATAGCACAGCACTTATCCACAGTAAATTTGGATTGCAACATGCACTACGTAGTCGGCGGAAGGTTAGCGGAGCCAACGGCATAAGCTAAGGCCTTCACGTGCGAGGGCTACATAGACTCTGTTTGCTAGCTGCGCAATCTTCGAAGTAGCCGCCAAGAATTCGCCCAGGCTCCTCCTCACTCCCCCCGCCCCGGGTGCTTCCCCACAGGCACTCGGGGCCCTCCTTTCTCGGCTCTCAAAGTAGAAGTAGAGGTCCGATACGCCTTGCCCCGCCTAATACTGGTTTAGTTCGGCCCAGGATTTCACCTCATCCTCCACCGAGAAGCGGACTGACGGCGACATGGCAAAACGCGTGTCCAGCTGATATGCCTGCGCTTCGAGAGGTATCGCGATCCAGGAGCGAGCCTTCACAAATCCTCGGACGTAGAGTTCCGTGTAACGGTTGAGTCCAAGAAAGGCCATTTGTGTGGCATGGACCAGACCGTGGAAAAGCGTGCGCAACGTAATTTCGTCGTGAAAAACGATCACGTCCAGGTAGGTAAAGGAAGCCAGGTGCACGAAGTCAGGAAAGTTACCGGAGCTAAGCGCCATAGCCTCGGAATAAAAGGGCGGAGGCGGGATGCGGGCGCCTTTGAGAACGATCGTCTTAACGTTATCAAGCAGGGCGGGCGAAAAATAATCTCGGACGGCGGCTCTCCATCCCGCACTCAGCGGCTCACTCGCGCGAAAATAGGGATCCTTCTCCTGGCGCAGATAGGCCGCCACGCCGGAAATGATCTCGGTTATACGAGCCTCCGGGAGTTCAACGGGATCCATCGCCGTTCGGCTTACACCCAATTGAGCCGGACTGTACTCCTGGAAGTTGCAATGGTCAATGGAATGAGAGATCGTGCATGCAGGATTCAGCGGGACGCGAAACTCACGAGCGAAAGCTGCCGATCATCTCGGTCAAATCGAGACTTCATTCTTCGTAGCCGGACAAAGGATCGAACTCCTATTTTTCCTTGAGCTTCAGCTTGCCCTGAGTCTTGTTTTCTTCGAGGAACGTGCGCAGTTGCGGTACCGCCTCCAGCAGCCGGGTCCATTGTTCGTAATAAAGCGTGACGGGAAAGCGTCCCAGCCCGTACACGCTGACGCCCCCTTTTTCACCGACGCGAAACTCCAGCGAGCCGCTGCGGCGCGCGCCTCCCTGCTTTTCCATTTCCGCGAGTTTTGCTTTGAGTTCTTCGTATGTTGGCTCTGCCATGGCGTCTCCTGTCGTGGATCGAGTCGGAACAGAATTATACAATGCGTTTCGGCTTGACGGCGCACACCTCGCAATCACCGTGGCGCGATGCCGGTAGTAAGTTCGACAATCTCCGAATCATTCGGGCATCCTATCGGCAAGAAATCCCATCCAACTCCCCAAGTGTGGATAGGTCCAGGGATTTCCAAGGTTTCCCAGGTCGAGGGAGACAAGACTCATGGTGCATTACCCAGCAAAGCTAAAAAGCATTGGCGCAGTTTCGCGCGTCGCAGGCGTTGTGGCCCTGGCCGCTGTTCTCGGTGCAGGCGTCTACGCGCAAGAACAAGAGCAGCAAGCCCAGCAGCAGAGCGACGCGCAGCAGCCATCGCAAGATGCTCCGCCTACACCGCCTAAGCCAACCTACACCCCGCAAGACGCAGACAAGCCGCCCTATTCACACGACAGGCCCGCGCAGAACGTTCCCGATGTGCCGCCTCCGCCAGCCCAATCAGTTCCAGCCCAATCCGTTCCCGGCACTCTGACCGTTCCTGCCGGAACAATCCTTCTTGTTCGCGTCAATGACTACCTTTCGAGCGACCGCAACCAGATCGGCGACCATTTCACCGCCGTGCTGGAAAATCCGCTCGTGGTAAATGGCTGGGTAGTGGCTCGCCGTGGCCAGGTGCTGGTTGGTCAGGTCAAGGAAGCGCGCAAAGCCGGCCGCATCAAAGGCACCTCCGAGTTGGGAGTCGAGCTTACCGATCTCACCGTCGTCGATGGCCGCCAAGTGCCCATTCTCACTGAACTATCGAAAGGCTCGGGCGGAACTTCGCACGGCCAAGACGCCGCGACCATCGGCACCACCACGGGGCTCGGCGCACTCATCGGTGCCGCGGCAGATTGGGGCACGGGCGCAGCCATCGGGGCAGGAGCGGGCGCAGCCGCTGGCATCGGCGCCGTGCTGCTCACGCGAGGGCGCCCCACGATTCTGGAGCCGGAAGCGCAATTGAGCTTTCGCCTCGTCGATCCCGTCCACGTTGACACCACGCAAAGTGAGCAGGCGTTTCAGCCCGTCACGCAGCTGGATTTTGACGGCGGCAAATTGGAACGCCGTGGCCCGCGCCGCGTGGCCGGTGGCTATCCTTATCCTGGCCCGTATGCCTATCCCTGTGGTTACTACGGTCCGTGCTACGCCTATCCCGGCTCCGTGGGATTTTATGGCGGCTGGGGCTGGGGCCCTGGCTTTTACGGCCGGCGCGGTTTCCGTCGCTAAGACTACCGACCTTGTTTGAACTGCTACCTGGAATTGCGGCCGCCCTTCTCCACTATGTTCGCGAGAGCCGAACGCACGCCACGATTGCCTTACAATAACTTTTATAAAAGAGTTATCCAAACGGTAGAAATCTAGTGAAGGATAAGTTGCAATAAAGGCAAACGCCGCGACCCTTACAACTGCAGCGCGCCTTTCAACGGAAGCGCGGAAAGCATCCTGGGGATTCATGCATGCATCACAATGGCGGCGGTCGGTAAGTGGGTGCTGTCCTGAGTCTCTCGCTCTGCCGTCGTCAACAGTCATACGGTCGCCGTCACAGTACTAGCGAGTCTCTCAAAAGCTTGTGATATTCTTTACCCGGTCAATGGTGAATCGCTTTCGGTCCAGGCCCCGTCCGCGAGAAACCCTTTGTAAGAGTTCTTCCTCGGTGTGAGTTGCGGCTCTTTTAGCTCGGATGCATCTGCGTTGGGACCGAATTCAAATCTGCGGTGTGGGCGGGATATGAAACTCCAATCTTCGATTCTTCGCAATTCCCTTTTCGTTCTTACTCTCACTCTGGCTCTCGGAACGGTTCGTCTGCCCGCACAAGACAAGGCGGATACGACCGCCACTCAAGAGAAACAATCTAAAGTGCAGCCGGGATTTAGGAAGTTGCCTCGGGACAACGAAGGTCTGGAGAAAGCTCAGGAAGGGCCCGACTTTCTGCGTCGCAGGCAAGATTGGTTTTTCAAGCCACGCGCATTTCCTCTGGGTTTCATCCCGCAAGGCGCACGCGAACGCGCGTTGCAGCAAAAGATCCAGATGTACCAGCGCGAAGGGCGCCTGGGTCAGTTTGGAATTACAAAAGAGCCCGGATTCGTGACACCTCCCCTTGGACCCACTTCAGCGTGGTTCCCGATTGGTCCCCAGCCTACCGCCACGACGCTCTTTGACTTTTCGCAGAATGGCGGCGCTACCTCCGGCCGCGTTACGGCTTTGGTGATGAATCCTAGTAACGCGAATAACGTCTACCTTGGCGGGGCGGACGGCGGCCTCTGGGTAACCACCGACGGCGGCACCACGTGGACGCCGCTCACCGATAATCCAGCCAACAGTGGAATTCCCACTATCGCCGTGGGTTCACTTGCAGTGGATCCCACGACATGCGGCGCGAGTGTTTGCACAACGGTATACGTCGGAACAGGCGAAGGCAATTTCGGCGCTGAGAACATTTATGGCGAAGGTGTCTTGAAGTGCGCGATTACCACCGGCACGCCGCCCTCGGCTGTCTGCACGCAGGACAACACGTTCCATGCCGTGAGTCCGCTCTCTTCCGTTCGAGGCGGCCCTTCGATTGGCGCTCTAGCAGTCAATCCCGCGGCGGGCAAGAGCAACATCCTTCTGGCCGGAGTACGGGGCCTCGCCGGAACTACCATTCAATCCGGGATTTGGTGTTCGGCTGATAGCGGCGTCACTTGGTCGCGTGTCCTACCAACGAGCGCATCCGCCAGCGATCCAGGAACCGACGTGGCATTCGCCAGCGATGGTACCGCCTGGGTTGCTTTGGGAAATCCGTTCGGAGACGCAACCAACAATGGAATTTACAAGTCTTCCGCCGTCGTGTCTTCCTGCTCGATCACATTCACCGCGCAGATTCTCCCCGCGGGCACGCCGGCCTCAAAACTCGGTCGCATCACGTTGGCAATCTTTCCCAGTCCCACAAGCACCGGTGCAAATGCCGCGGTGTACGCCGCCATGGCCGACAGCAGCACGACTTCCTCGAATCTTCTCGGCGTCATCAAGACAACAAACGGCGGAACAACTTGGACGCAACTCACTGGCGACACCCGGCTTTCAATAAGTGGAATCTGCAATGCGCAGTGCTTCTATGACATCCCCATGGCCGTTAGCCCCGTCAGCGCGAACGATGTCTTTATAGGTGGCGCCGCAAACAATGGCACGCTGATCCGTTCTACGGACGGCGGCGCAACTTGGACGGAAATCTCTCGCAACGACGTCACCGGTGCGACTGACTCCATTCACGTGGACATGCACGCGATCGCCTTTAGCGCCAATGGCGCCACCATGTTTGTCGGCAACGACGGCGGAGTCTGGAAAACGGCGGCCCCTACGGGGACTCCCGCTGCTGGCTTTTGGACCAACCTGAACCAAAATCTGCAAATCACTCAGTTTTATCCGGGACTTTCGATTCATCCCTCGAACACCGGATTCGCCATGGCTGGCGCGCAAGACAACGGTATTCAGGATTATCAGGGATTCAATAGCACACCGCTTGTCTGGCAGGATTCCGGGCTTGGCTGCGACGGTGGATTTACGGCCATCGATTTCACCGTTCCCAGCACTACTTATGGAGAATGCGAATACTTCCCCAACGCGATTCTGCTCATTGCAACTTCGTTCAATAACGGAGACCTCGTCAATGGATTCCTAGCCACCACCGGCATCAATGGTGGCGACCGCGGTGGCTTTATTCCGCCCCTCGTAATCGACCCGAACAATTCAAACACGCTTTACTTCGGCACTTGCCTCGTCTACAAAACGGCGGACAACGCCCAAACTTGGGCCGCTATTTCTCCCGACGTGACCAGCGCTGCGCACCCCGCGGATTGCTCCAATCAATCAGGAGCTGTGCTGAGCACCATTGCGATTGCAACCGGCACCTCCAATACGATCTATGCGGGCAGTGATGCCGGCGAAGTCGAAGTTACCTCAAATGCCGGAACGTCTTGGACAAGTATCTCGGCCAACGGCGGCGTCCTGCCTGGACGAGCCGTCACACAAATCGTGGTGGATCCGTCGAGTGCCACCGGCGACGTTGCTTATGTGACGTTTTCCGGGTTTGGCAGTTGCACGGGTTGCGATGGCAAAGGCCACGTCTTTAAGACTGTGAACGGTACCGCTGGCGCGGCCACAGTCTGGGTGGACGTCAGCGGAACGGCCACCAAACTGCCGGATATTCCAGTCAACGCCCTTGTCGTTGACCCCGACGACCACACACACAATACGCTCTACGTTGGCACTGACATTGGCGCCTTCTTCACCACCGACGGAGGGCTCAACTGGTCCCCGTTGGGTGCCTCCACTTCGCTTCCCAACTCTCAGATCCTTTCCCTGACCCTTCATAACCCGTCCCGCACGCTCCGGGCAGCGATGCATGGCCGCGGGGTATGGGATATTAATCTGGGCTCGGGACCAAATACGCCGGCTTTTCTTATCAGCAAACTCTCACCGTTTACTCGCAATGCGCCAGGGTCGGCTACGACGCTGACGGTGAATGGAACAGGGTTTACAGCTTCTTCTGTTGTGATGTGGGGAAGCACTGCGAAAACGACGACGTTCGTAAGCGCAACGCAACTCACGGCGCCCCTTACTGCCGGTGACCTCGGCGGTGGAGCTGTTGTTCAAGTGAGTGTCAAGGACGGCGCGAATACTACAAATTCCCTGCCCTTCACCGTGATTGGGCGGCCACCGACGATTTCCAGTGTGTCCCCCGTCAGCGCTCCCGTAAACTCGCCGGACACGCTCATCACGGTGACCGGAACGAATTTTCAAACCAACTCTAACGTTATCCTTAATCCGGACACCAACTTCACTAGGATCGCCACGACATTTGTAAGCTTGACGCAACTCACGGCCACCGTGCCTGCAACCTTTATGGCGAACTTCGGTAGCACCAATTCGGTAGGTGTCGAGAATCCGCCTCCTGGAGGCGGTGCGACATTTACTAATCCCAACGCAATTCCGCCCGTTGTGCTGCCGACTTTCACCGTAGTCGCTCCCCCGTCGGCCAACGATAACTTCGCGGCTGCGATCAACATCACCTCCACTTCGTTCACCGACACCAAAGATAGCTCCGGTGCGACGACCGAGACGAATGACCCTACACCGCAATGCGCGCAAAGCACGCAGATTCCTTTCGTAACCGGGCGCTCGAACACAATCTGGTACAAGGTCGTTCCAACCAGTACGGGGACTGCCAATATCGATACCATCGGCAGCACCTACGACTCCGTGCTCTCTGTGTGGTCCGGCACCGCGCAAACGGCGCTTACCGAAGTTCCCGGTGGCTGCAACGACGACATCAATCCCGGCATTGTGACCGTCTCCCAGTTGACGAACGTAACCCTCAATGCGGGAACCACTTACTACATCATGGTAAGTTCGTTTGGTCAGGCGGACCCGAACCCACTCGCCTTTGGCGGCAAGAGTGTTTTGAATTTTTCTTTCACAGGCACAATCGGCAGTGGAACCGGCTCGTTCACCATCGGCGGCACAGATGTAACGGCTACGGCAGGGGCCAGTGGCACATCAACCATTACTGTGACTCCGACCGGCGGCTTCACCGGCACGGTCAACGTGACTTGCCCGGCTGCCGGACTGCCTGCGGGCGTCACTTGCTCGCCCAATCCGCTGGCCATCAATGTAACCGGCACGGCTGCCGTGACCGGCTCCCTGACGCTAAACGTGACCGCACCATCGTCAACTCTGACAGCCTCGGCAGCGCCCGCCGGCCGCGTCCTCTATGCAGCTGGCACAATTCCTCCGAGCGGAGGCAAAGGCTGGTGGACTCTTAGCGCCGGTACCGGCCTTGCCGCGCTCGTTCTCCTCTTCCTGCCGGGACGCAAACGTTATCGTGTAGCCCTCGGCTTGGGTCTTGTGTGCTTGCTCAGCTTTGCCTTGGGTTGCGGTGGCTACGGCGGAGGTGGCGGAAGCGGCCCGTTTGCCACATCCACCAAGATAACTGCCTCCACCGGGAAAGTGTCCTCGGGGCAGACCGACACTTTCACGATCACTGTCACTTCATCGGGAACTGCCGCGAACGGACAAGTGCAGCTCTTCGATGGAAGCTCCGCGCTGGGTTCGCCCACTAGCGTTGTCAACGGTGCAGCTTCGATCAACGAATCGGGGCTGGCAGCGGGGACTCACTCGATCAGCGCACACTATTTGGGCGATACCTATACGATGGCCTCACAGAGCGGAGCATTAAATATCACGTTCCAGGGCACCACCACGTTTGTGATCCAGGCATCGCCGGCCGCATCCAATGCCACGCCGACCGTCAACATCACCATCAACTAACACTTGTCGGTCCAGCCGACAGAAAAACAAGGGGTCCTGGAATTCCGGGACCCCTTGTTTAGTTCGGCAGTGGTCCGTTTGAATTCTCTTAATCGTGACAAATAGGAGTCAAATTCAAACTGGCTCACTCTCTAGTTCTTTTCCTTGACAGGTGTCTGCCTCTCTGATACTCTTGCGTTAGATAAATCTGTCGTTAATTCCACAGCCTGGGCTCAACGTCCCGCGCCTTCACAGAAAACAAATCAAGTGAGTTGCACAATTCTGGTGCAAAATAAGTCCGTTTAGAATCAACACTTGCAAAACTGCATCAAAACGAAAGACTTCCTTTAAAATCAACACTTAATGAAAAACAGGGGTAGGGGGGAGGGTTAACTGCCTCCCGTTGCCGGATTGTCAGTTAGGGTTTGGCGGAAAGACAATGTTCCAGAACAGCGGCGCGGGGGAAAGAAACTCGACAGGAACGAGTGATCCTTCCTGATTCATTTGCGGCGGACGAGCCACGTTCACTTCGACCTTCTGCTGAGTTCTGGGGTTTTCCAAAATGAACTTGGTGCCCTGCGGAATGCCCTCTTTGAGAATGATCATCGCGCCCGTAGCGCTCACGGTGTGAGTGAATCCCTGGATAGCCTCGGGCTTATTGGCAATATGGACCAGCACGGGCATGCGCAGCAGAACACGCTGCGCGCGGCGCCGCTCTTCAGCGGTAGGCTGCCGCATCAGCCCGGGGCGTGAGCCAGTGGGGCGCACGCCGGCTATCGCACCGGGTTTCGCGTACGGCGAAGGCTTCACAGTTCAAGTCCCCAGAAATCCATTTCCGGCGCGACGAGCTCGACACCGTATTCCCAGCCGTCGGGACGCTGATTGCCCTTCCACACGATGATCGCAGCATTGCTGGTATTGGAGATCAGATTGGTGAGGGCCAGCCGGTGCTCCAGGTTGAGCTCGTGCTTCAGGACGACCATGCATCCGTAGGGGTTGACCACCCGCGTATGCGCCTCTGCGGTGACGCGCTTGCTGGTTTCGTCATCCCATTCGAGCCGTACGGGCACTCGGGAATTCATCCGGCGGCCACGGCGCTTCTCGTGGTGCCGCGATCCAAGACGCTTGGTTTCACGGACCTTTACCTGCATTTTCGCCTCTACCTCGCCATGCTAGAGTTGAGGACGAAAAGGGTCAATGGTACGAACTTCTGCGTTCGCGCAAATAAGTAGCTGTCCCAATGGACAGGTGAAAACAATGGAGTGGGACAGGCAGTGAAAAACCTGATTGTCAACGCGGATGACCTCGGGTGGACCGAGGGCGTAAACCGCGGCATCGTCGAGGCATTCCACGGCGGAATTGTCACCAGCACTTCGCTGCTCGCCAACGGCGCGGCATTTGCTGGGGGCGTGGACGCGGCACGTTCGGCTCCCGGCCTGGGGATAGGAGTGCATCTGAATTTGAGCGACGGTCCCGCCGTCGCCAAACCGGAAAGCGTTGCGAGTCTTTTGAACGACGAGGGCGAATTCGCTGGCGGACCGGAAAGCCTGCTTTTGCGGCGCGCGCGGCGCGGACTCGCGCTGGCGGAAGTCGAAATTGAGTGGGACGCGCAGATTCGGAAAGTCCGTGATGCGGGGATTTTGCCAACGCACCTCGATGGGCACAAACACGTGCACATGTTGCCGGGACTTTTCGAGATTGCATTGAAGCTCGCGAAACGGCATGGCATTGCTGCGATTCGCGTTTCGCTGGAATCCTCGAGTCTGCGCGCGGCCCTTGCTTCAGGCGCAAAACAGCACGCCGGTGTGATTATGAAACAAGGCGTGCAGGCGCGCGGATTGAAACTGCTGGCGCGGGACGCGCGCGAGCAAGCCGAGCGAGCGGGAATTTCTACGGCCGATTATTTTTGTGGCATCGCACAAACCGGAGAGCTGACGCGCGAAGGCGTGGAGCAATTCTTGAAGAATTTGCCTGACGGAACGACGGAGCTAATTTGCCATCCGGGCTACGCGGATGACGCGCTACAAAAATCTGCGACGCGGTTGCAGCATTCGCGTCAGACCGAGTTGCAAATTCTTACGGACACGGGGATTAGAAATCTTGTCGCTTCGCTGGGGATTCGCCTGATAGACTATGGCTTCGTGTCCCAGGAAGCGTAAAGAGGATATCGCGGAAAGATGGCTAGCGATTCGTCCATCCAATATTCTATTGTCGTTCCGTTCTTCAACGAACAGGAAAACATTCCACCTCTCTACATGAAGCTTACCGAAGTGATGGATGGGATCGGCGAGCCGTACGAATTGGTGTTTGTGGATGACGGCAGCAAAGACGATTCGTTCAAAGTGCTCACGGAAATCTACGAGCACGACCGGCGCGTGAACCTCGTAAGGCTGCGGCGGAATTTCGGTCAGACACCGGCGCTGAAGGCAGGCTTTGATTTTGCGCGGGGCGAAGTCATCATTTCCATGGACGGCGATCTGCAACACGACCCGGAAGAGATTCCGCGCTTTCTGGAGAAAATCGAGGAAGGTTTCGACCTGGTAAGCGGCTGGCGTCACAACCGGCGGGACCACTGGCTGATGCGCCAGCTTCCCAGCCGCGCCGCCAATTGGATGATGGCAAAACTTTCGGGGATCGACCTTCACGATTTTGGGACGACGTTCAAGGCTTACCGGCGAGAGATCATTCAGGAAATTCAGCTTTACGGCGAGTTGCACCGCTTCATCCCGGCGCTGGCGAGTTCGACGGGCGCGAGAATCGCGGAAGTGCCCATCGAGAACCTCCACCGCAAGAGCGGAAAATCGAACTACGGGATCGGGCGCACGATCCGCGTGTTCCTGGACTTGATTATCGTTAAATTTTTGTTGGATTACTCGACGAGGCCCCTGCAGTTTTTCGGCTTGCTGGGCGTGGCCGGAATGGGACTTGGTTCGCTGCTCGCGTGCTTCCTGGCTTACGAAAAATTCAGTCTGCACCAGGCGATCATGGCGGAGCATGGACCGCTGATGATGCTGGCGGTGGCGCTTTTCATCAGCGGCGTGCAGTTTTTTTCGATGGGGTTGCTCGGCGAGATTATCGCGCGTACCTACTATGAATCGCAAAACAAGCCCATCTACGCGTTGCGCGAAGTGAAAAGCCACCGCAAGGAAATGGGCGACTCGACGGAGTCGACCCGCCCCTCCGGCAATCCCGACCGTTAAAAGCTTCTCCTCGAGAGCAGTTCCACGGTTTCACAGCGCTCGCCTCGGATACGCAACACAAACGATGCGCTCAGGAATGGTGCGCGATTTTGCGATATTCACCGCGGAAATAGAGTAGCGGTTCTCCTTCCTCCATTTCCGCGGCCTCCACTTCCCCAACAAAGATGGTATGGTCGCCGGCGACGTGCGACGCAATCACTTTGCAACCCATCTGGAGTAGCGTGCCCTCGACGACGCGGGCCCCGTTGGCCGTCTGACGAAAATGGATCCCCAGCCGCTGCTCCGCTTCGGCATTGTGTTCTTTTTTTGCGAAATATTCGGAGATGGCTTGCTGATTGTGCTTGAGGACGCTGACGCCAAACTGTTTTTTCTTCTGAAGCAGTGGATACATGATTGCGCGGTGGTCGACGCAAACGAGAATCAGCATGGGATCGAGCGAAACCGACGTGAAGGAGTTGGCGGTCATTCCGTGAATTTTGCCGGGCTCGCGTTCGACGGTGACCACGGTGACGCCGGTGGTGAAATGGCCGAGAGCTTTGCGGAATTCGGACGACGATAGTGAGGAGGTTGGCATCTTGGAAGTTTTTGAAGATACCATACTGGGTGCGCGAAAAGCGAAGCAGTGGTTTCGAGCCAAAATGCTTTGTCCAAATTTTGGTTGAGTGGCGGATTTGAAACGGGGTGAAGATTCATGGCGCGTAAAATCGCGATTGTGGGTGGAACGGGGGCGGAAGGTTCCGGACTAGCGTATCGGCTGGCGAAAGCCGGGGAACACATCGTGATCGGATCGCGCGAGGCCACACGCGCTCAAGAGACAGCGGAACTTTTGCGAGAACGCATTGGGAGCACCGCGCAGATCGAGGGAATGGACAACGCTTCGGCAGTAGCGGCGTGCGAGATCGCGATCTTGACAGTTCCCTTCTCCGGAGCGGCGGCGCTACTGAAACAACTGAAGAGCGCGTGGAAACCGGGAACGATTGTGATTGATACGACGGTGCCGCTGGCAGCGACGATTGGCGGTGCAGCGACGCGCGTGCTCGGTGTATGGCAAGGTTCAGCCGTGGAGCAGACGCAGGAGCTTTTGCCACCGAGCGTGAGCTTGGCGGCAGCGTTCCAGAATCTTGGCGCGGAAGTGCTTGCCAGCGATAGCCCAGTCGACTGCGACGTCCTGGTGTGCAGCGATGATGAGAAGGCCAAGCAAGTGACGTCCGAATTGGCTGGCAAGATTCCGGGGGCGCGGGCGCTGAATGGCGGAAAGCTGGAGAACGCGCGCATCGTTGAATCGCTGACGGCGCTGCTGATCGGGTTGAACATGCGCTACAAAGTCCACGCCACGGGAATTCGTTTCACCGGTCTGCCTTGAAGTGACACTTCTCCTCTTGGCGGATGCGTCCCGGAGATGAAGACTCCCCAGTGGGAGCAGGTATGTTTGAACGTTATTCGGAGATGGCAAGAAGTGTAATCCATATGTCGCGCTACATGGCCGGCCGAGTGGGAAGCCCGGAAATTGAGACGGAGCATCTTCTATTGGGATTGTTGAGGGAAGACAAAGCTCTAGCGCGGCGATTCCTCGGTACACCCTGGGCAGCGGAAGCAGTCTGGAGAAAGATCGCGCAAAGTAAGCCTGTCCGTGAGAAACTTTCAGACCCCCGAGAGCTTCCACTCAGTAGAACATCAAAGCATGTTCTGGCTTTTGCCGCAGAAGAGGCGGACCTGCTTTCCAATAAGCATGTTTGCACTGAGCATTTGTTGCTTGGCCTTCTTCGGGAAGAGAAGTGTTTTGCCGAAGAGATACTACATGAACGTGGCGTTCGTCTGGCGTCGACTCGGGAGGACTTGAAGCGAATTCCACACAATGATTCGGCGAAAGAGAAATTTGTGAGGGAACGCGGCTCACTGCCGGAGGAAGTCGTTGAATTGCGAACCCGGATTAGGTTAATGGTGAGTCGCTTGGAGGACGCAATCGCCAACCATGACTTTGTGAAGGCTCGGGGGCGTATTCAGATGAAGAGGGCCGGGAACGCGACAAGTTGTTTTTGCTGTATCGAAAACATGGACTCTCCGACTGGATCTACGATTAGAGTCCGCAGCAGTATGTTCCAAGACAAAGCGCAGCGTGCTGCCCCCTACAAGGGCGAGGACGGGGAGGACAAAGATAAGAGGGCGCGGGCGAGTTTGTGTTTCTGGTCGCAGGTTTTCATGACGGTGGGCATGATTGCCACTGTCATGCCGAGAGCAGAGATGGCGGCGGATTGGGATTTGTCGGAGGGGTCGATGACGAAAGTGCCGGTGAAGTCGGTGTAGAGTTTGGCGACGCCGAGGGCAGTCGGCGCGTGGCCGAGCTGGGCAAGCATTTTGTCGGAGGGGCCTTTCAAGGATTTGCCGCCGACGATAGGACAGACGGCGAACACTTTTTCTTTGTAAGTGCGGAGTTCATCGCGGATTTGAGGGACGGCAAGAATCGGGCCGATGCTGATTAGAGGATTGCTCGGGCAGATCAGGATGCGGTCAGCTTCGCGAATGGCTTCGAGAACGCCGGGAGCGGGAGCCGCGGATTCCACGCCTGCAAAGCGAATTGCCTTCACGACCGGTTCGGCGCGGCGCTTCACGAGATATTCCTGAAAATGGAGCGGGCCTTCGTTCGAATCGATGACCGTGGGAACGGGACTATCCGACATGGGCAAGATACGGGATTTTACGCCGAGCGCGATTCGAATGGAGTCGGCCGCTTGCGAGAGCGTTTTTCCTTCGGAGAGCAAAGCGCTGCGATGGATGTGCGTGGCGAGGTCGCGATCGCCGAGATTGAACCAGTTGGGGCGGCCGTAAACAGCGAGCCGCTTGAGCGCGTGAAAAGTTTCGCCGCGAAATCCCCAGCCTTTTGATGCGTCCACAATTCCCCCAAGCGTGTAAGTGACGATGTCGAGGTCGGGCGAAATGTTCAGGCCGTGGAGAACGATATCGTCGCCGGTGTTGACGATGATGGTCAAGAAGCTCGGGTCCATCATTTCGTAGAGGCCCAGGAGAAGTTTTGAAGCGCCAACGCCGCCAGCAAGCGCGGTGATTTTCAGCTTTGGTTTTGAGGGCATGAAGAGTTCAGATGCGGGCGGCGTGGGCAGCGCCACGCGCGAAGCCATCGGGACCGGCAACTTCCGCGATGCGATTGCGGAGAGAAGGCGAGAGAAATTCGTCGCGATGGACGAATTCGGGATAGATGGCGAGGCGTTCGCGCAAGGTGAAGCCGCGGGACTCGGTTTCGGCTTGCAAGCGCGCGATTTGGGGCCAGGCGGCCTCGGGATTGATGAAATCTTTGGTGACAGGAGAAATGCCGCCCCAATCGTTGATGCTTGCTTCGAGCAAGAGCGGAAAATCGCCGTAGCTCAGGTTAGGCGGGGCTTGGATGTTCATGTGCGGCCCAAGAATAAGGCGGGCGATAGCAATCGTGCGCAGCATGTCTTTGAGGGATGGCTCCGGGTGAGCGGCCATGGGAATTTCCGGCTTGGCACGAAAATTTTGGATGATCACTTCCTGGATGTGGCCGTATTTTTCGTGGAGCGTTCGAATGGCCAAAAGGGAGTCGATGCGCTCGTCCATGGTTTCGCCGATACCGATCAAGATGCCGGTCGTGAACGCGATACTGAGTTTGCCGGCTTCTTCGATAGTGCGAAGACGAAGCGCGGGCACTTTGTCCGGAGCTTTGGCATGCGGCAGGCCGTCACGCATGAGGCGCGGGCTGACGTTTTCGAGCATCAGGCCGACGCTGGCGTTGGAATCCTTCAGGCGCTTGAGGGCAGCCTGATCCATGAGGCCGGGATTGGCGTGAGGAAGCAGGCCGGTTTTTTCGAGGACGAGTTCGCTCATGGCCGCGAGATAGTCGAGCGTACGGGAGTAGCCCTGCGCGCGGAGGAATTCGCGGGCTTCGGGGAAAATTTTTTCGGGCTGATCGCCGAGACTGAAGAGGGCTTCCTTGCAGCCTGCGTGGCGGCCGCGTTCGGCAAGGGCGAGAACTTCTTCCGGGGTCATGAAATGGGCGCCGGGCTGACCGGGGTCTTTGCGGAAAGTGCAGTAGCTGCAGTAGTCACGGCAAAGAGTGGTGAGCGGGATGAAAACCTTTTTCGAGAAAGTGATGACGGTTCCTTTGCCTTGAGCACGGAGTGCAGTGGCCGCGGCAAGAAGCTCGGATAGCGGGGACTGGGCGGCCAGTTGAATGGCATCTTCACGCGTGACGGGATGGATAGCGGTGAGCATTCGCTAGGCAGTTAGGGCTATAGGGGAATTTAACACAGAGGACACAGAGCACACAGAGAAGAGAAATGGATTCGAGGAAGAACTCCAGGAAAATCAGCGGAACAAATCCTCGGAGGCAGGGCGAATGATGCTGGTGGCGGGTTCGGCGGCGGGCTTGTAACGATAGCCGCGAATGACGACGACGGGAAAGCCTTCGGATTTGCCCATGAGCAAGCCGGCGGCGGCGGCGAGCTCGTCGGCGACGGCAAGAATCGTTGCGGTGAGAGGCTTGCCCTCGCGGTCGCGCGTGCCTCGCAGATCGTGGAGAACCGGGACGCCGGACGCTCCGATGGCGACGTTCGTTAAGCCAAGACGCCAGGGGCGGCCAAACGTGTCGCTGATGATGACGGCCATGCGCTTGCCTGTGCGTTTGCGGAGGGCGGCGGCGAGATTCTTCGCGGACCGGTCGGGATCGCGAGGGAGCAGGCTCACGACATCGTCTCCAGGAATGTTCGAATGATCAACGCCTGCATTGGCGCACACGTAGCCGTGACGCGTTTCGGCGATCAACACGGGATCGGTGCGAACGAGGCGCTTCGATTCGTTAAGGATTACTTCCACGAGCCGAGGATCTTTCTTTTGCCGCTCGGCGATGGCTTGTGCCTGTGGCGAAGGCACGATCGATCCCAATTTCACGACGGCGCCTTCGGCCTTCGAAATAACTTTTTGCGCGATGACAAGAACGTCTCCGTTTTCAAACTGCATGCGTGCTTTGGTGGCGGCATTTGCAATTTGCTCAGAGAGATCGTCGCCGCGGTGAATCTCAGGCAAACCCCGCAGACGCAGCAGGCGCACATCCGGATTGGCGGCGGGAACCTCCTTTGCCGAAGAGCGGGAGAGGAGACGCTTGGCCATGAACGCCGAAGAGGAATCTTACGCGAGGCGCGAGGACGTTTCACCTGCGAAAACGGAATGCGCAGAAAAACGGAACGGGCGTCCCGATCCAATCGCGGCGCCCGTTCCGAAAGGTGCTCGACTTTCAGTAACGACTAGCGGTGCGGCTTGTCGTCCTGGGGCTTATCCTTGGAGGGCTTGTTGTCTTTCGGACGTTCCTGCTTCTGGCGTTCCTGTTGCTGTTTTTGTTCGAGCTTCTGCTGTTGCTGCTCGTGTTTCTGTTCGAGCTGCTGAAGCTGTTGCTGTTGTCTCTGGTCGACCTGTTGCTGGCGCTGTTGCTGGCGTTGTTGTTCAGCGTTTTGCTGAGCCGCTCTCTGCCGTTCCTGAATCTGTTGCTGCTCGGCCTGCTGGCGCTGTTGTTGGCGTTGCTGGTCAGCGTTTTCCTGAGCCGCTCTCTGCCGCTCCTGAACCTGCTGCTGGTCGACTTGCTGGCGCTGCGGCGGCTGGGTTTGATCCACTCTCTGCTTTCTTGCGTCGTCAGCACCGTTCTGCTGAATCTTCTGCTGCTCCCTGATCTGCTTCTGCTCGACGCGCTGGCGCTCCTGATCCTGCTTTTGCCGGAGCTGGTCCAGTTGCTGCTGATGTTTCTGGTCGAGCTGCGGGTTGACGTCGTTCGGCCTGCCGGAGTCATTCGGGCGGGATGAAGGCGGACGATCGTTGTAGACCCTCGGATTACCGGGCCTGCCGGCGTTACCCGGGGCGTTGCCGCTGTTGCCAGGGGCATTTCCAGCGTTGTCTGGAGGATTCACAGGCCGATTGCCGGAATTCCCCGGAGCGGAGTTGTTCATCAAGGGCGGACGATTGTTGTCGTTTCGGTCGTTTCTATCGTTGCGCGGGTTGCCTTGCCCGTTGCGCTGGTTGTTCTGGACATTGGCTGGATTATTCGGCGCATTGTCCACGGGACGATTCCCCTGAACGTTACGAGGTGTGCCGGGCTGGGCCGGCGGAGCGATCTTGATGTTCGCACGGGCATCCTGCGTGGTCTCGACCTGACCTCGGCGCATCTCCGAGACGGCCGGAGGCCTTCCGCCATTGGCTTGAATGACTTGCTGCTGTTTGACGAAAGGAGCGGGGGCTGGAGGCGGAGCGGTCCTGGCGACAACTGCGCGGTTCATTGCGATCGCAGGCGGACGCACGCGCGCTTCCGCACCGGCGCCGAGCACGCTGCGCTGCTGCGGTGCAACGGTGGGCGTGGTCGGATTGACCTGCGCAGACTCAAGTTCCCGGCGATCAATCTTCATCATGTGTTGAGCGACAGGCTGAGCCGACGTAAATGCTTCGTGCGAAGTGACGGTGACAGCGTTCGGGGCAGTCTGGTTCACGTATCTGACGTTGGTGACATTCTTGTTGACGACGACGTTGTTGTAGTAGTTGTTGACAACGACGTTGTTCACCGTCGTGTTGGAAACATTGACGTTTGTAACGTAGGTGCGGCTGACGCGATAAGAAGGCACGTAGACTTCACGCGGCGCAAGCGGGAACCAGGCCACGCCGACTCCACCGCCGCCACCGATTCCGATGCCCACGCTGAAGTGCGGCCCGCCGACCCAGGCGACGAGAGCCGGGGCGTAAACCGGGCGCACGTAGGCCACACCCACGACTGCGCGGGGCGCGCAAGGCACCCAGCCCCACACGCCGCCGACGACAACCCAGCGGCCGTAATGGAAGGGAGCAAATCCCCAGGGCTCATCATCAACCCAGGTCCAGCCCCAAGGGGAAATCCAAACCCAGTGCCCGTAGCGATACGGAGCCCAACCGACAACAGTGGTGTGTGGAAACCAAACGTTGCCATATTCGGGAACGGGGCGCCAGCCTCCGTACTCATCGAGGTCTTCGTAACCAATGACATCGGAAGAAACATAGCGAGAGGATTGCGCGTGATCTTCGCGCCGGTCACGGTCACGGCACCAGCGGTCGAAGTCGTCGCCGTCGTCACGGAAACGTTGAATGTCGGCATCGAGCTGGTCGGTACCGGCAAACGTGCCAGTTTCCCGCGGATGAATGGTGTAGGCGGAGCCGCCGCCGGTGACTTCACCTTGGCCATCGCGGACCAGGACAACCGTGGTGTCGCCCGCTTCGTTGACGTCGATTTTGTAGTCGCCGGGGCGCAGAACGGAGAAGGCGAGGTTGGGCGTATCGATTTCGAAAGTCTCGTCCTCGTCAAGGCGGCGCACACGCACGTTCAGGATGCCTTCGGTGACGCGGATCTGCACCGTGCGATCGTCGAGATTCAAAAACGAAAAGCCAGTGTTGCCGGAAAGGCGGATCGATGCGGAGCCGATGTTGAGCTCTGCACGTGAGCCATTATCCGCCCACAGCTTGTCGCCAGTGGTAATGGGGCGGTTGACGACGGCGGTCACCCAGTCGTCAGTGCCCGCGGGGTTAAAGGAAACGTTGCCGTGGGTGTAGCTGAGGCGCGCTACGCGGCTTGGCGGATCGTCATCATCGGCGGTGGCGCGTTGGGGCGCAGAGAGGGCCACCGCCAGCGCGACGCTGAGCAGGCTCGTTAATTTGACCAGATATTTTCTCATGTCGGAATCTCTCCTGAAACCTGAGCGGCCGTGAATCCATTGCGCCGCGTCATTCACGTTCCTGGGTCAATTGCCTGGGCATACTCCAAACAGTAGCACTTCATCGTTAGAGAGCAGTTGCTGCGCATTTTCCCCATGTCGAAACAGCAAATGCCGGGAACGAAATCCTTCACCCTATCTAACACCATCGGGCGGGGAGAGTTGTATGGGCGTCACGACGCGAATCGTTGAACGCATGAAACAGGAAGCTGGGAATTTCAATCGGCTGGAAGCAAAAAAGCAAAAGGCCCGTCCGGATTTGCCAGGCGGGCCTTGAATTTGAGAACGAGATTAGTGTCGGCCGTGAGAGCTCGAGCCTCCACCGGAGTGTGAACTTCCGCCACCTCCACTGCTATGGGAACTGCCACCACCTCCACCGCTATAGCTACGACCTCCGCCACCACCGCCGCTATAACTACGGCCTCCGCCACCGCTGTAACTGCGGCTGCCACCTCCACCGCCGCTATAACCGCGGCTGGGGGCGGAGTACGACGGTGCGGAGTAGGATCGGGACGGAGCTGGATAGCTGCGGCTCGGTGCGGAATATGTTCGCGGCTCTGAGTACGAGCGCGAGGGCGGCGGATTGTAGGAGCGCTGTGGCGAATAGCCGCGATTGTTGTTGTAAGACGGCTGCGAACGCTGCGGCGGCTCGTACGAGCGGCCGCTGTTCGAATAACTTGGGCGATTGCTGTTGTAGCTAGGCGTCGACGCCGAAGGCCGTGACGACTGGGCGTTGGAAACGGAAGATTGCGCGCCGCTGCGTGCCCACGGCGGACGGTTCGCATCGTTCATGCGCGCGGTTTGCGCAGGCACGGTCGTCGTTGGGCGGTTGGAGCTTCCGAAACCTGCCGGCGCGCGGCCGCGATCCGTTGCATTTCCTTGCGCTTCCCAAGTGCGCGGGCTATTGCCGGTGCGCTGCGAACCCGCATTGCCCATGACACTGGCAGACGCCCGGTTCGAGTTGTTCATCGCCGAAGGCGGACGATTCTGCGAAAGCTCTTGCTGACGCGGAGTCATATGAGACATAGACGGAATGTTGCCCGAACGGCCATTCATCGCAGGCACCTTGCCTGGACGATTGTTTGTCGACGGCGCGTTATGCGTTGGCACATTTTGTGAGGCGCGCTGATTCATGGCGCCGTTCACTGGGCCGTTGCCGACGCGGCCGGAAGTCAGGCCCGCGCTCTTGACGGTGTGAACGGGCATATGAGACGCCCCTGCCGCCGGTGCAGTGCGCGCGATTACAGAGCGGTTCTGAACCGAAGCCGGGGGCCGGGCGATGTTCGATCGCATATTCACCGAGCCGAGCGCGCTGTGTGGCGTGGGCCGGATGCCAACGGAGTTGGTCACCTGCGCACCTCGCAACATAGCGGGCGTCAGGTGAGTGGCGCCACGGTTGACGGCCTGGCCGTTCATGAAGGCGCTGCGATTCGCCACGGTCACGGCGTTCACGTTGTGAGCGTTCACAAAATTGACGTTATGAATGTTGGTGTTGAAGACATTCACGTTGCGAATGAACGTGTTGTGCACGTTGATGACGGTGACGAAATTACGGCTGCAGCCGAACCACGGGAAGAACGGTTCGCCCCAGCCGAGGGGGAACCAGCCGACTCCGAAACCAAATCCACCGCCGAAGAAGCCGACAAACGCGGGGCCATAGACTGGATACCCAAAAGCCGGCCCCGGGCACCAGCCCCACGCGCCGCCGATGTACGCCCAGCGGCCATAGTGGAACGGAGCAAAGCCCCACGGCGAATAGTCAACCCAGGTCCAACCCCACGGGCCGACCCAATTCCAGTAGCCGTAACTGTAAGGAGCCCATCCGGGCGCAACCTCGGCGGGATACCAAACGTGACCGTACTCGGGCTCATCTCGCCAAGAACCGTAGTCATCGAGGTCGTCGTAGCCGACCATATCGCGCGAAACGTATTTTGCGGAGACGGAGCGATCTTCCTTCAAATCGCGTTCGGCGGCCCAGCGATCGAGGCCGTCGGGACCGGGCGCCTTCTCAATATTGTATTGAATGTTTTCCGTGCCGTTGAATTCGGCCCGCTCGCCAGGATGAACTTCGTAAGTCTTGCCGCCGGCGGTAACTTCGCCTTCGCCGCGAATCACGGTTACGCGGGCGGAGTCGCCGTTTTCATTTACGTCAATGCGAAACGCTCCTGCTTCCTTGACGGTGAAAGCCAGGTTCGGAGCGTCGACTTCGTAAAGGTCGCCCTCGCGAAGTTCGCTAACGCGGAAATTGATGCTACCCTCCGCAAGTCGCATCTGGGTGATGCCTTGGTCGAGGTTCAGGAAGGATAGCGCGGTCATGCTGCCAAGATGGATCGCAGCGGGACCCGCTTGCAATTCGGCGCGGGAATCTTTGTCCACCCAAATTTTGTCGCCGATGGTCATGGGACGGTTTCGGGCGGCGCTGCCCCAATCGCCTTGTCCGCCGGGCTGCAGAGAAACGGAGCCATCCGCGTAGCTGATGCGGGCGACGCGCGTGGGCGGATCTTTCTCTTCGTCCGCTCGCGCCTTCGGAGCCGCAAAACTCAAAAGACCGGCGAAGCACAGGAGCATGCTGAGGCTGCTTTTACCTGTGAATGTCTTTTTCATGACGAACCCTCGGTTCTCGGTCGGAACGCGGGGCCGCTCTGACCCACTACTAATGAGACGTTCTAGCCGATGGGAGCGTAACATCGAATGGCTCCCATCAGGTATAACACCGCAATGGGAAAGAAGTTGCCCTCGAGGACGCTTGGGGTCAAGCTAGTGGGGCCCTTTGGCATTAATAAGTTACTTAGAATCTGCACCTTAGGGGAGGGTTGGACCAAGCACCGACGCTACCTTAGCGTGGAATAGAGGGCTTGCTTCCAGCGCTTGTTGTCGATCATCCAGTAGACTTTGGTTTTCTTGCCACGGTCTAAGACCAGCACCCAAACGGTTCGGTTCCGCTCGTTGCCAGCTACGTTGAGGCGATCCACCACAGTCATGCCCAAAGTCAGTTCGCTGGAGGTTTCCACGTCCACATAGTTTTCAGTTTGTTGTGTGACGATGGCCGGGTCCAGCGCGATGGACATCGCAACAGGATCCGGCAACGAAATCCCATGTTCACCGGTCTGCTCGAAGTAGGCTTCCTGGGCGCGGCTATTGCATTCAATGGCGAAGCGCGCTTGCGGAGTACCAAAGCTGAGCACGTGCTGGATGTCGTCCGGATTCAGGGCGGCTTCACCACGACAAAGATGCCAGCCCACCAACTCTACCGGAAGTCCGCTGCGAAGAACGATTCGCGCGGCTTCGGGATCG
>WNEV01000357.1_pt1 | contig 23856 bp, 20 predicted proteins | sample 5399861 | NCBI WGS metagenome assembly WNEV01 (sample SAMN13153335, study PRJNA577476) | soil metagenome | isolation source: 40 cm grassland meadow soil 2 days after 3rd rain plot 2 | place: USA:California | collected 2015-11-11 | reverse complement strand
CGCGAACGAGGGATCGAAGCCGAAGTGCTTCGGCGTCAGCGGCGTCGCCGTGCGAACGGCGTTGCCCTCGAGCACCGTCTTGATGATCTCGTCGACGTTGACGGCGGCGAGCAGCGCCTGCCGCACACGCTTGTCGCGCGTCGGCCCCTCCACCGGGCCCACGGGCTTGTTCGCGGTGTCGTACTGGTACGCGTAGATCGGGATGAAGATCGTGCGGACGCTCGGGGCCTTCGAGACGTAGAGCCTGGGATGCTTTTCGATGCTCTGCACCAGGTGGGGCGGGATGTTGACGGCGACGTCGATTTCACCCGCCTGGAGCGCGGCCGCGCGGACCGCGTGCTCGGGGATCGGACGGAAGACGATCGTCTTGATCTTCGGCGCGCCGCCCCACCAGCTCGGGTTGGCCTCGAGCTCGATCTGCTCGTCCTTCACCCACCGCACGAACTTGTACGGGCCGCTGCCGACCGGGTTCCGGTCGGCGAAGACCTTGTCCTTCCCGCGGAAGTGACCGGGCGGCATGATGGCGCCGCGCAGCGCGAGGTGGTTCTCCAGCGTCGGGTACGGTCTCGACGTGACCACGCGGACGGTATGCTTGTCGACGACGTCGACGGAGGTGACCAGCCGGAAGTAGACCGTCTGCCGGGCCTTCAGCTCGGGGTCACGGATGCGGTCGAGGCTGAACTTCACCGCCTCGGCATCGACCTCCTCGCCGTTGTGGAACTTCACGCCCTTGCGGATCTTGAACTCCCACGTGGTCGGGTTCACCAGTCGCCACGACTCGGCGAGCCAGGGGATGATCTTCAGATCCTTGTCGCGGAACAGCAGCGTGTCGTAGATGTTCAGGAGCACGTTGTAGGCGGGCGTCTCCTCGTGCCATTGCGGGTCGAGGGTGGTCGGGTCGACGCCCTGGGCGATGACGATCTTCCCCTCGGGCGCGGCGCCGGCGAGGGCGGGCAGGAGCAGCAGCGCGGCGAATACCAGCGCGACACGGCACGCGGTCATGATCGTCGTCCTCCCTCGCGGGGCCGCCCGTAGCATCGAGGGGCGCCACGGCTTCGCTACGCGGAGAACCGCACCGTCTGCGCGCGCGCCTTGTGGTCGGTGATCACGTTGACGATGGCGGGCTTGCCCGACGCGAACGCCCGCTCGAGCGCGGGCCGGATGTCGTGCGGCTTCTCGACGAACTCGCCGTGCGCGCCCAGGTCCATGGCCATGCGGTCGTAGCGGGTGTGGCCGAGGTTGCGGCCGGGCTTGGGCAGCGGCCGGGTCCACGGCGTGTCCGCCGTCCAGCCGCCGTTGTTGCTGATGACACACACGACCGGGATCCGGTGGCGGACCGCCGTGTCGATGTCCATGGCGTTGATGCCGAACGAGCCGTCGCCGTGCAGCACCAGCACCTGCTTGTCGGGCCTGGCGACCTTGGCGCCCACGCCGTAGGGCAGGCCGACGCCCATCGTGCCGAACGCCCCCGAGTTGAGCCGGTGGCCGGGCATGTAGGTCGGAATCGCCTGGCGGCCGTAGTTGAGGATCTCCTGGCCGTCCACGACGAGGATCGCGTCGCGCTTGAGGAAGTCGCGCACCTCCTTGCAGAGGCGCAGCGGGTGGATGGGCAGCTCGTCGCTGCTCATCGCCTTGTCCTGCTCCGAGCCCTTCTCGGCGTCGAGCGTGCGCAGCTTGCCCGTCCAGCTCGCGTACGTCTTGGGATTGATCTTGCCCTGCGCCTCGGCGTGGAGCTGCTCGAGGACGGCGCGGGCGTCGCCGACGATCGGCACGTCCACCGCGCGGTTGTGGCCGAGCTGGGTGGGGTTCACGTCGACGTGGATGACCTTGAGGTCGGCCGCGAAGCGCGGCGGCCGTCCGAACTGGATCATCCAGTCGAAGCGGGTGCCGACGGCGAGGACGACGTCGGCCTCGGTGAACGCCTTGCTGCGCGCGTTCAGGAACGAGAGCGCGTGGTCCTCGGGGATGAGGCCGCGCGAGATCGGCTTCGTGTAGAACGGGATGCCCGTGGCCTCGACGAAGGCCTGCAGCGCGGCGGCGCCGTCCGACCACCACACGCCGCTGCCCGCGATGAGCATCGGCCGCTCGGCCTTCGCCAGGAGCGCGATCGCTTCCTTCACCGCCGCGGGATCACCGAGCGTGCGCGGCGTCGGCTTCCACGCCGGCGCGTACTTGACGGCGTCCTCCTCGACCTTCTCGCCGAGGACGTCGCCGGGCATGTCGATGTACACGGGGCCCGGCCGCCCGCTCGTCGCCTGGCGGAACGCGGTGGCGACCACGTCGGGGATGCGCTTGGCGTCGTAGATCCGCTCCGCCCACTTGGTGACGGGCTTGAACACCGCCAGCTGGTCGATCTCCTGAAACGCCTCCATGCCCAGGTACACGCGCGGGCTCGAGCCGCCGATGGCCACGAGCGGGGCGCAGTCGGTGAACGCGGTCGCGACGCCGGTCAAGAGATTGGTGGCGCCGGGACCCGAGCAGCCCATGCAGACGCCGGGGCGCCGCATCACGCGCGTGTAGGCGTGGGCGGCGAAGGAGGCGGCCTGCTCGTGCCGGTGGTCGATGGCCCGGATGCCGAGCTGGATGCACGCGGCCTCCGTCTCGAGCATCGGCCCGCCCATCAGGTAGAACATCGTGTCGACGCCCTGCGTGCGGAGCGCCGTCGCCAGCACCTCGGAGCCCGTGATCGTCGCCATGGCTGTCCTTTCCGGTTCAGTCCTTCGAGCGTCCCTTGCGAGCGATGAAGTCCGGGAAGGCGTCCTCGGCCTTCGCCGGGCGCGCGACGTTGGTCGTGTAGTCGCGCTCGTTCTTCCACTGCTGCTCGAGATCGCGTCCCATGCCCTGCAGCAGCAGGGCCTTGACGCCCATCACCGACGGTCGGCGGTTCTTGGCGATCATCGTGGCCAGCCACAGCGTCTTGTCGCGGAGCTCGGCGCACGGCACCAGGTGGTTGAGCAGGCCGATGCGCTGCGCTTCCTCAGCCTTCACCTCCCGGCCGGAGAACAGCAGCTCCTTCGCGATGGGCCAGCCGACCTGGTTGGGCAGCGTCCACGTGGTGTTGATGCGGCCGTACGCGGCGGCCAGGAAGCGGAACGACGCGTGCTCGCAGCCCACGCGCATGTCGAGCGACGAGGCCAGCACGCCGGCGCCGCCGTAAGCGAGGCCGTTGATCATCCCGATGGTCGGCTTGGCGCAGGCGCCGATCTCGTAGAAGCCGCGGGCGCGCTCGGCCCCGAGCGCATCCAGCTCCGCCTGCGTGTACTTCTTGTCGTCCTCGCGCTGCTCGTGGATGTCGCCGCCCGCGGAGAACGCCTTCTGCCCGGCGCCGGTGATGACGATGCAGCCGACGTCGTCGTCGGCGACCGCGCGCGTGACCGCCTCGTGCAATTCCGCCGAGAGCTGGCGGTTGAGCGCGTTGAGCTGGTTCGGCCGGTTCAGGGTGAGGATCGCGACGCCGTCCGCCTTCTCGGTGAGCAGGTAGTCTGCCATCCGGCCTCCCTCGCGAGTGCGGTGTAGCATACGCCCGGGAGGCCCCGAGATGAAAATCACCCACGTCACCACGCGGATCCTCAGGACGCCCGCCGACAACCCGCTCGTGGTGGGGCTCCCGGCGCCCACCGACACGCGCGAGTTCGTCACGCTGGAGCTGGGCACCGACCAGGGCCTCACGGGCATCGGCCTCACGTTCTTCGGCGGCGCCCTCACCCCGGCCCTCCGGGCGGCGGTGGAGGGGCTCGCCGGACTTCTGATCGGCGACGATCCCGCCGAGACCGAGGCCATCGCCGCCAAGGCGCGGCGCGCGGCCGGCAGCTCGGGCCCCGGCGGCATCTTCACGCTCGCCCTCTCCGCGATCGACATCGCGTGCTGGGACCTCAAGGGCAAAGCCCTCGGCCGCTCGGTTGCCGCGCTGCTCGGCGGGCTGCGTGAGCGCGTGCCGACCTACGCGAGCGGCGCGCTCCTGCGCGCGCACCCGGTCAAGTACCTGGCCGAGGCCGGACCGCGGCTGGTGAAGATGGGCTTCCGCCAGATGAAGATGCAGTGCGGCAGCGAGCCGACGGTGGCCGCCTCGGTCGAGCGCGTCCGCGTGATGCGCGAGGCGATCGGCCCCGACGTCGACCTGATGTGCGACATCAACCAGCTCTGGAGCGTGAACCAGGCGATCGAGGTGGGCCGCCGCGTCGAGCCCTACCATCTCTTCTGGCTGGAGGACCCCACCGCGCACGACGACTTCTCCGGTCTCGCGCGCATCGCCGACAACCTCGCGACGCCGATCGCCGCCGGCGAGTACCACTACGGCATCGTGCCCTTCCGCCACATGCTGCAGGCGCGCTCGATCGACATCGTGATGATCGACCTGCTGCGCGTCGGCGGCATCACGCAGTGGATGAAGGTGGCGGGCATGGCGGAGGCGTTCAACCTGCCGGTGGTGAGCCACCTCGTGCCCGAGCTGCACGTGCACCTGATCGCGGCGATCCCCAACGGGCTCACCGTGGAGTACATGCCGTGGACGGTGCGGCTCTACGAAGAGACGCCGACGCTCGAGAATGGCCACCTCGTGGTGCCGACGAAGCCGGGGCTCGGCCTCGCCTTCGACCAGGCGGCGCTCAAGCGCTACCAGGTCGGCTGACGCTGCGGCCCAGCTTCTTCGCGAGCCGGCCGAGCTGCTCCTGCTCGGCGGGGGTGAGCGCGGAGAACGCCTCGACGATGGCCGCCACGTGGCCGGGAAAGACTCGGGAGATGAGGCGGCGGCCCTCGGAGGTGAGGTGGACTGTCACGTGACGGCGATCGTCACCGCGCCGTTCGCGGCGCACCAGACGCCGACGCTCGAGGTTGTCGACGACGGTCGTGATGTTGCCACCGCTCATCAGCAGCTTGCCGCCGAGGACGCGCTGCCCGAGCGGTCCGAGATGCAGCAGCGCCTCCAGGACGCCGAGCTGGGTCGGCGTCAGCCCGGCCTCCGCCAGTCCTCGGCTCAGCCGGACACCCACCGAGCTGGTGGCCCGCGTCAGCTTGATGTACGTGTCGAGGGCCCGGACTTCGGCCGCCCGCCCGCGGTAGTGCGTCCCCATCCCGTCCCTCCGGCCCGTGAATCCCTCGCCATCCATCCTACATCAAATCATTCGATATCAAAGTAATTGCCCGGAAAAGGAGCCAGCCCATGAGCCAGTCAGCGCGCCCGGTCGCCGACGTCATCACGCCCGAGCCCGTCGTCGAAGGCGCCGGGGTCCACCTCCGCCGGAGCATCGGCACCCGTCGACTCGACCACCTCGACCCGTTCCTGCTCCTCGACCACTTCGAGTCGGTCAGCCCGGCCGACTACGAGGCGGGCTTCCCGTACCATCCCCATCGGGGCATCGAGACGGTGACGCTCGTCCGGAAAGGGGAGGTGCGGCACGGCGACTCGCTGGGCCATCGCGGAGCGATCGGCGCCGGTGACATCCAGTGGATGACCTCGGGCAGCGGGATCATGCACGAGGAGATGCCGCAGGTGCGGCCGGAGGGGATCGCCGGCCTGCAGCTCTGGCTCAACCTGCCGGCGCGAGAAAAGATGAGCCGCCCGAAGTATCGCGACCTCCAGGCGGACGGCCTGCCGCCGGCGACGACGGACGGCGGAGCCGAGGTGCGGGTGATCGCGGGCGAGGCGATGGACGGCCGCCTCACGGGGCCGGTCAGCGGCCTGGCCGTCGCGCCGAAGTTCGTCGACGTCGTGCTCGCTCCGCGCACCACGTTCCGCGACGTCGTGCCGCGGGGCCACACGGCGTTCGCCTACGTCGACGCGGGCGCGGTCCGATTCGGACCCGAGCGCAAGGTCGTGCGCGCGCCGGCCCTCGTCGTCTTCGGTGACGGCGACCTCGTGGAGGCCGACGCCGGTGACGAGGGCGGTCGCTTCTTGCTCGCGGCCGCCCGGCCGCTGCACGAGCCGATCGCGCGGTACGGGCCGTTCGTCATGAACACGCGCGCCGAGATCGAGCAGACGCTCGCAGAGCTGCGCTCCGGGCGGTTCCTCCGCGAGGAGCCGCGCGACGAATGAGCCGGCTCAGCGCGCGGAAGGCTTGAGGGAAGTCGGAGGGGGCGTCTCACAGGCGCGCCTCCGGCGCGACGGCCCCCTCCGATGCCTCCCCCTGGACTGGATGGCGCCGGCGATCCTCGGCGCGGCGCGGTCAGGAGTCACGGTAGGCGGCGAGCACCGCGCCCGCCATCTCCTTCGTCGTCGCGGTCCCGCGCTGGTCGGGCGTGAGCGCCTTGCCGTCGCGATAGACCCGTGCGACGGCCGCCTGCAGGCGCTCGGCCTCGGCGGCGAGCCCGAGGTGCTCGAGCATGAGCGCGGCGGACAGCAGCGTGCCGGTCGGATTCGCGATGCCGCGGCCCGCGATGTCCGGCGCGGAGCCGTGCACCGACTCGAAGTACGCCCAGCGTCCGTCGCCGAAGTTGGCCGAGGGCGCGACGCCGAGGCCACCGGCGACCTCGCCCGCGACGTCGGACAGGATATCGGCGTACTGGTTCATGCACACGACGACGTCCATGGTCTTCGGAAAACGGATGATCCGCCGCGCGGCGTCGTCCACGTGGAAGTGCTCGAACGCGAGATCGGGATACGTGGCGACGGTCTCTTTGACGATCGCGTGGAACAGCCCGTCGGTCTGCGGCAGCACGTTGGACTTCGTCACGCAGGTGACTTTGCCGGCGTGGCCGCGCGCCTTGCGCCGGCGGGCCAGCTCGCACGCGAAGCGCGCGATCCGCGCGGCGCCGTCGCGCGTCACCACCTTGACGGCGAAGCGCCCGTCCTTGTAGCGGTCGAGGCCGCGCCCGAAGCGATCGCGCACGGTCGGTAGCGCGCGTGCCAGCTCTGCGATATCGCCCTCGCGGCCGGGATACATGCCCTCGGAGTTCTCGCGGATGACGACGAGGTCGATGCCGTCGGGGTCGGCGAGCGGCGAGCGCATGCCCGGGTAGAACTTCGCGGGCCGCACGCCGGCCCACGCGTCCATCTCCCAGCGGAGCCAGCCGACCACCCGCGTCGTCGCCGGGCCCGCGGCGCCGAAGAGCACGGCGTCCGCCTCGCGGCACGCGCGCTGCGTGTCCTCGGGCACCGGCGAGCCCGGCGCCGAGATCTGCGGCGGCGTCACGATCTTCACGGGCATGCCGGCGCCGCTCAGGAGCGCGCACGTGGCCTCGACCACCTCGACGCCGATGCCTTCACCGGGGAGCGCGACGATCGTTTTCATGGGCGCCAGTATAATGCCGGCCATGAAAACGTTCCTGACCGCGCTCGCCCTCGTCTCGCTGCTGGTCACGCCCGCTGCCGCCCAGGAGACGCCCCGCCGCGGCGGCGAGCTGGTCTTCGTCGTCGCCGCCGAGCCCCCGAGCTTCGACGCCCACCAGGAAGAGACCTTCGCGATGCTGCACCCGGGCGCGCCGCAGTACAACACGCTGATGCGCGTGGACCCCACCGACCGCACCGGTACCAAGCTCGTCGGCGACCTCGCCGAGTCGTGGACGATCTCGCCCGATCGCCGCATCTACACGTTCAAGGTCCGCAAGGGCGTGAAGTTCCACGACGGGAGCGTGATGACGTCGGCGGACGTGAAGTCCTCCTACGACCACATCATCTTCCCGCCGGCCGCCGTGGTGTCGAGCCGTCAAGCCACCTACGGCGCGGTGCAGTCGGTGCAGGCGCCGGCGCCGGACACGGTCGTCTTCCGCCTCAAGCACCCCGAAGCCTCGTTCCTGACGAACCTCGCGCAACCGTGGAACTGGATCTACAAGGCCGACATCCTGGCCAAGGATCCGAACTGGTACAAGACGAACGTGATGGGCACGGGCCCGTTCAAGTTCGTGGAATACGTGCGTGGCTCGCACTGGGTCGGCAAGAGGAATCCGGATTACTGGGACAAGGGCAAGCCCTACCTCGACGGCTTCCGCGCCATCTTCATTCCGAGCGCCTCGGCGCAGGTGGCGGCCGTCCGGGGCGAGCGCGCCATGATCCAGTTCCGCAGCTTCACCCCGGCTGACCGCGACAGCCTCGTCAACGCGCTCGGCAGCAAGATCACCGTGCAGGAAAGCGCGTGGAACTGCTCGATCGGAGTGACGCCCAACGAGCAGAAGAAACCGTACGACGACAAGCGCGTGCGCCGGGCGCTCTCGCTCGCGCTGGACCGCTGGGAGGGCTCCAAGGCGCTGTCGCGCATCGCGCTGATCAAGGAGGTGGCCGGCATCCAGGTGCCCGGCACCCAGTGGGCGACGCCGCCCGCCGAGCTGGAGAAGCTGGCCGGCTACGGGCGTGACATCAACGCCGCGCGCGCCGAGGCGCGGCGGCTGCTGAAGGAGGCGGGCGTCGAGAACCTGTCCTTCACGCTGCTCAATCGCGCGGTGCCGCAGCCCTACGAGCCGTTCGGCATCTGGCTCATCGACCAGTGGCGGCAGATCGGCATCACCGTCAAGCACAATGCCGTGGAGACGTCGTCCTGGTTCGGGGCGCTGAGGAGCGGTGATTTCGAAGTCGCGGTCACGGCGCCGTGCAACACGATCGTCGAGCCGGATCTCGACATCCACTGGTTCCTCACGACGTCGCCGGTGAACTACGGCAAGCACAAGGACACCGTGATGGACGACCTGTACTCCCGGCAGTCGCGCACGCTCGATTCCGAGGAGCGGCGCCGACTCCTGCGCCAGTACGAGAAGCGGCTCTACGACGAGGAAGTGCACTTCATCATGGGCTTCCAGTGGCACCGGATCGTGCCGCACCTGGCGAAGGTGCGGGGCTGGACGATCAGCCCGAGCCACTTCCTGAATCAGCAGCTCGATACGGTCTGGCTCAGCGAGTAGCGGCGACGGAGTGCGCCTCCACGCCGTCGACCCGGGCCGCGAAGCGCGGAGCGAGCGGGGTCACGCCGACTGGCATGGGCCTTTATACTACCCGGCAGCGAGGTGACCATGCGCAAGACCATTACCGGCACCGGCGGCATGCTGCTGCTCCAGACCCTGAAGGACGCGGGGGTCGAGTACCTCTTCACGAATCCCGGCTCCGCGGAGACCGGGATCTTCGCGGCGCTCGCCGAGAGCGAGGAGCATCGGCTCGTGGTCGGCAAGCACGAGGGGCTCGTGGCGGCGATGGCCGACGGCTACCACCGCCTCAGCGGCAAGGTCGGCGTCGTCATCGCGCACGTGATGGGCGGCTCCTATCAGCTCGCCGGCCAGCTCTTCAACGCCCAGAACGCGGGCTCCTCGCTGCTGGTCATCGCCGGCGACTGGGCGTCCGAGCTCCAGGACTATCGCGGCCTGGCGCCGTATCCCGGGCTGAGCCAGGCGGAGTCGATGCGCCCGATCACCAAGGATGCGCGGGCGGCCTATTCGGTCGTGGCGAACCCGATCGCCATCCCCGTGGCCACCGCGCGGGCGCTCCGCGAGGCGACCACGCCGCCCACCGGCCCGGTGTATCTCTCGATCAGCGCGCAGCTGTTGAACCGCGAGGGGCTCGAGGCGGAGATCGGCGAGGGCGCGGGCTACCGGATCGAGCCGCCGTCGCCGGCGCGACCGCAGACCCTCGATGCCATCGCGCGCCGGCTCGGCGCCGCGCAGTGCCCGGTCTTGATGTTCGGCGACGACGTCTGGCGCGGCGGCGCGCAGGCCGAGGCCGTGCGTCTGGCCGAGCTGCTGCACGCGCCCGTGTTCCCCTCCCGGCAGATCTTCGTCAACTTCCCCAACCGGCACCCGCTGTACTGCGGCATGTATCCGGTCTCCAACGACTTCGTGAAGACGACGGGGCTGAAGCCGGACCTGCTCTTCCTCGTCGGCTGCCAGGGCGTGCACGGCCCCGTCGCCGAGCCCTCGGTGATGCAGATCGGTCCGAATCCCGTGCTCATGGGCCGCCACTATCCGCTCGACGTCGCCGCCCAGTGCGAGGTGAAGGGCACGCTGCAGGCGCTTCTCGAGACGCTCACCCGCATGCATGGCTCGGACGCGGTGGCGGGCTGGGCGAAGCGGCGCGACAAGGTGCGCGCCTACGCCAAGACGCTGATCGAGCGCGAGGAGACGCTGGTGCGCGAGCACGAGCACGACGCCGTCGTCCATCCCGCCGTGCTGGAGGCGCATCTGGCCGACGTGCTGCCGCGCGAGACGGTGATGGTGCAGGAGAGCTCGACGGCGCGGACGGCGCTGCTGCCGTTCGGCCACGGCGGCATGACGTGGACGCGCAGCGGCGGCGGCTCGCTCGGCTTCGGTGTGGGCGCCGCCATCGGCGCCAAGATCGCCGTCGGCCGCGAGCGGCCCGTCGTGCTGCACCTCGGCGACGGCGCGCTCGGCTACAGCGCGATGGGGTTCTGGACCATGGCGCGCTACAACACCGCGATGCTCATCGTCGTGTCGAACAACGAGAGCTACCAGATCGTCCGCCACAACTGGGCGAAGGACATGCCGGACAGCAAGATGGTGCGTGACGGCAAGTACCCGGGGCTCATGCTCGGCTCGCCGATGGTCGACTACGTCGGGCTGGCTCGCGCGCAGGGCGTGGAGGGCGAGGCCGTCACCAAGGTGAAGGAGCTGGAGACGGCGCTGCGCCGCGGCCTGGAGCGGGTCACCAAGGAGAACCGTCCATACCTGCTCGACGTCTCGGTCGCGCGCGAGGGCGTGGGCGCCGACGCGACGTGGGACCAGGACTGGTCGCTCTGACTTCGGAGGGGGCCTCGACGGCCCCCTCCGATGCCTCCCCCCAGAACTCGATTGCGCCGGCAAAGCCGGCGCTCGAACCGCGCGAGGTCGATTTCGCGATCAACTTCGAGCGCAGCTCCTACTTCGAACCGTAGAAGCTCATGCGGGTAAGACCGAGCATCTACCGGTGACGGCCCCGCGGCAGGTCGTCGTGTGCGGTGCCGGCGTGGTGGGCGCGTCGGTCGCGTACTTCCTGGCGCTCCGCGGCGTCGCCGTCACCGTGGTCGAGCGCTCGGGGGTCGCCTGCGCCGCCTCCGGCAAGTCCGGCGGATTTCTCGCGCTCGACTGGTGTGACGGCTCGGCGCTCGGCCCGCTGGCCCGCGCGAGCTTCGCGCTCCACGCGGAGCTGGCGCAGAAGCTGGGGGCCGACTACGGCTACCGCCGTCTCGACACCTTCATGCTGGCGGCGCGCGAGCGCGGGAGGCTGGGCGGCGGCCATCGCGTGGCGGCGCCGTCGTGGCTCGACGATGCCGGTGTCGTCACCGGCGTGCTCGGCTCGACCGACACCACCGCGCAGGTCCACCCGGCGCGCTTCACGACCGCGCTGCTCGACGCGGCGCGGGCCCGCGGCTGCACGCTCCGCCTCGGCGTGGTCGAGGATGTGGTGCAGCGCGACGGTGTCGCGCGTGGGGTGAGGGTCGACGGCGCGACGCTCGACGCCGACGCCGTCGTGCTGGCGATGGGGCCGTGGACGACGCGAGCCGTCCGCGGGCTGCGGCTGCCGACCGTCCGCGGACTCAAGGGCTACAGCGTGACGCTCGACGTGGCCGACGTCCCCGCCCACGCGCTCTTCGTCGACTACCGCGCCGCCGACGGCCGCGCGTTCGAGCCGGAGATCATTCCGCGGCCGGACGGTGAGGTGTACGTGTGCGGGATGGCCGACCCGGCGCCGCTGCCGGATTCGCCCGATGCCGTGAAGGTCGACGATGCCGCGTGCGACACGCTCTGCCGCGCGGCGCGCCGGGTGTCGACGCGGCTCGCTTCAGCACGCGTCACCCGCCGCCAGGCGTGCTATCGTCCCGTCACCGACGACGGTCTGCCGCTGATCGGCCGCGTGCCCGGGGTGGCCGGCGCGTACGTGGCGACGGGCCACGGTCCGTGGGGAATGCTCAACGCGCCGGCGACCGGCCTCGCCCTCGCGGAGCTGATCACCGAGGGCGCCGCCGCGCTGGATCTCGGCCCGTTCGACCCGGCGCGCTTGTAGGAGCCTGTTGGAGTATCGAAGGGTGCCACGGCTCCGCCGGGGCACCCCGAGCGTGGGGGGGTATGGGGGGCCATTTCGGGGCCCCCCATTTACGAGACACGCCGCGAAGGAGGACACGCGATGGAGCTCGGACTCTCAGGCAAGAATGCGATCGTGACCGGCGGAAGTCTGGGCATCGGCAAAGCCATCGCGCTCGAGCTGGCCCGCGAAGGCGTGAACGTGGCCATCGCGGCGCGCTCGAAGGGGCCGCTGGAAGCGGCGGCGCACGAGCTGGCCACCGCCACCGGGCGGCGCATCATCCCCATCGTGGCCGATGTCACCAGCAAGGCGCAGGTGGATGGCATGGTGGCCCAGGCGGCCGCGCAGCTCGGCGGCGTGCACATTCTCGTGAACAGCGGCTCGCCGCCCGGCGGCTCCGCCACCGCCACCGGCCCCATCGAGACCGTGGTCGACGAGGATCTCCTCCACGACTTCAACGTCAAGTACGTGGGCGCGCTGCGCTGCGCCCGCGCGGTCCTTCCTCACATGAAGGAGCACCGCTGGGGCCGCATCATCAACATCAGCGGCACCAACGCCCGCAATGCCGGCAATCTCAGCGGCGGCGCGCGCAACACGTCGCTGGTGCACCTCACCAAGACCCTGGCCGTGCAGGTGGGCCGCTTCGGGATCACGGTCAACTGCATCCACCCCGGGACGACGCGCACCGAGCGCACGCCACGCCTGCTGGCCGCCCGCGCCAAAGAGCTGGGTATCGCTGCCGACGAGGTCGAGTCGCGCGACTTCGCCGCCGATTCCCCGCGCGGCAACGCCATCTGCCGCATGGTGGACGCGGCGGAGATCGCCTATCTCGCGGTCTTCCTGGCGTCGGACAAGGCGTGGGCCGTGAGCGGCGAGCTCGTCGTGGCGACCGGCGGGGCCGGCCGCTCGGTGTACTACTGATCGCCCGCGCTCCGCCGCCTCCCAGAGCGCGCGAACATCCGCCGGGCATCGCGCCCGGTCCTTCCGATCGGTGGGCATCGACTCTTCTCCAGGGGTGCTGCGTGTGCTACACGACGGTGAGCTTGCGCTAGCGCGAAGGTTCTTTGCGGAAGATCCCATACAGCACGATCAGCGGCATGATGGTGACCGCCAAAGCGAGGAACGCCAGCTCGTTGTTCCAGCGCTCTCTTATCTCGCCCGGGATGTTGAGATCTGGCTTCGACGGCACGTAATAGATCATGATGCGATGACCGGGCTTCAGTTCCCGACAGTCGGGATTGCCGTAGCCGGCACTGCCAGAATCTTCGTACTCCCGGCCTTGGACCTCGAATCTGTAAAACACCGAGGCGTGATTGTCACAATTCGTACGTAGCACCACGGCATGAGCGGAACGACCGAATCTTAATAGTTGCCAGTAGGTCGGAAGATTCAAGTGACCCACCACTGCGCCAAAGACGACAGCCAGGACTACGTACAGGCCCACCACCGTGGTTTTCGTGGCCCGGATTCGCCACGCGCCAACGACGACAGCCAGGATGACGTACAGGCCGGCGATCGTGGTCCTCGTGGCTCTGACTCGCCTCATTAGTCGAGTATAGGCTGCACGCTCGCATCGCCCTCCCTCCTCGCTGCTTGTATTGACCTCGTGCGCGCTCTTCAGCCGCTCGACCTGCAGCCGCGTCTCGCGGGAGGTGACAGTCGCGTACTCGCCCAAAGTCAGCCATGAGACGGCAAGGGTGCCGCGCCTCGCCTTCAGCGCGGCCGCGAGCCGCTCAGTCCGCACCTCGCTCTCGGCGATCCGCCTGAGGCCGAAGTGGTCGCAATACCCCATCGGTGAGGCAGGACGCACCACGAGGCCAGCAGCGGTCAGTTCAAGCACAACGGTCTATTTTCGCATGGCTGAACTCGCGCGCCCGGAGGCACCGACGTCGGCCCCCGATACTCGGGGGCCGGCGCCGGATGGTAGGCTCGGCTACCGCTCGATGCGGCCGCGGAACTCGACCGAAAGGGGTGAGTGTCCTACCGTACGGGACCCTTCGGGGCCCCCCATCTTCCTAGACGGGAGCGGGAATCGTGTCGAGGTCGCGCACGAAATAGCGCACGTCACCGAAGTGCTCGTAGCGTTCGGTGTGGGCGTCCAGCCCCGTCAGGTCGGCGTCGAGACCGGCCCAGCGAAGCGCCGCTTCGGTGAGCAGGATGTAGGCCCGCCGTCCGACGCTGTTCTTGAGCAGCCGGTGCGCGAGGACGACGTTGACCCCGGCCGCCTGGCTTCGGTCGCCGACCATCTGACGCAGGAACCGCCCGTGATGGGCGACGATCTTGAGATCGAGGTTTCCGACGTTCCGGCAGGCATTGCACGAGCAGCTGTCGTCCGCCTGCAGCTCGCGCTGCCGGCCTCGGAAGGCGGCGACGGCGTCTTCCAGCACGTCGAGCAGGGTCGCGGGCGGCCCCAGCACCCGGTCTGCGGCGAGCGCGAATACCGCGTCGCCCTCCACCTCCTGGATCTCCAGGGGCGGGGAGATCTGCCGCATGACCTCTCCGAGCAGCTCCGCGATGATCGGCGGGCCGTGCTCGATCTCGGTCGCGGTGACGAACTCTGTGAAGCCCGAGATGTCCGCCAGGACCAGGACGCCGAGCCCGACCTCAGTAGAGGTGGCAGGCGACCTCACCGCCGCCGTTGCGACGCGTCAGCGCCGGCTCCACCTCGGAGCAGACGGGCATGGCGAGCGGGCATCGCGGGTGGAAGCGGCACCCCGACGGCAGGGCGAGCGCGCTCGGAACCTCCCCGGTGATGGCTCGTTCCTGCCCCTGGTCGTCGGGACGGGACGGCAGGGCGGCGGCGAAGAGGGCCTGGGTGTACGGGTGCATCGGACGCGCGCATAGCGCGTCGCCGTCCGCCGACTCGACGATCCTGCCGAGATACATCACCGCGATGCGATGACTGATGTGCGCCACCGTGGCGAGATCGTGGCCGATGAAGAGATAGCTCACGCCGAGCGTCCGCTGCAGGTGCTCCAGCTGGTTGATGATCTGGGCTCTGACCGAGACGTCGAGCGCGGAGACCGGCTCGTCGAGCACGATGAGGCGGGTGTTGGTGGCGAGCGCTCGCGCGATGGCGATCCGTTGCCGCTGCCCGCCGCTGAACTCGTGCGGGAACAGCGGCGCCACGTCGGGCTGGAGGCCGACCAGTCCGAGCACCTCGTCCACGCGCGCCCGAACCGCCGCGTGCGAGAGATCGGTATGGATCTCCAGGGGCTCGGCGATGATGTCCTGCACGCGCATGCGCGGGCTGAGCGAGCTGAAGGGGTCCTGGAATACCACCTGCACGGCCCGGCGGTAGTCCATGAGGTCTCGGCCCCTGAGCTCGGCGATGTCCCGGCCCTCGAAGGCGATCGTCCCGGCCGTCGGCTGCTCCGTCTTCAAGATCAGCTTGGCGGTGGTCGTCTTGCCGCACCCGGACTCGCCGATGAGCCCGAGCGTCTCACCGGCGTGGATGGCGAAGTCCACTCCGTCCACGGCTTTCACCCACGTGGCCCCGCGGCCGAACAGCCCGTGCCGCGCGGGAAAGTGTTTCGCGAGCCCCCGGACTTCGAGGACGGGCTCAGCCATGGAGCCAGCACCTGGCGACGCTTCCGTCGGCGAGGCGGAAGTCCCGGGGCTCGTCGGTCGTGCAGCGTGGCAGGACATCGGGACAGCGCGGATGGAAGTGACAGCCGGGAGGCAGGTCGGCCAGGTTGGGTGGCTGGCCCGCGATCGAATACAGCGGTTCCTTGCTGCCGAGCTTCGGCACCGAGCCGATCAAGGCGCGCGTGTACGGATGCTTGGGGGCGTCGAACAGCTCCCGCACCGGCGCCTGCTCGACGATCTTGCCCGCATACATCACGGCGACCCGGTCACACATCTTCGCGACGATGCCCAGATTGTGCGTGACGAAGATCAGGGCCACGCCCGTCTCGCGCTGGATGTCCTTGAGGAGATCGAGATACTGCGCCTGGATGGTGACGTCGAGGTTCGTCGTCGGCTCGTCGGCGATGACGAGCCTCGGCCCTCCCGCCAGCGCGATGGCGCCGACGATGCGCTGCCGCATGCCGCCGCTCATCTGGTGGGGATACTCGCGCATCCGCCACTCGGGGGAGGGGATCCGGACGGCGCGGAGAAGGTGCTGCACGCGCTCGCGCAGCGAGCGGCCGCGCAGGTGCTGGTGAAAGAACGCGGGCTCCGCCACCTGTCTGAAGATGGTGAAGAGCGGGTTGAGAGACGCCATCGGATCCTGCAGGATCATGGCGATGCGCCGGCCACGGATGCGGCGCAGCTCACGCTGGCTCTTGCGGGTCAGGTCTTCTCCGTCGAAGACGACGCTGCCTCCCACGATGCGCGCGGCGCGCGGCAAGAGCCCGACGATGGACAGGCACGTCGTCGTCTTGCCGCTCCCGGACTCACCGACGAGGCCCAGGCTCTCGCCCTCATGGAGCGTGAAGCTCACGCCATCCACCGCCCGGACGACGCGTGTCCCGCCGAAGGTGAAGAAGTGGGTCTGAAGGCCCGACACCCTCAGGACAGGATCGAGGCGCGCCACGGCTCCGCCGGGGCGCGCCGAGCGCTGGGGGGTATGGGGGGCCATCTCGGGGCCCCCCATCTTCACAAATTCCTCAACTGCGGGTCGAGCCGGACACGCAGCCAGTCGCCGAAAAGCTGGGTCGCGAGAACGATCAGGAGGATGCACAGCCCGGGGAACACCGTGAGCCACCACTGGCCGGCCATCAGGGTGGGACGCGCCTCCGCGAGCATGAGCCCCCAGGCCGGCTGAGGCGGCGGCACGCCGACGCCAAGAAAGCTCAGCGACGCTTCCGCGATGATGACGACGCCGATCGTGAGACTGGCCAGCACCGTCGCCGTGTTCATGACGTTCGGCAGGATGTGCCGCTTGATCACGCGCAGCTTGCTGGCGCCGGCGATCTCGGCCAGCTTCACGAACTCCCGCTCCCTGAGGGTCAGCACCTCGCCACGGATGACGCGCGCGTAGCGCGTCCAGTACACCGCCCCGAGCACGAAGACGATGTTCCACATGCTCGGGCCCACCATCGTCGCCAGGAAGATGGCGAAGACGAGCGCGGGCAACGCGAGCCAGGCGTCGGTGACGCGCATGATCACCTGGTCCACCCAACGGCCGACGTACCCCGACAGGATCCCCATCGCGGTCCCGATCCCGCCGGCCACCAGCGTCCCCATCAGCCCCACGATCAGCGACACGCGCGCGCCGTGGATGAGGCGGCTCAGGACGTCCCGGCCCTGGAAGTCGGTGCCGAGCAACGTCGTCGTCCGGCCGCCCTCCATCCAGAAGGGCGGGTCGAAGACGTTCGCGCCCTTCACCGGGAGCGTCGGGTCGTGCGGCGCGATGAGGTCGGCAAGGATCGCGACGAGCATCAGGCCGCCGAGGATGGCGACGGGGACCAGCGGCGCATCGCGCGCGGCCCCGATGACCGCTCTCACCCCGGTCGCCGCCCGTCCCGGGCCCAGCGGCCCGTGCGTCGCGATGGTTGTGCGAGCCGAAGGGCGCTCGGCGCCATGAGGCGAGTCTGCGTGAGTCGTGCGAGCCGAAGGGCGCTCGGCGCCATGAGGCGAGTCTGCGTGAGTCGTCATCGTCACCTACCTCGTGAGCCGGATTCTCGGGTCGATGAAGGCGTACAGGATGTCCACGATCAGGTTGATCCCGACGATCATGAAGCCCGCCATCACCACGACGCCCTGCACGAGGGGAAAGTCCCGATTGAAGATGCCCTCGTAGAGCAGGCGGCCGATGCCCGGCCAGGCGAAGATCACCTCGATGATGACGGCGGCGTTGACCATCACCACCATGTTGACGCCCGCCAGCGTGAAGACCGGGATGAGCGCGTTCTTGAACGCGTGCATGGCGATGACCACGACGTCCGGCAGACCCTTGAGCCGCGCGAGCTTGATGTACTCGCTGCCCAGGACCTCGAGCATGCTCGAGCGGGTCAGCCTCAACATCGAGGCAGCGAAATACCACCCGAGCGCGAGCGACGGCATGACGACGTGCCGCCAGTCACCGGCCCCGGAGGTCGGCAGCCATCGCAGCCAGACGGAGAACACGAGGATCAGCACCAGCCCGAGCCAGAAGCCGGGGATCGAGAGGCCGAGCAGCGCGACCCCCTTCGCGAGGGTGTCCCACCAGGTGTTCACCTTCACGGCGGAGATGATGCCGGCGGGAACCCCGACGAGGATGGAGATCAGGGTGGCGACGAGGCCCAGCGTCAAGGAGTTCGGTAGCCGCTGGAAGTACAGCTCGCTGACGGGGAGCCGGTAGTTGAAGGACTTCCCGAGCTCTCCCGTGACGATGTTCTGGAGGAAGCTCACGTACTGGACGGGCCACGACCGGTCCAGGCCCCACTGCCGGTGGATGCGCTCGAGGTCCTCGGGGCGCGCGCCCGCTTCGGCCAACAGGCTGACGGGATCACCCGTCAGCCGCACGATGACGAAGATCGTCGCGCTCAGGATGAGGAGCGTGACGATGCTGTAGAGCAGGCGGCGGACGATGAACTGCCACATCCCGCTCGCCTCACTGCTCCTTCAGCTTGATGTCCTCCCACGGATAGGCATAGCCGGTCGTGATCGTGGGGAAGACGTCCTGCCACTTCTGGGCCGCGACGCGGGGCCCGATCGCATTGACGAACGCGTGGCGGAAGACGGGCACGAGGTAGTGGTTCTCGAGGATGGCGCGCTGGATCTCCTCGGCGAGCTTCTTCCGTTCGGCCGGATTGATAGATCGCTCGTACTGCTCGAACTTGGCGTCCAGCTCCTTGATGCAGAGGCGGTCGCGAGAGTTGAAGCCGCCGCACTTGACGTGGGCCTCGTACCAGAACGACCAGCTTCCGGCGATCCTGATGCCGTGGAAGATGATTTGTACGCCCGGCCACTCCTTGATTCCGCCCTGCAGCCGCTGGAAGAAGACGCCACGCTCCATGGTCTGCATCCGAGCCCGGATGCCGACCTCGCGGAGCTGCCCGATGAGCCGCTCGCCCCGCGAGTACCACGCGGGCAGCGGGGTGACCCAGTCCACGTCGAAGCCGTTCGGATACCCCGCCTCGCGCAGGAGCTGCTTGGCCCGCTCCACGTTTCGCTCGATCTCGGGCCACTCGAGGGCGTACTGCACGTCGTTGTTGATCCAGTTCCCCGACACCTTGCCGAACCCAGCCGACTCGGCCTGGTTCATGGCGCGCCGGTCGATAGCCAGGCTCACCGCTTCGCGCACGCGCTTGTCGCGGAAGGGGCTCTTCGGGTCCTGGAAGCCGGGGAACTCGAGGAACCACGATCCTGACAGCACCGGCGCGAGCGTGACACCCGGGAGCTTCTGCACCCGGCTGACCAGCTCGCCGGGCACGGAATAAATGATGTCCGCCTCACCGCGCTCCAGCATCGCGACGCGGGTCGCCCCTTCCGGCACCGACGTCATGACGAGCTGCTTCACGTTGACGGGCCGGTAGTAGCCGTCGAAGGCCTCCATCTCGAGCTTCACGCCCGGCTCGTGGCGGACGAGCCTGTACGGGCCGGCTCCGACGGGCTTCTGCTTGAAGCCGTCGGCGCCCACCTGCTTGTAGTACTTCTCGGGCACCACCCAGCCGGGGGCGGCGACGTTGGCGGTTCCGAAGAGGATGGCGAAATCGAGGAAGGGTTCCTTGAAGTGGAACCGGATCGTCCGGTCGTCCACGATCTCGACACGCTCTGTCTTCTTCTTGAAGACGTCGGCCTTGGCGCCTCGGTAGTTCTCGTAGCTGAACTTCACATCCTGGGGCGTGACCGGCTCGCCGTTGTGGAACTTGATGCCCTTTCGTAGCGTGAACGTCGCGCTCTTGGCGTCCGGCGCGATCGTGAATTTCTCGGCGAGGGCGGGATGATCGAACAGCGCGGTGCCCTGGTTCTTGATGAGGCCATCGTGAATGGCCGTGAAGAAGTTGTCCGGTGTCGCGGTGCCGTCGTGCTCCTGGGGATCCAGCCAACGGGACGCGAGGCCGGCATGCCAGGCCAGAACGAGCTTTCCCCTGGCCGCGGCCCCGGCCGGTGACGAGAGCGAGGCGGCCGTCGATGCCAGCACGATCAGCATCAGGGCGGCCGCCACGCATCGAGAACGTCTCATGTCAGGGCCTCCACTCGGGGGATCGGTCGCGCCGCTGACAAGAGAGCCGTCGGCTCTCCTCTGCCGCCAGCGGGGCCAAATCATAGCGCAAGTTCGTGAGGGGGCGGCGGTTGGGGTGGCTTCGGCACCCCGACGTCAGCGCAAGCCTTCCTGCTCGCGGAGCCGCTTGATCGCCTCCAGCTGGAGCAGCGACTCCCTGTCTTTCGGACGGCCGAGGTACCGCTTGATGCGGATCAGGTCGTCGAGCCCGATCACCCGCGTCGGTCGCCCGGCGATGTCCAGGGTCTCGGCGTGTGGCAGCAGATCCTCGTAGGTGCCGATCGGCTCGAGATACCCCAGGAAATCGAGCGGGTACTGACCGTCGACCTCGAACGTGTAGTTCTGGCCGAGCGCGAGCGCCTGCGCATCGACTCGGAACTTCAGCTCCGGGGGGGCACCGCGGAGCGTCAGGCTGAGGCTTCCCAGCGCCGCCGCCAAACGCTCCAGGTTGTCGGGCGTGCGGCGATAACAAAGGTCGACGTCATACGTGACCCGCGCGCTGCCCATGAGCGTCTCGGCCTGGCCGCCGACGACGATGAACTCCACGTCGTGCTCGGCCAGCACGGCGCAGAACCGTTCAAGCGCGCTCTGCTCGACCGGACCGTCCAATAGCCTGCACCCGCAGCGCGGCTCGTCGGGCGCGGTCTCCCCGACGCGCGCGCTCCGTCGGCGTGACACGCAGGTTGGCGCGGATCAGCGAGAGATCGACACCGTTCTCGTCGTACTGAGCCGGCGCACCGAATGGTCGGGGCGTGGGTGCACGGCCGCTCGATGAGTCGCCGCTGGGGACGGTCATCACCGTCATTCTATCGCTCGGTCCAGGGCAGGACGAGCGGCTTGATCTCGCGGAAGGCGCGCATGCTCTGGATGGCCTCGTTGATCCGGTCCAGCGGATAGCGCGTCGTCAGCATCGCCCCGAAGTCGTAACGCGAGGCCGTGCGGCGCACGAACTCGAGCGCCTTCCAGAACTGGCCGATGTCGGCGGACTGCACGCCGAGGACCGTCGCCTGCTTGCGCACGAAGAGCGCGGCCTGCACGGGCGTCAGCGGCCCGCCGAGCTGGCCGACGACGGCGTAGCGGCCGCCGGGTCTCAGGAAGTCGAGGCCCTCGGCGAACGCGTAGGGCGCGCCGGACAGCTCGAGGACCACGTCGGCGCCGCGCGCGCCGGTCAGCTCTCGCACGCGCGCGAGGCGCATCTCGGCCGTGGGCAGCTCCTCGACCGATACCGTGGACGACGCGCCCCAGCGTCGCGCCAGCGCCAGCCGCTGCTCCGGCGCGCCGACGACGATGAGCTCGCTCACGCCGGCGTGGTTCGCCATCGCCGTCGCGAACAACCCGAGCGGGCCCGCGCCCTGGATCACCACGCGCTGGTGCGGCTCGATGCGGCCGAGGCGGTCGAAGGCGTGGACGACGGTCCGCAGCGCGCAGCTCGCCGCGGAGGCGACGCCGTCCGGCACGTCGTCCGGGATGCGCACACGGCCCGAGGGCGGGAACACGTAGCAGTACTGCGCGAAGCCGCCGACGAGGTAGGGGAAGCGCTCGCAGTTGGTGCGCATGTACTGCTTCTTGCGCCGGCACAGCGTCGGCGTGTGCTGCACACGGCACTCGTGGCACTGGCCGCAGTACACGTGCGTCCACAGGAGGCGGTCGCCCTCCTTCAGCGGCTGGCCGATGGAATCCTCGCGCGGCCCCGCACCGAAGGCGACGACCGTGCCCATCATCTCGTGGCCGAGGACGATGGGCAGCTGCGCCGGCGCCAGCGCCTGGGTCATGCCGTCCCACTGGTGAACGTCCGAGCCGCAGATCGACGCGACGTCCACACGCACGAGCAGCGCGCCGGGCTCGAGCTCGTCCTCCCGCGGCACCGGCAGCTCGCGGATCTCGATCGGCTTGCCGTATTCGGCCACGACGGCGGCGCGGGCGGTCTTGGGCAGGCTCATTGGCGCCAACCTCCTCTGCGGGCGGGAGTATAGCCCCTTGTGCCTTGTGACGCGGCTGTGACACCCGGTGCGCGATGAATGGGGCGACGCTGCACGGCAGCGCAAGGAGGCAGAGCCATGACGGGTGCACCGCGGCGGATCACCATGATCGTTCTCGTGCTTGCGGTCTGCGCGGGCCCTTGGGGCTGCGCGATCAAGCGGCCCCCGATGCTGCAGTCGCCCACGGACGAGGTCCGCGCTGAGCTCAAGACCATCGGGCTCCCGGTGGCTGGATTCGTTCCAGAGGCGCAGGTGGATGCGCCGACGAGTGGAAAGGGGATGGGCGCTTTGAAGGGGGCGGGTTTCGGCTTGGCCGCGGGCGCCACTCCAGGGCTGGCCATCGCAAACGCTGTCGGCAAGGGCTGTGGCGGCGGGCGGGAGATCGGCGCCCTAGTCTGCGGCGCGGTCCTCGCATTCGGCCGCGGAGTCGGGGTCCAAGATCGACGCGGCCGAGACCGAGCTGAAGAGCGCGGTCACCCAGTCCAACGTCCAGGCCACACTTCGCGATCACGTGCTCCAGACCGTTCGCGATCGCAGCTCGCTGAATTTCGTCGCCGTGGACGACCATCAGACGAGCGCGGCGGGAGAACGGATCGACTACGGGGCCCTGGTGAGCACGGACATCGATACCGTTCTCGAGGTCAGCGTGCCTCGCATCGGTCTGGTCGCTCAGTCTGGCATCAACCCGCCGGTCTCGCTGTTCATGACCGCGCGCGCGAGGCTGATTCGCACCGCCGACGGCGCCGAGATGTACGCGGAGAAGTTCGACTACCGCGGCGGCGCCGCGCACAAGTTCCTCGAATGGGCCGCCGATGAGGGCCAGGTGTTTCGCCAGGAAGTGGATCGTGGCGCACGGAGCCTGGCCGAGGACATCGTTCGGCTGCTCTTTCCCGCGGAGCCGGCACGCGACAGCACGCCGGCCGAGCCAAGCCCGGAGCCGCCGACGGCGCCGGCGGCTTCGACAGAACCGCCCGCAGCCGCGACGGCCTCATCGGATCCACGAGGACCGACGTACGAAATGGTCGTCACGAGCAACAACGGCGAGCCCACGCTCGATCCGCGGCGGCTGGCGGTGCTCGGGACATGGCGCGGAACGTTCAAGCCGGGGGAGGGAAGTGGGAGGTATCCCGCGAGACTGCGGATCTTCGAGGAGAGTGGCGAGCTGCGCTGGGAACTGACGCGCAGCCACGAGGGTCGGGATCTTGCCGGCTCCGGCGGCGTCTCGTTTGCGGGCACGCGGGTCATGCTGACCGGAACATTTCAGCCGAGCCCTGGCACCGCCTTCCAGCGCGTATGGACGGGCTCTCGGCCGATCGACGTCACCTACTCGCTCGACAACATCGGCGTGAGCCTCGTCGGCACGGGTCTCGGAGCCGACAACCGGATCGAGACGCTGGTCCTGGTGCGCGCGCTCGGCCAATGATCCCCTGGAGCGCCGTTCGGCTCTGGGTCAGCGGGCGAGCAGCGCGCGCTCCCGCTCGGCGTTCGCCAGCCAGCGCGTCATGTCGAGCCGGCGGAGCAAGGTGATCGCGGCGTCGAGGTGCTCGCCGGCCTCGCGCGGCGCCGAACGTGAAGCGGCTCGTCTTCAAGTCGGTGCTGGAAGAGGTGACGCGGCTGGCCATGCTCAAGCGCGGCGAGATGGACATAGCCTGCTCGATCCTCGGCATCCTCGCCGAGGACCTGCGGCGCACGCCGGGGCTGACCCTCGCGCCCAACTGCGGGCGGGAGTATGGCCAGTTGCCCTTTGTGACGCGGCTGTGACACCCGGCGCGCCATGAATGGGGCCACGCTGCGAG
>WNEV01000303.1_pt1 | contig 23885 bp, 19 predicted proteins | sample 5399861 | NCBI WGS metagenome assembly WNEV01 (sample SAMN13153335, study PRJNA577476) | soil metagenome | isolation source: 40 cm grassland meadow soil 2 days after 3rd rain plot 2 | place: USA:California | collected 2015-11-11 | reverse complement strand
CGACACCCACCTGGGCGGCGACGACTTCGACCAGCGCGTCATGGACTGGATCTCCGGGGAATTCAAGAAGGAGCACGGTATCGACCTCCTGAAGGACCGCATGGCGCTTCAGCGCCTGAAGGAGGCCGCCGAGAAGGCCAAGTGCGAGCTGTCAACGACGCTGCAAACCGAGATCAACCTGCCGTTCATCACGGCCGACGCGAGCGGGCCGAAGCACCTCGTGCTCACCCTCACCCGGGCCAAGCTCGAGGCGCTCGTGGCGGATCTGGTCGAGCGCACGCTCGGCCCCTGCCGGCAGGCGATGCAGGACGCCGGCGTGAGTCCGAAGGACATCAACGAGGTCATCCTGGTCGGCGGCCAGACGCGCATGCCGAAGGTGCAGGAGGCCGTGAAGCAGCTCTTCGGACGGGAGCCGCACAAGGGCGTGAACCCGGATGAGGTGGTGGCGGTCGGCGCGGCCGTGCAGGGCGCCGTGCTCACGGGCGAGGTCAAGGACCTGCTGCTGCTGGACGTCACCCCGCTCTCGCTCGGCATCGAGACGCTCGGCGGCGTGATGACCTCGCTCATCACCCGCAACACGACGATTCCGACGAAGAAGAGCGAGGTCTTCACCACCGCCGCGGACAGCCAGACGTCGGTGGAAGTCCACGTCCTCCAGGGCGAGCGCCAGATGGCGCGCGACAACCGGACGCTCGGCCGGTTCCACCTCATCGGCATCCCGCCGGCGCCACGCGGCGTCCCGCAGATCGAGGTGACGTTCGACATCGACGCGAACGGCATTCTGAACGTGGCGGCACAGGACAAGGCGACCGGCAAACAACAGAACATCACCATCACCGCGTCGTCGGGTCTGACGAAGGACGAGATCGAGCGGATGGTGAAGGACGCCCAGGCGCACGCCGCGGAAGACGCGACGCGGAAGCAAGAGATCGAGGTCCGCAACCAGACCGACTCGCTCGTGTACTCCACCGAGCGCACCCTCAGCGAGCACGGCGCGAAGCTCGGAGAGGCGGATCGCAAGGCGGTCGAGGAAGCGCTCGCCGCCGCCCGCGAGGCGCTGAAGAGTGAAGACGTCGAGCGGATGAAGCGCGCCCAGGAGACCCTGACGCGCGCCTCCCACAAGCTCGCGGAGATCATGTACCGCGAGTCGCAGGGACAGGCGCCACAGCCCGGCGGCGCACCGGGCGGAGACGCCCGCACGGCGTCGGCGCCCAAGGAGGGCGAGGTGGTCGACGCGGACTTCGAGGACCTGGGCGACAAGAAGAAGTAAGCGGCCATGCGGCGCGACTACTACGCCGTGCTGGGCGTCGCGTCCACGGCGGGGCTGCGCGAGGTGCGCCAAGCGTACCGGCGCCTCGCCCGGCAGTACTCGCCTGACGTGAACTTCTGGGACACCCAGGCGCGTGACCTCTTCGGAGAGATCGAAGAGGCGTACCGCGTGCTGAGCGACCCCGCCGCTCGCGCGATGTACGATCGGTTCGGCCACGCCCTCCGCGACGGCGAGGCACTGGCGGCGGGCCGACATGGCGAGGACGTGCACGTCACCGTGCAACTCGCGTTTGCGGACGTGGTGCGGGGGACGAACCTCCGGCTCGAGGTCGTGCGGTTCTCGTCGTGCGCTGCGTGCGGCGCGACGGGGGTGGCCGGCGACGCGCGGTGCCGTGCGTGCGACGGGCGTGGCGTGCGGCGCGCGATCGACCCCGTGTCGGTCACGATCCCGGCCGGCGTCGACACCGGCTCACAGATCCGCGTGACCGGCGAGGGGAGCGCGGGACCGTTCGGCGGCCCGCGCGGCGACTTGATCGTCAGCACGCGGGTTCAGGAGCATCCATTTTTCCAACGCAAGGGCGACAGCGTCCACTGCGAGGTGCCGATCAGCGTATGGGAAGCAATCCTTGGCGCGCGAATCCGGGTACCGACACCCTCCGGCGAGGCGGTCCTGGTGATCCCTCCTGGGACCACGGGGGGTCAGGTCTTCCGCCTGCGGGGCCAGGGGTTGCCCAGGTTGTCCGGCGAGGCGATCGGGGATCTGTTCGTGGCGGTGCGCATCGAGATACCGATCGGGCTCGACGCGCGCACCCACGAGCTCGTCCGGGAGCTCCAACGGCTGATGCCGCTGGCACCTCGGACGGCGCTCGAGCGGTATCGAGGGGGAGCCACGTGACCGACCGAGGCAAGCCGCTGTACATGATCGGGGTGGTCGCCCAGATGCTGAACGTCCATCCCCAGACGCTCCGGTTCTACGAGAAGAAGGGGCTCGTCCGCCCGAGCCGAACCGTGGGTCGCACGCGTATGTACTCGGCCGAGGATGTCGAGGAGCTCTCGCGTGTGCTCCGGCTCACGCGTGATCTGGGTGTGAATCTCGCCGGGATCGAAATCATCCTAAAAATGAGGCGCCGGATGCTCGAAATGCAGAAGCAGATCGAAGACCTCGTCTCGTACCTGCGCGAGAACGGTGCGGAGGTGAGAGACCAGGCCGAGCGGGTGCCGCGCGAGGCGCTCGTCCGGGCCGCGTCTGGCCACCTCAAGCCGGTCGATCTCTTCTAGGCCTCCGTTCATGGGGAAAGGTGACGCATGACTGACGTTCGGGACGAAAAGGACCGGCCGGTGCCGGATGTCCTGGGTATCCTGCCGCTGCGGAACGCCGTCGTCTTTCCGCACGCGGTGGTTCCGCTCGGCGCGGGCCGTGCGTCCTCCCTGCGCCTGATCGAGGAGGCGCTCGCGGGGAGCCGACTCGTCGGCGCCGTGCTACAGCGCGACGCTAGCGACGACGCGCCGGGCGCCGCGGGGCTCTACACGGTGGGGACCGTCGTCGTCATCCACAAGGCGTTCAAGCAGGCCGACGGGACTCTGCGGCTGATCGTCCAGGGGCTTGAGCGCTTCCGGATCGTCGAGATTGTCCAGGAGTCTCCGTACCTGCGCGCACGGATCGAGCACATCGCCGACGACGGTGACGCCTCGCCAACCGTCGAAGTCGAAGCGCTCGCCCGGAGCGCGCTCGGGCTCTTCCAGAAGGTCGTGTCCCTCTCACCGACGCTCCCCGACGAGCTCGCGAACGTCGCGGCTGCGGCGGAGGGGGCGAGCGCGCTCGCGGACCTGATCGCGTCGTCGCTGCCGACACTGCCGACGGCGCTCAAGCAGGAGCTGCTTGAAACCACCGCCGTCAAGCAGCGACTCGAGCGGCTCGTCGGCGCGCTTGGCAAGGAGGCCGAGGTCCTGGAGCTCGGCTCGAAAATCCAGTCCGACGTCCAGTCGGAGATGACGAAGACGCAGCGCGAGTACTACCTGCGCGAGCAGATGAAGGCGATCCAGAAGGAGCTCGGCGAAGCTGACGAGCGCACGCAGGAGATCGAGGCATTGCGCCAGCGGATCGAGGCCGCCGGCATGCCCGAGGAGGCCAAGGGCGAGGCGCTCCGGGAGCTCGACCGGCTCGCCAAGATGCCCCCGGCGGCGGCGGAGTACACCGTCGCCCGGACCTACATCGACTGGCTCGTCTCCATGCCATGGCAGCAGGCGACGATCGACAACGTCGATATCGAGGCCGCCAAGGCGGTCCTCGACGCGGACCACGAAGGGCTCGAGAAGGTCAAGGACCGGATCCTCGAGTACCTCGCCGTCAAGAAGATCCGCCCGTCGGGCAAGGATCCGATCCTTTGCTTCGTGGGCCCGCCGGGTGTCGGCAAGACATCCCTCGGGCGATCGATCGCGCGGGCGCTCGGGCGCAAGTTCCACCGGATTTCGCTCGGCGGCATGCGCGACGAGGCCGAAATCCGTGGCCACCGGCGCACGTACATCGGCGCGCTGCCCGGCCAGATCATCCAGGGGCTCCGCCGCGCTGGCACGCGGAATCCGGTCTTCATGCTCGACGAGATCGACAAGCTCGGCATGGACTTCCGTGGTGATCCCGCCGCCGCTCTGCTGGAAGTCCTCGACCCCGAGCAGAACGCCACATTCCGGGACCACTACCTCGACGTGCCGTTCGACCTGTCGCGGGTGCTCTTCATCACCACCGCGAACGTGACCGACACGGTGCCGGCGCCGCTGCGCGACCGGATGGAGACCATCCCGCTGGCGGGCTACACGGAGGAGGAGAAGATCCGGATCGCGCAGACCCACCTCGTGCCGAAGCAGGCGCGCGAGCACGGGCTCGAGCCCGAAAAGGTCATCGCGTTCGAGCCGGAGGCCCTGCGCCTGCTGGCTCGCGGCTACACGCGAGAGGCGGGCGTGCGCAACCTCGAGCGGGAAATCGCCTCTGTCTGCCGGAAGGTCGCGCGGCGGCACGCGGAGGGCCACGCGGAGCCCGTCCGGGTCACGCCGGACCTTGTCACCGCGTTCCTGGGCGCTCCGAAGTTCGAGTACGAGGAGTTGGAGGAGCGCACGCGGGTGCCGGGGGTGGCCGTCGGGCTCGCCTGGACCCCGGCGGGCGGCGACATCCTCTTCGTCGAGGCGACGCGGATGAAGGGTAAGGGCTCGTTGACACTGACCGGCCAGCTCGGCGACGTCATGAAGGAGTCGGCGCAGGCGGCGCTCTCCTGGGTGCGCTCTCACGCGGCGTCGCTCGGCATCGCGCCGGACTTCTGGGAAACCTCCGATCTCCACATCCACGTCCCCGCCGGGGCGATCCCGAAAGACGGGCCCTCGGCCGGCGTCACGATCACGACGGCGCTCGTCTCGCTCCTGACGGGGCGTCCCGTCCTCCGGGGGCTCGCCATGACCGGCGAGGTTAGCCTGGCCGGACGCGTGCTCCCGGTCGGGGGGATCAAGGAGAAGGTGATCGCGGCTCACCGGGCTGGGATCCGCACCCTGATCCTGCCGAAGCGGAACGAGAAGCACCTGAAGGAGGATGTGCCGGACGATGTTCGCCAGGTGATGACGGTCCATCTGGTGGACTCGGTGCGGGAGGCGGTCCGACTGGCGCTGGACAAGGCGCCAGCCCCGCCGGAACCCGCGGAACTCTCCGTGGCGTAAAGCTTTTTCGGAACCTGCGTTGCGGTAGACTTGACAGGGTCTACGGGCACCCCGGTAGAATACTCACGTGAAGCGATTCGTCGCCCTCGCCATCGTTGCGGCTGCCACAGCCGCCGCCGCTCTTGCCTCCGCTGAGACGTACAGGTTGAGCATGGAGGACGGTACCGTCCACTTCACCAACGCCCCGACCGACCCGCGCTACCAGCGCGTCACGGGCTTCTCGTCTGGCACCGAAGCGGGGTGGCTCAGACTGCCGGGCGGTGACCCGAGCTGGTACACCACGGAGATCAGGGGGGCCGCTGATCGTTATGGGGTGCCGGCGCGGCTCGTGTCGGCGATCATCCGCGTCGAGTCCTCGTTCAATCCGCGAGCCGTCTCGTCGAAGGGCGCCCGCGGCCTGATGCAGCTCATGCCGGAGACCGCGTCCGTCCTCGGAGTGCGGAACACGTTCGACCCGTACGAGAACATCGACGGGGGTGTCCGGCACCTCCGCGGCCTCATCGACCGGTTCGGGAACAACCTGACGCTGGCACTCGCCGCGTACAACGCCGGCGAGCGGGCCGTCACGGCGTACCGCGGGGTCCCACCCTACCCAGAGACACGCGACTACGTGACGCGGATCCTGAGAATCTTCGACGGCGAGTGGCAGGGCGTGGATTCGAGCGTGATCTACCGGACGGTCGACGACGAGGGGACCGTGACCTACACGAACATTCCGCCGCGCGGCCACCGCTAGTCAGCGGCGCCAGACCGGCTCCAGGAAGCGCTCCAGCAAGCCGTTCTGCACGAACACCTCGACCGCCGTGCGTGTCCCGGCCTGGTCCATGCCCCCGAGGGCCGCGCGCTTCTCCTCCGTCGCCATCTGCTTACCGGAGCGCAAGGCCGCAGGCGACGTGGGTGGCCTAATGTCGGCGCGTCATTTGAGCAGCTTCGCGATCTCGCAGAACGCGTCGGTGTCGGCACGCCCGAGGAGTTGGAAGACCACGGTCTCCGTGGCTGTGACGACCGCGCCGCCCTGGCGCGCCTGAGCCAGGCCGAGCTCGAGGTTCGCGGGCGCGCGCGAGGAGACCGCGTCGGCCACGACCGACACCGCGAAGCCTTGACCCAGCAGGTCGAGCGCCGTGAGCAACACGCACACGTGGGCCTCGATCCCGGTGAGGATCACGCGGCTCGGACGCAGCCCCCGCAGCCGCTCGGTGAACCCCTCGGCGCTGCAGCACGAGAAGGCGGTTTTCTCGAGGGGCGCGACATCGTCGAGGAGGGCCCGCAGCTCGGGGAGCGTGTGACCGAGCCCCCGGGGGTATTGCTCGGTGACGAGCACCGGCACGCCGAGCCGTCGGGCGGCGGCGCCGAGGATCTTGATGTTGCGCACCATCTCGTCGCGGCGCTCGGCGTCCATCGCGTTGAAGAGGCGCTCTTGCACGTCGACCACCACGAGGACCGGCTGCGGCATGACTCCTCCCGGGGGCGAGCTCGACCGGCCGACCCATCTTCTCACGCGCGCCAGGCGCGGTCGAGGCCGCGGTACTGGATGGCCTCGGCGCAGTGCTCGGGCCTGATCGCATCGCTGCCCGCCAAATCGGCGATAGTGAGCGCGACCTTGAGCACGCGGTCGTGGCCGCGCGCCGACAGCCCGAGGCGACTCATAGCGGCGGCGAGCAGCTGCTCGGCCTCGGGCGGCGGCTGACAGTGGCGCCGGACCTGCCGCGCCGTGATCGAGGCGTTGACGCGGATCCCGGAAGAGCGGAAACGCTCCCGCTGGCGCTCACGGGCATCCGCGACCCGCGTGCGCACGACCGCCGAGCTGTCCCCGGCCCCGCGGCGGTCGAGGTCAGCGGGGCCGAGCGCGGGCAGCTCGACGTGGAGGTCGATCCGGTCGAGAAGCGGACGCGAGATCCGGCCGAGGTAGCGGTGCCGCTCGGCCGGCGTGCACAGGCAGTGCTCGAGCGACGGGCAGCCGCGCCGGCATGGGTTGGCCGCGGCGACGAGCTGGAACCGGGCCGGGAAGTCGCCCACGCCGCTCGCCCGGGCGATCGTCACGCGCCCGTCCTCGAGTGGCTGACGGAGCGATTCGAGGACGTGCTGCTGGAACTCCGGCAGCTCGTCGAGGAAGAGCACGCCGAGGTGGGCAAGCGTCACCTCGCCCGGATGGGGCGGGCCGCCGCCGCCGATCAGGCCCGAGACGGAGATCGTGTGGTGCGGGGCGCGGAACGGCCGCCGTGTCATGAGCGCGCCGGGCCGCGGGAGGAGCCCCGCGACGCTCCAGATCGCCGAGACCTCGAGGACCTCGTCGCTCGAGAGCGGCGGGAGGATCGCCGCGAGGCGTCGCGCGAGCATGGTCTTGCCGCCACCCGGCGGGCCGACCAGAAGCAGGTTGTGGGCGCCGGCCGCGGCGATCTCGAGCGCACGTTTGGCGTGCGCCTGGCCGCGAACGTCGCCGAGGTCGAGGTCGTCGGCCGCGGCCGCCTCGACGGGCGGCGCGGGAGGTACCGCCGCTGCCGCGTGGTCGCCGTTCAGCAGGCCGACCGCGTCAGCGAGCGTCCGCGCAGCGAGCACCCGGAGTCCGTCCACGGCGAGCGCCTCGGCGGCGTTCTCCATCGGCACCACGAGCGTGCTGATCCCCTGGCGTCGGCAGGCGAGCCCGACCGCCAACGTGCCGCGGACCGGCTGGATCTGGCCGTCGAGCGCGAGTTCGCCAACGACGGCGAACGGTCCGATGGCTCCCTTTTTCACGGCGCCGGTGGCGGCGAGAATGCCGAGGGCGATCGGGAGATCGAACGACGCGCCTTCCTTGCGAAGGTCGGCGGGCGCCAGATTCACGGTGATCCGGTCCACGGGGAAGGCGAAGCCGGCGTTGCGGATCGCGGTGCGCACGCGCTCGCGGCTTTCGCGTACGGCGGAGTCCGGTAGTCCCACTGTGGTGAAGGCCGGCAGCCCGGCGGTGACGTCCACTTCGACGCGCACGAGCGCCGCTTCCACGCCGACGAGGGCCGCCGAGAGCACGCGCGCGATCACGCCGTGATTGTTCGGTGGTCCTCGCGGCTCGTCAATGTCGCGGGTCGGATACGTCAGTCGGCGTGCCGGAGGCGCCCTCAAACTTGAGCCATGCCTGGTTTCCCCAGCGTAGACCCCGGGAAAATTCCGCGAAGAAACTCGGGATTTCCCCGATTGTCCATTGCGCCTACCACCGTACCTTGCGGCTCAGAGACATTTCCGCACGGCAAGGAAGAACCGATTCGGAACGGAGGTCGGTATGCGTCAGGCAGGTTCGTGTGGTTCAGGGTTGCTCGCAGCCGCTGCGCTGGGGGCGGTTCTCCTGGTCTGGCCGATGGCCGATGCGGCTGCTCAACTCACGGGCCTTGTCGACACGGTCACGACACCGCTGCCCGATCCGGCGACAGGTACCACTGGCCTTGTCGGCGCTGCTCTCGGAACGACGACGGTCTTGGCCGCCACCGGCGCCATCGTCGGAGGGACGAGCGACGCTCTGCAGGCGTCGGCGTTGACCGGTGACATCCCGTCCCTTCTGACGGGAGAGGCTCTTCACGCGGTGACGATCGGCTGGCCGGATCAGATCGCCTCCGAAGCCTCACTCGCCGCCCTCGACTTGAGCGTCGCCGGGATCAACATCGGCGCCGACTTCGTCATGGCGCGGGCCCTGACGGTCTTCGGCGCCGCCGGTATTGCCCTCACCAGCGTCGACAATCTCTCGATCAATGGCTTGCCCATCCCGGTGACCGGGGACCCGAATCAGAGGATCGACGTCCCCGGAGGCGTGGTGGTCATCAACGAGCAGCGAGTTTCCCCGGACGGTACCACCGTGGTGAACGCGCTTCACGCGGTCATCTCTGGCGTGGCCGACGTGGTGGTCGCGTCGGCGACGGCCGGTGCCAGCGGCGGGGAAGCCAAGGCAGTGCAAGCCTCCTACTGAGGGCCGAAAATGCCGCGCTTCGACGAAACGCTTTCCAACCAGGCCTGGCCGAGGAAAGGTCAGGCGGATATCTGGCGTCGAGTGGAGGAAAAGAAAATGCGTAAAGTCACCTCCCTGCTAGCAGTCGCTTCTCTCGTTGGGGTGGCAACGCTGGTGCTCGCCGGAGGCTCGGCGAGCGCCCAGTCCACGTGCGATTTCCTGACCGGCGGCGGGTTCATCATCCGGCCCAGCGGCGCCAAGGCGAACTTCGGCGTCGCTGGCGGGTGCAAGGGCGGTTCGCCGACCTGGGGCCATCTGGAATACACCGACCGTGGCGAAGGGCTGCAGGTGCAGTGGACCCGCATCACGGCATACTTCTTCGATATCGTGGGCGCAGGCATGGACCACCAGCCCACGGGCACCCGTTTTGTTTGCGGCACGGCACGGACGAACCGGACATCCGGTGACGTGGACTGGGTCGTGAGGGCCATGGACTCGGGCGAACCGGGGACCAATAACGTGTTCTCGATCCAGCTGAGCCAATTCGGGGCCGTCATTTATACGACGTTCCCTGATCCGGACGTCACGACGGGTGGTAGCCGCCCCGGAGGCGGCAACGTCCAGCTCCACAAGCCGAACCGCTCGACCTCGGGGTCCTTCAGCACTGATCCGGCGACATGCCCTGCCGCCTCTGCCCAGCAATAGCGCCAGGAGGGCTTGGCGCGTCACCGACCGACTCGCCCACTCCATGGTGACGTGACCGCTCGTCCCGCCTTCACCGCCGCGTCCCACCTTCACTGTCGCCCGTAGAGGGGGCGATCCCGAGGGCGCGCTAGTTGCGTGTTGGACTAGCGCGGCCCTCAGAGCCGCAGAACAGTTACCAGGAAGCTGCCACTGCCGACATTGCCGGCACGATCCGTCGCTGTGCAGGTCACGGTCGTGATCCCTATATGGAAGATACTCCCCGAGGGGGGTGAGCAGCGCACCGTCGGGGAGGGATCGACGTTGTCAGTCGCGGTCACTTTGAATGTCACGATGGCTCCCAGGAAGCTAGTGGCCGTCGTGATGATATCGCCGGGGAGCGACAAAATGGGTGCTGTCACATCGGTAAAGTTAGCTGTGGTCGCGCTGGCGGTATTGGAGTACGCGCTCAGGCCGCCGGGTCCGCTGGCGCGGACCCGATAGCTGTAGCTCGTGGAGGCGAAGAGCCCGGTGTCGCTATACGCGGCACTGGTCGAGGTCCCGACCTGGGTGAAATTGCAGGGGGTCCCCTGGCAGCGCTCGACGAGGTAGCTGGTCACGGCGCCGGAGGAGGCGGTCCAGGCGAGATTGATCTGGCTGCTGCTGGCGGCCGCCGCGGTCAGGTTGGACGGGGCGGTCGGGGGCGGCGGCGCCTGGGTGGTGGCGCTGGCGGCATTGGAGTACGCGCTCAGGCCGCCGGGCCCGCTGGCGCGGACCCGGTAGCTGTAGCTCTTGGAGGCGAAGAGCCCGGTGTCGCTATACGAGGCGCTGGGCGAGGTCCCGACCTGGGCGAAGTTGCTACAGCCGGACTCCTGGCAGCGCTCGACCAGGTAGCTGGTCACGGCGCCGGAGGAGGCGGTCCAAGTGAGATTGATCTGGCTGCTGCTAGCGGCCGTTGCGGTCAGGCTCGATGGGGCCGTTGGTGGCGGCGGCAGGGTGGTGGCGCTGGCGGTATTGGAGTACGGGCTGGAGCCGCCGGGTCCGCTGGCCTGGACCCGATAGCTGTAGCTCGTGGAGGCGGAGAGCCCGGTGTCGCTATACGCGGTAGTGGTGGAGGTCCCGACTTGGGTGAAGGTGCAGGGGGTTCCCTGGCAGCGCTCGACCAGGTAGGTCGTCACGGCCCCGGAGGCGGCGGTCCAGGCGAGATTGATCTGGCTACTGCTGGCCGCCGCTGCGGTCAGGCTCGATGGGGCCGTTGGTGGCGGCGGCAGGGTGGTCGCGCTGGCGGTATTGGAGTACGGACTGGAGCCGCCGGGTCCGCTGGCCTGGACGCGATAGGTGTAGCTGGTGGAGGCGGCGAGGCCGGTGGTGTCGCTGTAGGTCGTGCCCGACACCGTGGCGATCGGGGCAAAGGAGCAGGCGGCGGTCTGGCAGCGCTCGACCAGGTAGGTCGTCACGGCGCCGGAGGAGGCGGTCCAGGCGAGATTGATCTGGCTACTGCTGGTGGCCGTTGCGGTCAAGCTGGACGGTGCGGTCGGTGGCGGAGAGTTCACGACGAGCGTGACCGTGGTGGTATGCGTCAGGCTGCCACTGACACCGGTGATCGTGACCGTATAGGCCCCGGTCGGCGTGCTCGCGCCCGTCGTCACCGAGAGCGTGGATGACGCGGTCGCCGGGTTCGGAGTGAAGGAGCCATTGGCGTCGCTTGCCAGTCCACTCACGCTCAGCGTGACCTGGCCACTAAAGCCGCCCGTCGGGCTGATCGTGACGCTGTAGCTCGTCCCGTCGCCCTCCGCCACTGTCTGGCTCGAGGGCGCGGCGGTGATGGTGAAGTCACCCTGTTGAGTGGCGACAAACCGGTCGAGGATGTTCGCCGTCGTCTGCTGGATGCGCGGGTCGACGAGGTTCGATCCGCTGAAATTGTCCAACGCCAAGCTCCAGTTACTCGTCCCGGCTCCGAACACCCAAGCGCCGCTCGGCGCCTGGTACACGGATGAGTTGGAGTAATCCGCTGTGCCGCTCGGGCCAGGGAAGGGCGACTGCGACAGCAGCGTGTACGTGCCGCTCACCGCGTTCGCCTGGGGATACTGGCTGAACGAGCGATCGGCTTCGTACCCGACGATCCCCGGCACGCTGTCGCCGTCCTTGAAGCCCGTCCCGGCGTACACCCAGTTCCCGCTGTTCGTAACGACGTACGGAGCGTATCCATTATTCCACGGCACCCCGTTGGTGTATTGGACGCCAATCAACGTCTGCTCCGGACGGTTGACCGGCGGGTCACGCCAGTAGACGGTTTTCAGGCTTGGATCGGCGATCGGGTCGAGGGTGGCATCCCTGTAACAGACCAGCACACGGTTCGGCACACCGCTGCTCGAAGGCTCGAACCGCACCTGCCAGTAGATCGCGTTGGCGCCGATGAAGGCGAGGTTGACCCCAGCATCGCGCGCGGCGATGACCGCGTCATACATTGGCTTCGACCAGTACTCGTCGTGCCCGACCGAGAGGAAACCGCGGTAGTTCAACAGGCGGCCGCCGTCCGTGTGCGTGTCGATGTCGGTCGAGTACGTCACGTCGTACCCCGACTTCTCCATCCAGCGGACGAAGCTCATCTCCCACGAGAAGAAGGATTGGCCCCAGACGATGCCGGTGCCGTCGTCCGAGTACGGGCGGTCGAAAGAGACCTTCGCCGCGTTCTTGCCCCCCGTCACCGTCGTCGCGCCATAGCTGTTGAAGCCGTAGAGGCTTTTGCCGGTCGTGTTGTCATAGGGATAGTCGTTGTAGGCCTGATAGGTCGTCACGCCCTGCTGGTAGAGCAGGGGGGCGACCCGGCTGTCGTCGCGGACGACAAACACGATGTAGTTCTGGTACATCTGCGCGTTCGTCAAGAGAGCGAGGTAGACTCCACTGGTCCACGAGGTCTGGGTGGCCAATGTGTAGGCTGGCGTCCAGTGGCACTCGATCATTCCCGTCGTCGCGTCCGTCGGACAGGTGGGTTGCTGGACACCGTTGAGCGGGCCCACATGCTGCATCAGGCGCCCCCCCAGCCCCTGGTACCAACCCATCCGATAGACGTCGATGGTGTAAGTCTGTGCGGGGTTGACGCTCACGTGGAAAGTGATGTTCTCGCCCTTGTTGACGCTGGCGGCGGACGCATACCCCTTGATCTGGCCTTCTGCGTCCGTCCCCCTCAGGCCGATCCGCCACTGGCTCGTCCCGGGCTCCTGATTCTCGATCACGACAGGATTGCTCTGAGCCGCAGGATTGCTCTGAGCCGCCGCCGACGCCGGAGCCAGCCCGATTCCGAGGGCCGCAGACAGGGAAACTCCCGTCAAGGTTAACCAGAGAACGCCAGTGCGCCCAGTCTGCCACAGCGTATTTTTTCTCATGTCACCGCACTCCCATACTTCAAGGCGCTATCAAATGCGATTTCCGCAAGCCAGGTTGACCGGGTTCCAGCGCCAGGGGCCCCTGTCAGTCGTCGTCGAAGGTGTCGCCGTGTGCGGCGACTGCGATGTCTTGCGGCGTATCGAAGTTCCCACGAGCGGAAGAGACTGTCGCCTTTCCACGCTTCGATTCGAACGAGTCCTGATTCGTGGGTAAATGAGTCGCGTTATCGACAAATGCTGTTACGAGAAAAAGGCTGTAACGAGAACATCGCCATTGGCTCCTGTGGCAATCCCGATGGGAAGATAAAAATGGACTTCATCCGTCGATGCCCGAGCATGTCCTCATAGCCGTAAACATTCCGGAAAACCGGCATCTTCCGTGCCAAACGACGAACATAATCAATCGAATGTCTTGCGGCACCCAGAATCTCGGGATCCTGCATCAGTTGTGAAAAAGTTTGCCGGTTGACGCCGTCCGATTGCACACATCCACTGACTCGCGCCGTTTCCGAGACGCGTCGTCATTTCCTGAGTGGCGCGGTCAGCGACACAACCTTACGCGAGATCGTCGCACAGCAACCGGCGGCGCCCGGATCCGCGGGGAACGAAGGCGACAGTTCAACCGGGTTCGCAGTTCTCCGACAGGCTCCCGGACCTAGTGGTAAAGTCCATCCACGATGCCTCGGCCGGTGATCCTGGTCGTTGACGACGATCCGGGTGTCAGGGAATCGTTCCGGCTGATCCTCGAAGACCACTACGACGTCCTCGACGTCCCCGACGGGCCGCGGGCCCTCGAGGTCGTGCGCTCCGCCCAGGTGGACCTCGTCCTGCTCGACATCCGCCTGCCCGACATGGACGGCATCGAGGTCCTCGAGCGGACCAAGGCGATCGACGAGGGCATCGAGGTCATCCTGGTCACGGCGGTGAAGACAGTGCGCACCGCCGTGGCCGCGATGAAGCTCGGGGCGTTCGATTACCTGACGAAGCCCTTCGAGGAGGACGAGCTCCTCCAGCTCGTTCGCCGCGCTCTCGAGAAGCGCTCGCTCGAGCGCGAGGTGGCCTTCCTGCGCGCGGAGCTCGCCCGGACCCAGGAGTCCGAGGAGATCGTGGGCCAGCACCCGGCGATGCAGAAGCTCCGCCGGGTGATCGCCCAGGTCGCGCGCACGACGGCGACGGTGCTCGTCTCGGGGCAGAGCGGGACGGGCAAGGAGCTCATCGCGCGCGCGATCCACCGGGAGGGGCCGCGCCGCGACAAGCCCTTCGTCGCCGTCAACCCGGCGGCGATCGTCGAGTCGCTCATCGAGTCGGAGCTGTTCGGCCACGAGCGGGGCGCGTTCACGGGCGCCCACGCGCGCAAGCTGGGCAAGTTCGAGCTCGCGCAGGGCGGCACGCTGTTCCTCGACGAGATCGGCACCCTCAAGGCCGAGCTCCAGGCGAAGCTCCTGCGCGTGCTCCAGGAGCGCGAGATCGAGCGCGTCGGCGGGTCGCGGTCCATCAAAATTGACGTGCGCGTCGTCGCGGCGACGAACGCGGACCTCAAGGCGGCGATGCGGAGCGGGACCTTTCGCGAGGACCTCTACTATCGGCTCAACGTGGTGCCGATCGAGGTGCCACCGCTCTCGGAGCGGAGCACGGACGTCCCACTGCTCGTGGACCACTTCGTCCGTCGCTACAGCCGCGAGTTCAACAAGCGGGTGGAAGGACTGTCCCACGAGGCGCTCGCCGCGCTCGAGGAGTACCGATGGCCCGGCAACGTCCGTGAGCTCCAGAACGTGATCGAGCGGTGCGTGGTCCTGGCGGAAGGCCCGCTCGTGCAGCTGAACGACCTGCCCCTCGACGTGCTCCTGCCCGAGCACCGTCTCAAGGTCCGGCGGGCCGAGCGCCTGCCCCTCAAGCAGGCGTCGGAGCAGTTCGAGCGTCAGGTCGTGCTGCGCATCATGGAGCGCGTCAAGGGCAACCAGAGCGAGGCCGCAAGGATCCTCGGAGTCCACCGTAACTCGCTCAAGCGAATGCTCGCACGCTGGAAGTCATCGTGAGAATTTCGAAAACGTGAGCCCGGTGCACCACCTTGGTGCACTTGCACCGCCGTGGTGCAGCCGGGCGCGAGCCAACGTGCGCCCGCGTGGCTCGCAACCGCCGACAGGTCTGGAGATTTCCCTCCTCACGCCCACCTGGCGAGCGAATTGCTCGTATGCCGTGGGCTTTGGCGAAACCCTCATGGGGAGGGTTTCCGCAACTCGAGCAAATCGAGGAGGGAGTCATGGCGAAGGTCCTGGCGGTTCTTGCACTGATCGCGTCGTTTCTGCTGGTGGCCCCGGTGATCGAGTCCGGGACGTCGGGCTCGACTCAATTCTTCCAGGCGATCGGCACCGCCGACGGCGGCGGGTGGTAAGCGAAGCCACCGCCGCGTCCGTTGTCTGAGTTGCGGTTACCCGAGTTGCAGCCCAGCCGCCTGCGACACGGCTGCCTGCGACGCGGCGGGGGGAAGAGGGGAATTCTCGCCCTCTTCCCTCTCGCCGTCCTCCTGCTGACGCTCTCTGGCGTCGAGCCCGCGCCGGTCACCGCGCAGGAGCGAAAGGACGTCGTCGTCACGGGCGGGACCTATCGCCGGCCGCTCGGCCACGACCCCGAGACGCTCGACCCGGCGCGCATCATCGACATCTACAGCCGCTCGGTGTCCCAGCAGATCTTTGACGGGCTCGTCCAGTTCGATCAGACGCTGATGGTCGCACCGGCGCTCGCTGAGTTCTGGAAGGCGTCGCGCGACGGGCTCACGTGGACGTTCACCCTCCGGAAGGGCGTGCGCTTCCACAACGGCCGCGAGGTGACCGCCGAGGACGTCGTGTATTCTCTGACGCGGATCCTCGATCCGAAGATTCGATCGGGCGCCGCCGACCTGTTCGGCACCATCAAGGGCGCGCACGAGTTCCGGGAGGGCCGAGCCAGGACCGTCGTCGGGCTCGTCGCCCAGGACCGCTACACCGTGCAGGTCACGCTCGACGAGGCGGTTGGCCCGTTCGTCGCCGTGCTGGCCGTGGGCCACGCCAAGATCGTCCCGAAGGACGCCGTCGAGCAGCTCGGCGAGGCGTTCGGCACCCAGCCCGTCGGCACAGGGCCGTTCAGGTTCGAGCGCTGGGAGCGGGGCAAGGAGATCGTGCTCGCCGCCAATCCCGAATACTTCGGCGGTCCGCCGCGGCTCTCGCGGCTCGTCTACCGGATCTTCCTCGGCGAGCAGTTCGACGCGATGTACGCCGAGTTCCTCCGGGGCAATCTCGAGGACACGCCGGTGCCCCCCCGCGAAAATCGTCGCGGCGTACCCGACCCACGCTTTATCTACGTGAAGCGTCCGATGATCAGCGTCCGCTTCTACGGGATCAACACGCGGGTGAAGCCGCTCGACGACCGCCGCGTGCGGCAGGCGCTGCTCTACGCGATCAATCGGGAAGCGATCATCGACGAGGTGTTTCTGGGCCGGTTCACGCCCGCGCACGGGATCCTTCCGCCGGGCACGCTGGGGTTCAATCCGCGCCTCCGCGGCTACCCCTACGACGCGCAGCGGGCACGCGCGCTCCTCGCGGAGGCGGGATTCCCCAACGGCCGGGGATTCCCGTCGATCACGATCTGGTCGAGCGTGAAGCACGAGGGCGTGATCCGCGAGTACGAGCAGATCAAGCGGTACCTGGACGCCGTGGGGGTGTCGAGCGAGATCCGCTACATGACCGACTGGCCGTCCTACTCGCGGGCGCTGGCCGAGGGCCGGTTGCCCGTGTTCGTGTACGCGTGGTACGCGGACGTTCCCGACCCCGACAACTTCCTCTTCAAGCTCTTCCACTCGAAGAGCCCCCGCAACTTCTTCCATTACTCGAATCCCGCGGTCGACGAGCTGCTCGTGGCCGCGCGGAACGCGCCGGACCTCCAGCGGCGAGTCGAGCTCTACCAGCGCGCCGAGCAGCTCGTGCTCGACGACGCTCCGGTCATCCCGATGATGCATCACACCTACGAGCGGCTCTTCCAGCCGTACGTGCGGAGCGTCGAGGTGAACGGCCTCGGCGACCCGTACGTCCCGTTGCGCAAGGTCTGGCTCGAGCCGACGCGATGAAGCTCCGCTCGCTCCAGACCAAATTCCTCTGGGGCACGCTGCTCGTGATCGCGTTCGTCATGACGGCCGTCATGGTCGTGGTCGAGCACCGGCAGCGCGCCGCGATCATCGAGGAGGTGCAGCGGCGCGGCGAGGTCATCGCGCGCAACCTCGCGGCGATCTCCTACGGACCGCTCCTCCTCTACAACTACACCGTGCTCGAGCAGAACGTCGCCCGGGTCGCGGGCGAGGCCGACGTGGTCTACGCCCTCGTGCTGGACGCCGATGGCAGGGTGGCCGCCCACAGCAGCCACCCCGAGCGCGTCGGGGCGGTCCTGGAGGGGCCCGCGCACCGGCGGGCGGCCCGGGCGGGCGAGCTCCTCGTCCAGGAGACGGTGACGTCGCGGGGGGAGGCGATCTACGACTTCGCCCTTCCGGTCCAGGTGGAGGGGCGGAAGTGGGGCACGATCCGCGTGGGGCTCTCCAAGCAGCGGATGGAGGCCGAGATCGGCAAGACCCGGGTCGAGCTCGGTGCGCTCACGCTCGCCGTGCTGCTCCTGGGCGGCCTTGCGGCGGCGCTCATGGCCCGACGGATCGCGCGCCCGGTGCAGCGGCTCGCCGAGGGCGCGGTCGCCATCTCGCGAGGCGAGTTGGCGCAACGCATCGAGCCGACGACCGCCGACGAGATCGGACGGCTCGCCGCGGCGTTCAACCACATGGCCGTGCAGCTCGTTCAGCAGCGCGGGGCACTCGAGGAGACGAACGCCGAGCTGCAGCGGCACGTCGTCGAGCTCGTCGATCTCAAGTCGTACACCGACAACATCCTGGCCTCGCTCACGAACGGCATCGTCTCGGTGGACCTGGACGGGCGGGTGGTGACCCTCAACCCGGCCGCCGAGCTGCTCACCGGCTTCTTCAAGGGCGAGGTCGCGGGGCGGTACTGCAGCGAGGCCTTCGCGCACACCCCACAGCTGAGCGACATCCTCATGGAGACGCTCGCCAGCCACGCACCGATCGCGAGCGTGCCGCTGACGCTCAGGCGTCGGAACGGGAGCATGGTCCCGATCGAGCTGAGCACGGCGCCCCTCAAGGGCGGCGAGGGCAAGGACCTGGGCGTCATCGGGGTCCTCCGCGACCTCACGCTCGTGCGGCAGCTCGAGCACGACCTCCGGCGCTCGGACCAGCTCGCGGCGCTCGGCACCCTCGCCGCGGGGCTCGCCCACGAGATCAAGAACCCGCTGACATCGCTCCTGACGTTCACGCGCCATCTCGAGCGTCGGTTCGACGACCCGCACTTTCGCGAGAAGTTCCACAATGTGGTGCCCCGGGAGCTCGAGCGGATCAACGGGATCGTCGAGCGGCTCCTCGAGCTGGCGCGTCCGGCACGGATGAGCCTGGCGCTCGTGCGGTTGCCCGTCCTGCTCGACCGCGTGGTCGAGCTGTACGGCAATCAGATCGAGGCGCGACAGATCGTCGTGGTCCGCGAGTACGCGCGGGACGTGCCGCCCCTCCAGGCGGACGCGGAGGCGCTCTATCGGGTCGTCGTCAACCTCGTCGCGAACGCGGTCGACGCGATGGAGGGCGGGGGCCGCCTCACGCTCCGCGCCGGGTGGAGCGAGGGCCGCGATCCCCTCCCGCCGCGCCGGCGGCCGCCCGACCGCCGCATGAAGTTCGAGGTCGAGGACACCGGCCCGGGCATTCCCGCGTCCGAGGGCGACCGGATCTTCACTCCCTTCTACACGACGAAGGAGGGCGGGACGGGGATCGGCCTCGCCCTGGCGCACAAGATCGTCGAGGAGCACGGCGGGACGATCGCCTTCCGCGGCGGGCGCGCGGGCGGGACCGTGTTCACGGTCGTCCTCCCGCTGATCGCCGAGGTATCGACGGGCCCCGGCCCCGCGGACGAGGCGGCGCGATGATCACCCCCGAGAGCCCGTCGCTCCTGCCCGTGGACAACGAGCACCTGCGCCGGATCGCGTCGGGCTTCGCGCACGACTTCAACAACCTCCTGGCCGTCATCGCCGGCTACAGCGAGCTCATGCTGCGCCGCCTCCGGCCCAACGATCCGCTCCGGTCGAACGCCGAGTCGATCAAGAAGACGACCGAGTGGGGCATCGCGCTCGCGCAGCAGATCCTCATGACGAGCCGCGACCCGGGACCTGCGCTGATCGCGGTGAACCAGATGGTGGCCAACGTCGCGAAGGTGCTCCAGCCGGCCGTCGGCGACCAGATCACGCTGGTCACGCGCCTCGATCCCGGTGTGGGTCGTGTCGCGGTCAACCACGGTCAGCTCGGCCAGGTCATCATGAACCTTGTCGTAAACGCGCGGGACGCGATGCCCCAGGGCGGTCGGCTGACCATCGAGACGCTGAACGCCGGGTCCGACATCGTGCTGGTCGTCAGCGACACGGGCGTCGGCATGGACGGCGTCACCCAGGCGCGTCTCTTCGAGCCGTACTTCACCACGAAGGAGCCGGGGAAGGGCACCGGGCTCGGGCTCTCGACCGTGCGGGACGTGGTTGCCCGGGCGGGGGGACGCATCGAGGTGTCGAGCAAGGTCGGGCGGGGCTCGACGTTCACGATCCGCCTCCCGCGCGCGCAGAACGCGACCGGGGGTGCCGAGCAGCCGTCGAGCGCCGCGCCGTCGGGCGCCAGGACCGTGCTCGTGGTCGAGGACGAGCCCGACGTGCGGGATCTGATCCGCGACATCCTCCAGTTCGAGCAGTACGCGGTCCTCGAGGCATCCGATCGGGAGGCGGCGCTCGCCATCGTGAAGCGCCACGAGGGGCCGATCGACCTGCTCATCACGGACCTTGTCCTCCCGGGCGCGGGCGGCGACGATGTCGCGCGGCGGGTGGTCGCCGCCCGCCCGGGGATCAAGGTGATCTACGTGTCGGGTTACCCGGAGGCGGACGTGCCGCCGCCTGCGCTGAGCCTCGGGCCGCTGCTCCCGAAGCCGTTCACCATCGCGGCCCTCACCCAGACGGTGCGCGAGGTGCTGAACGGAGCGGCGTGAGGGCGGTTACGCGTTCAGCCGTCGGCGGAGGAAGCCCAGCAGCCCCTGGGGGAGGAAGACGACCATCAGCGTAAAGATGACGCCGACGGGGATCAGGTAGTACTCGGGGAAGAAGCGCGAGAACGCCTCGCGGAGCAGGAGGAAGAAGGCCGCGCCGGCGACCGGCCCCACGAGCGTCCCCATCCCTCCCATCACGTTGAAGATGACCGCTTCGCCGGAGACGAGGAACAGGACGAAGTCCGGCGCCGCGAACTTGTTCTGGATCGCGTAGAGCACCCCGGCGAGGCCCGCGAAGAGCCCCGACAGCATGACCGCGACGATCTTGTAGCGCTCGACGTGGTAGCCGATGGCGCGCGTGCGGGCCTCGTTCTCGCGGATCGACTGCAGCACCATCCCGAAGGGCGACTGTGTGATTCGTCGGAGGCCGAGATAGGAGAGCGTCACCACCCCTAGGACGAACCAGTGCAGGGTCACCGGCGTGAAGCGTCCCGACCCGAGGCCCGGGATGGAGAACGGCGGCTGGCTGAACGTGAGGCCGTTCTCGCCGCCGGTCATGTCGGTCCACGTAAAGATGATGACGTAGAAGATCTGCGAGAACACCAACGTCGTGATCGCGAAATAGATGTCGCGCAGGCGCGTCGCGAAGTATGCGACGAAGGCCGCAACCACGGCCGCGCTCACGAGGCCGGACGAGAGCGCCAGCCAGAGGCTGGGCGGACCGAGGGCCAGCAGCGCTGCCGCCGTCCCGTACATGCCGAGCCCGAAGAACGCGGAGTGTCCGAAGGACACCATCCCGGTGTAGCCGATGAGGAGGTCGGACGACATCGCCAGCAGACCCCAGATCAGGATCTCGGTCACGAAGCGGCGCCAGAACTCCGGCAGCACGAGCGGCGCCACCGTCAGGAGGCCGAGGACGACGACGAACCCGACCCAGTACCCCGTGCGCTGCGTCCTCATTTCGGGGTGGGCACGAAGAGGCCGGTCGGCCGAAAGAGCAGCGTGAGGATGAGCACGATGAAGGACACGATGACGGCCTGGGCGGGGCTCACCCAGAGCGATGCGAACGCCTCGAGCAGGCTCAGGAAGATGGACGCGAGGATGGAGCCCCCGAGGTTCCCCATCCCGCCGACCACGACCACCACGAAGGCTCTGAGGGTGAAGTCGAAGCCCATGGCGTGGTTGACCCCGACGAGGGGAGCGAAGAGGACGCCGCTCGCCGCCGCCATGGCCGCGCCGATGGCGAACACCCCGGTGTGCACCCGCGGCACCGGAATGCCCATGGCCGAGGCCATGAGCCGGTCCTGGGTGGTGGCCCGGATCCAGATCCCGTACGTTCCGTACTTCATGAAGAGCCAGAGCCCACCGATGATCACGGCCGAGAGCATGGCGATCAGCAACCGGTACCACGGGTACTCGATGTGGAAGAGCTGGAAGTGCCCCGTGAGCGGCTCCATGATCTTGCGCGGCACCGGCCCGTACTGCCACAGGGCGTAGTTCTGGAGGACGAGCGAGATCCCGAAGGTGGCCAGGATCGTGGTGAGGGGATCGCGCCCGAGCAGCGGGCGGAGCGTGGTGATCTGGAGCGCGGCGCCAAGGGCCGCCATCGTCACGCAGGCGCCGAGGAGGGCGAGCCAGAAGTTGCCGGTGGTGACGAAGACCGTGGTGCCCACGTAGGCGCCCAGCATGAACAGGTCGCCGTGGGCGAAGTTGACGACGTCCATGATCCCGAAGATGAGCGTGAGCCCCGAGGCCACGAGGGCGAGGATCATTCCGGTCACGATGCCGTTGATGGCCTGGACGAGGAGCTGTTCGAAGGGGATCACGCCGAGACGCCGAGGTACTGGTGAATGATCGTCTCGTTCGCCCTGAGCTCGGCGGCGGGGCCGCGGTACCGGACCTGGCCCTTCTCCATGATGTACACGCGCGCGCAGACCTCCAGGGTGAGCGGCACGTTCTGCTCGACGAGGAGAATCGCCAGACCGTCCCGGCGCAGCACGTCGATGATCTCCCGGATCTGGGCGACCATGCGTGGCATCAGGCCCTCCGTCGGCTCGTCGAGCAGGATGATCTTGGGCTCGAGCGTCATCGCACGCGCGATGGCGAGCATCTGCTGCTCGCCGCCCGAGAGCGTGCCGCCCGCCTGGTGGCGCCGCTCTCGCAGGACGGGGAAGCTCGCGTAGACTTTGTCGAGGAGCTCTCGGCGCCGCGGCTCGGTCACCCCCTGGCGGTCCAGCCCGGTTCGGAGGTTCTCCATCACGGTGAGCAGCCGGAAGATCCGCCGATCCTCGGGGACCCAGGCGATGCCGAGGCGGGCGACGTGGTGGGGCGCGAGCCCCGTGAGGTCACGACCCTCGAACACCACGCGGCCCTCGGCGGCACGGACCAGCCCCATGACGGTCTTGAGGGTGGTGCTCTTGCCGACACCATTACGCCCGAGCAGGCCGACGACCTCGCCCGGACCCACCTCGAGCGACACGCCGTGCAGGACGTGAGACTTGCCGTAGTACGTGTGGACGTCCTGGAGCGACAGCATCAGCTCTTGAGGTAAACCTCCTGGACGCGTGGATCGGCCTGGATCTGGATGGGGGTGCCCTCGGCGAGCACCTCGCCGTAGTGGAGGACCGTGATCGTCCGCGCGAGCCCCATCACCACTTCCATGTCGTGCTCGACGATCAGGATCGTCAGGTCGGCGGCGATGCGCCGGATCAGCGCGACGATGGCGTGCGTCTCGGTCACGCTCATGCCCGCCGTCGGCTCGTCCAGGCAGAGGAGCCGGGGCTCCGTCGCGAGCGCGATCCCGATCTCGAGGTTCCGCTGCTCGCCGTGGGAGAGGTTGGCGGCGAGCTCGTCCTCCTTGCCGGCGAGGCCCACGGCGGCGAGGACGTCGCGCGCACGATCGATGACATCGGTATACGAGCGATGGTGGTGGAGCAGGCTCCATGCGTGATGACGCGACTGGGCGGCGATTCGGACGTTCTCGAGCACCGTGGCGCCGGGCAGGATGTTGGTGATCTGGTACGAGCGTGCGATGGCCTTCCGGGAGATCCGGTGCGGAGGAAGCCCCGTGATGTCCTCGCCGGCAAAGAGGATGCGGCCGCTCGTCGGGCGAAGCACGCCCGTGATGCAGTTGAAGAGCGTGGACTTGCCGGCGCCGTTGGGGCCGATGATGGCGCGGATCTCGCCCGTGTGGATCGCAACATCGACGTTGTTGAGCGCGTTGAGCCCGCCGAACCGCATGCAGAGCCTCTCCGTGCGGAGCATCGCGGACGGGGCGGCGCCCCCGCCGGTGCGGGCCGGGAACGCCGCCTCAGCAGGACGAAGCCGGGTCACGCCTTCTGGAACGAGCAGGCGGGCGGGACGAACGTCTTCTCTTTCGAGATGACCTCCAGGAGCCGGTGTTTGTTGTTCTTGATGTCGAAGATGAACTCCCGGATGAACGCCTGGTGATCCTCCTTGCGCAGGGTCTTGTCACCCTGGGGGAAGTCGTCGCTCTCCTTCACCTCCATGCCCTCGAGCGCCTCGATGAGCTTCATCGTGTCCTCGCGCCCGCGGAAGCCCGACTTCTGCATGCCGAGCTTGAGGAAGTTGATCGCCTCGAAGTTCGACTGTACGTACCGGTCCGGGTCCGGCCCCGAGGGGTCGATCTGCTTGAGCCGCGCGCGAGCCTCCTCGTAGAACCTCTTGTGATAGGGCGTGTTCAGCGGGGGGTCGAGGACGGGGATGTACCGGTTGATGCCGGTGAAGCCTTCGACCTTCTGGCCGAGGGCGGGCAGGTGGGTCGACTCGGCGACGGCGCCGTCGCCCGCGAACCTGTACTTCTTGGTGAGGCCGAGGTCGTAGGCCTGC